>Ga0255338_1004797_pt1 | contig 13336 bp, 12 predicted proteins | sample MeOH1_35cm_T4_19_FD_203715 | JGI IMG/M metagenome (GOLD analysis project Ga0255338, IMG submission 203715) | Sandy soil microbial communities from University of British Columbia, Vancouver, Canada - MeOH1_35cm_T4_195 | ecosystem: Engineered > Artificial ecosystem > Sand microcosm > Unclassified ...
GCATTCTTGTTGGTGCCCAGTGCCGCGCTCGCCCTCACTGCCTTCGCGCTCGGCTCGGCGCTGGGCCGCCGCGTGCATGGCCGCGGGACCTTCCCTTTCGCCGCGCCGTCCACAGCCGTCGCCCTCCCGGACCCGAAAGTGCTGGCGCGGCAAAGGATGCTGACCGGGCTGCAGTCGGTACTCGATCAGGAAGCGGCCCTGATTGACGGTCAGGTAAGCGTACACGTTCGGCTGGAGGACGGCGGCGAGGCCGGCATCGACCCGCAGCGCCCCGTGGATGCGGCCAGCGTGATCAAGGTGCCGGTAATGGTGGCACTTTATCAGGCATGGGCCAGCGGCAAGTTGAAGCGCACCGCTCAGGAAGAGCGCTGGCTGCGGCTGATGATCACCCGTAGCCGTAACATCGAGAGCAACAAGCTGATCGAGCTGCTGGGCAAGTCGGGGGTCAACGCTTGCCTCGAGAAGAACGGCTACGAGTGCTGCTGCCTGCGCACGATGATCCTCAAGGACGACGGTGATGGCCCCAACCTGGTGTCTGCCGCAGAGATGACCCGGATGTTCCAGCAGATCATCCACGGGGAGCTGGTCAGCCCGGAAGCGAGCGCCGAAATGCGCAAGCTCCTCCTGGCGCAGCACTGGCGAGAGCGGATCCCGGGCAGGTTGCCCAAAGACGTGGTGGTGGGCAACAAGACCGGGACCATGTCGAACCTCATCCATGACGTGGCGTTCATCGAAGCGCCAAACGGAATGCGATACTACCTGGCCGTGCTCATCGAACGACTAGACCGCTCCCATGTGCGCTCCGAAGAGATCGCCCGCCTTAGCCGCCGCGTCTACGATTATTTGACCGGGGTGCCCGCCCAGCCCGCGTGACAGGGCGGGACAGGGAACGGCGATGTGGTGCAAGAATAAGCGTGTGGTCGGCGGCGGAGACGTCGGCACACGGCTTTGTACCGAAAGAAGGGGTTTCCATGGCATCCAGGCTCGACGGACGAACGCCCTCGCAGATGCGTCCGGTCAAGATTACCCGCGGCTTCAACTCATATGCGGAAGGCTCGTGTTTCATCGAGGTGGGTGACACCAAGGTGATCTGCACTGCTTCCGCGGAAGAGAAGGTGCCGATGTTCCTGAAGGGTCAGGGAACCGGCTGGCTGACCGCAGAGTACGCCATGATCCCCCGCGCCAATCGCCAGCGCACCCCACGCGACGTAGGCAAGGCCGCCAGCGGACGCACGGTGGAGATCCAACGCCTCATCGGGCGCTCCCTACGCGCCGTAGTGGATCGGACGCTTCTGGGCGAGCGGACCATCTGGATCGACTGCGACGTGATCCAGGCGGACGGGGGCAGCCGCACCGCCTCCATTACCGGGGCCTATGTGGCGCTGGTGGAGTGCCTGGGCAAGCTCAAGAAGGATGGCCAGATGAAGCGTTGGCCGCTGCTGGACCAACTCGCGGCCGTGAGTGTGGGGATCGTCGGTGGCCGGCCGGTGCTGGATCTGAACTACGAAGAAGACTCTGCGGCGGGCGTCGACATGAACATCGTGATGACGGGAGATGGCCGCCTGGTGGAGGTGCAGGGCACCGCAGAGGGCGAGCCGTTCAGCCGCCAGCAGATGGACCTGCTGATGGAACTCGCGGGCACGGGCATCAACCAACTCTTCATTATGCAGCGCGACGTGCTCAAGGACGTGCTGCCGGAGCGCAAGTAGTGGCAGACGAAATATCCCCCCGGCGCCTGGTCGTTGCGACCAAGAACCCGGGGAAAATCCGCGAATTCCGCACGCTGCTCGGTGCGCTTCCATTGGAGTTGATCGCTGCGGAGGGCATGCCGGACGTAGACGAGACAGGCGCTACCTTCGAAGAGAACGCCTCGCTGAAGGCGCGCGCCGCAGCGGAATGGTCCGGGGAATGGTCGCTGGCGGACGACTCCGGTCTGGAGGTGGACGCGCTAGGCGGCGCGCCGGGGGTGCATTCGAACCGCTACTGGGGTGAGAAGACCACCGAGGAGGAGCGCAACGGCTTCCTCCTGCGCGACCTCAACGTGGCGTCTCCGGAGCTTCGGACCGCCCGCTATCGCGCTGTCGTCGCCCTCGCCGCTCCGGACGGCCGCATCTGGCTCTTCGATGGTGCGTGCGAAGGCGTGATCCAGGATGAGGCCCGCGGTGAGAACGGCTTCGGCTACGATCCGCACTTCTTCATGCCGGAGTTCGGGCAAACGATGGCGGAGTTGGACCCCGCGCTCAAGAACGAGATCAGTCACCGGGGGAACGCCTTCCGCGCTGCCCTACCCTACCTGCAACGGCTGGCCAAGCGTGCACTCTGAAAAGTAGCCGATGCACGCCGATAAGAACAGTTAGAGAATTCGATAATCGCGCCTCGCCCCTGTTTCAGACTGAGTCGATCCGCATATTCCACGCATCACTCTCTCATCTGCCTTCTTATCGGCGTTAATGGGCGTGCATCGGCGGTTTCCGCTTCGAATCAGTTTCAGGAGTAGAAGGCGAACGACGTGCAGGTGACGGCGTTTTCCAACTCCTCGGTGACGGCCTGATGGTAGCGAAGCTTCTGCGGTGCTGCTTCTGCGCCCAGAGCCACCATGGCCGTGTAGATACAACCGACGGAACAGATGCTGGTGGGGTTCTGCGTCTGCCCCATATGCCGGCGGAAGCCTTCCGGATCGCCCGCTTCTACGAACGAAAGCGCGGCCTCGTCGGTGGCACGTACGTGTTGGAGGTAGGCACCGGTGAGCGATTGGTCATCACCGAAGTAGCGCCCCACGTGGCTCAAATCGGCGCTCGCGACGATGAGCGTGGGTTCGGGGTCTTCGCGCACCAGCTTGCCGAGCGCTAGCGCGAACTCTCGGACGTCGGCCCCGCCCTCGTCGCCGGGAATCGTGCCGCGGGGACCGCTGGGGTCGGGACAGAGGAAGGGGACGATGCGAACCTGATCGCCTAGCAGGTGGTGCAGCCACACGGCGTGCAACTCCACCGAGTGCTCGCGAAGGTGATCGAGCGGACACGGCATCAGGTCGCCCCCGCACTCCGCTTGCAACCGAGCGACGAACTCGCGGTCGGTGGGCAGTACGCCCCACGGCGTCTGGAAATCTTTGTCGGTGCCGACCACGCTGCGTGCGCGGCCGAAGTGGTTGGTGCCCAATATGACCACTCGGCGCGGGAGTGCCGCCTCCCGTACGTGATGGTAGGCATCGCCGTAGCATGGCAGTCCGCGCTCGAAATCCAGGTGGGGGGCGATGATCCCGGCCAACCGTCCCCGCTTCGGCGCGGACACCCGGCCGGAGCGGGCTTCCGCTGCTGAGGTACCGATGGCCTGATTCAGATAATCCGGCAGTTCGGCGGCGGGCGCGCCGTAGCTATCAGGGTCCCGGAGCGGACGAAATGGAGCTACCTGGTACTGGCGTGCGAGTCCCGCGTAGTAGCGTTCGAAGCCGCTGCCTTCCAGAAAACCGGCATCGTCGAGTTGATCGAGCAGACCATCGAGGTCTGCAGCCAATAGCAACTCCCCGAAGCGGCGTGCGAACTCGGACTGCACCTGCAGGCGAGGGCGACCGTCTAAAAGGGTAAGCAGCGTGAACTGCACCTCCCCCACCACCAGGGCCCCGGCGGCCAGTTGTGTGGGATCGCGCAAGATGATCCGTTCCTGGTCGGGATCGGAGATGGCTTCGAGGGGGCGGAGGCGCGGATGCTCGCGGTCGTGAGTGTACATAGATAGAATCAGTTTACCGAATGCCGCACAGCGGCGCGTTCCCCGAATTGGAAATTGACATTCGCCGCGCGTCAATTGACAATTGCTGGGACAGCTATTGGAACCCGAGCCTAAAACTATGCCCGAAGTACCCGAAACGCTGGAGGGCTGGTACGCCCTTCACGACTTCCGCCTGATCGATTGGCCCCGCTGGAACGCGCTTCCTGCGGACGAGCGTGCGGCTGCCCTGACTGAAGCCGCGGAGTTCTTCCGCAATGCCGAGGCAGTGACCGACGCGCCGGAGGGCGACAGCTCGCTCTACAGCATCTTGGGCCACAAGGCGGACCTGATGTTCCTCCACCTGCGCTCCACTCCTGACGAGTTGAACGCGCTGGAAAACGCCTTCGCCCGCACCCGCCTGGCGGACTTCACTACTCGGCCCTATTCCTACGTCTCCGTAACGGAGTTGGGGCTGTACGAGGCGCAAGCGCGCGGGGTGATCGAGAACCCGATGGAAGTGCCGTTCGTCCGCGCCCGGCTCAAGTGCCATCCCCCGGCCGACAAGCCGTACATGGTCTTCTACCCGATGAACAAGCGCCGGGGCGAGCATGAGAACTGGTACATGCTGCCGATGGACGAGCGCAGGGGAATGATGCGCAGCCATGGCACCATCGGGCACAAGTACTTCGGTATCGTGCAGCAAATGATCACCGGCTCCGTAGGATTCGACGACTGGGAGTGGGGTGTAACCCTCTATGCAGCAGACCCACTGCAGTTCAAGAAGCTCGTTTACGAAATGCGCTTCGACGAGGTGAGCGCGCGCTTCGCGGAGTTCGGACCGTTCCTGATGGGTAAGCGCCTGCAGCCGGACGAACTGGCTAAGCTGCTCAACGGCTAGAAGAAGTTAACCGCCGATGCACACCGATAAACGCCGATGAGCAGAATGGGGTTTATCGGCGTGGATCGGCGACTGCTTTCGAGCCCGCGAAGTGGTGGAAGCCTTCCGGCCGGAGATCCTGCGTGGTACCGTCGGGGGGCCTCAGTTTGAGGCCCCTCTGGATGATCTCGCCGATGATCGTGGCGGTAACTCCAAGGGGGGCGAGAATTGGGGCAACTTCGACGAAGCGGTCGCGGGAGACGGTGAAGAGGAGTTGGTAGTCTTCGCCGCCGAAGAGTGCCCAGCGGACCGGATCCACGCCTAACTCCTTTGCGGCCTGGCGGGTGGTGTCGGAAATCGGGAGGCGAGCCACTTCGATGTTCGCTCCGACGCCGCTGGCGCGGGTGAGGTGGCGGAGGTCGCTGCCGAGTCCGTCGGAAAGGTCCATCATCGCCGTGGGTAGTCCCGCTTCGGCGAGGGTTGCGCCCGCCGCCACCGGGGGCTGCGGGCGGAGGTGCCCCTGGTAGAGGGATGCGAACTTCTTCTTGCGCGACGTATAGCGCTGAAGCAGCTCCAGGCCGGCGCCGCTTTCTCCGAGTACTCCGGTTACGCAGAGGACGTCCCCTACTCTCGCCCCGGCCCGCCGAACGGCCTTTCCTATGGGCACGCTGCCCAGTGCGGTGACCGAGAGGGCGAGGTGCTTCGGGGAGCGCACTGTGTCGCCGCCGACCAGCGGGCAGCCATACTGCTTCGCGCATTCGCCGAGGCCCTGGTAGAGGCGGTCAATCCAGCGCACGGGTAGGTCCGGAGGCAGCGCCACGCTGATGAGCGCTGCCAGCGGCCAAGCGCCCATCGCGCCCAGGTCGCTGACGTTGACGGCGAGCGCCTTCCAGCCCAGGTCCTCTGGGCGCGACCAATCCCGCCGGAAGTGTACTTCCTCGATCAGCGCGTCGATGGTGGTGACGAGTTGGGTATCCGGCGGCAGCCGGAGGAGCGATGCGTCGTCGCCGATGGCGAAGTCGACCGACCCGGCCGCGGGATGCGCACCCACGGCCGAAAGCTTCCCAGCAAGGCGCTCGATGAGGCCGAACTCTCCAAGGTCAGCGAGATTCACGGATAGCCGCCTGCTGGATGGCGAGGTCGAGCGCGCGGCTGGCGGCAATCATGTCCTCCGCAGCCACCACCGCTCCGATGACGGCAACAGCGTCCGCGCCGGAGCGGATCACTTCCGGAATGCGCGCCAGCGTAATGCCGCCGATGGCGACGATAGGGAGTTCCGAAACGGCACGGAAACGAAGGATCTGCTCCAGCCCCACCGCGTCGCCTGCGTCCAGTTTGGTGGCGCTGCCGTAGATCGGGCCGACCCCGAAGTAATCGGCGCCATTGGCCTCCGCAGCCTGCACCTGCTCCGGGTTCTCCACGGAGATGCCGATCAACTTCTCCGGGCCGAGGATCTGCCTTGCTTCCCGGATGGGGAGGTCGGTCTGGCCGAGGTGGACGCCGTCCGCCCCGGCGGCGAGAGCCAGGTCGATCCGGTCGTTCACGATAAACAGCGCGCCATGGGATTGGCAAATCGCGCCGATTTCCCGCGCGACGGGGAGCAGGTCGCCCGCGTCCCGGTTCTTGTCGCGGAGTTGGATTACGTCCGCACCGCCTTCGAGTGCGGCGAACGCGATCTGGAGGTGGTCGCGGCCAGGTGACAGGGATTCGTCCGTGACCACGTAGAGTCCGCGCATCCGGCCGCGCAGCGACTGCCGATCCCGTACTCCGGCGGGGGCTACGGCTTCGATATCCACCCCGAGGGACGGCGGCGCTCCCGCGCGAACGGACATCAGCCAGCGCGCGCGATCGAGTACGCGGTGCATCGCGTCCGTGAGGTCGTACTGCCCTACCTCGGCGAAAGGCACCCAGCGGGCGTCCGCCACGTCCGAGGCAGCCACGGGGTCGGAGTCGTCTTTGGGAACGGCAAGGTAGTCGGTGACGCAGTAGTGGAACGGCGGGAAAATGGCGTCGTACACGTCTACTACGTCCAGTACCTGCACGCTCACGCCGGTCTCTTCGGCAGTCTCACGGGCAGCGGCGGCGCGAGCCGTTTCCCCTGGCTCGACCCGTCCGCCGGGGAAGCTCCACCGGCCCCGGTTCGGCTCACGATCGCGCTGCACCAGCAAGACGCGATCGCGGTAAAGACAGACGACGGCCGCGCCGGGAACGGGCCGGCTTACACCCTCAGGCATTTTTGTCATCCTCTTGCTCGTAGCGCGCCAGGAACTCTCGGTGGAACTGAAGGAAGCGGTCTTCCTCAATCGACTTACGGATGCCCTCCATGAGGCGACCGTAGAACGAGACGTTGTGGTACGACAGAATGCGCGCGGCCATGATCTCGTCACACTTGTAAAGATGGCGGATGTAAGCAGCTGAGTAGTTGCGGCAGCACCACTCCTCGCAGTTGGGGTCCACAGGACCGAAGTCGTCCGTATACCGTGCATTTTTGATGTTGATGCGCCCGATGGACGTATACGCACTGCCGTTCCGCCCCAGGCGGGAGGGGATGACGCAATCGAACATGTCGATCCCGGCGCGCACGGCATCCAGGAGATCGACCGGCGTGCCGACCCCCATCAAATAGCGCGGCTTGTCGGTGGGCAACAGCGGCGTGGTGTGCTCGATCACCTCAAACATCGTTTCCTTCGGCTCTCCCACTGAAACCCCGCCGATGGCGTTTCCGGGGAAGTCCAGTTCCGCCACCGCGTTGGCGCTGCGGGTGCGGAGGTCGAGGTAAGCCCCACCCTGAACGATGCCGAACAGCTCGCCGTAGAGGTTGGGCTCCGCATCGCGGCGCTGTTGCCAGTGGTCCTGGCACCGCTTGGCCCAGCGGTGCGTGCGGTCCATTGCGGCCACCGTGTAATCGTGGGTGCTGGGATGCGGTGCGCACTCATCGAACGCCATGATGATGTCAGACCCGAGAGCGAACTGCACGTCCATCACGCTCTCAGGCGAGAAGAAGTGCTGGGAGCCGTCGATGTGGCTCCGGAACATCACCCCCTCTTCCGTAATTTTGCGCAGGTCTTCCAGGCTGAACACCTGAAAGCCGCCACTATCGGTGAGGATACCGCCTTCCCACCCGATGAAGCCATGGAGCCCGCCGGCACGCCGGATCAGTTCCTCGCCGGGGCGGAGGTGCAGGTGGTAGGTGTTGCCGAGGATGAGCCGGAAGCCCATCTCCCACAGCTCTTGCTGGCTGAGTGCCTTCACCGTGCCCTGCGTACCGACCGGCATGAAGACCGGAGTTTCCACTTCGGCGTGAGCGAGGCGCAGCCGGCCGCGGCGGGCTGCGGACTCGGAGGAGGTTTTCAGGAGGTCGAAGATGGGCTGGGGCATAGGAGGGAATTGTATCCCGTTGGGGACCTAACCCCCCAGCCCCCTTCCCTCCAGGGAAGGGGGAGACACCTTGGCGCCTATCACTCTCGGGGGCGTTGGGAAATGCCGGGGGCGCCATCGGAGACTTCGCGGGCAGGCATGCCGAGGGGGAAGCGGTAGGCGCGGAAGACCCAGAGGTGGTAGTGGTTGGCGGTGTCGACGACGCGGCTCTCGGCGGGGTACAGCTCTATTGCTTCCATCTCATCCCCCACCAGCTCGTTCTTCAGGCGCTGGAAGTCGCGCCAATCGTGACGCGGCGAGCCGTCGCGGCTGCGGATCGTGAGGTGGACGTATGGCCCGAATGGCCCGTCCGGGTGCTCGCGGACGATGACCTGGTATCGGTTGTTCTCCATGAGCGACCCGGTGGTTCCGTCCGGGTCGACTACCGTTCCGCCGACCCGCTCGAAGGGTGTCCATTCGTCCATCGGCAATCTCCGCGGGCCTCTCCCGTTCCCCGGATACCGCGTTGGGGAAATGAGGATCTACAGTAGTTCCAACTCACGAAGGATCGCCGCCAACGCTTCGCGCTTTTCAGGGCTGAGCGGCTGCAGGGGGGCGGTCGTGTAGTGGCGGCAGATGCCCATCAGTTCCAGCGCCGTCTTGAAGCAGACGATGGGTGAGCCGAGGGCTGCAATGGCGAGAAGCTTGTGCACCCGCTCCTGAAGCCGGACCAAGCCTGTGTTGTTCCCGGCGAGAGCGGACGCGTAGATGTTCAGCAGTGTTTGCGGGTCGATGTTGCTGATGGCGGGAACGACACCGGACGCGCCAAAGAGCAGTGCGGGACCAGCTAGCACCGGGGCGCCGACCATGCAGCCGAAGTTGGGCTGGTCCCGCAGCAGCGAGAGAATGCCGAGGAACTGCGCCATGTCCGCGCTGCTGTCCTTCACGCCCTTCACGTTCTCGATCTCCGCGATACGCGCAATGGTCGCGGGAGCGAGGGCGACCTTGGTGGTCGACGGAATATTGTAGATCACTACCGGCAGCCCGGTTGCGGCGGCACAGGCCTGGTAGTGCGGGATCTGGTCTTCCGGTCCCCGGCTCAGGTAGTAATACGGCGGCGTCACTGCTACAGCGTCCGCGCCCTCTCGCTCCGCCTCGCGGATGTGGTCGATGGCGCGGGCCGTGCTGCTGGCCATCGTGCCCACGATCAGCGGCACGCGGCCATTGACAATCCCCTTCGCCAGCCGGATCGACTTTACGCGCTCGGCATCCCGCAGCGCGGGCTGCTCCCCGGTGGTGCCGAGGAAGAAGATCCCGTGCACCCCCGCGTCGAGGAGACGGCTCAACTGCCGCTCCAGCCCCGCCTCGTCGATCGTCTCGTCCTCATTCAGCGGCGTAACGAGCGGTGGAACGATCCCCTGTAACTGGAACATCTTCGGACTCCTGTCAGTTAACGGCCGCGAATGAACGGAAGTGGACACGAATGGGAACTTAGAAACCGCCGATGGACGCCGATGGAGACAGATATGAAAGTGATCCGCAAATTATGCGGATATGCCCAATTTGAGAATGCCGGAAAGGCACACCAGGATCCCAGGAAGATCTCGGCGCTACTCTGATTTACCTATCTGTTCCCATCGGCGTTCATCGGCGTCTATCGGCGGTTCCCAAGTCTTGAGGGTCAGAGGGTTACGGGTTTGCCGGTTTTGACCGACTCCGCTTCGGCGAGCACCGTGCGCAGCGAGTTGCGGGCGCTGGCGGCGGAGATGGCGTCCGGAAGGGTCCCGCTGGTGATCCCTTCGATCGCGGTGCGAAGTTGCTGGGCGAAGGCGTCGCTGATGCGGGGAGTGAGTTCGTGCTTCTCGCCGTCCTCGGTGTAGACCTCGACTTTCGGCGTGGTGCTGCTGTTGTGCTTCAGCATGGCGCGCTCGAAGTAGACATCGTAGCCGTGCTCGAACTCGATGCCCTTGGTCGCAATGGCGCCGCCCTGGGCGGTCACGCAGATATTCTGGCCGGGGTACTGGTACTCCGTTACCAGGTAATCTACCCCGCCGGCCGGGGATACGGTGCCGGTGCTCCACACGGCCGCGGGCTGGCCGAAAAGGTAGTGGACGAAGTCGGTGTCATGGATGTGGAGGTCGACCACGGGACCGCCGGTCTTGGACGGGTCGGCGAACCAGTTATTGTCGCCGGACCAGTCCGGGCGGCTAATGACGCGCTTGAAGTGGGCGCCGCGCAATGCTCCGTATTCGCCGCTGTTCAGCAGGTCCTTGATGAGCGCGAACTCGGGCCAGAAACGCAGCACCTGCGCCACCATCAGCAGCCTGCCCGTGCGCTCGGACGCCTCGATCATCGCGTCGGCATCTTCTACGCTCAGGGCGATTGGCTTTTCGACCAGCACGTGCTTACCCGCCTCCAGCGCCCGGATGCCCAGTTCCCGGTGGAGGTAGCTGGGCAGGCAGAGGTCGATCACGTCGATCTCCGGATCGGCGAGCATGGCGTCCAGGTTGTCGTACTTCTTGATGCCGGAGAGGTCTTGCTGGCCCCCCGCGCCGCCGAAGTTGCCGCGGACGTCGGACCAGTCCCCCTCCAGCTTCTTGCGGTCCCGGGTGAAGATGGCGGCGACCTGCGCCCCCTCGACCTGGGGGTAAGCCTTGAAGTGGGTGACCCCCATGAACCCGATTCCGGCGATTCCAACGCGCACCATGAGCGCTCTCCTCTGTTCCATCCGTGCGTGCCGCATCCCGCGGCGAGAGACAGTCGTACGTTCGGCCCGGCGTATCCCGGTTCCTACAGGCAGCTACCGTTGAAGGTTTCCGCTCACCGTGCTCGCTGGATCTCTTCCAGTGCCCCGGTATTCTCCAGGCTACTGCAGTCGCCCGCCTCCAGGCGCAGGTGTGCGGCGCGGATCAGGCGTCGCAGTACTTTGCCGTTGCGGGTCTTTGGAATTTCGTCCGTGAAGAGGACGCGGTCCGGGCGCAGGGCTTTTCCCAGTGCGGCCGCCACCAGATCGCGGATCTCGGCGCGGAGGACTTCGCTTTCAGGGACGTCCGCTTTGAGCACCGCAAACACCAGCAGCGCGTCGCCCTTGAGCGGGTGCGGAACGCCGATAGCGGCCGCTTCTCTTACGCCGGGGTGGGCGCAGACAGCGGACTCCGCTTCCGCGGGGCCGAGGCGCTTCCCGGCCACCTTGATCGTGTCATCGCTGCGGCCGAGGATGTACGAGAACCCCTCGTCATCTTGTAGCGCCCAGTCGCCGTGGACCCAAACGCCGGGCCAGCGGGCCCAATAGGTTTCCAGGTAGCGCTGGTCGTCGCCCCAGAAGCCGCGGGTCATGCCGGGCCAGGCGCTGGTGAGCACCAATTCCCCCACCTCGTTGTGCACGGATTCTCCGGTTTCGTCGAGTACGTCCACGGCCATTCCGGGGGCGACGGAGTTAAAGCTACACGGTTTGAGTGGGCGGAAGGTGACGCAGCCGAGGATGCCGCCGGAGATCTCCGTGCCGCCGCTGTAGTTGATGATGGGACAGCGCCCGCCACCGATCTGCTCCAGGAACCAGTGCCACGGGCCCACGTTCCACGGCTCGCCGGAAGCGCCGAGGATGCGAAGACTGGAGAGGTCGTAACGGGCGGGCCAGTCTTCGCCGTGCGCCATGAGGGCGCGGATGGCCGTGGGCGCGATGCCGAGCACGGTGACTCGGTGTCGCTCCACTAGCTCCCACATCCTGCCGGCGTGCGGATAATCGGGGGTTCCTTCGAACAACACACAGGTTGCGCCGAGGGTGAGCGCGCCCATGATCGCCCACGGCCCCATCATCCAGCCGAGATCCGAGTACCACAACAGCGTGTCCGTGGCTTGCACGTCGAAGAAGTGCGCCATGTCCTGGGTGGCTTTTACCGGGAAGCCACAGTGCGGATGGACAGCGCCCTTGGGCCTGCCGGTAGTGCCGGACGTGTAAATGAGGAGGCATGGGTCCTCTGGCTCGGTGCGCTCCGTCGGCACGTCCCCCACCGGCTCGGAGCCGAGCAGTTCGCTCCATGCCAGATCACGGCCCGGAACGAGGGGCAATTCGCGGCCAAGGCGGGGGAAGACCAGCACCCGCTCCACCGTCGGCGAGAGGTCCGCGGCCGCGTCGGCGGTCTCCTTCATCGGGATCGGTTTGCCGCGGCGCAAGAAGCCATCAGCGGTGAAGAGGAAGCGCGCGCCGGAGTCCTGGAGACGGCACGCCACGGCTTCCGCGCCGTAGCCGGAAAAGATGGGCACGTACACGGCGCCCAGTTTGTTGACGGCGAGAGTGGCGGCAACGGTCTCCGGGGTCATCGGCATGAAGATGCCGACGCGGTCTCCCTTCCGCAGCCCGAGGCGCTGCAGCCCCGCCGCGAGCCGGTTCACCAGTTCCGCCAGTTCGGCGAAGGTGTACCGGCGCACCTCGCCGTCGTCACCCTCCCAGACCAGGCAGAGCTTGTCCCGCGTGGGGCCCTCCACCCACTTGTCCAGAGCGTTGTGGACGTAGTTGTACCGGCCGCCGCGGAACCAGGTGGTCCAGGGAACGCCACGCGAAGCGTCCATCGTCTCGGTGTACGGCTCGTAGAAGCGGAGGTCGAGGTCTTGCATCACGGCGTCCCAGAAGGCGGCCGGATTCTGCACGGACCATTCGAGGAACGCTGAGTAGTCCGCGAAACCCTGCTCTCGCATAAAGCGGAGCAAACGCGAGCGGTCGAGATACTCGGGCGACGGGCGCCAGGCGACGGGTAGTTCGGTTAGGTCCTGAGGAGCGGCGGCAGACATCCGTCGGTTCTTTCTCTTACGGGGAAGCGGGTTCGGTTTCGCGGGGGCCGGGGCCGGGGTAACGGAAGTAGAGCGCAGCGCGGCGCCACTCCGGCCATCCCGCATCAGGCAGCGCCTCGTTTACTTTCCTGACAGGAGACTCCTCATGGCGACTGTAGCGGTACGTGACTTGATGACGGCTAACCCGGTGTGCTGCACGCCGCAAGACAGTATCGCTGATGTCGCGCGTGTGATGACGAGCGAAAACTGCGGAGCGATCCCGGTGGTGGTGAGCCGGCAGGAGAAGCACCTCTGCGGCATGATTACCGATCGGGACATCGTGGTCCGCATCGTTGGAAAAGGCCTCGACCCGGCCGGTTCCATGGTTCAGCAGGCGATGTCGAGTGACCTCGTCTGTATCGGTCCGGACTCCAGCGTGGAAGAGTGTGTCCAGCTCATGGCGGAGAACCAGGTGCGGCGGATTCCGGTGGTCGACCGGGACGGTATGGTGTTGGGAATCGTGGCGCAGGCGGACCTGGCGCGGGCGAGCGCTCGGCAACAAGACCTGGAAGGCGAGCTCGCCGACATGGTGGAAGAGGTATCGGAGCCGGAAGGCGTTCGATAGATCGTTAG
>Ga0255338_1004798_pt1 | contig 13336 bp, 11 predicted proteins | sample MeOH1_35cm_T4_19_FD_203715 | JGI IMG/M metagenome (GOLD analysis project Ga0255338, IMG submission 203715) | Sandy soil microbial communities from University of British Columbia, Vancouver, Canada - MeOH1_35cm_T4_195 | ecosystem: Engineered > Artificial ecosystem > Sand microcosm > Unclassified ...
AGGGTCGGACGGGCCGACGTGACGACCGGCACCGCTCCTCCGGGACCAGTTGTTGGTGCGTCCAGGCACCGACACGGGCGGCACGGTCGGGTCGGCGGCGGAGTCGGGCGCTGCCGACGGATCCGGGGCCGAGGGGATCGGTTCGGGGCCGAAACGGAGGGATCCGAGCGGACGCGCGACGACCGTCGTCGCGGAGCGTTCCAGTGATACGCTCACGCGCCAAGGAGGGACGCTTCCGGGAGATGACGATCGGCATGACCCCGCGTCCGAGCGCCGCGACGGCCACGACTGCGGCCCCTGACGCCCTGATCGTCCCGCCCGCGACGATCGCGCCGGGCCGGGCGGTCACCCGCCCGCCGCTTCGTCGGGAGGGACCGGACAAGCTCACCGGGGCCGCGAAGTACGCCGACGACCTCGTCTTCCCGGGCGCCTGGTACGGGACGACGATCCGCTCGACCGAGCCGCACGCCCGGCTCGTCGCGATCGAGCGCTCCGAGGACTTCGACTGGTCGTCCGTGGTCCTCGTGACCGCCGCCGACATCCCGGGCGAGAACATCGTCAGCCTGATCAGCGACGACCAGCCTGTCCTCGTCCCGGTCGGTGGCGAGATCCAGCACCACGCCGAGCCGCTCGTCCTCCTGGCCGCCCCCGACCGCGCGACCCTCCGGGCCGCGAAGCGCGCTCTCCGCGTCCGGACCGAGCCGCTCACGCCGGTCTTCGACCCACTCACCTCCGACCACGTCTTTGCCCACTACGAGATCGGGTCCGGCGACCTCGACGCCGGCTTCGCCCAGGCCGACCTGATCCTCGAGGGGACGTACCGGGTCGGGCACCAGGAGCAGCTCTACATCGAGAACAACGCGATGATCGCCGTCCCGCGCGACGACGGCGGCGTGGCCGTGCACGGGAGCCTCCAGTGTCCGTACTACGTCCACAAGGCGATGAAGCGGGCGCTCGGGCTGACCGACACGCAGGCCCAGGTCGTCCAGGCGGAGACCGGCGGGGGGTTCGGCGGCAAGGAGGAGTACCCCTCGATCGTCGCGATCCACGCCGCGCTCCTCGCCCGCAAGTGCCGCCGGCCGGTGCGGATGATCTACGACCGGCACGAGGACCTCGCCGCCACGACGAAGCGGCACCCGGCCGTGGTGACCCACCGGACCGGGGTCCGGCGCGACGGGACGCTCGTCGCCCAGGACATCGAGGTCGTGATGGACGGCGGCGCCTACTGCACGCTGACGCCGGTCGTCCTCAGTCGCGGCACGCTCCACGCCGGTGGTCCGTATCGCTGTCCGAACGTCCGGATCCGGGCCCGCGCGACCCGGACGAACACCCCACCGAACGGCGCCTTCCGCGGGTTCGGCGCACCGCAGACCGAGTTCGCGGCCGAGACCCATCTCAACCGGATCGCCGAGCAGCTCGGGCTGAGCCCCCTCGCGATCCGGCGACGGAATGTCTACCAGCAGGGCGACCTGACCCCGACCGGCCAGGTCCTCCGCGAGAGCGTGGCTGGGCAGGAGGTCCTCGAGCGTGCGGCCGAGGCGGCCGAGTTCGAGCGGCTCCGCGGCCCGGAGGTGGGCCGCCGAACGTCAGACCGGGCTCGGTTGACGCACGAGTCCGCCTTGGTCACCTCGGGCGAGCGCATCGCCAGCGGGATCGGGCTGGCGCTCGCGTGGCACGGGGCGGGGTTTACCGGCTCGGGCGAAGTGCATCTCGCCAGCGTCGCCTCGATCGAGCTCGGGGGCGACGGCGTCGTCCGCGTCCTGACCGGGTCGACCGAGATGGGGCAGGGGACGAAGACGATTTTTCCGCAACTCGTGTCCGAGGCCCTCGGGATCCCGTACGAGGCGGTCGAGATCGCCCCACAGGACACGGCGATCGTCCCCGACAGCGGCCCGACCGTCGCCAGCCGGACCGCGATGGTCGTCGGTGGGCTGCTCCTCACGGCGGCCGCGCGGCTGCGCACGACCGTCGAGGCGGCGACCGGAGGGACGTTCGGGGCGACCTACGCCGACTACGCGCGGGCACACGGTCCGCTCCGGATCGACCAGCAGTTCGAGCCGTACCCGGGCGACGCCTTCGACGACACCACCTATCGGGGCGATGCCTACCCGGCATTCGGGTGGGCGGCCTGCGTCGCCGAGGTGAAGGTCGATCTCGATACCGGCGAGGTGGCGGTGACGAACGTCGTCGCCGCCGATGACGTCGGGCGCGTCATCCACCCGGTGCTGGCCGAGGGCCAGGTCGAAGGTGGCACGCTGCAGGCGGTCGGCTACGCGACGATCGAGGAGATCAAGCTCGACAATGGCCGCTACCTGAACGACCGCCTGGCGACGTATCTCATCCCGACGGCGCTCGACGCGCCCCGGATCACCTCGATCCTCGTCGAGGCGCCGTTCAGCGGGGCGCCGCACGGGGCGAAGGGGCTCGGCGAGCTGCCCATGGATGTCGGTGCGCCCGCGGTGGTCGCCGCGATCCACGACGCGACCGGCGTCTGGATCCAGGAGCTGCCGGCGACCCCCGAACGGATCCTCGCCGCGCTCGGCGCGACGGCGGCACGGCCCGCGCGGTCGTCGGGAGACGCCGCCCGGACCGAGGCCGCCGTCGAAGCGCCGATCCACGCGGGCACCGACCCGCGACCCGACGCGCCGACCGACCCGCAACCGCTCCGCGGGCCGCAACCCGACGAGCGCGACGAGTGGCCCGAGTGGGAGCGCCGGCCGGAGGAGCCATCGCGATGACCATCCGGCTGCTCGTCAACGGCGATCCGGTCGAGCTCGACGTCCCCGGCATGCGCAGGCTGCTCGATGTCCTCCGCGAGGATCTTGTGCTGACCGGGACGAAGGAGGGCTGCGGCGAGGGCGAGTGCGGCGCGTGCTCGGTCATCGTCGACGGAGCCGTCGTCGACGCGTGCCTCGTCCCGATGAGCCAGGTTGACGGAAGCGTCGTCCGGACGGTCGAAGGGCTCGCCCCGCGATCCGTGCCTGCGGCATCAGTCGTACACGCTGACAGCGCCGGGACGGGCGTCGCCTCGCTCGACGAGCTCCAGGCCGCCTTCCTCGAGACCGGCGGCGCCCAGTGTGGGATCTGCACGCCCGGAATGCTGATGGCCGCCCGGGCCTATCTCGACGACGGCGGCGGCCCCGACGAGGGAAGGATCCGCGAGGCGATCGCGGGCAACCTGTGCCGCTGCACCGGCTACACCAAGATCGTCGAGGCAATCGCGCTCGTCGCTCGGGGCGACCGATGACGACGCCGAAGCGGAGGGCCCTACCGTCCGGCGACGGCCGGCGCGACGACCGCCCGGCCGCCGACGGTTCAGCCGCCGATCGCGTCGAGATCTCTGGGCAGACCGGCCTCGGGTTCACGCCGGGTCAGATCGGCGGGTTCGTCGCGATCGCCGCACTCGTCCTCGCCGCGGGACGGCTGCTCCGCCGGTGGGGCCGGCGCTGATGCCCGTCGAGCCGCCGATCGAGGTCCCGCCTTCGCTCGAGGAGGCGTACGCCGTCCTCGCGACCGGGCCGCACCGCCCGATCGCCGGGGGCACGGATGTCATGGTCCAGATCACCGGCGAGATCGGCGCGCCTCCCGATCGGATGATCGACCTCTGGCGGCTCGACGAGCTGCGCGGGATCGGGCTCGACGACGGTGTCCTCACGCTCGGCGCACTGACGACGTACACCGACATCCGCCGCTCCGCCGCCTGCCGCGAGCACACCCCGGCCCTCGTCGAGGCGGCGGGGACGATCGGCGCGGCCCAGATCCAGAACCGCGGCACGCTCGGCGGCAACATCGCGAACGCCTCTCCGGCAGGGGACACGCTGCCGGTCCTGCTCGCCTCGGACGCGGAGATCGTCGTCGGCGGTCCGCGCGGTGAACGGACGGTTCGGGCCGACGACTTCTGGGTCGGCTATCGCCGAACCGCGCTGGCGCCCGACGAGCTCGTCCTCCGCGTCCGGATCCCGGTCTCGGAAGGGCGCGAGCTGCGGTTCCGGAAGATCGGCACCCGACGCGCGCAGGCGATCTCGAAGGTCGTCATGACGCTCGCGTGGCGGCAGGCCGATGGCGGTGCCTGGTCCGATGTCCGCCTCGCTCTCGGGTCGGTCGCCGCGACGCCGATTCGGGCCCGCGCCGCCGAGTCGGTCCTCGAGGGCGGACGACCGACGCCCGAGACCGCCGCACGGGCTGCCGCTGCCCTGGCCGCCGAGATCGAGCCGATCGACGACGTCCGCTCGACCGCCGAGTACCGGCGCGTCGTCGCGGCGCGGGTGCTCCACCGGCTGGTGCGCGACGCCGGCGGCTGGTGAGGGAGGAGCGATGACCCTAGGCATCGACGTGCGCGGCAGCGCCGTCCCGGGGGCGGACGAGGTCCTGACGCCAGAGGCTCTCGCCTTCGTCGCGGAGCTCCATCGACGGTTCGACCCGCGCCGCCGCGAGCTCCTCGAGCGGCGTCGGGTCCGCCAGACCGAGCTCGACGCCGGCGCCGTACCGGATTTCCTGCTCGAGACGGCGGACGTCCGTGCGCGCGAGTGGCGGGTCGCGGCGGCGCCCGCCGACCTCGACGATCGACGGGTCGAGATCACCGGTCCGGCGGAGCCGAAGATGATGATCAACGCGCTCAACTCCGGGGCGCGGGTGTTCATGGCCGACCTCGAGGACGCGCTGTCGCCGACCTGGCCGAACGTCGTCGGCGGGCAGGCGGCACTCATCGAGGCCGTTCGGCGGCGGCTGACGTTCGAGTCGGGCGACCGGTCGTACCGGCTGAACGACCGGATCGCGACGCTCGTCGTCCGGCCGCGCGGCTGGCACCTCGACGAGGGCCATGTCCTCGTCGACGGCCGGCCGGTGTCGGCCTCGCTGTTCGACTTCGGGCTGTTCCTGTTCCACAACGGCCGCGAGCTGCTCGAACGAGGGAGCGGGCCGTACCTGTACCTGCCGAAGCTCGAGAGCCACCTCGAAGCGCGGCTCTGGAACGAGGTGTTCCTCGCCGCGCAGGCGGCCCTCGGCATCCCGCGGGGGAGCATCCGCGCCACCGTCCTGATCGAGACGATCCTCGCGGCGTTCGAGATGGACGAGATCCTGTACGAGCTCCGTGAGCACGCCGCCGGGCTGAACGCGGGGCGCTGGGACTACCTGTTCAGCGCGATCAAGAAGTTCCGCTCGCGCCCCGACCTCGCCCTCCCGGACCGCGCCCAGCTGACGATGACCGTGCCGTTCATGCGCGCGTACACCGAGCTCCTCGTCCGGACCTGCCACCGGCGCGGGGCTCACGCGATCGGCGGGATGGCGGCCTTCATCCCGTCGCGCCGCGATCCGGCGGTGAACGAGGTCGCGATGGCACGGGTCCGCGAGGACAAGGAGCGCGAGTCGGGCGACGGGTTCGACGGGACGTGGGTTGCCCACCCGGACCTCGTGCCGCTCGCCACGGCGATTTTCGACGGCGTCCTCGGTGAGCGACCGAACCAGAAGGACCGGCTCCGCGACGAGGTCCGCGTTGCCGCGTCGCAGCTCCTCGACCTCCACGTCGACGGTGGCCGCGTCACCGAGGCCGGCGTCCGCGTCAACGTCAGCGTGGCAATCCAGTACCTGGCCGCGTGGCTCGGCGGGAATGGCGCCGCGGCGATCAACAACCTGATGGAGGATGCCGCGACCGCGGAGATCAGCCGGTCGCAGCTCTGGCAGTGGCGGACGGCCGGGACGCGTTTGGACGACGGTCGGCTCGTGACGGCGGATCTGTACCGGTCGATCCGCGACGAGGAGCTGGCCGCGCTCGGCGGCCGCGACGGGCTCGAGGGTCAGCTTGGCCGCGCCGCGGACCTGCTCGACGAGCTCGTCCTCGCCGACGCCTTCCCGGAGTTCCTGACGCTCGTGGCGTACCCGCGGCTCGGCTGACCGGCCGCGGCCGCGCGCGGCGGCGGTCCGCTACCTCGCGATCGCCCGCTCCACAAACCGGCCATCGCCCCGTCGCCCGACGAACGCCCCGTCGCGGACGACCGCCCGGCCGCGGACGAACACGCTCCGGACGGCGCCGTCGACCTCGAGCCCCTCGTACGGCGTGTAGTCGCTCGTGTGATGCAGGTCGCTCGCGCGAATCGTCCGCCGCGCCGCGGGATCGAACAGCACGATGTCCGCGTCGCGGCCGACCTCGAGCGCCCCCTTGCGGCTGAGCCCGAACAGCCGCGCCGGGGTCGTCGAGAGGAGGTCGACCATCCGCTCGAGCGTCAGCCGGCCGCGGGCGACACCGAGCCCGTAGACGACCGCAAGCAGCGTCTCGATCCCGGGCGCGCCGTTCGAGATCCGGTCGAACGGGAGGCCATCGAGGACGCCGGCCTTTTCGACCGCGCGGCGGTCCGGGACGTGGTCGGTCGCAACGAGGTCGAGGCTGCCGTCCGCGAGACCGGCCCACAACGCGTCGGAATCGGCCGGCGACCGGAGGGGCGGCGAGATGATGGCGGTCGCCACGTCGAGCTCGTCCGGCGCCTCGTACCGGCGGGCATCGAGCGCGAGGTAGTGCGGGCAAGTCTCGGCGTGGGCGCGAACGCCGCTCGCCTTCGCATGCCGGACCTGCTCGAGCGCCGCCGACGCGGAGAGGTGGACGACGTGGACCGGGGCTTCGGCAGCCTCGGCGAACGCCATCGCCCGGTGGGTCGCGACGGCCTCGGCTTCGGTCGTCCGCGTGGTGGCGTGGTAACGGGCTGCCGTGTCACCACGCTGAAGCGCCGCGGCGACGGCGGTATCGACAAGAACGGGATCTTCACAGTGAACCTGGAGCATCCCGCCGCGTGCGCCCATCGCCGCCATGGCGGCGTACAGCCGCCGCTCCTCGAGCCGGAATGGGTAGACCATGAACGCCTTGGCCGTCGGGACGCCCGCGTCGACGATCGCGGGCAGCTCGGCGAGCGGGTCTGCGTGCCAGCCCGTGACGACGAGGCTAAGTCCGTAGTCGACCGCGGCGTCGGACTCGGTCCGTGCCCGCCACGCGGCGAGGTCCGCGATGAGGGACCTCGGCGCGCCCGCCTTCTCCTCGTTGCCCGGCGTATTGAACACGAGGAACGTCGTCGTCCCGCCGAACGCCGCGGCGACGGAATCCTGGAAGAAGCGATCGGGTTCGGCGTCGGTGCCGACCCGGGTGTGGGTGTGGACGTCGACGACTCCCGGCAGGACGAGGAGCCCGGACGCGTCGACGACCTCGCCGGCCGACGCTGCCGCCGCGCCGAGGTCGGGCTCGATGGCCTCGATCGCCCCGTCCCGCACCGCGACGTCCGCGCGGTGCGACGCGGCGGAGGTGACCACGGTGCCGCCGCGGATGAGGAGATCCGTCATCCGCCAGCCTGCCGGTCGAGGCGCATCGGTTCACCCTCGCTGAACGAGTCGAGGACAGACTTGGGGCGCTGATGGCGAGTTCCGACGGAAATCACCGTCGGCCGTGAACGTTCGACGGGGATCGGTTCACGGGTGGTGAACCGAGCGGCCCGAGGTTGGCGACCAGCGCGGCCGCGGGTTGGTGCGGCGGCGTTCGCGACCAGGGCGGCCAATGTCAGCGGGACGCCTCACGCGACCTCGACGATCGAGATCGGCTGCGCTCCCTCCCACAGGCACCGCCGGCCCATCTCCCGGAGCCGGTCCTCCCAACCGTCGTCCGGGACGACCGAGGCGAACACGTTCGCCGCGAGCTGACCGACCTTCGACGAGGTCGTGCAGCCGCCGTACGGGAAGAAGATCTCGCACTCGCTGATCTCCCCTGGGTAGATCGCGAGCTTCCCGGGCGCCGGGTGAGACGTGTGGTTCTCCCAGTCGAGGCCGGGGCGGAAGTCGCCGAACGGGATCCAGGTCGACTCGCCGGTCCAGCGGCAATGGATGAGCTTCGACTCGAGCGGGAGGAGCCGCCGGATCGCCTCGATCGTCCGCGGTGCCTCGGGGTCCCATCGGGCGGTAAAGTGGAGATCACCGACGCGGATCAGCAAGTCACCCATGGGCGGAGGATAACGTGGCGAGCGGCCCGGAACCGGCCTCACCGACGATCTCGACCCATGTCCTCGACGCCGAGCTGGGACAGCCCGCCGAGGGCGTCCACGTCACGCTCTACCGCCTCGGGGAGGACAATCGACCGATCCGGATCACCCAGGCCCTGACCGATGCCGACGGACGGGTCCGTGACCTTCTCGGGCGGCCGATGGCCCCGGGCGACTACCGGCTCGAGTTCAACCTCGCCGGCGAGCGCCAGCCCGGCAGCGGCGACGAGACCCGCTTCTTCCGCCGCCTGACGCTCGACCTCCGGATCGACGACTCTCGTCGCTCGTACCACGTGCCGCTCCTGCTCGCGCCGTTCTCGATGACGACCTACCGCGGCAGCTAGGCGCGGTGGCCTCCCTCGATCCCGGCGCGCTCGACCGGCTACCGGCGGCCGACTTCACGGCCGCGATGGCGCCGCTGTTCGAGGGCGCGCCCCGGTTCCTCGCCCGGCTCGCCGCGGCCCGGCCGCTCGGCTCGGTGGACACGCTCTTCGCGCGGGCGCGTGCGATCGCTCACGCGATGCCGGAGGACGAGCAGCGCGAGCTGATCGACGCCCACCCCAGGCTCGGGGCGCCGCCTGGCTCCGTGTCGGCGCTGTCATTCGTGGAGCAGGGTTACGACCGCGAGGCCGCGGACGCGGCGGCCGAGGCCGAGCGAGCCACGGTCGCCGCCGCGCTCGACCGGCTGAACGCGGCGTACGAGGCGCGGTTCGGGTTCCGCTACTGCACCTGGGTCCGGGGCCGTCCCCGCGCCGCGCTGCTGCCGGAGCTCGAGGCCGTCCTGACCGCCGATCCCGATGCCGAGCGCCGCCGCGCGCTCGACGCCGTCGTCGACATCGCCCGCGACCGATACGCGAAGATGGCCGGACTCACGGAGGAGACCGCGTGATCGAGCTCGGCCCGAACCGCTACGGCAAGTCCGCCATCCGCCTGGTCAAGGTCGACCGGCAGCCGGACCGCCACGACCTCCGCGACCTGACGGTGTCGATCACCCTCGATGGCGACTTCGGCGCGGCGTTCGTCGCCGGCGACAATGCGAACGTCGTCGCCACGGACACGATGAAGAACGTGGTGTACGGCTTCGCTCGCGACCAGCTCGTCGGGGCGGTCGAGGGGTTCGGGCAGGTGCTTGCCCGGCACTTCCTCGATGACGACCACGTGTCGGGGGTCAGCGTGTCGATCGAGGAGCGCCGCTGGAGCCGGATCCCGACGTCCGACGGCCCTGCCGCGGACGCATTCTTCCGGACGGGAGATCTGACCCGGACGGCGCTCGTGAGCGGGACGCGCGAGTCGGTCGCGATCGCCGCCGGGTGGGCCGATCTGACCGTGATGAAGACGCGGGGCTCGGCCTTCCGGGGGTTTCCGCGGGACGCATGGACGACCCTTCCGGAGACCGACGACCGGCTGCTGGCGACGCGGGTCAGTGCGACGTGGCGCTACGCCGGTGACGCCGCGACGGAGCGGCAGCCCGACTACGAGGGCGTGTTCGACTCGGTCCACCGGACCTTCCTCGAGGTCTTCGCGGAGCACGACAGCCCGTCGGTCCAGGCGACGATCTGGATCGTGGGGCGGGCGATCCTCGAGCGGCATCCCGAGCTCGACGAGATCCGCATGGTCATGCCGAACCTGCACCATTGGCTCGTCGACCTGTCGCCCTTCGGGCAGCCGAACCCGGGCGAGGTGTTCGTCGCCACGACCGAGCCGTACGGGCTCATCGAGGCCACCGTCCGGCGATCCGAAACGGCGTGACACGCTAGCTGTCACAGCGGGCGGCGAACCTGCCGCCCATGGAAGCACGCATCGTCTCGCTCCCGACCCCGTCCATCCCCGCCGTCGGCGTCCGCGTCGACGGCGACCGGATCGTCGTCGACCGGTTGGTCCTCACCGATCAGGCGCTCGCGGGCTACCTCGCCGAGCGGCCGGTCGAGGACCGGACGGCGATCGTCGAGCGCGCGCTCCGGATCGGGCTCCTCGCCCTCCAGGACGCGGGTGTGACGGTCAACGTCGACGTCGTCCGGAACGAGTTCGAGAAGCTCGTCCGCCAGGCGGAGCAGGTCAACGAGCGGGCGGCGACCGCGCTCGAGCAGACGCTCCGGACGAACTTCGCCGATGGCGACGGCCGGCTGCCACGGACGCTCGAGCGGTTCCTCGGCGACCGTGGCGCCTTGCGCGCGATGGTCGACGAGCTGTTCGACGAGAAGAAGCGCGACAGCGCGATCGGACGGATCCGCGGGATGCTCGAGACGTACTTCGACGGCGATGCGTCGAAGCTCGCCCACCTGCTCGACCCGACGCGGCTCAACTCACCGATGCACCAGTTCCGCCAGGAGATCGCGGCCGGCTTCCGGTCGGTCGAGGAGCGGCTGGTCGCGATCGAGGCCGCGGCCACGGCTCGGGCGGGAGAACGATCGAGGTCCGCGGCGAAGGGCGGCGACTTCGAGAACGTGCTCGAGTCGCTCCTCGCTGATCTGGCCCGCGGTGCGGGCGACCTCCTCGACCGCACGGCGGACGCGACCGGCGCGACGCTGAAGTCGAAGAAGGGCGACTTCGTCCTGACGATCGATCCGCGCCTCGCCCGTGGCGCCGACCTCCGGGTCGTCATCGAGGCGAAGGACCGGGCGATGTCGATGCGGGCGATCCGCGACGAGCTCCGCGAGGCACGCGAGAACCGCGGCGCCGCGGTCGGGCTCATCGTCTTCAGCCCGGCTCATGCGCCGACCGGCGTGGCGCCCTTCTCGATCGTCGGGGAGGACGTCTACTGCGTCGTCGACCCAGAGGTGCCGGATCCGGCGGTGCTCGAGGCGGCGGTCAAGCTCAGCCGGCTTCTCGCCCTGGCGAGCGTGGACGAGCACGAGGCGGACGTCAACGCGGCGGCGGTGGCGACGGCGCTGACGGGGATTCGCGAGCAGCTCGAGGCGATCAAGACGCTGAAGAGCCAGCTGACGTCGATCGGCAACGCGACGAAGGCGGTCTGGGGTGGCCTCGATACCCTCCGGTCGGGGATCCTCGCACGGGTCGCCGAGGCCGAGGCGGAGATCCGGGCGGCGGCCGGCTGATCGCTCCCGGGGGTTGGGCGATCCGGTGGAGTTCCGTCTCCACCGGACAACACGCGGCCGCCCACCAGTTCTTCGGACCATTACCATCGCCCTATTCGGGGCTGGCCCTGCTCGGCTAGTCAATACCGTGACCACCGGGTCCTAGGTTCCGAAGCGCCTCGGGGGGAGGCTGTCGCTGTCATGCGACTTCGAACCGCGCCCTTTGCCATTGCCCTCGTCCTGCTGGCTCCGGCCGCGCCGGCCGTTGCAGCCCCGCCGCAGCCCGCCGCTACGGCGCAGGACGGGAAGCTCGACGCGACCGGGCGCTACATCGTCGTCGTCGAGGACTCCGCGGATCCGGTGACGGTCCGCTCGCGGCACGCGAAGCGCGACGGGCTCAAGGCGGATGCCACCTTCCGCAAGGCCGTCCGCGGGTTCGCCGGCCGGCTGACCGATGCGCAGCTCCAGTCGCTCCGGCGCGACCCCGACGTCGCGGCGGTCGTGCCCGACGAGATCATCCAGGTCGCCGCCCAGACGCTGCCGACCGGCATCTCCCGGATCGGCGGCACGGGCTCGCCGGTCGCGAAGATCGACGGCATCGACGACCGGGTCGACGCCGACGTTGCCATCGTCGACACGGGGATCGATCCGACCCACGCCGACCTCAACGTCGTCGGCGGGATCAACTGCACGACGAGTGACCGAACCGCGTGGGCCGACGCGCACGGGCACGGGACGCACGTCGCGGGGACCGTCGGCGCGCGCGACAACGGCTACGGTGTCGTCGGCGTCGCGCCCGGTGTCCGGCTCTGGTCGGTCCGGGTCCTCAACAGCCAGGGCTTTGGCTACGTGTCCTGGTACGTGTGCGGGCTCGACTGGATCACCGCGCAGCGCGACCCGGACGACACGTCTCGCCCGCTCATCGAAGCGGCGAACATGAGCGTCGCGAAGGACGGCAGCGACGACCGCAACTGCGGGCGGACGAACAACGACCTCATCCACCAGGCGGTCTGCCGGCTGGTCGCGTCCGGGGTGACCGTCGCCGTCGCGGCCGGCAACGCGTCGCGCAACGCCGCGACCATGATCCCCGCCGCGTACGACGAAGTCATCACGGTCTCGGCGCTTGCCGATTCGGACGGCAAGCCGGGCGGCCTCGGCGGCACGCGCTGCTACTCGTGGGGCACGTACGACGTCGACGACACGTTTGCCGACTTCAGCAACTACGGCGCGGACGTCGACCTCATCGCCCCCGGCAAGTGCATCTGGTCGACGCTGCCCGGCGGCACGTATGGCTACATGTCCGGGACGTCGATGGCGACGCCCCACGTGACCGGCGCGATCGCCCTCTACAAGGCGTCGCGCCCGTGGGCGACGCCGGCGCAGGTCAAGAGCGCCCTCCAGTATCTCGGGTCGACGAACTGGAAGACGTCGACCGACCCCGACACCCAGCACGAGAAGCTGCTCGACGTCTCGCGGCTCGGGCCGATGGGCGACTTCACGACGACCCTGGGGTCGGTCACGCCGGCCGCGGTCGTCGAAGCCGGCGGCGCGACGACCGTGACCGTCAAGCTGGCCCGGACGCCCACCCACTTCGAATCGATCTCGGTCTCTGCCGACGGGGTCTCCGGGATCACGCCCCTTGCCGCTCCCGTCCGGGTCATGGGCTTCACCGCCACGACGGCCTCCGTCGCGGTCAACGTCCCGGCCGGGCTGCCCGCGGGGACCTACCCGGTCACGATCACCGCCACGGACGGCCCGCATCGCGACCAGGTGACGGCCCAGATCACCGTCACCAACGACATCCCGACGGCCAAGCCCCCGACCGCGTCGCCCGCCTACAAATCCGCGCTCGGTGGAGCGTCGACCGCACCGCTCCGGGTGGCCTGGCCGGCCGCGACGGACCCGACGAGCGGGATCGCGAAGTACGAGATCGAGACGTCGGTCGACGGCGGATCGTGGACGCGGGTCGGGACGGCGATCGGAAGCTCGATCCTCCACTCGGTCGCCGTCGGGCACTCCCACCGGTTCCGCGTCCGCGCCCAGGACACCGCGGGCAACTGGAGCCCGTGGGCGGAGGGCCAGGCGATCAGCGTCGGCCTCGTCCAGGACTCGAGCACGTCGATCCGCTACTCCCCGGGCTGGTACCGAGCGACGAGCAGCTACGCGTCGGGCGGCGTCCTCCACTACACGACCCGGGCCGGCGCCTCGGCCAGGCTCACGACGACCGCGCGCCAGCTCGCGATCGTGGCGCCCGTCGGCCCGACCCGCGGCGGCGCCGGCGTCTACGTCGAT
>Ga0255338_1004799_pt1 | contig 13334 bp, 11 predicted proteins | sample MeOH1_35cm_T4_19_FD_203715 | JGI IMG/M metagenome (GOLD analysis project Ga0255338, IMG submission 203715) | Sandy soil microbial communities from University of British Columbia, Vancouver, Canada - MeOH1_35cm_T4_195 | ecosystem: Engineered > Artificial ecosystem > Sand microcosm > Unclassified ...
GCGACCATCCGGTTTTCCCGGCGCAGCTCTGCCGCAGCCTGAGTTGTGAGCAACTCGCGCTGATCGGTCGAGAGCGCTTCCCACCACGCATCGAACTCGGGGAGCGGACCGTCCGACCGGGCCTCGTTCTTGTTGACCGGTTTGGGCTTCGTGGGACCGGTGGAGAGGGAGGCGCTCTTCACGGTCTTGATCGTCCGGAGTGTAGCGCGGGCTTCACCCCAGCCGGCCGGCTCCGCCCAGCCTTCGCGGATCGACTTCACCAGCACGGCGCCCTTATCACGGCTCTTGCGGTGGGGGAGGTACTGGAGCTGCTTTTCGCACTCTTCCGGATGGGCAGCGGCCAGCTCCATGGCGGTGATGCGGGATACGCCGTTGTCCATGAGGCGTTGCGCCAGCGGGCTCACCGGTTCCGGCAGCTCCGGCTGCTTCAGCGCCGCACGCTCTTTGCTGGCCTTGGGCGGGAAACGGTAGATCACCATCTCCTCGCCGTCCTTCATCAGGCCGTATTCCACGGCGCCCAGCAGGCCGGCCTCGACCAGCTCTTCATGGGCGGGATTTAACTTTCGCTTAATGTCGGATGGGAAATAATTACGTGACAGGCCGAGGTGCTCCCACGCCAGCTTCTTCAGCCCGATGCGGTACAGCGGTTTGCCATCGTATCGCTTGGCGTCCAGGTAGCGGTAGAGGGCCTGGGAGACGGCGCTCTTAAGCGAGAGGAAGAGAGAAACGTCCAGCGACTTGATGTAGCCGGCGTTCAAATTCTGATACAGCTCCGGGCTCCAGCGGATCCAGCTCGGGAAGAGTGAGGGCTCGTCCGGGCGGGACTGCCGGCTGTCCGCAATGTCGTACGCCTCCAGGATGTGAAACGCATGGCGCCGGACGAAGCCGCGCTGCTTCGCGTCCCAAAAGGCATTCTGGGTGCGGATGGTGACCCCGACGAGCCGATCCAGGCCCAAAAGGAAACGGTCGTAGCTCTGGCCGCCCGGGTCCCAGCCAAGACGCTGGATGACGTTATGGCGCGAGAACTGAACGCATACGGGGAAGCTCTGCTCCCGGGTCAGCTCCATCAGCACCACGTACAGCTCCACGTCTCCGGCGGTAGGCAGGCCGTAGCGGGGGTCACCACTCACCACCCACTCTTTCTCGCCATCGCGAAACTCCAGCACGTTAGGGGTCTTCTTCGAAGCACGGCTAGCCAGCAATGCAAAGGGGAACTCCGTGAGGTTCAGTTCGTCTCGACCGCACCGTCGCGGGGCAGCAGGCCTTTCGGCTGCTTCAGCTATCTGCATAGGAACAACTCCAACAGGGGCCGTGTTCTGTAGGTTCTTAGTCTGAGGTTCTAAAGATAGTTCTAGGGCGGTCGGCGCCCTACAAATCGTGCCTGGGAATCGGGAATTCGAGACCTCTAATCCGTCTCGTTACCCGGATGGGCTCGTCTCGCTACCCGGGCGGATACTGGGCTCTCCCGTTTCGAACCCCGAGTCAACTCGTTCCGCTACCCGGATCGCCTCGTCTCACTTCCCGAGTGGGTAGTGGCACCTGGCAGAGAGTTAAATACCCGCTCGCTGCCGGAAGCCCTCGCCGGATCGGGCTCCAGACCCCTCGATCTCAAGAAAAAAGTGCATTGCCTCTTGCCGTGTGCATCGGTAGCGGGTGGTGGCGTGAGAATCGACGGCCAGAATTCGTCCCACTACCCGAATGCCCCCGGCGACCTTTCGTGATTCCAGGGAATCCGGGGAATCCCACCGTCCCAATTCTCGTTCCGTTACCCGAACCTGTCCGCATCGCAGCGCCTCTCGTCTCATTACCCGATCTCTGCGCACCTCCGGATGATTCCGAAGGCGCGATCCGCAGTGGCAAGCCGATTCTCATCTCGTTTCAACACCCGAACCGGGACTTGTGCCGTTGGGCGCCATGCCGGGGACTCTCGAATGCACCGTCCAACGCCGGGCATTTCGGGCACTCGTCTCGTCCCCCGAACTCATTCCAGGCACAAATCTCGTTCCATTACCCGAGCCACGACCTTTGGACATCGCCTGAAACCATCCCCGTCGTCGCCGTCCGGGCGCTGCCTGCGGTATGAGCGGAGCCCATCCGGATGGCGGTGCCTTCACGGGATTAGGGACTTCGTGCTTGGTCTTGGGGTTCCGGAGCGAACGCGGACGCCCGGCAGGATCGATGTAATCGCTCCACCGAGAATGGTGACGGTTGCCTCCGATCTCGGCTTCCGTACGAGGCTTACACCGACCGCTTACTTCCTGTCATTCATGGCGCCTTGCCCGCAACCCGACGGTGTCCCGACCGCCAACCCGCGCGTCGGATACTGTCGGTGGCCGAAAAAATGCCTATGCGGTGAACTCTAACACATCCGGTCAAAGCTCCGTCAATGACCCGCCGGCGGAAAAGAGGCGCTTTGCTGTAATTCTGCCGTGCATTGGATGAACGGGCCGGGACCGCTGGGTAGCGGTGGAGCAATCGCCGCGCCATTGAGGAATCAACCGGCGGAATCGGGTGTGATTCGAGACGAAGCGCGATCCTCTCGTCTTCCCGGAGAGTGACCCGAATTGACCAGTGCCCGCAGGAGGTAGGCCGGGCGACACGGTATGCGCCGCATGCCGATTGCGGCGTGGCGGGTGTGGCAAGCAACGGAAGACAGGCCCCTCCTTACGGGGGCCTGTCGGAGGCCTCGCTTCGTTCGAACAAGCGCTCCCGAGTGGGATCTATGCGGGAGCTAGCGCTCGAGGATCGCAGGACGCAGGTACGTGGTCCCGCCGGCGGTTGCTTCCAGGGTGGGAAGGTCGGGGGTGGCGGAGAGGACTTCCAGCCCGTCGCGCGTCACGAGTACCGTGTCTTCGGACTTGGTGCCGGTGATGCTGGGGTTCCAGGCATACGCCTGGTGCAATAGCACCCCTCCGGAAGCGGTTGGCGTACCCTTGAGGTCGCGTCCCGCGTAGCCGGTGGGTCCGCCCTGGTGATGCTGCCGCCACTCGTCCGGGTACCCTTCCGCTGCGTAGGCTGCTTGCCCCAGGTGAAACACCTCCGAGAGAGCCACTCCGGGGCGGGTAGCGGAGAGGAAGGCGGCGTCCACGCGGGCACATGCGGCGTGCCGCTCCCGCAACTCGGAGGGCACGGCGCCGAAGTGGACCAGGCGGGTGGCGGAGAGGTGAAGTCCCTCGCGTCTCCCCCCTACTACCAGCATCGCGTACCGCTCCAGGCGGCGCGAGGTGGGGATGGGATGCCGGCGCGTGTAGAGCCGCTCATCCGCCGCTACGAGGGTGACGGCGGGCACGATCCCGAAGTCCATCAGGCCTTTGCCCAGCATCCCCGCCAGTTGGTGCTCCGTGAGTGCGGGGCGGCAGTGAAGCGCGACGTGGGTCAAGACCACCGCCACGTCTTCGCCCAGGCGCCGGTACCGTTCAATCTCTTCGGGCAGGAGCGGATTGCGGAGGGCAACGGTCTCCGCCGTGGAGAGCGTCCTCGCGCCGGCGCCGGGTAGGTCCGCGAGCAGCTCCCCGGCGGAGACGAGCTGGTGCGCCTCCTCGACGAGGCTACCCGACCACCACGGGAACTCCCGCACACACAGCGGCAGCCCCGGCAGCTCTTCCTCCATCAACCGTACCGCTTCAATGTTGTCGGCGAGCAGGTAGACCTCATCCGGGGTCACCAGCACCGCGCCGGCACCCCGTTCCGTGGCGATGCTCACGTGGTTCCGGCCCCCGCCGGTGATCCACGCGAAGTTCGCATGGGTATGCAGCAGCAGCCCGCGCTGCCCGGTCTCCCGCAGCAGCTCCCGCACGCGCGCCAGCTTCGTCTCGAATTCGGTTTCCTTGCTCATTCGGTGGTCTCCCGTGATGGTTGTTTTGGAAGCTGGCGCCACGCCGCGACCTACGTTAACAAAGGGTCCAGGCTGCCAGAGAACGGAGGGCATTGCCGCTCGCGTTCATTTGCGTCCATCCCTTAATCCCCTGCTAATCCCCTGCCAGGCGAATGCCGGTGAACTGCCAGCGGGCGTCTGGGGGAAAGAAGTTGCGGTAGGTAGCGCGGATGTGGCCGGGCGGGGTGACGCAGGAACCGCCCCGGAGCACGTACTGGTTGCACATGAACTTTCCGTTGTACTCACCGACGGCGCCGGGGGCGGAGCGGAAGCCGGGGTAGGGCGTGTAGGGACTGGCCGTCCACTCCCACACGTCGCCGAAGAGCTGCCCCGGGTGTTTGGTCGCATGAGGAGCGGGGCCGGGGTGCAGGTGGCCGGTCTCTAACAGGTTGCCCCGGGGCTCGACCTCCGCCGCGGCGTTTTCCCACTCCGTTTCGGTAGGGAGGCGCTGCCCGGCCCAGCGGGCGAAGGCGTCGGCCTCGAAGTAGCTGAGGTGGCAGACGGGTTCGGCGGGATGCGGAGGGCGAAGGCCGGCGAGGGTGTAGTGCTGCCATTCGCCCTCGCGCTCCTCCCAGTAGAGCGGCGCACGCCAGCCCTGCTCTCGGACGGTGCTCCAGCCCGCGGAGAGCCAGTGTTCGGCGCGCTCGTAGCCGCCGTCTTGCATAAACTCCAGGTACTCGCCGTTGGTCACCAGGCGAGAGGCGAGCCGGTAGGGCGCGGTGTAGGTGCGGTGACGAGGACCCTCGTTGTCGAACGCGAACTCCGGGGAGGCGTGCCCGATCTCCAGGAGCCCGCCCGGATACGCATGCCAGTCCAGGGGTGAGGCTGCGGCGGGACTCGGCTGTTCACGCTCGCGGTACGGGGGGCGGAGCGGGTTGCCGCCGAGAACGTGCTTCAGGTCCGTGAGCAGCAGTTCCTGGTGCTGCTGCTCGTGATTCAAACCCAGCAATACGAGATCGCGCGCTTCACTCTGCGATTCGGACTCGATGCGCTCCAGCAACTGGGGCATCCAGTCGTCAACGTGCGCGCGGTAGGCGTAGGTTTCGGCGACGGTGGGCCGGGAGAGGAGCCCACGCTGGTGGCGGGGGTGCCGGTCGCCCACGGTCTCGTAATATGAATTGAAGAGGAAGCCGTACCGCTCCGCGAACGGGCGGTAGCCGGGCAGGGAGGGGAGGAGTAGGAACGTCTCCCAGAACCAGGTGGTGTGGGCCAGGTGCCACTTGGCGGGGCTCACGTCCGGCATCGACTGGACGACATAGTCCTCAACCGCGAGCGGCCGGCAAATCTCCTCGGAAAGAGTGCGCACCGCTCGATAGGTATCGACCAGCCGCTCGTCGTCAACTCGACCTGCGCTGCTCATTGCGGTTGCTCCAGGGGGGTAAGCAGGTTCACGCTGAAGTAAGCTTGCTCGTCCGTCCACGCTCGCTGGAGGGAGAACCCGGACGCGTGGGCCAGGGCCTGGATCTGCGCGCGGGTGTACTTGTAGGAGTTTTCCGTGTGGATGGTTTCTCCCGCCCGGAACTCCACGCACTTGCCGGCTATCCGAACGCCCTGATCGCGCAGGCTCACCAGGTGCATCTCCACGCGTCCTTCCGCCTCATTGTAGAAGGCGCGGTGGCGGAACGCGTCGAGGTCGAAGTCGGCGTTTAACTCCCGGTTCAGGCGCCGCAGTAAGTTGAGGTTGAAACGGGCGGTGACCCCCTGGCTATCGTCGTACGCCGCGTTGAGAACGGCGGCTTCCTTGTGGAGGTCGAGACCCAGCAGTAGACCGTCCCCCGGCTGCATCGCCGCGGCGATCTGCCGGAGGAAGCCGATAGCGGCGGCGGGATCGAAGTTGCCCAGGTTCCCTCCCAGGAACAGTACCAGCAGCGGTCCCTGCCGTTTCGCGGGCAGCCGCTCCAGCGCGGCGCCGTATTCCAGCGCTAGTGGATCGACCTCCAAGCGGGGGTAGTCACGCGATAATGCCTGAGCGGTTTCCCGCAACATCGTGGCGGAAATGTCGATGGGGAGGTAGTGCAGCGAGCGCTGGTGTTCCAGCAGTGCTTCGATGATCCGCCGCGTTTTGCGGGAGCTGCCGCTGCCGAGCTCCACCAGGTCCACCCGGTGCGGCAGCGCCGCGATGATCTCCGGAGCGCGGCAGCGCAGGATTTCGTCCTCCGTGCGCGTGACGTAATACTCCGGCAGTTCGCAGATCTCTTCGAACAGCGCGGAGCCTTCCTGGTCATAAAAGAAGCGGCAGGGTAAAGTCTTCTGAGTGGCGGCCAGTCCGGCATGGACTGCCGCGGCGAGGTCTGCCGACGGGGCGTCTACAAGTAAGCTCATATGGCTTATGGCTACCCCGAAAGCCGCGGAATCGTCCACTTAAATGCTGAGACTACACTCTGTCGCCACCGGTGACCGCCGATGATTCGCCTTACGGAGGTCAGTAAGACCTACCAGGGACGGCGGGTGCTGGAGCCCACCACGCTGCACGTTCCGGATGGGACGCAGCACGTCCTCATCGGTCCGAGCGGCTGTGGGAAGAGCACGCTGCTGCGACTGATGATGGGCCTCATCCCGGCAGACGCCGGGGAGATCCGCATCGCGGACCAGGTGCTGAACTCCGCCAGCGCCCGCTCGTTTCGCCACCGGATCGGCTACGTAATCCAGGATGGCGGCCTCTTTCCGCACCTCACCGCCGCCGACAACGTGGCCCTGCTGGCGCGGCAGTTGGGATGGGAGCGGAAACGCGTGGACATCCGCCTCCGAGAGCTTGCCGAGCTCGTTCGTTTTCCAGATGACGGCCTCTCCCGGTTCCCACTGCAGCTCAGCGGGGGACAGCGGCAGCGGGTGGGGCTGATGCGCGCCCTGATGCTCGATCCCCCCGTGCTGCTGATGGACGAGCCGCTGGGCGCCCTCGATCCCCTCATCCGCGCCCGTCTGCAAACCGATCTGCGCGAGATCTTCGGCCGGCTGCGCAAGACCGTGGTCGTGGTCACCCACGACATGGGCGAGGCGGCGTTTCTGGGCGACGTGATCAGCGTGTTTCGAGAAGGACGGATCGTGCAGACGGGTTCCCTCCGCGAACTGCTGGACCATCCCGCCGAGCCGTACGTAACGGAGTTCATCTCCGCGCAGCGGACGGATTGGATGGAACAGGCCGAAGGGCGTTAGGCGCCGTGCGCCATGCGTTGCGAACGTTCGCTATCGGTTCCAGGTGCCATTCCGGGTGTGGATCTTCAGATAGGTTGAGCATGCGAAAACTAGCAGCAACGATTGGACTGCTCTTCGGGTGCCTGATGCTTCCGGCGTCCGCCGCCTCGGCGAAGCCTGCCGTGACGGTAGGCTCCAAGGCGTTTGCGGAGTCGTGGGTGCTGGGGGAGGCGCTGCGCGGCCTGGGCGAACAGGGCGGCGAGGCGGCCGTGAAGCACCAGAGCAATCTTGGCAGCACTGACATCGTCTACGCTGCGCTGAAGGCGGGGAAGGTCGACGTCTATCCGGAGTACACCGGCACCATCGCCGAGGCGATCTTGAAGTCGAACTCCCGCCCTACGCTGCCGCAGATCCGGGAAGCGTTGTCGCGGGAAGGGCTGGGGGTTTCCGACTCCCTCGGGTTCAACGACGGGTATGCGATTGCGGTCTCGCAGAAGGCCGCCGAACGGTATGGACTGAAGAAGATCTCCGACCTCGGCGGGCATCCGGAGCTGCGCCTCGCGTTTACGCACGAGTTCCTGGAGCGGAAGGACGGCTGGCCCGGTTTGGCGCGACATTACGGGCTGCGGCTACGCAACGTGCGGGGCATCCAGCATGAGCTGGCGTACCAGGCAATCGGCGGCGGGCAGATCGACGGGATGGAGATCTACACCACGGACGCGCAGATCTCCCGGCTCCACCTGCGGGTGCTGGAGGATGACCGCGCTTTCTTTCCCCGCTATGACGCCGTGCTGTTCTACCGCCTCGATCTCCCGAAACGCGCGCCTCGCACCTTCGCTGCGATGCAGCGGTTGATTGGGAGGATCGACGAGGCGGCGATGATCCGCGCGAACAGCCTGGTGATCCTGGAGCATCAGTCGCAGGAAGAGGCCGCTGCGGCCCTGCTGGGCGAAGTGCTGGGAGGGAGCGGGGCCGCGCCGGTCTCCAGTGGCGGTGAGAACGCCTGGAGGGCGGTGGTCGAGAATACCGGCACACATCTCAAGCTGGTCGCCATCTCCTTGCTGGCCGCGGCCCTGGTGGGGATCCCGCTGGGAGTGTTGGCCGCGCACCGGCGGTCGCTGGCTGGGGCGGTCCTGGGGATCACCGGCGTGCTCCAGACCATCCCGTCGCTGGCCCTGCTGGCGTTCCTCATTCCGATCCTGGGCCAGATCGGTGAGAAGCCCGCGCTGGTGGCCCTGTTCCTGTACAGCCTGCTGCCCATCGTGCGGAACACCTACACCGGCCTGACCACCATTCCGCCCAACCTCCGGGAGGCGGCGGACGCGCTGGGGCTTTCGCCCAGCGCGCAGCTCTTCCGAGTGAGCTTGCCTCTCGCGTCGCCGTCCATCATGGCGGGTCTCAAGACCAGCGCGGTAATCAACGTGGGCACTGCCACCCTGGCCGCGTTCGTGGGAGCCGGCGGATTGGGAGAGCCGATCTTGCGGGGAATGCAGACGCTGAACAACGGCCTCATCCTCCAGGGAGCGGTTCCGGCGGCGCTGCTGGCGTTGGCGGTGCAGGGACTATTTGAGTTGCTGGACCGGGTCGCCATTCCGAAAGGTTTGCGGTTGCGCTCGACCCAGGAGTGAGCGGGTAGAGGGGGAAAGCGCTCGGCTTTCAGGGCCACTTTCGCGTTCTTGCTTGCCTATTCATTGTCCCGGAAAATAGTTTCATTTCTCATGGTTTAAGGCTAGCGCGGACGGGTATCAGTTAACTACAGCTCTGAAATCAAACTCTTCTCTTGGGCTCTCGATGCGGCGTGGGGCGCGCAGGCTGTTGAGGTGCACAGTAGTGGAACTGGTAAATCCGATTGCGGTGGCGAGTATCTTTGCAGCGGCCTTGTGGGTCCTGGCACGCGTGACGACCGAGGCCTAACGGCAGAGGGAGTACGCAGGGAACCGGCGAGACGGCGACGAACGTTGGGGTGCGCGAAGCGGCCGTGAGCAGAACGCTCGCGGCCGTTTTGTTTTGCCGGATTTGCCAGATTTCCCGCCTACTCCGCTCCCCGGCGCCGGAGGGCGGGGCAGGGGACGGGGTATGGAAGAAGAAGCGCTCTCGGCATGGGCCGCGGATCCGGAGCGGATCGATCCGGACGATTATCCGCCCAGCTCGCCTTTTGCCAAAGAGCTGACGTGGGCGCCCTGCGAGGCGTGCGGCGTCCAGGTGCACCTCCCCGTTTCCCAATTCGTCTACCTGGGCCTCGTCTGCCCACGCTGTCACACCCAACTCCTGGCGCCGCCCGACGACCCGGAAGAGTGGGTCCGCCGCATCCTCCGCGAAGAAGACGAATTGAGCGAGCAGCTCTCCTAAGCGGCTCGACCGCGCGGCTCGACTGACTCGGAAGAATGCAGATCTAATCAGCCGGAGTAATGGAGTGCTGGAGTAGTGGGGTATTGATTGCGGCGCGTCGCGCCGCTCCGACCCATCACTCCATTACTCCAGCACTCCATTACTCCCAAGGATTCGTTGTGCGAATCGATTACACGCGCCAGACCCGGTGGGGTCATGAGCCGGAGGTGGTGGACGACGAGTTCGTCCCGCCCGGCAGCATCTATGTGAAGCAGGTGGTGTGGGTGCCTTGCAACGAGTGCGACCTTCAGGTGCACGCCGCGCTCACCCAGTTTTTCGGCGGTGGGCTCACGTGCCCGGAGTGCGGCGGGCGGTTGACCTCGCCGCGGGTGCTGGGTAATCCGGACGTGGCCCTGGCACGGATCGCGGAGGTGGAAGACATCCTGCGGGAAAGCGTGGAGCCGGGAACGCCGTTCGTTCCGGAGGGGTAGGATCATCGCATGGCCGTTCCACAACATCACCCGGGCCGGTTGCCGATAGGTCTCTGCGTCTTTGGGCTCACCTACCAGTGCGGCCTCACCTGGGCCGGCACCGCTAAGGCCAATCCGCTGCCGCTCTCCACGGAGCAGATCATTGACCTCGCATCGGCGAGCGGGCTCTCGCACGTGGAGTTGTCTCCGGGCCTAGTGGGCGATCTGTCGCCCGAGCGCCTGGACGCGCTCCGCGGGTATGCGACGGATCGCGGTCTCGGTTTCGTGGTAGCGGGCGAGCGGGTGGGGGAAGCCGCGCTGCGGGACGCACTGCAAGTTGCCGCACGGCTGGGAGCACCGACGGTTCGCTGCACGCTCAGCGGAGTGCTGTGCGGCGACCGGCGGGGTTTTCCGGGAGGCTGGCGCGCGCACCTGCAGCACTGCACCGATGAATTGGAGCGCATGCTGCCCGTGGCGGAGCGGCTGGGGATCGCGATCGGGGTGGAGAACCACCAGGACGCGGACTCAGAGGATCTCTTGAAGCTCTGTCAACGGTTCGAGAGCCGCTACCTGGGGATCACGCTCGACTGCGCCAACCCGCTGGCCGTGATGGAAGAGCCCGTAGCCTTTGCCGAGCGCCTCGCGCCCTACCTGCGACATGCTCACCTTAAGGACTACCGCATCCACCCGGCGCCCAACGGGTTCCGGCTGGTGCGCTGCGCCCTCGGCGAGGGGGTAGTGGACTATCCCGCGCTGTTCCGCCTCTTCGCCAGGCAGGAGTGGCCGATCACGCGGAGCATCGAGATGGCCGCGCTCCAGGCCCGCCAGATTCCGATGCTGGAAAAGTCGTGGTGGGACGAATACTCTCCGCGCGACGCCCGCGACGTCCTGCCCGCGCTCAGCCTGGTCTGGCAGAGCCTGCGCCCGGCGGACGATGAATGGCGCACCCCGTTCGAGATGGATGCTTCGGGAGAGGAGCTTGCCGCGTGGGAGCTTGCGCAGTACCACACTAGTGTCGCGTACCTCCGCTCGTTAGTTGTGTGCGCCGCCCCGTAACCCGTCATCCTGAACGGCGCGGAGCGGAGTGAAGGATCCCGTCTTCGTGCGTAAGGTGGCCCGGGAACGCCTCGCGCGATGCCGAGATCCTTCGCTGCGCTCCAGGATGACGGAGTATGGTAGGGCTTCCCACGTTCTGAACGCCTGCTCTGAAACGAATTGCCGCCACCTGATTTTATCATCCGGAGTTGTGGCACCGTGATCGCTGAACACCCAACACTTGAACACCCAGGTTCTCAACCATGCAACTCGTAATGTTCTCCAAGCATCTGGGACCGCTCTCCATTCCCGAGGCGGGTAAGGCAGTGAAAGAGTTGGGCTTTCACGGTTTGGACCTCACGGTTCGTCCGGGAGGCCACGTGCTTCCCGAGCGCGTAAAAACGGCGCTTCCGGAAGCGGTGCGGCAGCTCAAAGACCTCGGGCTCGCCCTCCCGATGATCACCACCGGCATCGTGGACGCCGCCGATCCGGCGAGTGAGGCGATCATGGCGGCGGCCGCGGGGCAGGGGATCCGGGAGTTGAAGCTGGGCTACTGGCCTTACCGGCCGTTCGGCACACTGAAGGCACAGCTCGACGCGGCGCGGAAGGCGATGGACGGGATCGAAGCGCTGGCCCGGAAGCAGAACGTCCGCGCCAGCATCCACGTCCACTCGGGCGACTACCTGAGCGCCGAGGCCGGCAACATCTACCTCCTGCTCAAAGACCGCGACCCGCACCACGTGGGCGCGTACCTGGACCCCGGGCACATGACGCTGGAAGGCGCTGCCTCAGGCTGGAAGCTGGGAGTGGACCTGCTCCAGGACTACATCTCCACGGTGGCCGTCAAGACATTCGGCCTCTACCCGGAGAAGGACGCGGAACACGGCGATACCCGCTGGGTGGAAAAGCTGGTGCCGCTGCGAGAGGGGATGGTGCGGTGGCGCGAGGTGTTCGCCTGCCTGAAGCAGCTTGGCTGGGACGGGGTAGTCACCTTCCACAGCGAGTACCAGGGCCGCCAGAGCTGGCGCGACCTCACGGTGCCCCAGCTCATCGATCAGACTCGCGAGGATGTCGCTTACCTGCGTCCAATCATCCGCACCGCCGGCTACGGGGTGTGAGGCGTAATGCGTGATGCGTAATGCGTAATAGGGTGGCTGAAATTCTTACGAATTACGCATCACGCATTACTTACGCATCACACCTCACGCAACTTCCCGAGCTTCAACCTCCGTCTCCACGTTCTCGATAACCGTGTGGAGGTGGAAGTGCTCGTCGATGGGCTTGCTCTCGGCGGCGAGGTGCTCTTCGCGCGTCTCTTCTTCCGTCCGGCGCAGCTCTTCCAGGGGGCGGAGCTGAAGCTCGGTCCCCAGCTTCGGTACCAGGTGCACCACGATCACCTGGACCGTGGCGGCGAGGGGTACCGCGACCAGCATGCCGCCGATACCGGCTACCTGATAGCCGAGCAGCAGCGCGATGATGGTCAGGATCGGATGCAGCCCCACCTGCTTGCCCAGCACCCTGGGGGTGATGATCTGATCGAAGAGGCCGTTGGTGAGCAGGAGCACGCTCCCGCCGGCCACCAGCGCCTTGCCGGGTGAGGCAGTCACCAGCGTCACCAGAAATACGAGTCCCAGCGTGAAGAGCGATCCGGCCACCGGGATGGCGTAGAGCAGCCCGCCCAGCATTCCCAGCAGCGCCCAGTATGGGTTTCCAAGTGCGAACAGCGTTGCGGCAATCGCCACTCCCAGGGCGGCGCATAGGAATGCCAGCCCGCGCAAGTACTGCCCGAACAACGCCGTGATCTCGGCGACCACGGTCTGGGTGAACGTCCGGTGGCGCGGCGGCACCATCAGCATGGCCTTGGCGTAGATGCGATGGAAGTCCATGAGCGTGTAGAACGCCAGCACCGGTACCACGATGAACCAGGCCAGGTTGGGCGCCCACGCCAGCATGAACTCGGACGTGCGCTCCAACGTGGCGGTAAGACGCTCGGTTCCGGTGCGGGCCGCGCTCAAGAGGGCGTCCCGCAGGGCGGGCTGCGCTTCCAGGCGGTCCAGCAGCTTCTTGGTGACCGGCACCAGGTCCGGCTGTTGCGGGTCTGGGAATAAGCGTCCCAGGTCCCGTGCCATCCCGCCCGCCTGACTGCTAATGCCCGGCGACAACAAGACTACCGTCAGCGTTGCGCCCACCAGGAACAGCAGGAAGACGAGCCCGGTCGCCGCGCCGCGCGAAAGCCCGCGGTTCTCCAGGCGGTCGACCGTCGGGTCCAGGACCATCGCGATGACGAACGCGATGCCCACCGGCACCCAGATCGCCCGGCCGGCCCACGCCAGCCACAATGCCACAAGCGCGGTCGCCGTATAGAAGATCGCGCGACCCCAATGCACCCGCCGTTTCGTTCGAAATTCCACGCCCACCGCCGTCTCGCATTCGGTACCCGCGCGTACCGGCGAGTGATACCCAGCGCGCCGTTGCATACAAACCGGCTGTGCCTA
>Ga0255338_1004800_pt1 | contig 13333 bp, 17 predicted proteins | sample MeOH1_35cm_T4_19_FD_203715 | JGI IMG/M metagenome (GOLD analysis project Ga0255338, IMG submission 203715) | Sandy soil microbial communities from University of British Columbia, Vancouver, Canada - MeOH1_35cm_T4_195 | ecosystem: Engineered > Artificial ecosystem > Sand microcosm > Unclassified ...
CGCCCCACGTACGTGCCAGTGTGCAGCCCGAAGCTGCTCGGGCGCGGCCCGCCGCTTCGCAAGGCCGCGGATCTCAGGAACCACACGCTGATCCACGACGATTCGTCACCGGGCGACGAGGAGAGGCCGGGGTGGGAGGAATGGCTCGCGCTCGCCGGCGCGAAGGGCGTCGACGGATCGCGCGGCCCGCGCTTCTCCAACGCTTCCCTCGTGCACGAGGCGGCCATCGACGGCGTGGGAGTCGCGCTCGCGCTGCGACCGCTCGTCGATTCCGACATCGAGGACGGCCGGCTGGTCGTGCCCATCGAGCGCGCGGTGCCGACCAACTTCGCCTACTACCTCGTCACGCCCGAGGCACTCATCGCGCATCCCGCGGCGAGCACCTTCCGGCGCTGGCTCACGGCCCAAGCCGAGGGCCATTCCCGCCGGCGCGCAAGATAAAGGGGACGGTTCCCAGGAACCGTCCCCTTCATCTTGCGGGGTCGAGCGGCGGCTCCTGCATCGCGGCGACCTGCTCCTTCAGCTCCAGCACGCGGTCCTGCCAGTACTTCTGCGTGTTGAACCACGGGAAGGCCATCGGGAATGCGGGGTCGTTCCAGCGCCGCGCGAGCCACGCGGAATAGTGCAGCAGCCGCAGCGTGCGCAACGCCTCCACGAGGGCCAGCTCGTGGCCGTCGAACGTCGCGAAATCCTCGTAGCCGACGAGCACGTGGCGAAGCTGCGCCGACATCGAGGCGCGATCGCCGGACAGGAGCATCCAGAGGTCCTGCACCGCGGGACCGGTGCGCGCATCGTCGAAGTCGACGAAGTGCGGACCGCCCGGCGTCCACAGCACGTTGCCCGCGTGGCAGTCGCCGTGCAGGCGGATGTGCGCCACGCCTGCGGCCCGGTCGAAGGCACGCTGCGTCCCCTCGATCGCGAGCGCCGCGGCGCCCGACCAGGCTTCGCGCAGGTCCGCGGGGATGAAGTCGTGGGCGAGGAGCCAGTCGCGCGAGGCCGTGCCGAACGACGCGACGTCCAGCGCGGGGCGGTGCTCGAAGGGCTTCGTCGCGCCCACCCCGTGGATGCGGCCGATGAACCGCCCCAGCCACTCGAGGGTGTTGGGATCCTCGAGCTCGGGCGCGCGGCCGCCGCGGCGCGGATAGAGCGAGAAGCGGTACCCGGCGTGGTGATGCAGCGTGGTTCCGCCGATCTCGAGCGCGGCCACCACGGGAATCTCGCGCGCGGCGAGCTCGCCGGCGAATTCGTGCTCCTCCAGGATTTCCTCGTCCGTCCAGCGCGCGGGGCGATAGAACTTGGCGACGAGGAAGCGGGCGTCGCCGAGCGGGCCGCCCTGGTCCTCCTCGAGCCCGATCTGGTAGACGCGGTTCTCGTAGCTGTTCAGGGCGAGCTGCCGGCCATCGGCCAGGAAGCCCACGCTCTCGACGGCGTTCAGAACGACGTCGGGCGTGAGGCCGGCATAGGGCGGGGCGATGGAGGTGTCGTTCACCTCCGTATTGTACGGCTGCCCCCGATTGGGATGATGCGGCGCAACAATGCACCCGCACGGTGCGCGGCGGCGCCGATCCCTCGGCGCGCGCCGAGGGCGAACACGCGTGGCACGCCTCATGCTCTGTCAACGCAAGTCACGCGGGAGCGCACGCCATGCATTCGATCTCGCCCATCCTTCGCCGATTGTCGCGGCGGCGCGCCGCAGAGCCGGGCGATGCCGCCGCGTGGCTCGATGCGGACGAGTCCCGCGCGCTGTGGGGCGCCGTCCTGGACGGCGCGTTGCCGGAACTCGAGCTCGGCGCGCTGCTCGCCGCGTTCGCGATCGCGGGCGAATCGCCGGACGAGCTGCTCGGCCTGCACCGGGCGCTGGCCGCGCGGCAAGCGCGGTTCGCGCCCGCGCTCGCGCGCCCCGCCGTGTCGATCCCCGTCCATGGGCTCGTGCCCGGCGAGGCGGCGTTCTCCGTGCTCCTCGCGCTGTTCCTGCGACGCTTCGACGTGCCGGTCGTGATGCACGGACCGCTCGACGCGCCGGAGGGACCCTCGGCGCCGGCGCTGCTTCGGGAGCTCGGCGTGATGCCCAGCGCATCGCTCGCCGACGCCGATCGCGAACTCTGCGCGACCGGCATCGCGTTCGTGCCCGTCCAGCTGCTGTCGCCGTCGTTGGGCGACTTGCTCGCGCTGCGCTCCCGGCTGGGATCGGTCAACTCGGCGCACATCGCGGCGCATGCCCTGGATCCGGGTGCCATGGGCGCGGTGCGCCTTGCCATGACGGTGCCGGGAACGCCGAGCGCGCGGCTCGCCGCCCTGGTCTCAGGGACGCCAGGCGATGCGCTCCTCCTGGGCTGGCCCGCGGGCGCGCCGGCGGGCAACCTCTCATTTCGCCCGCGCGTCACGCTCCTTTCGGGTGGCACGCACACCGTCCTGTTCGAGGCGGAAAACGTCGATCGCTCGGCCCCTGCGGGCTTGCCGGATTCGCCGCAGCTCGTGCCGTGGATCCGGGCGGTGATCGAGCGCCGGGAGCCCGCGCCGCTGCCGCTCGTGAATCTGGCCACCGCTTGCGTGCATGCCGCGGGCGCCGCCGCGGACTTCACCGAAGCCAAGGCCATCGTGGCCCTCCAATCCGGGCGCATGGCCGCCTGACAATCGTCTAACCCATTATTAATAAAAGAGTTTTCTGGCTTCCGAGGAGGCGGGGAACGGCCCCGGTATGCTAGACTGCCGGCATCGCCGTGGCCCGGCACCAAACGGAACGCCCCGATGAAGAACCCCCTCGACTCCCTTTGGGGCACCGTCCTCTGCGGGCTTGCCCTCACTGCCGTTCTCTACTACCTCGTGCGCACGCTGATGGGAGGCTGACCGTGGACTTCGTTCACTACGGGCTGGGCCGGTGGCTGCACATCATGGCCGGCGTGATGTGGGTGGGATTGCTCTACTACTTCAATTTCGTGCAGGCGGCGGCGATGAAGGACGCGCAGGCCGACGGCACCGCGGCCGGCATCTCGAAGCACGTCGCGCCGCGGGCATTGCTGTTTTTCCGCTGGGCCGCCGTCGTCACCTGGCTCGCGGGCATGTGGCTCCTCGGCGACAAGGCCGACGAGGCGTTCCTCTTCGGGGATCGCGCCTACATCCCCATCGGCGTGGGCGCGTGGCTGGGCACGATCATGTTCTTCAACGTGTGGGCGATCATCTGGCCCAACCAGAAGAAGATCCTCGGCCTCGCGCCCGCTTCCGAGGACGAGAAGGCGCGCGCGAGGCGCGTGGCGTTCCTCGCCTCGCGGCTGAACGTGGCGCTCTCGATGCCGATGCTGTTCTTCATGTCCGCCTCGGGCGGGCTCTTCCGCACCGCGGTCTTCGGCGCCTGAGGCGGCGTCGCTCCGGGCAGCGTGCCGGGACGCGGAATGCCGGCGCCTGCCTCGCTGTTGACACCGTTTTCGATGCGGGAAGAGCCATGAGCGAAGTACCTCGCGTTCGGGTCGGCGTCTGGGATCTGCCCACGCGGCTTTTCCACTGGACGCTCGTGCTGCTCGTGGTCACGAGCGTGGTCACCGGCCAGTTCGATTCCGCCCTCGGCCCGGGCGCGCTGGAATGGCACAGGCGATCGGGGCTCGCCATCCTGGGGCTGCTGGTCTTTCGCCTCGCGTGGGGCTTCGCCGGGGGCACGCATGCGCGGTTCGCCAGCTTCCTGCGCGGACCGCGGGCCGTGGCCGGGTATGCGAGAAGCCTTCTCGCGCGGGAGGCGGCCGCGGAGCCGGCGGGCCACAATCCGCTGGGCGGCTGGTCGGTGGTCGCCATGCTCGCGGCGCTGGCGACGCAGGCCGCCACGGGGCTCTTCCTCGTCCAGGAGGACTACGCATTCGAGGGGCCGCTCGCGAGGCACGTCTCGCGCGCGGTGTCGGACCGCCTCGGCGCCGTCCACGAGGCCAACTTCTACGTGATCGCGGCGCTCGTGACGTTGCACATCGCGGCGATCGTGTTCTATACGGTCGTGAAACGGCAGGACCTGGTGGGCGCGATCATCACGGGAGACAAGCGCCTGGAGGCGGGCCGCGAGTCCGAGGCGTCGCGTGGAGGGGGAGGGGTGGCCGCCACGGCAATCGCGATCGCCGCGGCGGCGGCGGTGTGGGCGCTCGTCAGCTACGCCTGATCAGTTGTGGAATTCCTTGGTGCGGAAGTCGTCGTGGCAGGACTTGCACGCCTTTCCGACTTCTCCGAATGCGGCCTTGAACGCCGCCTCTTCCCCGCCCTTCGAGGCGGCGGCCAGGCTCGCGACGGCCTTCTGGCCCGCTTCGGCGGCCTGCTTGAACTTGGCCGTCTCCTTCCAGATCTTCGGATCCGCCTTGGTGGGCGCGCCCTTGTCGGTGCCGGGGCCGAAGGAGTTCCAATGCAGGCCCATGAGGGAGTCGATGAGGGCCGCGTTCTTCTGCACGACGGCCGCGTTGAACGGGGCCTTGCCCTGCGCCATCGCGCCCATCGGGCCCATGGCGCGTCCGACGACGTTCATCACCGACTGGCGGTAGCGGATCTCGTCCTCCGGCTTCGGACCCTGCTGGGCCGTGGCGATTCCCGCGGTGGCGGCGGCGATGACGGCGGCGGCAATGACGGTGCGCTTCATGCGATTCCTTTCGTGTGGGTGGAGAAGACAGGCCGGCCCCGGCAGGGGGGCGTCGGTAGGGTGAACAGCGGGTGCGCCCGATTATTCCGCCGCCGTCACTTCGGTCGCTTCGGCAGCCCCGTGACCTGGTCGCCGGCCTTGATCCTTCGCTCGGCGAACCAGCCCTTGTTCGTCTCGATGGCGAAGACCGCGGGGCCCGCGGCCGCGTGCTGGTCCAGCGTCTTCGGCTCCATGTCGGCGATGTTGAGGATACGCCCCTCGCCGTCGACGAAGGCCACCGAGAGCGCGAGCAGCGTGTTCTGCATCCACATGGCGTGGTAGCCCGGTTCCTCGAACACGAAGAGCATGCCGTCGTTCTTCGCGAGCTTCTCGCGGAACATGAGCCCTTTCATGCGCTGCTCGATGGTGGCGGCGACCTCGACGCGAAGCGGGTGGCCGGCAATCCTGACGTGCGTGACGCGCAGCGGCGCCTCGGCGCCCGCGGGCGAAGCTGCGGCAAGCAGGGAGGCAGCCAGGGCGGCGGCCAGGGCGCGCCACGCGGCGGCGCGGGCGGGGAGGGCGGGTAGAATGGCGTCCAAGAAAAAATCTCCAGTTCAGACAGGCGCACGCAGGATAACGCACGAGGCCACAGATGCGCCGACCCGCAATTCTCCTCATCGCCTTCCAGCTCGCATCCTGCGCGGTGCTGCAGCCTGCGCCGCCCGCCGAGGAAACGCCCCAGCAGGCGACGCAACGCCGCGCGAAGGCGCCGCGCCCCACCTACAACCTCGCTGGCTACCCGCCGGCCGTGCGCGACGGCTACATCGACGGCTGCGAGACGGCGAAGAAGTCCGAATTCGGCCGCAAGGACGAGAAACGATTCGCCGCGGATGCCAGCTACAGCATGGGCTGGAACGACGGGTTCTCGATCTGCAAGGCAGGCAGGTCTCGCTGAACGCGGCTGAAACCCGCCCCTCCTAGTCGACGCCGGCGAGCACCCAGGTCGCGATCGCCTCCAGGAGCTCGGGCACCTCTCCGACGGCGGTCTGGATGGCGATGGGCACGCCGGGATGGAGCTTGCGCAGGTCCTCGACGATGCGCGGCAGGTCGTTGCGGATGTGCCCGCCCGGCGCCATGAAGAGCGGGAAGATGGTGATCGCCGCCACCCCTTTCGCGGCGAGGCGGTCCACCGCCTCCTCGAGCTTCGGCGCGATGAAGTCGAGGAAGGCGAGCTCCACGGGGAACTCGGGGCGGCGGGCGCGGACGCGGTCGCGGATGGCCTCGAAGGGGCGGGCCCACGCCGGGTCGCGCGCGCCGTGGGCGAAGAGGACGATTCCGTGCATGGGCGCTCTCCTCAGTGCTTTCCCGTGGAGCCGAAACCGCCCTCGCCGCGGGCGCTTTCGTCGAATGTCTCCACGACGTTGAGTTCGACCTGGACGACCGGGATGACGACGAGCTGCGCGATGCGCTCCATCGGGTTCACGATGAACGCTTCCTTGCCGCGGTTCCAGCACGACACGAAGACCTGGCCCTGGTAGTCCGAGTCGATGAGCCCCACGAGGTTGCCGAGCACGATCCCGTGCTTGTGGCCCAGGCCCGAGCGGGGAATGATCACCGCGCAATGGCCCGGGTCGGCCAAGTGGATGGCGAGCCCGGTGGGCACGAGGGAGGAATCGCCGGGGCGCAGCGTCAGCGGCTCGTCCAGGCAGGCGCGCAGGTCGAGGCCGGCCGATCCGCTGGTGGCGTAGGCGGGCAGCTGCGAGCGCATGCGCTCGTCGAGGATCTTCACGTCGAGTCTCTTCATGGGGCCTTGGTGCGTGCGGTTCGGGGCTGCGGTTACAAATGCGTCGCGCTGCCGCCGGGCGGCCGCGAGGCCGGCGGGGAAATCAGGAAGCCTGCTTGATCGGGGTGACGGTCGCGCCGCGCTTCGCCTCGAAGAGCGCGAGCGCGTGCTCGAGGATCGCGTGGGCGATGCGCGATTTCGGCGCGCGGGCGAGCGCATGGGCGCCCTGGTCGTCGTAGATCGTGACCTCGTTCTCCTCGCGCCCGATGGTGTGCTGCACGAGGTTCGCGACGATCATCGGGATGTTCTTGCGCGTCCTCTTGGCCTGCGCGTATTCCGCGAGGTTCTCGCTTTCGGCGGCGAAACCCACGCAGAAGGGGCCCCCCGGCATCTTGGCCACCTGCGCCAGGATGTCCACCGTGGGTTTCAGCTTGATCTCCAGGGGCTCGCCCGACTTCTTGATCTTGCGCGCGGCCGGCGACTCGGGGGTGTAGTCGGCCACCGCCGCCACGCTGAAGAAGAGATCGGCGCCGGGGGCGTGCGCGTTCACCGCGTTGAGCATCTCGGCGGCGCTGGTCACGTAGACGAAGTGCGCGTTGGCGGGCGGAGAGAGCGACGTGGGCCCGGACACCAGCGTCACGTCGGCGCCCAGGGCCGCGGCCGCCTCGGCGAGCGCGTATCCCATCTTCCCGGAGCTCAGGTTGGTGATGCCGCGCACCGTGTCGATGGCCTCGAAGGTGGGGCCGGCGGTGACGAGCACCTTGCGCCCGGCCAGGCGCTTGGGCGAGAGGAACGCGAGGATCGACTCCAGCAGTTCCTCGGGCTCGAGGAGCCGCCCCATGCCCACCTCGCCGCAGGCCTGGTCGCCCGCGGCCGGGCCCAGGAAGGTCACGCCGTCGGCGCGAAGCGCGAGCACGTTGCGCTGCGTGGCAGGGTTGTCCCACATCTCGCGGTTCATCGCCGGCGCGACGAGGAGCGGGCAGTTCCGCGCGAGGCAGGTGGTCGAGAGGAGGTCGTCGGCGAGGCCGTGCGCGAGCTTGGCGAGGAAATCCGCGCTGGCCGGCGCGATCACGATCGCGTCGGCGCCGCGCGACAGCTCGATGTGGGCCATGCCATTCGGAAAGCTCGTGTCCCACAGGTCCGTGACGACGGGCTTGCCGGTGAGCGCCTGGAAGGTCGCGGGCGTGACGAATCTCGTCCCCGCTTCTGTCATCGCGACCTGCACTTCGACGTTATTGCGGATGAGCGCCCGCGCGAGTTCGGCCACCTTGTAGGCGGCGATGCCCCCCGTGACCCCTAGTAGAACGCGGCGCTGTCGAATTTCTTCCATCGGATCATTCTACTAGAGAGAGTCACACCTCATGCCACATGCCCCATGGCCCTGCGCGGGACACCCCCGCGAACGCCTTGCCGCCCACGGGCCGGCATCGCTTTCCGACGCCGAACTCGTCGCCCTCATGCTGCGCACGGGGGTGGCGGGCCGGCCGGCCGTCGACATCGCCCACGAGCTGCTCGTCCGGTTCGGACGCATCTCGAGGCTGCTCGCCGCGCCGGTGCCCGACATCGCCGCCGTCGCCGGCGTGGGCGCGGCGCGCGCGGCGCAGTTCGCGGCCGCGCTCGAGCTCGCGCGCCGGTCGCTCTGGGAAGAGACGCAGGCCCGCGACAGCCTCGCCTCGCCCATGGCCGTCCGCGGCTACCTGCGGCTGCGCATGCAGCACCTGGGGCACGAGGTCTTCTGGGCCGTCTTCCTCGATGCCCAGAACCGGGTGATCGCGGCCGAGGAGCTCTTCCGCGGCACGCTCACGCAAACGAGCGTCTATCCCCGGGAAGTCGTCAAGCAAGCGCTCGCTCACAACGCGGCGGGGGTCATCCTGGCCCACAACCACCCTTCGGGTGTGGCCGAGCCTTCCGTTCAGGATCAGGCACTTACGCGCTCGCTGGCGGAATCCCTGGCCCTCGTCGACGTGAAGGTGCTGGACCACTTCATCGTCGCGCCGGGGGCGTGCCTGTCGTTTGCCGAGCGCGGCCTGCTCTAGGCGAAAAAAGTCCAATGGAATCAGGTTGAAGAGGCGGGGCGCCCTGGGCTATAATCTACGGCTTTCCGCCTCGGCTTTTCCGGGGCGATGGATCGGAGAAATCCCATGTCTCGAGTCTGCCAAATCACGGGCAAGGGGCCCATCGTGGGCAACCACGTGTCCCATGCCAACAATAAGACCAAGCGCCGCTACCTGCCCAACCTGCAGTACCGCAACCTCTGGGTCGAGAGCGAGAACCGCTTCATCAAGCTGCGGCTCAGCAACGCGGGCCTTCGCACCATCGACAAGAAGGGCATCGACGTGGTGCTCGCCGAGCTGCGCGCGCGCGGCGAAGTGATCTGAGGGGCCGACCATGCGCGAAAAGATCAAGCTCGAATCGTCCGCCGGCACGGGTCACTTCTACACCACGACGAAGAACAAGAAGACCAAGCCGGAAAAGCTGGAAATGATGAAATACGATCCCAAGGCCCGCAAGCACGTGACCTACAAGGAAACGAAGCTCAAGTAAGCCTTCGGCGACCGAATCGAATTCAAGAAAAACCCCGCCTCGGCGGGGTTTTTCATTTGAAGGAGGCGGCGCCCGAAGGTCTCAGGCCGCGGCGTAGCGCCGCAGGCGCTGCGAGAATTCCGCGAGGGTCTCGATGCCGCTCGCTTCCGCGCGGTCGCACCAGTCGCGAAGCTGGTGCACGAGCTGCTCCGTCGAGAGCGTGGAGCGCTCCCAGGTCGTGGCGAGCTCCTCGCGCATCTTGTAGAGGGTGGCCAGGCGCGGGCTGGACTCGAGGGCGCGCGCGACGGCCTCGCGCTCCGCGGCCGTCTGCACGGTGCCGCGCGTGATGCAGCGGCGCAGGCGGCGGGCCGTGGCGTTGTCGGCGAAGATCTGCTTCTCGCGCAGCCGCGCCACTTCCTCGTTCCACGCGAGCTTCATCGACTTGGCGTACTTGGCCAGCACCTCGTAGCGGTTCGTGGCGACGGCCTGGACGGTCTGCACGTCGATCACCGACTTCGAGGGGTCGATCTTCACCCGGGGCGGCAGCTTCTTCGCGCGGGCGAGGCCGAGGGCCGACAGCACCTGGATGTAGAGCCAGCCCAGGTCGAACTCGTACCACTGCACGGAGAACTTGGCGGAGGTCGGGAAGGCGTGGTGGTTGTTGTGCAGCTCCTCGCCGCCGATCCACGCGGCCACGGGGACGATGTTGGTGCTCGCGTCCTGCGTCTGGAACTTGCGATAGCCCCAGAAATGGCCGATGCCGTTGATCACGCCGGCGGCCCAGAAGGGGATCCACGCCATCTGGATGCCGAACATCAGGATGCCGGGAATGGCGCCGAAGAGCGCGATGTTCGCGAGGGCCAGCAACAGGATGCCCTTCTTGTGGTGGGGCGTGTAGATCGTGCGCTCGATCCAGTCGTCCGGCGTGCCGTGGCCGTAGCGCTGCATCGTCTCGGGGTGGTGCGATTCCTTCACGTAGAGCATCACGCCGCCGAAGAGCACGCGCTTGATGCCGTAGACCTGCGGGCTGTGCGGGTCCTCGGCCGTCTCGCACTTGGCGTGGTGCTTGCGGTGGATGGCCGCCCACTCCTTCGTGATCATCCCCGTCGTGAGCCACATCCAGAAGCGGAAGAAGTGGCTGACGATCGGGTGCAGGTCGAGCGACCGGTGCGCCTGGCAGCGGTGCAGGTAGAGCGTGACGCCCGCGATCGTGATCTGGGTGAGGACGAGCAGCGCGAGCAGGTCGCCCCACCACGGGAGGTTCAGGAAGCCTTGGAACAGCATGCGGTTGCGCCTTTCGGGTGACCCGCTAGGGGGCGGGTTCGGTGGATTGCTTGGGGCGGCATTTTAGCCTGCCGGGGGACGGCGCCGACCGGGAATTTCGCAATCCAGGCGTAACCCCTTGTTTCTATTGGCCGCCCGAGGGCGTGGCCGCGCCGACTACCCTGATATCGCGCTGCGGGAAGGGTATTTCAATCCCCGCGCCGCGGAATTTCTCGAGGACCGCCCTGAGGATGTCCCCGCGAAGCGACATCTGGCCCTGGTCGGGATCGGCGATCCAGAACCCGGCCTCCATCTCGATGCCGTTGTCGCCCAGGGCCTTGATCCAGGCGGTGGGCGCGGGCGAGTCGAGCACGCGCGGCCGCGCCTTCGCGCAATCGACGAGGATCCCGATGACCTTGTCGACGTCGGAGCCGTAGCCCACGGTCACGGAATACTTGACGAGGGCCGTCCGGTCCGTGAACGAGTGGTTGGTCACGCTCTGCGTGATCAGCGTCTCGTTGGGAATGATGGTTTCCGTGCCGTCGAGGCCCCGGATCACGGTGTAGCGCGTCGCGATCGCCTTCACCACGCCCTGCCGGCCTTCGACCGTCACCAGGTCGCCGATGCGGATCGAGTGGTCGAGCAGGATGATGAAGCCGCTCACGTAGTTGCTGGCGATCTTCTGCAGGCCCACGCCCAGCCCCACGCCCAGGGCGCCGCCGAAGACGGAGAGCGCGGTGATGTCGATGCCCACGACGGGCAGGGCCACGAGGATCGCGATCAGGAAGGCGGCGGCGTGCACGAGCTTCGCGACCACGACGCGGGTCGAGAGCTCGACGCGCTCGGCGGCGAGGACGCGGACCTGGACCACGCGGGCGACCCACAGGGACACGGCCAGCGTGATCGTCACGGACACCAGGGCCTGCATCACGAGCAGGAGCGAGATGCGCTGCTTGCCGGCCGTGAAGGCGATGGAGTCGAGAGAATCCCAGACCTCGGGCAGGATGCCGGTGAGGTGCAGCGCGACGCCCGTCCACATCGCAATGGCGATCGTGCGCTCGGAGCCGCGCAGCAGCGCGCCCTCCGGCAGGATGTGGCGCAGCACGTAAACCGCCAAGCGGATGACGGCGAAGGCGACGAGGAGCGAGATCGCCAGGTCGACGAACGGCGTCGCGTACGCCTTGCGCAGGACGAGGCGCGCGCCCCAGATGAGGGCCAGCGCCGTCAGCGGGAACGCGACGCGGTGGAAGCCGCCGGCGCCGAATTTCCACATCGGCTTTTCCGGCACGCGCCTGCGCAGCGCCCGCGCGACGAGCCACCCCAGGCCGAGCCCCGCCACGACGAGGCCGAGCTGCCCGGCGCCCTGCGGCGTGGCCGCCTGCGTGGCGAAGGCTTCGAGGGTCCTTTCGAGCGGGCTCATGGCGGCGTCATTGTAACCGCGAGGCCCGCGCGCGATGCCGCTCGAAGTCGCGCGCGAAGCGGGCCGCGACTGCGGGGCTGCCCGAGATCACCACGATGTTCTCAGCGTTCTTCTCCTGCGCGGCCCGGGTGAAGTTGTAGCTGCCGGTGACGACGACGGGCGAGGGCGTGCCCGCGTCGATGAGGACGACCTTGTTGTGGAAGGCGGCGAAGTCGCCGGCGAGCCAGATGCGCGCGCCGGCGCGGTCGAGGCTCCTGAGCACCGGCAGCCCGCCCGATTCGTGCTGCTTCGCGTCGCCGATCAGTTCCACCGCCAGGCCGCGCCGCGCCGCGTTCGCGAGGGCGGCCGCGATGCGCCGGTCGGTGAAGAGGTAGGCCTGCACCTGGACGCTCGCGCGAGCGGCCGCGACGCGCTCCGCGATGACGCGGGCGACATCGTCGCCGGGAGTGAAGTACGCCTCGACGCCCGCAGCAGCAGGACCCGTGTCCCGTCCCGGCACCGGCCCGGCGGCGGCGGCCGCCGCCGCGGCGAGCGCGAAGGCGATGGCGCCGGCGACCGCCTTCACTCGGCGCGCTGCATCACCGCGGCGAAGAAGCCGTCGGTGTCGTGCACGTGGGGGAGGAGCCGCAGGTAGCGCTCGCAGCCGGGAATCGTCACGCCCTGCCGCGCCAGCACTTCGGCGCACGGCACGATCGAGAAATCCGGGTGCGCGGCGAGGAAGCGATCGACGATGGCCTCGTTCTCCTCTTCCAGGAGGCTGCAGGTGCCGTACACGAGGCGGCCGCCCGGCTTCACCAGGCTGCCGGCGGCCTCGAGGATCGCGGACTGCTTCGCGTTCAGCTCGGCGAGCCCCGCTTCCGTCTGCCGCGTCTTGAGGTCGGGATTGCGCCGCAGGGTCCCGAGGCCGGTGCAGGGCGCGTCGACGAGCACGCGGTCGACCTTGCCGCGCAGCCTCTTCACCTTGGTGTCGTTCTCGCCGCTGATGCGCTGCGGGTGCACGTTGGACAGCCCCGAGCGGCGAAGGCGCGGCGTGAGGTTGGCCAGGCGCTTGTCGGAGATGTCGTAGGCGTAGAGGCGCCCGTGCGAGCCCATGGCCGCCCCGAGCTGGAGGGTCTTGCCGCCCGCGCCGGCGCAGAAATCGACCACCATGTCGGTGCGCCTGGGCTCCACGAGCAGGCCCAGGACCTGGCTGCCCTCGTCCTGCACCTCGACCGCGCCGTCGAGGAACATCGGGTGCCGGTTGAGGACGATCTTCTCCTTCAGGCGCACGCCGATGGGCGAGAAGCGCGCGGGCACGCCCGGCGTGCCGTCCGCCTCGAGGCGATCGAGCACGGCCTGGCGCGGCGCCTTCAGCGTGTTCACGCGCAGGTCGAGCGGGGCCGGGTGCTGGAGGCTGCGCGCGAGCGCGAGGATCTCGTCGTCGGCATAGCGCTTGCGCAGGCGCGCGATGACCCAGTCCGGCAGGTCTGCCTTCACCTCGAAGGGCTGGGCGTCGAGGTCGGCCGCCTTGAGCGCCGCGAGCCAGGCGCGCTCCTCGGCGCGCAGCAACTGCTCCAGGCTGCCGATGCTGATCCCCTGGAGCTTCACGAGGGAGGCGAGCGCCATCTCGCGCGGCGAGGCCGAAGGCGTGATGGCCTCGAGCAGGCGCCGGCGGCGCAGCACCGAGTACACCGTGTCGGCGATGATCGCGCGGTCGCGGGCGCCCAGCGCCCGGTGTTCGTGGAAGTGGTGCTTGAGCGCGACGTCGGCGGGCGTGCGCAGG
>Ga0255338_1004801_pt1 | contig 13332 bp, 10 predicted proteins | sample MeOH1_35cm_T4_19_FD_203715 | JGI IMG/M metagenome (GOLD analysis project Ga0255338, IMG submission 203715) | Sandy soil microbial communities from University of British Columbia, Vancouver, Canada - MeOH1_35cm_T4_195 | ecosystem: Engineered > Artificial ecosystem > Sand microcosm > Unclassified ...
GCGCGTAATCAGTTTGGGGTGCCGGAGGATGATGAGCGGCTGCAAGTGATTGAGGCTGATGGTTTGCAGTATCTGGCAGAGCATAAAGATGCAGCCGAAGTGCTGATGATCGATGCCTTTGACAGTAACGGTATTCCGCCAGATTTCTGTAGCCAGGACTTTTTTGACCAATGCGCAGATAGCTTGAAATATGATGGTATTCTGGTGATTAATTTATGGGGTAGTGATAAAAACTTTGATGTTTATTTGAATAGAATAGAGCAGAGTTTTTTTGGAAAAGCGCTGATCCTGCCCACAGGCAGGCCTGGCAATATCGCCGTGTTTGGCTTTAAACGTGAACCTGCAGATTTGCGTATCAGTAGTTTGCGTGCACGTGCAAAAGAATTGGAAAAAACGCACAGGATAGAGTTTCTGCAGTTTGTAGAAAAACTGGCAGAACATAACGACAGTACCAGTAACCGAATTTTTATGAAAAGTGATATATAACTTATGGCACAGCTTGCCCCTAACCGATACTTCGCAACTTGCCCACGAGGCTTGGAACAATTGCTGGCAGATGAGCTGCAGCAGATTGGTGCCAAATCCATCAAACCTACCGATGGCGGTGTGAGTTTTGATGGCGACTGGGCAGTGTGCTATGCCGCAAACTTGCACTCCCGTATCGCTACGCGCATTATGTGGCAAGTGGGTCGTGGCAAGTATCTGAATGAAGAAGATTTATTCAATGCGGCCTATAAACTGAACTGGCCGCAATGGTTTGAAGTAAAGCATGATTTCATGGTGAAAGTGACCGGTGTTAAGTGCCCGCTCAAAAGCCTCGAATTTGCAACATTGAAGATTAAAGATGCCGTCTGCGATAAATTCAGACTCGCGGTCGGCAGCAGGCCTTATATTGATACTAAAACGCCAGCAGTGCGGATTCATGCTTATCTGACTGTAGATGAATATCAGTTTTATCTGGATACCTCAGGTGCTGCTTTGTATCAGCGCGGCAATCGCGGTGCTAGCATTGAAGCACCGTTGCGCGAGAATCTGGCAGCAGGCATTTTGAAATTGTCAGGCTGGCAGCCTGGGCAGGCCTTGCTTGACCCTATGTGCGGCAGCGGTACATTCCTGCTCGAAGCGGCAATGGTAGCACTGGATATTGCGCCTGGATTAAAACGCGATTTTGGTTTTGAAAAATTAAGAACATTTGAATCCGACAGTTGGAAAAAGATCAGAAATCAGGCATTGAGCAAAGTAAAAAAAGTTTCGTTCCAGAAGATATATGGCTCAGACCTTGATTTGCGCGCAGTACGCGTCACCAAGCAGAATCTTGAAGCCGCAGGCTTGCTGGAAGCAGTGCAGATTGCACATGTGGATATGCTGAGTGCTGTGCCGCCCGCAGATAGCGGTGTGCTGGTGACAAACCCACCTTATGGGGTACGTATTGGTGAAGATGAAGAACTGGCTGAGTTGTATCCAAAAATGGGTGAGGCGCTGAAACGCAAGTTTGCCGGCTGGAATACGTATTTCCTGACTAATGACTTGCGTATGCCCAAACTGATGCGCCTGACGCCAAGCAAGCGCACGCCGTTATTTAACGGACCTCTTGAGTGCCGTTTATTCGAGATTAAAATGGTTGCGGGCAGTAACCGTAAATAATGCTACGTAAGGACTGGAAATGACTGACTCACTGCAAGAACTCAGAACACGTATTAATCACTTTGTGGCCGAGCGTGATTGGGCACAGTTTCATACCCCCAAAAACCTGGCGATGGCGATGATTGTGGAAGCCGCCGAACTGGTTGAGCAGTTTCAGTGGGATACGCCGCAGGAAAGCCAGCAGTTATCTAGCGAAAAGCGCGAAGCAGTGAGCCATGAATTGGCTGATACTTTTGTTTATTTGCTGAGAATTGCTGAAGTGTTGAATATTGATCTGATTGAAGCTGCTAATCAGAAAATAGGTTTGAACGCTAAAAAGTATCCTGCAGAAAAAGCACGGGGCAGTAATGCTAAATATACAGCGTATAGTGAAGACTAAATGAGTCGAGCAGATTAACAACTGAATAATAAAAAACCAGCGTTACGCTGGTTTTTTATTATTTTTTAGCTGATTACAAGACAGCTAAAGCCGCATCGTAGTTTGGCTCTTCTGTGATTTCAGCTACTAATTCGCTATGTAACACTTTATTGTTTTCATCAAGCACAACTACCGCGCGGCTGGTTAGACCTGCCAGGCTGCTTGATTTAATCGCAACGCCGTAGCTCTCAGCAAATGCTGCTGTATTACGGAATGTTGAGAGGGTCTCTACATTTTCAATGCCTTCAGCAGCACAAAAACGGTTTTGTGCAAAAGGCAGGTCAGCAGAAATACAAAGTACAACGGTATTGTTGAGTTTTGCTGCTTGCTGGTTAAAAGTGCGAACTGAAGTTGCGCAGGTTGGCGTGTCAATGCTAGGGAAAATATTCAATACTTTGCGTTTACCTGCGAAGTTTGCCAGTGTCACGTCTGTACGTGTTTTGTCTGCCAGGTTGAAATCTGGTGCGGTTTGACCTTTTTGCGGGAAGCTTCCGCCGATGTCTACTGGGCCGCCTTTGAGGGTAACTGTGTTTGTCATATGCTTATCCTTTTGTTGGTTGATATTGTGATTCAGGCTTTAAGCGCCTCGTATGCTCACATCATAAAACAAAAACGCTCAGTTTGCACTGAGCGTATGAGGTTTACTAGCAAATATAACCCTTTGTTTTAGTAGGGTCTTTTTGTAGTTATCCGATCAGGTTTTCGCTGAGATAACCTATGGTCATGGTTTGGTTATGGAGCACGCTGTCACTTGTATCCGGGCGTGGCGCAAATTCACCATACGAATAAAAGCCGGTAATCGCAGTCTGGTTACCAAGAATCTGCTGTACGAGTTTTACTTCATCAGCAACCAGATCAGCCATTACACCTTTACGGCCTACGCAGCTTACACAGACAGCTAGCCCGGTTTGGTTCATATTGGTGTTATCTTTTACCAAGTGTGCGGCGTCACCGGCACCTTCTACCAGGCGGTCATGCGTTGCTTGGCAGAAGCGTACTGTTTCACCTTCATCTACGTTGCCGGCAAAAGTGAGGCTATTGGTTTTCGGGTCAATCGCAAGCAGTGTGCGAATTTTTTCAATATCACGTTTACCTTCTTCAATGATGGCAAACGGGAATTTCAATCCGCTTCCCGGCAAATCCTTTGCTGAGTGTGAGCCAATGTACAGATTATAAAGTGGCAGGGCAGGTTTTCCATCAAGTTCCAACACAACGTTTTTCTCGGATTTCGTCACTTTGCGTGGCGGGCCATAAGGTTTCCAGCCCCTGCCAACGCCAGTAGCAGCAATTAAATGATTGCCATACAAACCAACAGCGATGACTAAACCATCACCAATAGTATCGTTAAATATCTGTACGGTTTTACTGAAATTAAAGCCATCACCAGCCATGCCGCCCATGATAGGTATTTCGCCAAGTACGCTTTTAAAGCCTTCAAGTAATTCTGAGCCATTAACGTTCAAGCCGTCAGAATATACAAGTACGGCTTTCAGACTGTCTGCCTTTAATTGCTTGGCCAGGCCAGCTGCAGTTTCAAAGGAGTTTTGCATGCCGGACATTTTGGTATGCGTGACACGTTGAACGGTTTTTTCCCAAAAAATCGCTGTGATTTGCAGGCTGTCATCAAATACGCCAGAAGCAGTGATTTCACCGGAAGTTGAACAGCCTATAATTTGTGCGGTTGGATAACGTTCTTTTAGTGTGTTTTGTAACTTGGCTTCACCAAAACGTTTTACTGAGCCAAATACCAGAACCAGATTTGCAGTAGGTAGTGGTGATGTGGCTGGTAAATCTTTTAACGACATTTTAGCCGTTAATGACTCTTGTCTTACTATCATGCTGACCCCTTGGCTTTCTGCTTATACATCAGAATTTTTATAATATTGTTAATGCGCTTTGTATGCACAATTAAATTGTAAATAAATGTTACACAAAATTGTAAATAAATGTAATATTTATTATAAATGACCCTTTCGAAGAAAAGGGAAAAAATATTATTTTTTTAATAATATTTTAATTAGTATTGCTTATTAACTAAGACTATATATAAAATGGTTCACAATTATTGTGCAAATTTCCAATATTTATAAATAGTTGCATATATTATAAGGAGCTTACTGGTGACCCAGGAAAAGCCGAATCAAGAAAAATTGACGCCAGATCAATTATCTACAATCAAGGTCATGGTCATTGATGACAGTAATACGATTCGTCGTAGTGCTGAGATATTCCTAAAGTCATCTGGCTGTCAGGTGATCCTCGCAGAGGATGGTTTTGACGCCTTGGCAAAAATATCCAACGAACATCCCGATTTGATTTTTGTAGACATCATGATGCCCAGGCTGGACGGTTATCAAACCTGTTCGCTTATCAAAAGAAACGCACGCTATAAAACTACACCAGTGATTATGTTATCGAGCAAAGATGGTTTGTTTGATCGTGCACGCGGACGTATGGTCGGCTCTGACCAGTATCTCACCAAGCCTTTTACACAGGAAACCTTATTGGAAGCAGTACAGGTTTATGCTGCGCAATCTAGAAAAAATCAAGAAGAGGATTAAACATGGCAATACAAAATATTTTAGTAGTAGATGATTCTGCGACAGACCGTTTCTTTTTAACGGAATTGTTGGAAACTTCAGGTTATAAAGTGACTGGCGCTGAAAGCGGTGAGGAATGTCTGGCCAAAGTAGGCGAAGTACGTCCTGATTTGATTTTATGCGATGTTGTAATGCCTGGTTTAACCGGTTTTCAAGTAACGCGTACTTTGACTAAAAATCCTGACACGGCGAGTATTCCAGTAATTTTGTGTACAGGTAAATCACAGGCAACTGATCTGGCATGGGCATTGAAAATGGGTGCAAAAGCTTGTGTCACTAAACCGGTGGTTGGTTCAGAGCTGCTGGCTTTGATTAAAACTTTAGAGTAAACGCCGTTAATACTCCATTTTGATTGGTTAATAAATCGTGGCAAAAACTTCAAATTTACGTGAGTTCCAAGAAGCGATTCTTGCAAAACTGAAAGATGCAGCAAACCAGGTAGGTACGGAGTCTTCATCTCGTTTAGGGGTGGTCGTAGGTAAAAAAAGATTTTTGATCAACCTGAATGAAGTAAAAGAAGTGTTGCCAGTTCCGCCCGTGCTATCGGTGCCATTAACCAAGTCATGGTTTTTGGGCACGACTAACGTGCGCGGTAATTTGTATAACGTGAGTGATTTGGCACAGTTTTTGAATATGCCGCCGACAGTAAAGTCTGTTAATAATCGAATCATGCTGTTGAGCACGGAAACAACAGCGCAGGTCGCATTGCTTGTTGACGGTTTGGTGGGTTTGCGCAGTATCCAGGACATGCATGCTGAGCCTGCCAATGATGAATCCAAACAGCTGTTCAGCAAGCAAAGGCTGAGTGATGCTGATGGTAATGAGTGGTTTGAGCTTGATACTGAGGGGTTGGTTCAAGATAAGAACTTTGTGCAGCCTATCTAGTATCAGGTTTGTTCTGGCTATATAGGTACAATTGGATTTTAATTAACTTATTGTTTTTTATAGGATTAACGTTGTAATTAGTTGTTAATTTAAGTGTTGGATAATTTTTCAAATGTTGGTGTTGAGTAGCAAGTTATACGGTACGCATAATAATTATTGGAATTGGGGTTCAAAATGGCATTAAATCTTGCAGCTTTTAAAAACCTGCCATCGCAGTTTGGGGCTACGGTAAGCGGTTTTTTTCAGAATTTTAAAAATAAATTCTCCGGTAAGAAAAGCTCTTCCGATGCCGGTTCGCTTGCAGCGGGTTACCGACAGCTGATGTTGCAGATTGTTGCGTTTATATTATTTGCGTTATTGAGTTTCTGGGTAATTAACCAGGTGCGTGTGAACGGCCCGATTTCCAATATTCTGAATGAATACCAGAATCTGACTGCGGATACCAATCCTCCGCCAATGTTCCCGCTGGATGCGTTTGCATCGTATAACGAAGCATATGTTGCTTCAACCAACTTTAATAATGAAAAACGCGATAAGGCGCTTGCCAACGCGGCCAAGAGTGAGGCGTTGTTTAAGGATCGTTCAGAGTATTGGCGTAAAAATCTCGATAACGAGAAGCTACAGGCACAATTAGAGGCAGTTATTCAGGCCGGTTCTAACTTCTTTGAAGTGGCTAACAAACGCTACATTCCTGCTCTGCCACTGGGTACGGTTGCGGCTTCAGCACCATTGCTGGATTTAACGGCAGCGTTTGAGGCAAGTAAACAGGCAGGTAACGACTTTACGCTGGCAATTCAAAAAGAAAACAACACATTGATTGAATCGCAAACCCGTTTCATTCAATTCGTATTGGCTGGTTTGCTGTTATTGGGTTTGGTGTTGGTGTTCCTTATGTTCTTCTACGGTAAAAAACAAACCGCACAATCTGTAGTATTGACCAACCAGCTCGCTAGAGAAGGCCAGGATAACCAGGAGGCGGTTTTACAGCTGCTGGATGAGATGGGTGACTTGGCGGATGGCGACCTGACAGTAAAAGCGGAAGTGCGTGACAACATTACTGGCGCGATTGCTGACTCTATTAACTACACTATCGATAGCTTGCGAGATCTGGTTACCGAGATTAACCATGCGACGGAGCAGGTGACATCAGCGACTTCAGTCGCGCAGGATACTTCTGAACAGTTGTTGAGCGCTGCGGAAACACAGTCAGCACAGATTATTCAAACCACCGATGCGGTAAACGACATGACGCGTTCGATCTTGCAAGTGTCCAGCAACGCGGCTGAGGCGGCACAGGTTGCGCAACGCTCACTGGAAGCTGCTGTTCAGGGTTCACAGGCGGTACAAAACACGATCTCCGGGATGAATGAGATCCGTACCCAGATTCAGGAAACCTCTAAACGTATTAAACGTCTGGGTGAAAGCTCACAGGAAATTAGTGAAATCGTGGAATTGATTTCAGACATTACCGAACAAACCAATATTCTGGCGTTGAACGCTGCGATTCAGGCGGCATCAGCCGGTGAAGCGGGTCGAGGCTTTACGGTGGTTGCGGAGGAGGTTCAGCGTCTTGCGGAACGTTCATCTGAAGCGACTAAACAGATTAGTGCGATTGTGAAGACGATTCAGACCGATACGCACGGCGCGGTTGCCGCGATGGAGAAGAGTACCGAGGGTGTAGTTGACGGTGCACGCGTTGCTGATGCTGCAGGACAAGCATTGAATGAAATTGAAACGGTTACTACCAATCTGGCGCAGCTGATCCAGTCAATTTCAGTGGCTACGAATGCGCAGACAGACTCTGCCAAAACGGTTGCGAACAACATGCAGATGATTCAGGAAATTACGACACAAACAACACAGGGTACCAAGTTGACAGCAGAGTCTGTAGGTCAGCTCACTTCGCTGGCGGAAGAGTTACGCGACTCAGTAGCTGGCTTTAAACTGTAACCCAAGGCTAGGCAGCATCTACGTCAATGCTACGTGTTAATTTGTAACGTGAGATAAAAAGAACTCCATGAAAAAAACGTATATAGAAATGGGAGTACAGAATGCCTGAAGCATTTGATACCGGCCCATTATCCTGGGTTAAAGACGAGATCGATCAGTCGCTGAAAAAAGTTCTGGCCAGCTTTAATGAAGTTAGCCAGAACCTGGGTGGTGCTGCATCTTTGAGACTTACCCTGGCGCATCTTTATCAGGTGAATGGTGCGCTGGATATGGTTGGCTTGGAAGGATGCAAACGCTATTGCTCCGAAATTGAAAAGCTGACAAGCAAGATTGCGCAGCAGACTATACCTGTTACGCAAGAGATGGTTGCACAACTGACTCTAGCGGTAGAGACTTTGTCTCAATATCTGCAAGATCTCATGAATGGCGCCGCGGATACGCCAATACGTTTATATCCGACCTTGAAACCTCTGGTTGAGGCTCAAGGTGAGTCTATTGAAGAAAGCGAACTGTTCTTTCCGGATACTGATAATAGCGCACCAAAAGACCTGCCATCTAATCCGATTGAAGAAACCGCAATTCCTATTTTTGTCGCTGAACAGCGGGCAGTTTTCCAGAGAGCGCTTTTGGACTGGCTGCGTACAAAAAATGCAGATGCATTGAATACCATGCGTGAAGCCGTTGTAAAAGTGCAGCAGGTTCAGGTTAAAAATGCACCGAGAACACTATGGTGGACAGCCTCAGCATTCGCTGATTCATTAGCACAAGATAAAGTATCAGCGAATAACGGCGCAAAAAAACTCTGCCGCAAGCTTGATCGTCAGCTTGGTAATCTTGCTTTGGGCGATGCCAAGGCACCTTCACAGTTGCTGCGCGAGTTGCTTTATTACGTTGCAATCAGTGACCGTGTTACAGATTTGATATCGCGTGTTAAAGATGTGTTTGAACTGGATGATGCCTTACCTCAAGACGCTGCATCTGCTGGTGAAGCCATGCCATCAATTGCTGCTGAACATGCAGCGCTCGCACAGCTCATTGCAGAGCTGCCAGGGCTAAAAGAGTTATGGTCTAATACCAGCGGCAGTCAAGCCGAGACTACCGCAAGCGATCTATCAGCTTTCATTAGCAAGCTCGAGGCCATTTCTGCAGCGGTTCAGCAAAACATTTCCAATAAAAACGTTACTAAGTTAATTAACGCGACTTATGCAGTAGTGCAGGCATTGGATGCTGACAAGCAAAAACTGAATGAAAGCTCATTTATCGAAGTTGCTGCATCTTTAAATTTACTTGAGCATTGCTGTGACCATTACCAGCATCTGGATACAGATGTAAAACAAAAAATTGCTACGCAAACTGAGCGCCTGCAAGCCGTTGCTCAAGGTCTTGAGCTTGCGCCGGCGGTTGATGCCTTTGCCACTACCAAGCTTGATGCGAGCGTGGTGCAGGCAGTTGCCAAACAGATTATTGATGCACTGGCACAGGTGGAAAAAGCGCTGGATACATTCTTTAGAAATCCTGATGATGTTAGCCCGCTCAATGCTGCTGATAAGCCATTGCAACAGGTTGTTGCTGCATTTGAAATGCTGGAAATGACTACGCCTAGGGCGGTTGCCGAGTTGAGTGCCGTATTTGTTGACCTGTTTAAAAATAATGCAACTAATGCAGCACTTGGTGAACCATACAGCAACAGCTTTGAACTTGTAGCTGAGAGTTTAAGTATGCTTGGCTTATATGCCGAGGAGTTGCCGCATGTGCGGGCAGAGTCTGATCATGCGCTAGCTGGTGCCTTAGAGCGCTTGCAAGATGGTGCGCGTGCACTGAACCTGAATGTAGAAGAACTATTTGAGCCGGCTCAAGCTGCAGAAGCTGCCATTGAGTCACCTGATGTAAGCTTCGAAGAGACTATTCCTGAATTTGTTACGCCAGTTACAGTAGCGGCAGAACCGCAACCGACGCAAGTTGCGGACTCTGTAGCACAAGTTGTTGTAGATAAAGCACTAGATCCAGAATTACAGGATATTTTCCTGACAGAAGCTGAAGAAGTGCTGGCTACGTTGGCACAGAACCTGCAGGCTTTACGTGTGAATGCAACTGACAGCAGCGCTCTAACGGAAGTGCGTCGCGCTTACCATACCCTAAAAGGCAGCGGCCGTACTGTAGGTCTGGTGGCATTGGGTGAAGTTGCCTGGGCGGTGGAAGATCTGCTGAATGTCATGCTTGAGCGCAAGGCATTTCCTACCACAGCTATACTGGCGTTTATCGAAAAGGTGACTGCCGAGTTCGCAACATGGGTGGCAGAGTTGCTGCAGAAACAGTGCGTAAGCCTGAGTCCGCAACCATTTCAGCAGCAAGCTAAAGATCTTGTAGCCGAGTTCGAGCAAGCCCTGGTAGAAAAAGCTGTACCGCAAAAAGAAGAAGTGCTGATTGGCGGTACCCGTAAATTAAGCAAAGCCTTTTTTGATATTTTCCTTGCTGAGGCAGAGCAGCATTATAAAACGCTGGTCGATGCACAAGATCTTATTATCATGGACTCAAGCGAAAGTTATCGCGCTGCCCATACCCTTGGCAGTAATGCGTTAACTGCCGGGTTTACACCGATTGGTGATCTGGCGCGTGCGCTTGAGCATTGGCTTGATGAACATAACGGTAACTGGACCGATCAGCAGATTGAGCTGTATGGCAATGTAGTAAAAGCACTGGGTGATGGTCTGGAGAGTGTTAAAGCACTCAATGAGCCTAAAACAACTCGTGCGCTGATTGCAGCTTTGGGCGAATCGACTGCTGCCATGCAAGCAGTAGCTGCACAGCAGGCAGAGGCAGCTGTGCTTGAAGTGAAAAAAACTGAAAAGTCAGCGAAAAAGACGAAACAAAAAACTAAAGCTGTGGCGAAGGAAATCGACGAAACAGCAACGGCAACTGAGCCGCCGATTGCTGAAACTGCAATAGCTACCGCCGCTAGCACAATAGATGTCGAAATTCAGGCACAGCAGCGTAAAGATAACGTGGTCAATGAAGAGTTGCTGGCGCTATTCCTGGAAGAAGCGCGTGAATTAGTGCCACAGATCGGTAAAGACCTTCGTGGCTGGCGTGCTAACCCACAGGATCAAGAATATATTGATTCATTGCAGCGTGTGCTGCATACCCTCAAAGGTAGTGCGCGTATGGCAGGCCTGGTGTCGATAGGTGACAGCGTGCATGGTATGGAAGACCATGTGATTCGCGCCTTGAATCACAAGATTACCGCTGATGACTTTGATACCATGTTCCTGGAATTTGACCAGATCAGTTTGATGCTTGATGAAGTGACATCCGGCACTGCTGCTAAGGTCGCCGAGCAGGCAAGCCCTGATGCGGTTGAGGAAGTGATTCCGGCACGCAGGTCAGTGCGTAAAACGCAGTTCTTGCGTATGCGTGCAGATGTGCTGGACAGGCTCATTAATGAAGCTGGCGAAGTTTCTATTATGCGTTCGCGTATGGATAGGGAAATGCAGAACTTCAAACAGTCATCTATTGACCTGACTGACAGTATTACCAGACTGCGTGCTTATCTGCGTGAGCTGGAAATCGAAGCTGAAACACAATTGCAATCCCGCATGAGTTTGCTGCAAGAAGCGAATGAAGCATTTGACCCGCTTGAGTTTGACCGTTTTACGCGTCTACAGGAACTAACCCGTATGATGGCGGAGAGCGTAAACGACGTTTCAACCATTCAGCATAGCTTGTTGCTCAATCTGGATCAGACTGACGCAGCCCTGCAACAGCAAAACCGCATGAACCGTGAATTGCAACAGGGCCTGATGCGCGTGCGTATGCTGCCGTTTGCTACGATCTCCGAGCGTTTGCAGCGTATTGTGCGACAAACTGCGCGCGAGCTGAATAAGCGCGTGGAGATGGTGATTGATGGTGAAAACATCGAGCTGGATCGTGGCGTGCTGGATAAGCTGGGTGCTCCACTAGAGCATTTATTGCGTAATGCTGTTGCACACGGTCTTGAGAGCACTGAAGATCGTATTAAATCCGGAAAATCAGAAATCGGCCATATCAGACTTAAAGTCAGTATGGAAAATGATGAAATTACACTGATCATTACCGACGACGGCACAGGTGTGAATTTAGCTAAAGTTAAACAGAAAGCAACTGAAAAGGGCTTCCTCGCCGACGGACAGGATGTTACAGAGCAGGCGTTGATGGCAGTAATTTTTGAGCCGGGTTTTTCTACAGCAGATTCCATTTCACAGATTGCAGGCCGTGGCGTAGGTTTGGATGCTGTACGTAGTGATATTGCAGCACTTGGCGGCCGTATTGATGTAAGTAATGTTTCAGGTTCTGGTGCGATGTTCAACATCTACCTGCCGGTGACATTATCTGTTGCGCAGGTGGTATTGGTACGTGCCGGTCATAAAGTCTTTGCTATTCCAACTGTGATGATTGAACAGGTACAGAAGCTCAAGCAAAACGGCTTGGACAGCGCTTATCAGGCTGGCAAGGTTGAATGGGCAGGGCGTGATTACCCACTGCACTTCCTATCCAGACTGGTCGGTGATACCGAGCATATAGCGTTGTCACATATTTACACACCAATTATCCTGATGCGTAGCGGTGCGTATCGCACTGCGCTGCACGTAGATGAAATTATCGGTAATCAGGAGGTTGTTATGAAACCTATGGGTACGCAGCTCTCGCATGTGCCTGGTATGATCGGCGCATCAGTACTGGGTGACGGTGCGATTGTATTGGTGATCAACGCCGTACAGCTGGCAAACCGTGAAGTATTTGCGGTTGGTGTAACTAAGGCTGCCGAGATAGCACCGGTAGTAGAGAACTTAAGAAAAATCGCCCTGGTGGTTGATGACTCCCTCACTATGCGCAAAGTGCTTTCACGCGTGCTTGAGCGTGAAGACTTTGAAGTGGTAACGGCTAATGATGGTATGGATGCCATCGAGAAGCTGCAGGAAATTACACCGGATATCATTCTGACCGACATTGAAATGCCGCGTATGGATGGTTTCGAGTTCTCACGTTATGTGAGAGATAATCCTGCTACGCTCAAAATACCATTAATCGTTATCAGTTCACGCACTGCGGATAAGCACCGCAACGTTGCAACAGAAATTGGCGTGAATGCTTTCCTGGGTAAACCAGTGCAGGATGAGACCTTGATTGAGCAGGTAAGGGCATTACTTATTAAATAATTAAAATATAGTTGTCGTAAGTTAAAGGACGCACTTGCGTCCTTTTTTTATATTTAAGTGTCTAGTCTATTTAATATTCGAAAAAACTCGCCACAAAGTTGCCAATCCTTAATAGTGTTAATGGGTTTATCAACATTGGAAAAGACAGCAATAACAGTGGCACACTGATAATTGGATAGGAATAGCCTGACTTATTTTTTAGTAGTAAGCATGCAAGAATAGTACCGATCCCACCTAGCGGCATGGAAAATACAATGATTTGAATGGCTATTGCAAATATTCCCCAAGAAGCTTTATCTAGAACTCCCCTTATCGTTAAGGCAATCATAATAAATTCCAGACATAATATGATGACTGCACATATTAAAGTCTTGACTGGCCGATTTGCTTCTTCATATTCATTGTTGTACATATTGGGCTTTATTTGCGGTTAATAAATATGTTTTAAAATGGATACGCTAGTTGTTTTAATTAAGTGCCTGATACTTAGACGGATATTCAATTCGAAAAAGGGTTAAGCAGAGTAGTTGAATTTTGTTATTGAGCAAGGTCACAATACAGGGTCTCAATCAGGTAAAATCTACCTTATGTCAGAGATTAATTCTTTATCCAGCTTGGCTCCTATTTTTGTACACTTGCGTTG
>Ga0255338_1004802_pt1 | contig 13330 bp, 10 predicted proteins | sample MeOH1_35cm_T4_19_FD_203715 | JGI IMG/M metagenome (GOLD analysis project Ga0255338, IMG submission 203715) | Sandy soil microbial communities from University of British Columbia, Vancouver, Canada - MeOH1_35cm_T4_195 | ecosystem: Engineered > Artificial ecosystem > Sand microcosm > Unclassified ...
CCTCGCCACCGCCGCCGCGATGACCTGTGTCGACCTGCTGCGCGGCCTCAGCATGCCGCGCTGGATGGCCTGGACGGTCGCCTCGATCCTGTTCGTCGCGATCTTCAGCCACGCCGTCGGCGGCCTCGCCCCGATCACGCAGACGCTCGAGCGGATCGGCTTCGACCTCGGCAAACGGCGCTTCTCGCTGCTCTCGCTCGTCATGATCGCCGTGACCGCGATCGCTCTCTTCGCCGCGGTCCGCCTGACCAACCGGGTGATCGCCCACTGGATCGGCGCATCACGCGGGCTGGACGCGACGCAGAAGCTGCTGGCGCAGAAGCTCGCCTCGATCGCGGTGGTCGCTGTCGCCTTCTTCTTCGGCGTCGACCTGCTCAATATCGATCTGACCGCCTTCGCCGTCTTTTCGGGTGCGCTCGGCCTTGCCGTCGGTTTCGGCCTGCAGAAGACGGTCGGCAACCTGATCGCCGGCATCATCCTGCTGATGGATCGCTCGATCAAGCCCGGCGACGTGATCGTCGTCGGCGAGAGCTTCGGCTGGGTCAACCGGATCGGCGTCCGCGCCGTCTCCGTGCTCACGCGCGACGGCAAGGAACATCTGATTCCGAACGAGAATCTGATGACCCAGGAGGTCGAGAACTGGTCTTATACTGATCGCAACGTGCGGGTGCGGATCCCCGTGACGGTCGGCTATGGCTGCGACCTGAAGCTTGCGCAGGAACTCATGATGCGCGCAGCGACTGACAGCCCGCGCGTGCTGGTCAGCCCCAAGCCGAATGTGTGGCTGACGGCGTTCGGTCAAAACGGCGCGGAGCACGAGATCCTCGCCTGGATCAGCGATCCGGAAGGCGGTGTCGGCAATGTCCGGTCGGACGTGCTCAACCGGCTCTGGTGGCTCTTCAAGGAGCACGGCATCGAAGTTCCGTTCCCCCAGCGGGTCGTGCATATCCGCCCCGGCGACGGACCGTCGACACCGTTACCCTGACCCCACGGACTGTTGCGCCAGTGCAACATGCCGCGCAAACCGGCGGCCGCAGCACAGAATTATGTTGTGCGCTGCAGCGTGTTTCGGCAATCTTTCGTTACCGAACGGAAACAGTGACACGGGAAGCCAAGAACTTCCGACAGATGTTTCGTCCGCCCGGCAGCAGGTGGGAACCCGGTTTTTCACTTTGAAAGGGATACCCATGCGCCTCTCGATGATCAGCCTCAGCGCGCTGATGCTTGCCGCCACGGCCACGCCGGCCTTTGCCGATGACACCGCGCCTCCGCCCGCGCTGACGATCAATGGCAGCGCCACGGTCGTGTCGGACTATCGTTTCCGCGGCATTTCGCAGACCGACAAGAATTTTGCGATCCAGGGTTCGATCACCATCACGCACGAATCCGGCTTCTACGTGTCGGTCTGGGGCTCGTCGGTCGATGACTATGTCACCATGGCGGGCACTGGCCATCAGGAAATGGATTTGATCGCCGGCTTCAAAAAGACGTACAACGGCACGACGTTTGACGTCGGTGCGCTGTATTACGTCTATCCGAAGACCCATCCGACCGGCGATATCAGCAGCTCTGACTTCATCGAACCCTATTTCGATATCTCCCACACCTTTGGACCGGTCACGGCAAAAGCAACGGTGAACTATGCACCGAAGCAGAAGGCACTGGCGCTTGATCAGGGCGCTCTTGGCGCGGCCTCCAAGAAGGAGGACAACGTGTACCTTGCCGGCGACTTCACCGCCGCCATTCCGAAGACCCCCGTCAGCCTGAGCGCGCATATCGGCCACACTTGGGGCCCGAGCTGGCTGTCGATCGGCAAGGAATATACCGATTGGGGCCTTGGTGCTTCGATCGCGTACAAGTCGTTGACCTTCGGCATTCAGTATGTCGACACCAATGGCGACTTCATCACGCCCAGCGGCAAGAACGCCAGCAAGGCAGGCGTCGTCGGCTCGGTCGGCGTCAGCTTCTAAGCAACACCGGAAAATCGGGAGGGGGCGGCCGTCGGTCGCCCCCTTTCGCTTATCTGCTCGCCGTGACCAGTGCCTCCGCAGCGGCTGAGCGGGGCGTCGCGACCAATGCGGCGGAAGGCCCCTCCTCGACGATCCTTCCCGCCTCCATCACCGCAATCCGGTGGCAGAGCCGGCGCGCCACCGCAATGTCATGGGTGATCAGCAGGATGGCGACCCCGCGCTCGCGCTGCAATGTTTCGAGCAACGCCAGGATGCGCCCCGCGACCAGGACATCCAGCGCCGAGGTCGCTTCGTCGAGGATCAGCAATTCGGGGCGTGCCACCAGGGCCCGGGCGATGGCGACGCGTTGCGCCTGCCCGCCGGACAGTTGCGCCGGGCGGCGATCGGCAAAAGCCGGGTCGAGTTCAACTGCCTCCAGCGCCATGAGCGCGCGGGTGCGACGCTCGCCCGCCCCCAGTTCCGGCATCAGATAGCGCAGCGGCTCGGCTACGCTCTCGATCACGCTCCATTGCGGATCGAGGCTCGCGATCGGATCCTGGAAGACCGCCTGCATCGCCGCCCGATGCTCGCGGCGCATCGCATGCCGAGGCGGCAGGGCCACGCCACGCCAGGTCACGCTGCCCGCGTCGCATGGCCCGATCCGTCCGATCGCACGCGCGAGCGTGGACTTGCCCGATCCCGATCCCCCCACGATCGCCAGCGCCTCGCCCTGCCTGACCTCGAGCGACGCCCCATCGACCGCCGCGATCCGCCCGCCACGCCATCCCGGCGCGCGGAAGGCGACGCGAATGTCGCGCGCCTCGAGCAGGCTCCCGCCCACCGGCGGCAGCAGCGGCGCCGGATCGTCGAGCTTTGGGCTTGCGGCGACCAGCGCCCGCGCCGCGGCGCTGGCTGGATTGGCGATGACGGCAACCCCGCCCGCCTCGGCGACACGCCCATTCTCGATCACCACGAGCTGGTCCGCATAGCGGGCGACCAGCGCGAGATCGTGACTTACCAGCAGAAGCCCCAGGCCATCGTCCCGCAGCCGGGCCAACACATCCATGATCGCATGGCGCAGGCTGGCATCGAGCGCGCTGGTCGGCTCGTCCGCGACCAGCAGCCTCGGCCCATGGGCGGTGGCCGCCGCGATCAGGACACGCTGGCGCTCCCCGCCGGACAGGCGATGCGGATAGGCGTCGAGCTTGGCCTCCGGGCTGCTGATCCCGACCCGGTCGAGCATGGCCGCGAGGGCGCGCCGATCGGGCCGGGCGCCGCCGAGCGCGGTTGCCGCCTCGGTCAGTTGCGCGCCGATCTGCAGATGGGGAGTGAGCGCCGTCAGCGGATGCTGGAAGACGAAGCCCGCCCGCGCCCGGATCGGGCGGAGGTCCACCTCGTCGCGGCCGATCAACTCACGCCCCTCGAACCGCGCCGATCCGCTCGCAACCCCCGCGCTCAACCCGAACGGCGCGAGGCAGGACAGGCTCTTGCCCGACCCCGACGCGCCGACCAGGGCGGTGCAGCGGCCGCGTTCGACCGCGAACGCCACGTCATGGACCAGCGCAACGCCCCCGGTCGCGACACCGAGCCGCTCGACCGTATAGAGGGTCACCGCGCCAGCCGGTCGCGCAGGCGTTCGCCGAGCGAGGTCATGGCCAGGATCAACCCGACGAGAACGGCCCCCGGCACGAGCAGCGCGAGCGGTGCGACGTCCATGTCTTCGGCACCGTCATGGACGAGGATACCGAGCGAGGTCAGCGGCTCCTGCACCCCGAGGCCGAGGAAGGAGAGAAAGCTCTCGACCATCACGACCTGCGGTACCGTCAGCAACAGATAGGCCAGCGCCACCCCTGCCACATTGGGCAGGATATGGCGCAACAGGATCGCCGCCGGCGGCGCACCCGCCGCTTCAGCCGCGAGGACGAACGGCCGGTGGCGCAGCGCCAGCACCTGGCCGCGCACCACCCGCGCCATGGTCAGCCACTCGACCGCGCCGATGCCGAGAAAGACCAGCACGATCGATCGCCCGAACACCACCATCAGCAGGATGACGACGAACATGAAGGGTAGCGCATAGAGCGCATCGACGATCCGCATCATCGCCTCGTCGACGCGCCCGCCGGCCCATCCGGCGATCGCGCCCCAGAGGGTACCGAGCAACAGCGCCACCGCCGCGGCCGCCCCCGCCACCATCAGTGTCACCCGGGTGCCGATCAGCGTCCGGGCGAGCAGATCGCGCCCGACGCTGTCGGTGCCGAGCAGATGCCCATGCGAAAAAGGGGCCGCGCGAACACCACTCCAGTCGATCTGGTCATAGTTCCACGGGAGCAGCAGCGGCAGCAACAGCGCGGCGAGCGCGACCGCGATGATGGTCCAGCCGGCGATCCTCATCCACGAACCCGCGGATCGAGCCAGCCATAAGCGAGGTCGGCGATCAGGTTGAAGAGCAGGATCAGCGCCGCGTAGAGGATCACCACGCCGAGCACGAGCGGATAGTCGCGGTTGAGCGCGCCCTGCACGAAATAGCGCCCGAGCCCGGGCAGGCCGAACACCGTCTCGATCACCACCGCCCCGGTCAGCAGGCCCGCGGCAGCCGGCCCGAGATAACTCACCACGGGAAGCAGTGCCGGCCGCAGCGCGTGCCGCCACAGGATCATGCGCGGCGGCAGGCCCCGCGCGCGCGCCGTCAGCACATGGTCCTGCGCCAGCGCGACCACGAGCCCGGCCCGCGCGAGCCGCGCGATCGCGCCGGACACGGGCAGCGCGAGCGCCACCACCGGCAGGACGAGCGATCGCGTTCCGTCCAGCCCCGAAACGGGCAGCAGCTGGAGCCACAGTGCGAAGACGAGCACCAGCGCCGGACCGGTCACGAAGCTGGGGATTGCGGTCAGCAAGGTCGCGGCGGTCATGATCGCCCGGTCGGCGATGCCGCCGGCATGGGTCCCCGCGATGGTCGCGCCACCGATGCCCAGCGCCAGGGCCAAGACCAGCGCAAGCCCGCCGAGAGTCAGCGACACCGGCAGGCCCTGCGCGATCAGCGCACCGACGGTGAAATCCTTGTAGACCAGCGACGGCCCGAAATCGCCCCGGAGCACGCCGCCCACATAACGCGCCGCCTGCACCGGCAACGGCTTGTCCAGGCCATAGGCAGCGCTGAACGCGGCACGGGTCGCGGGGTCGAGCGGGCGCTCGCCATCGAACGGACTGCCCGGGGCCGCGCGCATCAGCACGAACGACAGCAGGATGACCACGAGCAGAGTCGGGACCGCGGTCGCGAGCCTGCGAATCAGGATCGCGCTCACCGCCCCGACCGGGTCAGGTCGTCAACGGGGTGTGGAGGTGCGGGCGTCCTGGCCGTCGCCTTCGGGAGCCGCAACGATGTCGCGGGTGGTCGTGCCCTTGTCGACGACGTTGGTGCCGGGATCGCCGACATCCGAGCGGATACCCGGATCGGCATTGTCGGCACCGGCGGCATCGACCGTGGCGCTCTCCGAGGCGCTGCGCTGGGCGCGGCCGCCGAACAGGGCGTCGAGCGCCTGGGCGTTGGGGCTCACGTCATTGGCGCGCGCTGCGCCCGGCTGGGGCGGAGTCAGCGAGAAATCGGGCGGAATCACCAGCGGCGCGGCGCGCGCGACGGCGAACTCATCGGGTCGTGCATGCCCCCTGCCGCCATGGGCACAGCCGGAGAGCAGGACGGCAAGGCCGAGCCCGGTTGCGATCGACACCAACTTACGCATTCATATTCTCCACTGGATCTCGCCCTGCCCGTGGCTTGTCGCGCACCAGAAGCGCCCGCACAAGCAGGATGAGCACCCCTATCGTAATCGCCGCGTCAGCGACATTGAAGACCAAAAAGGGGCGCCACGCCCCGATGTGGAAATCGGCAAAGTCCACGACATAGCCGAAGCGCACCCGATCGATGATATTGCCGATCGCCCCGCCCAGGACGAGGCCGAGCGCGACCTGGTCCTGCCGGTTCGGCTCGCGCAGCATCCACACCAGCACGCCGACCGCGATCGCCGCCGTCAGGGCGACCAGCCCCCAGCGCATCATATCGGTATCGGCATGGAGCAACCCGAGCGAGACCCCGCGATTGGCCACGAAGCGCAACGAGAAGAAGGAGGTTATCGTCCGCCCGTCAGTCATCTCGCTGAGGCCGAGCACGTCGGTGACGCCATATTTCGCCGCCTGGTCGGCCACGAACAGCACGGCACCGGTAGCCAGGCCGACGATGGGGAGCTTGCTCATCGCGAAACAACCTTTGCGCAACGATCGTCGAGCGCGCCATCTGCCGCGACGTCGGGCAGATGCCGCCAGCAACGACCGCATTTGTGGAAAGCGGTACGAGTGACGGACACGGCATCGCCCGTCGTCACCTTCGCCACAATGAAAAGTTCGGCCAGCGCCTCGTTCGACAGCGACGATTTCGGGACGGTCACCTCGGCTTCGAGGCTCGAGCGGATGATCTTGTCGCGCCGCAGCGGCTCGATCGCCTCGGTCACCTCGGCGCGGAGCGCGCGCACATCGGCCCAGGCGGTCGCGACCGCATCGTCGCCCGGCAGCGGCGGCAATTCGGGCCATTCGAGGAAATGGACCGAACCATCCTCGCTCGGGAAGCGCGCCTGCCACACCTCTTCCGCCGTGAAGCAGAGGATCGGCACGGCGTAGCGGACCAGCGCGTGGAACAGGATATCGAGCACCGTGCGATAGGCGCGGCGCTTGGGATCGTCCGCCGCGTCGCAATACAGGCTGTCCTTGCGGATATCGAAGAAGAAGGCCGACAGGTCCTCCTGCGCGAAATCGGTCAGCAGCCGCAGATAGCGGTTGAACTCGAAATTCTCCGTGGCCGCCTTGAGCTCGACATCGAGCTTGCCGAGCAGATGGAGCACATAGAGCTCAAGCTCGGGCATGTGCCGCGTATCGACCTTCTCGGCGTCGCTGAACCCGTCGAGCGCGCCAAGCATGTAGCGGAAGGTGTTGCGCAGCTTGCGATAGGCGTCGGAGGCGGTGCCGAGCACTTCCTTGCCGATCTTCACATCGTCGAAATAGTCGGTCGAGGCGACCCACATGCGCAGGATGTCCGCGCCCGATTCCTGGATGATCTTGAGCGGATCGACGACATTGCCGAGCGACTTGGACATCTTGCGGCCCTGCCCGTCCAGCGCGAAGCCGTGGGTCAGCACCGCGTCATAGGGCGCGCGCCCGCGCGTGCCGGCGCTTTCGAGCAGCGACGACTGGAACCAGCCGCGATGCTGGTCCGACCCTTCAAGATAGAGATTGGCGCGAACGCCCTCGCCATAGCGCGCCTCGATCACGAACGCGTGCGTCGAGCCCGAATCGAACCACACGTCGAGGATGTCAGTGATCACCTCGTAATCGGCCGCGTCATAATCCGGCCCGAGCAGCGCCTGATGGTCCGCAGCGAACCAGGCATCCGCCCCGCCTGCCTTGAACGCCTCGACGATGCGCGTATTGACGCCGGCATCGGCCAGATACTCGCCGGTCGCGCGGTTGACGTAGAGCGCGATCGGCACCCCCCAGGCGCGCTGGCGGCTGATCACCCAGTCGGGGCGCTGCTCGACCATCGACCGGATGCGGTTGCGCGAGCGCTCCGGCACCCAGCGCGTCCGTTCGATCGCATCGAGCGCGATATGGCGCAGCGTCGGGCCATTGCCCTGCCCGTGCCCGATCGGCGCCGCGATGCCCATATCGGCGCCGAGCTCGATCGGGGCGATCTCGCGCGGCGGATGCTGCGGCTGGTCCATCGGGATGAACCATTGCGGCGTCGCGCGGAAGATCACCTTGGCCTTGGAGCGCCAGCTGTGCGGATAGCTGTGCGCGAAATCGTCGCTCGCCGCGAGCAGGGCGCCGGCCTCGCGCAGGTCGGTGCAGATCGGCCCGTCCGAAGCGACGAACTTCTTGTTGATGACGCTCCCCTGCCCGCCCAGCCAGAGCCAGTCGGGCCGGTACATGCCGGCGCCATCGACCGCGAACACCGGATCGATGCCGTACGCCTTGCACAGCAGGAAATCGTCCTCGCCGTGATCCGGCGCCATATGGACAAGGCCGGTACCGGCGTCGGTGGTGACGAAATCGCCGGGCAGGAACGGGCGCGGCTTGGCGAAGAAGCCGCCGAGTTTGTGCATCGGGTGGCGGGCAACGGCGCCTTCCAGTTTCGTACCCTTGAAAATCGATTCCGGGTCCCACTCCAGGTCGAAATCAATACGAGGCGAACCCAAAGCGCTGAGGTCGACAGACTTCAATGCCCCGTCCACCCGCTTCTTGAAGGAGTCGATCAACTCGACCGCGATGATCAACGGCTTGGAAAACCAATTCTTGAACTGCGATAGTTGAAGCAGGTGCTCCCAAAGTGACTCTGTCCCGCCCATAAATATCGGCTCGACCAGAGCGTACTCGATCTCACGCCCATAGCTGAGCGCCTGGTTGACCGGGATCGTCCACGGCGTGGTCGTCCAGATCACGGCGTGGGCACCCACCAGTTCCGGCGCGTTCGGCGCTTCGGTGATCTCGAACGCGACGTCGATCTGGGTCGACACCACATCCTCATATTCCACCTCGGCCTCGGCGAGCGCGGTCTTCTCGACCGGCGACCACATCACCGGCTTGGCGCCGCGATAGAGCTGGCCGCTCTCGGCGAACTTCAGCAGTTCGTTCACGATGGCCGCTTCGGCCTCGAACTTCATGGTGAGATACGGGTCTTCCCAATCGCCCATCACGCCGAGCCGCTCGAACTGGACGCGCTGCACCGCGACCCATTTCTCGGCATAGGCGCGGCATTCGGCGCGGAACTGGGCGACCGGCACCTGGTCCTTGTCGAGCTTCTTCGCGCGATAGGCTTCCTCGACCTTCCACTCGATCGGCAGGCCATGGCAATCCCAGCCGGGTACGTACGGCGCGTCCTTGCCGAGCAGCGACTGGCTGCGGACGATGATGTCCTTCAGCACCTTGTTCATCGCATGGCCCATATGGATGTCGCCATTGGCATAGGGCGGGCCGTCATGCAGGATGAAGCGCTCGCGCCCGGCGCGCTGCGCGCGCAGGCGATCGTACAGGCCGAGTTTCGCCCAGCGCTCCAGGATCGCCGGCTCCTTCGCGGCAAGCCCGGCCTTCATGGGGAAATCGGTCTTCGGGAGGAAGACGGTGTCGCGATAGTCTGGTGCGTCGGTCATGAGAGGGCGGGCTTTAGCGAAGAGCCGGCGGTGTTGCTAGGTCCGAGACTTGCCCGGCGCGCTTCCCGGCCCGGCCGCCGCATCGGGGCACGGCCGCCCAGTCCCCGATTGAAGCGCGGAGACCGGCGGCCGCGGCGCACTCGGGAGATATCGGACACCAGTATGTTCCGTATCTCCGACATGGGAACTACCTGATTCCGATCAACTCAAATGCTTGTGCCGATAAGTGCAGGAGTTGCCGCCCCACCGGGCGAGGATGACGTCCTCGTCCCGGCATCACGCGTTCCGGACCAGCCCGGTTTCGCTGAACGGCCTCGGCTCCGTCGGCGGGATGGTCGCCGGGTTGAGGCTGCATTGCCAGAAGCCGACATCGATCCAGCGGCCCTGCTTGTAGCCCACTTCGCGCAGCACGCCGGTGCGCCGGAAGCCGACCGATTCATGCAGGCGGATCGAATGATCATTCGGGAGGGCGATCGCGCCGATCGCATGGGTGAAACCCTGCGCGCGGAGCGTATCGACCAGCGCCTTGTAGAGCTGGCGGCCATTGCCCTGCCCTTGCGTACCGCTCGCCAGATAGACCGAGGTCTCGACGATATAGCGATAGGCCGGCCGGTCGCGGAAGCGGGTGGCATAGGCATAGCCGAGCACCCCGCCCTCCTCGTCGCCATTGGTCACGACCAGCCAGGGATACAGCCCTTCGGACGACGCCATGCGAGTCCGCATCGCCCGGGCGTCGGGGGGCTCCAGTTCGAACGACACGGTGCCGGTCTCGACATAGGGCGCATAGATCGCGGCGATCGCCGCCGCGTCTTCGGGCCGCGCAGGTCGGATCGCGATCATTGCGCTGCCCGTGCCAGGACGAAGTCCATCAGCTTGAGGTCGGCGCGCGACGCCGAGGCGCCGCCGAGCCCGTCGCATTCCAGGCATCGCGCCTGGATCGCCGCGCCGGTGCCGATCCGTTTCACATCGCCCAGCGCCCGCGCGAACACGGCGCGCCGCTCCGCCGCCATGCGGCTGAGCGCGTCGCTGCCCTGGCTCGACGCGTCGTCGTCATCGTCGCCGGAGCCGATCACCTTCTCGACGAACTTGCCGAGCCAGCCCGGCTTCTTCTCGAGATATTCGGCATGGACGTCCTCGGGCTTCAGGCCGGCGCGCCGCGCCGCCTCGTCGACCGCATCCTTCAGGCCGCCGAACCGGTCCACCAGCCGCAGCTGGCGCGCCGTGCCCCCATCCCACACCCGGCCCTGGCCGATCTCGTCGACCCGCGCCGGGCTCAGCTTGCGCGCCTCGGACACGCGGGTGATGAACTGGCGATAGCCATTCTCGATCCCGGCCTGGAAGATCGCGTCGGTCTGCGGGTTGGTGCCGCCATAGATGTCCGGCTGGCCGGACAGCGGCGTGGTGCGCACCCCGTCGGTGGTGATGCCGATCTTCTTGAGGGTATTCTCGAAGGTCGGGATGATGCCGAAGATGCCGATCGACCCGGTGATGGTGTTGGGTTCGGCGAAGACCACGTCGCCCGCGGTCGAGACCCAATAGCCGCCCGAGGCGGCAAGGCTACCCATCGAGACCACGATCGGGAGTTTCTGCGCCTTCGCCTCCAGGATCGCGCGACGCATGTCTTCCGAGGCGAGCGCCGAGCCGCCCGGCGAATCGATCCGCACGACCAGCGCCTTCAGCTTCTTGCGGGCGAGCCCGTCGAGCAGCGCCTTGTTGACCGTGTCGGCACCGACATTGCCGCCGTTCGACTTGCCGTCGACGATGTCGCCGGCGATCGTCAGCACGCCGATCGCATCGCCGTTGGTCGGGAGGGGATTGGCCTCGACATAGGCTTCATACCGGATCGTGTTGAAGCTGCCCGCGGGCTTGCTCCTGTCGAAGCCGGCAATTTCGCCGACGCGCTTGCCGAAATCGAGCCTGGTGCCGAGCTTGTCGACCAGCCCGGCCTGGAGATTGGCCTTGGCGATATCGCCCTGCACGGCCGCGATCACCTGATCGGGCTTGGTGAGGAACTCGGCGAACTTCGCCTTGGGCCGCGCCTTGGCGATCGCTTCCTGCCACTGGCCGAACAGCACCTGGTACAGCTTGACGACTTCTTCCTTGGCCTCGGGCGATGCCTCGGTGCGGGTATAGGGCTCCACATAGGATTTGTACTTGCCGACGCGATAGACGTGCGCGTTGACGCCGAGCTTGTCGATCAGCCCCTTGTAGTAGAGCTGCGATCCGCCCGGCCCCATGAACAGCGTGCCTCCCATCGGGCTCATCCAGATCTCGCTGGCATTCGCCGCGAGGCGATAGCCCGAATCGGTATAGGCGACCGCATAGGCTAGCACCGGCTTGCCGCTGTCGCGCACGCGCCGGACGGCATTGGCGACCTCGTCGACCGCAGCCGGGTAGCCGCCACCGAACGATTGTAGATCGAGCACCACCACCTTGACCCGCGTGTCGTCCTTCGCTTTGTCGAGCGCGCGGACCAGGTCGCGGAGGCGAAACTGGTGGACCCTGCTGCCACCGCTGAACGACGCGAAAGGATCGGCCTCTTCCGGCTGCTCGACGATCTGGCCGTCGAGCTTCAGCAGCAGCGCGCCGTCACGGATCGCCGCCGGGCTCGGCTTGGACGACATCACGCCGAACAGCAGGCCGAAGAACAACAGCATGGCGATCAGGACGAGGCCGTCCTTGATGCCGACGAGTATCTTCCACGCGCCCCGAACCAGTTTCACCGTGCGTTCCCCTGCATAAGCGGTTGCCCGTCTTCGCTAGAGCATGGCCGGGCGCGAGTAAACGCCTGTACTAGACAGGCAACACAGGCGGGCGCGCCGGGATTTTTTTGAGTCGCCGACCGTTGACGCTGCGCCGGGCCGGCATCATATGCGCATCGCTGGCACTCACTCCGCGTGAGTGCTAACAACGATTTTGAACACCATTAGAAGGGACAAGCGCGCATGAACTTTCGTCCGTTGCACGATCGCGTCCTCGTTCGCCGGGTAGAGGCGGAAGAGAAGACTGCGGGCGGGATCATCATCCCCGAGACCGCCAAGGAAAAGCCGCAGGAAGGCGAAGTCGTCGCCGCCGGTTCGGGCGCCAAGGCCGAGGACGGCACCGTGACCCCGCTGGACGTCAAGGCCGGCGACAAGATCCTGTTCGGCAAATGGTCCGGCACCGAGGTCAAGATCAACGGTGAAGACCTGCTGATCATGAAGGAATCCGACATTCTGGGCATCGTTGGCTGACGCCGACGGGCCGGGCATCCTCGCTGACGCCAGCCGCCCGGCCATCCGGAATTTCCTCAACTCGCAATTTTGAAAGGGTAGCCCCACATGGCAGCCAAGGACGTAAAATTTTCGCGTGACGCGCGTGAGCGCATTCTGCGCGGCGTGGACATCCTCGCCGACGCGGTGAAGGTGACGCTTGGCCCGAAGGGCCGCAACGTCGTGATCGACAAGTCGTTCGGCGCTCCGCGCATCACCAAGGACGGCGTCACCGTCGCCAAGGAGATCGAGCTCAAGGACAAGTTCGAGAACATGGGTGCGCAGATGCTGCGCGAAGTGGCCTCGAAGACCAACGACGTCGCCGGTGACGGCACCACCACCGCGACCGTGCTCGCCCAGGCGATCGTTCGCGAGGGCATGAAGTCGGTTGCGGCCGGCATGAATCCGATGGACCTGAAGCGCGGCATCGACCTCGCGGTCATCGAAGTCGTCAAGGACCTCAAGGCGCGCTCCAAGCCGGTTGCCGGCACCAAGGAAATCGCCCAGGTCGGCATCATCTCGGCGAACGGCGACACCGTCGTCGGCGAGAAGATCGCCGAGGCGATGGAGAAGGTCGGCAAGGAAGGCGTGATCACCGTCGAGGAAGCGAAGGGTCTCGAATTCGAGCTCGACGTGGTCGAGGGCATGCAGTTCGACCGTGGCTATCTCAGCCCGTATTTCATCACCAACCCGGAAAAGATGAACGTCGAGCTCAACGATCCGTACATCCTGATCCATGAGAAGAAGCTCTCGAACCTGCAGGCGATGCTCCCGATCCTGGAAGCCGTCGTTCAGTCGGGCCGTCCGCTCCTGATCATCGCCGAGGACATCGAGGGCGAGGCGCTTGCCACGCTCGTGGTCAACAAGCTGCGCGGCGGCCTCAAGGTCGCAGCCGTCAAGGCGCCCGGCTTCGGCGATCGCCGCAAGGCGATGCTCGAGG
>Ga0255338_1004803_pt1 | contig 13329 bp, 13 predicted proteins | sample MeOH1_35cm_T4_19_FD_203715 | JGI IMG/M metagenome (GOLD analysis project Ga0255338, IMG submission 203715) | Sandy soil microbial communities from University of British Columbia, Vancouver, Canada - MeOH1_35cm_T4_195 | ecosystem: Engineered > Artificial ecosystem > Sand microcosm > Unclassified ...
CGCGCCCAAGGTGCGCAAGGCGACAGAAAAGGAATTCCCCGAGGGCATCCCCGGCTACGGCGCCGACGCGCTGCGCTTCACCTTCGCGGCGATGGCGACCCTGGGCCGCTCGGTCAATTTCGACTCGAAGCGCTGCGAGGGCTACCGCAACTTCTGCAACAAGCTGTGGAACGCCACCCGCTTCGTGCTGATGAACTGCGAGGGCCAGGACTGCGGCCTGGCCCATGAGCAGGGCAACTGCCCGCCGGGCTACAACCAGTTCTCGCAGGCCGACCGCTGGATCGCGAGCGAGCTGCAGAAGGTCGAGGCCACGGTGGCCCAGGGCTTCGCGGACTACCGCCTGGACAATGTGGCCAACGCGATCTACGACTTCGTCTGGAACGAGTACTGCGACTGGTACCTGGAGATCGCCAAGGTGCAGATCCAGGGCGGCGGCGAAGCCCAGCAGCGCGCCACGCGCCGTACCCTGATCCGCGTGCTGGAAACCATCCTGCGCCTGCTGCACCCGATCGCGCCCTTCATCACCGAGGAGCTGTGGCAGACCGTGGCCCCGATCGCCGGCCGCAAGAACAGCGAGTACCTGGTGACGGCGGCCTACCCGGTGGCCCAGCCGGAGCGGATCGACCCGGCCGCGATCGCCTGGGTGGAGCAGCTGAAGTCGGTGGTCGGCACCTGCCGCAGCCTGCGCAGCGAGATGGGCCTGAGCCCCTCCGACCGCGTGCCGCTGCTGGTGGGCGGCGACCTCTCCTTCATCCGCGAGGCCGCGCCGGCGCTGAAGGTGCTGGCCAAGCTGGAGAAGGTCGAGCTGATCGAGGATGAGTCCGCCTTCAACGAGGCGAGCGCCATGTCGCCGGTGCTGGTGCATGGCGCGGCGCGCCTGGCGCTGAAGGTCGAGATCGACGTCGAGGCCGAGAAGGCCCGCCTGTCCAAGGAGGTCGCGCGCCTGGAGGGCGAGGTCGCCAAGGCCACGGCCAAGCTCGCCAACGAGAGCTTCGTGGCGCGCGCGCCGGCCGCCGTGGTCGAGCAGGAGCGTCAGCGCATCGCCGACTTCAGCAACACCGTGATGCGCTTGCGCGCACAACTGAGCCAGTTGTTGGCCCGCTGAAGCGGGTCAGCGCCAGCGCGGCGCGGTGGCGAGCTCGGGCAGATCGGCCGGATAGGTGGGGCGGAACTCCGCCACCGGCTGCGGCGGCGCGGCCAGCAGCTCGTCCATGCGACGGGCCATGCCCCAGGCGGCGCGCACGCGCGACTCGCGCGTCGTACCGGCCAGGCGTGGCGTCACCTGCAGACTGGCCAGGCCGTGCAGCGGCCGGCCCGGCTCCAGCAGCCCCGGCTCCAGGCTGTCGAACCAGGCGGCCAGGATGCGGCCGCTGCCCATCGCGTCGGCCAGGGCCTGCTCGTCGAACACGGCCGAGTGGGCGATGCTGACCAGCACCTGCGAGGGCTTGGCGAAGCTCAGCACGCGCTCGCCGATCAGGCCGCGGTAGCGCAGGAAATAGCCCAGCTGCACGCTGACCCCGTCGCTGCTCTCCATCAGCTCGCGCAGCGACACCGGCTCGATCCCCCATTGCGCCCACAGCGGCTCGCTCTGGTGCAGGCTGGGGTCATAGCCGATCACACGCGTACCGAAGGCCGGCAGCAGTTGGGCCAGCATGCGCGCGGCCGGGCTCATGCCGATCAGGCCCACGGTGGCGCAGCCCAGCTCGCGGCCGACCAGCATGCCGTCGCTGGCCTGCACGGGCACGCGGCGCAGCAGGGCCAGCAGGGCACCGATCACAAACTCGGCCTCGGCGCTGGCGGTGGCGGTCAGGCTGCGCACCACCTCGATGCGGGCGGCCCGGCAGGCATCCATGTCGATGTTTTCCAGGCCGGCGCTCATGCGCCCGACCACGCGCAGCCTGGGCGCGGCGCGCAGCAGACCGAGGTCCAGGGCCACATTGGGCGGCAGCACCAGGCCCTGCACCTGATGCAGGGCGGCGCGCAGGGCCTGCAGGTCGGTGGCCAGCTCGGGCAGGTACTGCACGGCATGGCGCTGGGCCAGCCACTGCACCACCTCGGCCTCCAAGGGCTCAACGATCAGCAAGCTCATGTCCTGGACACCCGGCAATCCCCAATATCACCCCGAGTCCCCATGCCACAATGGCAGGGAACAAAAGGAGAGTGTACGGACATGATGGTGACCAAAGCGATCTTCCCCGTTGCAGGCCTGGGCACGCGCTTCCTGCCGGCAACCAAGGCGCAGCCCAAGGAAATGCTGCCCGTGGTGGACAAGCCCCTCATCCAGTACGCCGTCGAAGAAGCCTATGCCGCCGGCGTGCGGGAGATGATTTTTGTCACGGGCCGTCACAAGCGCCCGATTGAAGATCACTTTGACATGACTTTCGAGCTCGAGGTAGCCCTCGAACAGGCGGGTAAGCAGGAGCTGCTGGAGGTGGTGCGCAGCGTCAAGCCCGACGACATGGAATGCATCTATGTGCGCCAGGCCCAGGCCCTGGGCCTGGGTCATGCCGTGCTGTGCGCCCAGCGCCTGGTCGGCAACGAGCCCTTTGCCGTGCTGTTGGCCGACGACCTGATGGTGGGCACGCCGCCGGTGCTCAAGCAGATGGTCGACCAGTTCGCCGAATGGCGCGCCTCCATCCTGGCGGTGCAGGAGGTGCCGGCCGAGCACACCCGCCGCTACGGCATCGTCGCCGGCACCCAGGTCAACGACAAGCTGATGGACGTCAGCCGCATCGTCGAGAAACCCGCCCCCGAGCAGGCGCCCTCGCGCCTGGGCGTGGCCGGCCGCTACATCCTGACGCCCGGCGTGTTCCACGAGATCGCCAACCAGCCGCGCGGCGTGGGCGGCGAGATCCAGCTGACCGACGGCATCGCCGGCCTGCTGCGCCGCGAGAAGGTGTTCGCCTACCGCTACGACGGCAAGCGCTACGACTGCGGCAGCAAGGAAGGCTTTCTGCAGGCCAATGTGGAACTGGCCCTGGCCCATCCTCAGCTCGGCCCGGGTTTTCGCGAATACCTGCAGAACCTCGAGATCTGAGCCGGCACCGCGCCAAGCAAAAGGCCACGCGATAGCGTGGCCTTTTTCATGTCGGGCAATGCCCGGATTCAGCGGCGCTTCAGGATGTGGATGAACTCGTCCGCCTGCGTGCTCTGCTCCACCAGCTCATTGCCGGTCTGGCGCGCAAAGGCCTGGAAGTCCCGCATCGAGCCGGGGTCGGTGGCCACCACCTTCAGCAGCTGGCCGCTTTCCATCTCGGCCAGGGCCTTCTTGGCCTTCAGAATGGGCAGCGGGCAGTTCAGACCGCGGGTGTCGAGTTCCTTGTGGGCATCCATCGCTTGGTTTCCTTTGCTGCGGCTATTTTAGGTCCAGCCATTGCGGTTCGATGCCGCGCGAGCGCAGCCAGGTCGCCAGCGCCTGGCCCGTGCCCTGCGGCCAGCACTTGAGCTGCTCGGGCGGGATCAGCTTGTACTCGGCCAGCTCGGGCGAGAGCCGGATCTCGCCGTGGCAGGCCGCGTGATAGGCGATGATGATCTGGTTCATGCGCTGGAAGTCCCAGACGCCCAGCAGCGTCAGCGCGTCGACCTGCAGCGAGGTCTCCTCGGCCACCTCGCGGCGTATGCCGTCCTCGGGCGTCTCCGCGGCCTCCATGAAGCCGGTGATCAGGCCGAAGAAGCGGCCCGGCCAGGCCGCGTTGCGCGCCAGCAAGACCCGACCCTCGCGGTCGCTGCACTCGACCACCGCGGCCAGCACCGGCGTCGGGTTGTTCCAGTGCGTGAAGCCGCAGGCCGGGCAGCGCAGCCGGCTCTTGGGCCCGCCGTCCTCCAGCTGCTCCAGCCAGGCCAGGGCGGTGGCGCAGCGCGGACAGAAACGGTAGTCGCTCAATCGCCCGCTCCGGCCTCAGGCGGGAAAGACGCCGGTGGAGAGGTAGCGATCGCCGCGGTCGCAGACCACGAAGACGATGGTGGCGTTCTCCACCGTGCGCGCCAGCTGCAGGGCCACCCAGCAGGCACCCGCCGCCGAGATGCCGCCGAACAGGCCCTCCTCGCGCGCCAGACGCCGCGCCATCTCCTCGGCGTCGGACTGGCTCACCAGCACCAGCTCGTCCACCGCGGAAGGCCGGTAGATCCTGGGCTGATAGGCCTCGGGCCACTTGCGGATGCCGGGGATGCGCGAGCCCTCGGCCGGCTGGGCACCGATGATGCGCACGGCCGGGTTCTTTTCCTTCAGGAATTTCGAGGTGCCGGTGATGGTGCCGGTCGTGCCCATGGCGCTGACGAAATGGGTGATCTGACCCTCGGTGTCGCGCCAGATCTCGGGGCCGGTGGTCTCGTAGTGGACGCGCGGGTTGTCCTCGTTGGCGAACTGGTCCAGCACCCGGCCCTTGCCGTCGGCCTGCATCTTCTCGGCCAGATCGCGGGCATATTCCATGCCACCGGAGCGCGGTGTCAGGATCAGCTCGGCGCCGAAGGCCTTCATGGTCTGGGCACGTTCGATCGACAGGTCCTCCGGCATGATCAGCACCATGCGGTAGCCGCGTATCGCCGCCGCCATCGCCAGCGCGATGCCGGTATTGCCCGAGGTGGCTTCGATCAGGGTGTCGCCGGGCTTGATGTCGCCGCGCTCCTCGGCGCGGCGGATCATGCTGATCGCCGGGCGGTCCTTGACCGAACCGGCCGGGTTGTTGCCCTCCAGCTTGGCCAGGATCACGTTGCCGCGCTCGGCAAGCTCTGACCCCAGGCGCTGCAGGCGCACCATGGGCGTGTTGCCGATCACATCCTCGAGGCTCGGGTACTGTTTCTTGCTCATGCCCGGGATTGTGGCAGTCTCTCCAAGGCATTGCATGGCATAATCCCATTCTTCAGCAGCCAAGCGCTTTGCCGAGCTGGCCCGGGTGGCGAAATCGGTAGACGCAGGGGACTCAAAATCCCCCGCCGCAAGGTGTGCCGGTTCGAGTCCGGCCCCGGGCACCAGACAAGCAGGGCCGGTCGCTGAACCCAGCAACAAAGCCGCATCAGCGGCTTTTTTTGTTTGCGGCCGGCCCCATCTGGGCCGCCAGGACCTGCGAATACACTCTAGCGCTCGCGTCAGCCGCCGCCCGCGCGATCGGAACTCCAGTAGCACAGTCAGCGAGCACCAAGCCCAGCCACCATGCCTCATCTGCCCCCGGTCACCAAAGCCTTCATGCTCGCCTGCGTGGGCCTGTTCTGCGCCTTCCTGCTGCTGCCGCCCTCGCTGGAAGCGCTGTTCATGCTCTGGCCCCTGCAGACCGGCCGCTTCCTGCCCTGGCAGCCCGTCAGCTACGCCTTCCTGCACGGCGACGTGATGCACCTGTTCTTCAACATGCTGGGCCTGTGGATGTTCGGCTCGGAGCTGGAGCGGGTCTGGGGCGGCAAGCGCTATCTGCAGATGCTGGCGGCCAGCATCCTGAGTGCCGCGGCCGCGCAGCTGCTGTTCACCCTGCTGATCGGCTCCTTCTATCCGACCGTGGGCGCCTCGGGCGCGCTGTTCGGCCTGCTGCTGGCCTTCGGCATGCTGTTCCCCGACCGCATCATCATGCCGCTGTTCCCGCCCATCCCGATGAAGGCCAAGTACTTCGTCGCCATCTTCGGCGCGCTGGAGCTGCTGATGGGCCTGGGCGGCAGCAGCGGCATCGCCCACTTCGCCCATCTGGGCGGCATGCTGGGCGCCTATCTGCTGATCCGTTACTGGCGCGGCGCGCGCCGGCGCTGAAACCGCCCCCCTACGCGCTGCGCGCGCCCCCTCAAAGGGGCGAGGCCGCAGGACCGGCAGAGCCGGATCCTCGGCCTCCACTCGGCCCATTCAGGCGAGCAGCCCCGTTTCGGGGTGCGGGTAGCGCAGCTTCAAGCGCAGCTCCTTCTTCAGCCGGCCGTTGTCGAGCCGGCGCGATTCGCTCCAGAAGCTCAGCTGCAGCGGCGACATCTGCGCCGCCGCCTCGGCCCGCGTGATGCGCGCCGGCCGCGGCAGGCCGCAGAGATCGGCCGCCAGATCGAAGTAATCGCCCATCAGCAGCTCGCTGTCGTCGCAGGCGTGCAGGACGCGCTGCGCCCGGCCGCGCCACAGCGCCGCGATGCAGGCGCGCGCCAGATCGTCGGCATGGATGTGGTTCGTGTAGACATCGTCGGCGCGCGCCAGCACCGGCGTGCCGCGCGCCAGGCGCTCGCGCGGATGGCCGCCGGCGCGATCCAGTGCATAGATGCCCGGCACCCGCAGCAGGCTCACGCGCGTGCCGAAACGCGCGCCGAACCAGCGCAGGCGCTGCTCGGCATCGACGCGGCGCTGGCCGCGCTCGGTGGACGGCGCCACCCGCCGGGTCTCGTCGAAACGCGCGCCGCCGGCATTGCCGTAGACCCCCGTGGTGCTGGCATAGACCAGGGCCCGCGGCGCCGGCCCGCGCGCCAGCGCGCGCAGCAGGTTCAGGGTGCGATAGTCCTCGGCGCCCTGCCCCGGCGGCGGCGCCAGATGCAGCACCAGATCGGCCTGGCCGGCCAGGCGTGCCAGGCTGTCGGGCCGGTCCAGATCGCCCCACAGCGGCCTTGCGCCGGCCGCGCGCAGCGCGGCGAAACGCGCCGGGCTGGAGCTCAGTGCCAGCACCGGCAAGCGCCCGCCCAGCAGCCTCAGCACCCGCATCCCCACGTCCCCGCAGCCGACGACGAGCAGACGAGGGGGCGAGTGGCGGACAGTCATCGGCGAGGCTCAGGCAAAATAGAGGGCGAGTGTACGGCCCGCCCGCATCCGGGGCGGGCCGTGTTTTTGTCAGCCCTGCCAACGCCATCGCCATGAATTTCCAGGTCACCGTCCAACCCAGCGGCCGCGTCTTCGAAGTGGAGCGCGACGAAACCATGCTGGGCGCTGCCATCCGCCAGGGCGTGGGTCTGCCCTACGGCTGCAAGGACGGCGCCTGCGGCTCCTGCAAGAGCCGGCTGCTGGAGGGGCGCGTGATCCACGGCGCCCACCAGCCCAAGACCCTGACGCCGGAGGAAGAGGCGGCCGGCTTCGTGCTGACCTGCTGCGCGACGCCCCAGACCGACTGCGTGCTGGAAGCCCGCACCGTGCCGGGCGCCGGCGAGTTCGCGGTGCTGAAGCTGCCCAGCCGCGTGCTGAGCCTGGACAAGCCCGCGGCCGATGTGGCCGTCCTGCGCCTGCAGCTGCCGGCCAACCAGAACTTCCAGTTCCACGCCGGCCAGTACGTCGAGTTCATCCTGCGCGACGGCGCGCGCCGCAGCTATTCGATGGCCAATGCGCCGCACAACCTCGGCACGCCGGCCGCCATCGAGCTGCACATCCGCCACATGCCCGGCGGCAAGTTCACCGACCATGTGTTCGGCGCGATGAAGGAAAAGGACATCCTGCGCATGGAGGGCCCGTTCGGCAGCTTCTTCCTGCGCGAGGATTCCGACAAGCCGATGATCCTGCTGGCCAGCGGCACCGGCTTCGCACCGATCAAGGCCATCATCGAACGCATCCAGCACCTGGGCCTGACGCGCCCCACCACCCTGTACTGGGGCTGCCGCAGCAAGGCCGACCTCTATCTGCACGACTGGGCCCTGCAAGCCGCCGCGACGCTGCCGAACTTCTCCTACGTGCCGGTGCTCTCCGAGCCCAAGGCAGAGGACGGCTGGAGCGGCCGCACCGGCTTCGTCCACCAGGCGGTGATGGCCGACTTCCCCGATCTCTCGGGCCACCAGGTCTATGCCTGCGGCGCCCCCATCGTGGTCGAATCCGCCCAGCGCGACTTCGTGGCACAGTGCAAGCTGCCAGCCGAGGAGTTCTACGCCGATTCCTTCACCTCCGAAGCCGACAAGCATGGCAGCTGAAAGCCGGCATGCTTGCGGTCCAGACCCGCAGCGACCGCTGGTCGATGCGGGCCGCAACCACAGACCGTGATGTTCGAGCCCCCCTACGTCGCCATCGATCGTTTCGAAGCCCAGCTCAAGGAGCTGGGCCATGCAGTGATCTCGCCCGCCACCGTGCAGCGGGCCTTTGCCGTGACGGGGCAAGACCTGGCACAGCTGGCCCCGTTCTGGAACCAGCTGCCGCCGGACGGCTATCTGCGCGACGGCGGCCGCTACCGCTTCCGCCGCCATGGTTCCTTCGTGGTCGACGAGGCCGGGATGCACCAGGTCGCGCACCGCGCGCATTGGCAGCCGCTGGACTACAACGCCCTGCACGGCGGCATCGAGCGCTGGTTCGAACCGATGGCCCCCGAGGCCGTGGCCCTGCCCGCTTGGTCGCGACTGATCACCGGCCTGGCCGGCGTGGCCTCGCGCCTGAAGGGCGCCCAGCCCTGGTTCATCGAGGCCCACCAGTTCCGCATCGACACCACCGACGGCATCGGCCGGCCCACGCCCGAGGGCGCGCACCGCGACGGCGTCGACCTGGTGGCGGTCTTCCTGATCGGGCGCCAGGGCATCAAGGGCGGCGAATCGCGCGTCTTCGAGGCCCGCGGCCCGCAGGGCCAGCGCTTCACGATGACCGAGCCCTGGACCCTGCTGCTGCTGGACGACGAGCGCATGATCCACGAGACCACACCGATCCAGCCGGCCGCCGCGCATGGCTGGCGCGACACCCTGGTCGTGACCCTGCGCCGCGGCGGCTTCCAGGACCCCTGAGCGCCGCGCGGCACCGGCCCATGCAGGCCGGGCATGGCCTCATGCCCAAGCGGCTGCGGCCGCCGCAGCCGCGGTCCCTACACTCCTGATCCAGCCGGGCTACCCGCCCGGCCCACGAGGGCGCCCACCGGCGCCCATCTCCCTGGCATCACGAGTGCAGCAACGACCATGAACGCGATCACCGATCTCGCGCGCGCCATTTCCGAAGCGCCCGCCTCCCTCCCCTCCTCCCTGTTCGGCCTGCCCGAGCAAGCCCCGCACGAACGCGTGCTGCTGGCCGCCGATGCCCAGACCGGCCTGAAGGCCATCATCGCCGTGCACAGCACCGCCCGCGGCCCGGCCTTTGGCGGCTGCCGCCTCTGGGGCTATGACAACGAGCTGGCCGCGCTGAACGACGCGCTGCGCCTGTCGCAGGGCATGAGCCTGAAGAACGCGCTGGCCGATCTGCCCTTCGGCGGCGGCAAGGCGGTCATCATCAAGCCCGCTGGCGACTTCGATCGCGCCGCGCTGTTCGCCGCCTTCGGCCGCGCCGTGCAGTCGCTGGCCGGCGCCTACATCACGGCCGAGGACGTCGGCACCAGCACCGCCGACATGCGCGGCATGCTGGGCCAGACGCAGTTCGTCAGCGGCATCCCGCGCGAGGGCGCCTTCGGCGGCGACCCCAGCCCGAAGACGGCCTACGGCGTGTTCGTCTCCATCGATGAGGGCGTCAAGCGCGTGCTGGGTCGTGCCTCGCTGGAGGGCACGCGCGTCGCGCTCCAGGGCCTGGGCGCGGTGGGCTGGCATCTGGCCGAATACCTGCATGGCGCCGGCGCCCGCCTGATCGTGGCCGACATCGACGCCGCCAAGGTGGCGCGCGCGCAGGCCCAGTTCGGGGCCCAGGCCGTGGGCATCCACGAGATCATCGCCGCCGACGCGGAGGTGCTGGCACCCTGCGCCCTGGGCGCCGCGCTGAATGCGCAGAGCGTGCCGACCATCCGTGCCAGGCTGATCGCCGGTGCCGCCAACAACCAGCTCGCCACACCCGCCGACGGCGATGCGCTGCAGGCGCGCGGCATCGCCTATCTGCCCGACTACCTGGTCAACGCCGGCGGCATCATCTCGGTGGCGCGCGAGTACCGCGGCGAGGGCGAGGAGGCGGCCGTGATGGCCGAGGTCGGCCGCATCCGCGAGCGCGTGGCCGAGCTGCTGGAGCGCGTGCGAGTGGGCGCCTCGACGCCGGCCCGCGAGGCCGACGCCTGGGCGCGCGCCAAGCTGGTCCGGCCGGCGGCGTGAACTGTGCCGCAGGGCGACCGGGCCGGGCGTGCGCTGTGCGCATGATCCGGGTTTTCCTCTAGGACGGGCCTGCTAGGCTTGCGGGATGAACACCCAGTCCCGCACCTCCTCCACCCCCCTGTCCTCCCCGATGCCCCGCCGGCTGCTGCTGGCGGGCCTGGCCGGCGCCCTTGGTCTGCTGGCCGGCGCGCCCGCGCTGGCCCAGTCCGGCAAGCCGATCCGCCTGATCGTGCCCTATGCGCCGGGCGGTCCGCTGGACATCGTCGCGCGCGGCCTTGCCGAGCGCGTCAAAGACAAGCTGGGCGTGGTGATCATCGAGAACAAGGCCGGCGCCGGCGGCAACCTCGGCGCCGATCAGGTCGCCAAGGCCGCACCGGATGGCCAGACCCTCGTGATGGGCGCGGTCGCCACCCATGCGATCAACCCCTGGCTGTTCGCCAAGATCCCCTACGACCCGATCCGCGACTTCACGCCCATCACCCTGGTGGCGCGCGTGCCCAATGTGCTGGTGATGAATGCCGAGGCCGCGCACCGGCTCAACATCAACAGCGTCGCCGACCTGGTGGCCTACGCGAAGAAGAACCCCGGCAAGCTGAACTACGGCTCGGGCGGCAACGGCAGCGCCGGCCATCTGGCCGGCGAGATGTTCAAGGCCCAGGCCGGCGTCTTCATGACCCACATCCCCTATGCCGGTGGCAACCCGGCGCAGCTGGCCCTGGTCTCGGGCCAGGTGGACCTGAACTTCGACAACCTGGCCAGCGCCTCGGCCAATATCAAGACCGGCAAGCTCAAGGCCCTGGCCGTCACGACGGCCAAGCGCGCCGCCGCCCAGCCCGAGATTCCGACGGTGGCCGAGAGCCCGGCCAACCTGGGCCTCGCCAAGTTCGACATCAACACCTGGTTCGGCCTGTTCGGCCCGGCCAAGATGGCGCCCGAGACGGTCAAGACCCTGAACGCCGCCTTCGTCGACGCGCTGAACTCGCCCGAGATGAAGAGCCGCATGGCCACCCTGATGGCCGAGCCGGCGCCCAGCACGCCCGAGCAGTTCGGCGCCTTCGTCAAGAGCGAACTGGCCAAGTACGAGAAGGTCGTGAAAGCGTCCGGCGCTAAGCTGGACTAACCCCCTACGCGCTGCGCGCGCCCCCTTGGGAAGGGAACGAGGCTGGCGGAGCCGGATCCGCGGCCTCTGCTCGATGAGACGATGCCTCGCAAAGAAAAAGGGCGGCCTGGTGGCCGCCCTTTTTTGTTGGCGTGATGCCCGTCACTCACCCAGATAGGCGGCGCGCACCTTGGGATCGTTCAGCAGGGACTGGCCCTCGCCGGTCATGGTCACCAGACCGGACTCCATCACATAGCCGCGGTTGGCCAGGGCCAGGGCCCGGCTGGCGTTCTGCTCGACCAGCAGCACCGTGACGCCGCGCTGGTGGATGTCGTTCACCACCTCGAAGATCTTGTCCACCATGATGGGCGAGAGGCCCATCGAGGGCTCGTCCAGCAGCAGCACCTTGGGCTGGGTCATCAGCGCGCGGCCCATCGCCAGCATCTGCTGCTCGCCGCCCGACATGGTGCCGGCCAGCTGGTTGCGGCGCTCCTTGAGGCGCGGAAAGATGCCGAAGATGCGCTCGATGTCGGCCTCGATCTGGGCCTTGTCGCTGCGGATGTAGGCGCCCATCTGCAGGTTCTCGGTGATGGTCATGCGGGTGAAGGTGCCGCGCCCTTCCGGCACCATCACCAGGCCCTGCTTGACCAGATCCCAGGCCCCCTGGCCGCGGATCGACTTGCCCATGAACTGGATGTCGCCGTCGGCCACCGGCTGCAGGCCGGTGACGGCCTTCAGCGTGGTGGTCTTGCCGGCGCCGTTGGCGCCGATCAGCGAGACCAGCTCGCCCTGGCGCACCTCGAAATCCACGCCCTTGACGGCCTGGATGCCGCCATAGGCCACCTTCAATCCGCTGACCTTGAGCAGGACGTTATCGGACATATTTTCTTACCTCTTCTACTCGCAGCGGGTTCAGTGGGCGGCGTGGCCGGCGCCCAGATAGGCCTCGATCACCTTGGGGTTGCGCTGCACGTCATAGGGCGTGCCCTCGGCGATCTGCTTGCCGTAGTCCAGCACCGTGACGCGGTCGCACAGGCCCATCACCAGCTTGACGTCGTGCTCGATCAGCAGGATCGTGCGGCCGTCCTTGCGGATACGGTCGATCAGCTCGCGCAGCACCACCTTCTCGGTGGCGTTCATGCCGGCGGCCGGCTCGTCCAGCGCGATCAGCTTCGGGTCGGTGGCCAGGGCGCGGGCGATCTCCAGGCGGCGCTGGTCGCCGTAGCTCAGGGTGCGAGCCTTGAACTCCGCATACTTGCCGATGCCCACATAGTCCAGCAGTTCCTGAGCGCGCTTGGCGATCGCCGCCTCCTCGGCCTTGAAGCCGGGGGTGCGCAGCACGGCGCCCAGCAGGCCCGAGCCGGTGCGGATGTGGCGACCCACCATCACGTTCTCCAGCGCCGTCATCTCGGCGAACAGGCGGATGTTCTGGAAGGTGCGCGCGATGCCGGCCTTGGCCACCTGGTGCACGGCCTGCGGCGTGTAGGGCGTGCCGCCCAGCGAGAAGCTGCCGCCGTCCGGGGTGTAGAGGCCGGTGATGACGTTGAAGAAGGTGGTCTTGCCGGCGCCGTTGGGGCCGATCAGGCCGTAGACCTGGCCGGCCTGGATCTCGATGCCCACGTCCGACAGGGCCTGCAGGCCGCCAAAGCGCTTGGAGACGCCCTTGACGCTCAATACGGTATCAGTCATTTGCTCTATCCCTTACTTCTGCGTCGCCGGAGCCGCCTTGCCATGCTCGGCCGAGGGCCACAGGCCGCGCGGACGCACCAGCATCACGGTGATCATGGCCAGGGCCACCAGCAACTGGCGCAGGATCGCGGAGTCCAGGCGGCCGCCGGTCATCTCCTGCAGCGGGCCGGCGACATAGCGCAGCACCTCGGGCAGGGCCGACAGCAGCAGCGCGCCCAGGATCACGCCGGGGATATGGCCGATGCCGCCCAGCACCACCATCGCGACGATCATCACCGACTCCTGCAGGCTGAAGGACTCGGGCGAGACGAAGCCCTGGAAGGACGCGAACATCGAGCCGGCCACGCCGCCGAAGGTGGCGCCCATGCCGAAGGCCAGCAGCTTCATGTTGCGGGTGTTGATGCCCATCGCCTTGGCGGCGATCTCGTCCTCGCGGATCGCCATCCAGGCGCGGCCGATGCGCGAGTTCTCCAGGCGATAGCAGACCAGCACGCTGGTCACCACCAGGGCCAGGAACAGGTAGTAGTACATGGTCACCGAGGGGAAGGTGACGCCGAAGAACTCGTGCGACTTGCCCAGGTCGAAACCGAAGACATGGAAGGAGTCGATCTGGCCGATGCCGCGCGGGCCGTTGG
>Ga0255338_1004804_pt1 | contig 13328 bp, 12 predicted proteins | sample MeOH1_35cm_T4_19_FD_203715 | JGI IMG/M metagenome (GOLD analysis project Ga0255338, IMG submission 203715) | Sandy soil microbial communities from University of British Columbia, Vancouver, Canada - MeOH1_35cm_T4_195 | ecosystem: Engineered > Artificial ecosystem > Sand microcosm > Unclassified ...
AGCACCGATGATCCGCGGCGGCGGCTGCATGACCACGCGGCCGGCAACACGCCTTCGACCCGGGGTCGCGGGCCGTGGGAGCTTGCCTACCTGGAGGAGCACCCGAACCGGACCGCGGCCCTCCGTCGTGAGCGATACTTGAAGAGCCTGGTCGGTGGACCGGAGAAGTTCCGGCTGATAGCCGAGGTTACGGACGAGCAACGCGACGAGTGGCGATCCCTTGTCAACGAATAGAGCGTCCGTACGGAAGGTCGTAGGTTCAAATCCTATCACCCCGCCTCGTTCTCGCCCCCGGCTAAGGTTCAACCCGAGGTGATCCTGTTGAGTCGTGAGACTACGGCAGGAGAAGTCACCGGGTATTCCCAATAGTGGCGACGGGCGAGCCGTTGAAGAAATGGCTAATCCCCGGCCATAAGGGATGGGTAGGCGGTGGGAAGGGGAGCGGATGCGGGTCAGGGGCAAGTTGTGCGACACGGGTGAGGTGGTGACGCTGACCCTTGCCGGCGGTCGGATTGCGGGGTTCGGTCGCGATTCCGCCGACGTAGACCTCGGCGGCTCGGAGGTGTACCTCGCTCCCGCGTTCCTGGACCTGCAGGTCAACGGGTTCGGCGGCTACGACTTCAACCTCGGTGCGTGGGGCGGGGAAGGCGAAGTCTCCTCGGAGTTGGCGCCGATCTTCGATCTGGCCGCCCGAGCCGGCACCGCCGCGCTCTGCCCCACGATCACGACCAATAGCCGCGAGGCGATGATCGCCGCGCTCAAGGCGATTGTCGACACGGTGGAGCAAGATCGCTCCCTGCGGCACGCGGTACCGGGCATCCACGTGGAAGGTCCTTACATCGCAGCGGAGGATGGCCCGCGCGGCGCCCATCCGCTGGAGCATGTGCGGAACCCCAGTTGGGACGAGTTTCAGGCGTTTCAAGACGCCGCCGCGGGGCTCATCGGCATCGTGACTCTGGCGCCGGAGCGGCCGGGCGCGCTTCGCTTCATCGAGCAACTTTCCGAAGCCGGTGTGGTCGTCGCACTGGGGCACACCGGCGCGGAGCCGGCGGTCATCCGGGACGCGGTGCTGGCCGGAGCGCGAATGTCTACCCACCTGGGCAATGGCTCTCATGCGCTCATCCCGCGCCACTCCAACTACCTCTGGGAGCAGCTCGCCTGCGATGGGCTGTACGCCAGCATCATCGCGGATGGGCACCACCTCCCGCCCAGCGTGCTGCAGACCTTCGTGCGCACGAAGGGTGCGGAGCGACTCGTTCTCGTTTCCGACGCCATTTCGCTCGGCGGATTGCCCGCCGGCCGCTATGCAGGCGGAGTTCGCGAGGTACTGCCGTCCGGGAAGGTGGTCGTGGCCGGGACGCCCTACCTATCGGGGGCGGGGCACCTGCTGGATACCTGCATCGCCCACGTGGTGCGGCACACCGACCTCACTCTGGCGCAAGCCGTGCGGTGCGCCACAGAGGTTCCGGCGCAATTGCTGGGGCAGGGGGGGCGAGGCGAGCTGCGCGTGGGCGCGGACGCAGACCTCGTGTTGTTGCGAATGCCGGACGACGGGCCGCTGAAGATCGAGGCGACCCTGCGATTGGGCGAAATCATCTACAAGCGTTGAACGTCAAGCAGCGGCATGTAAAGCAGAGTCACAGCGACGTGGCGATCCCGCTCGATCCCAGGCAATCCTGGGACTCCGAGCCCGGGATTGCCTTCAATCGAGCGGAATTGCCACGGCCGGACCCGCCACGCGGGTGTCCCCAACGCGGCTTCGCAATGACACCGTGAGTTGGAGGTTCTGGGTTGTCGGTCATCGGTCAAGGTTCATCCTCTTAAGGCTCAGCGCTTAGCACTTGAACGAATTTCTAAAAATGTCTGACCGTAAGATCAAGATCGCACTCGTGGGCGCCGGCATGTTCGGCGGAGACGTACACCTCCGGGCGCTGGCGGACGTGCAGCGCTACGGCCTCTCGGGGTTCCTCGCCCGGCTGGGGCTGGACCAGTACAGCCGCCCGCTAGCCGACGTGGAGTTCGAGTTGGTGGCCGTGGCTACCCGCTCGGAGCGCTCCGCCCTGCGCGCGGCGGAGACTTTCGAACAGGTGACGGGTTACCGTCCGGCCACGTTCTTTGGCGATACGCCGTGGACGGACATCCTGGCCGCTCATCCGGACCTGGACGTGCTCGCCGTGGCCACGCCGGACAACCTGCACACGGAGCCGGTGTTGGCCGGAGTGGAAGCGGGTTGCCACGTGATCGTGGAAAAGCCGATGTGCCTGGAGACGGTAGAAGCGGACCGCATCATCGCCGCCGCCAACCGGAACGGGCGGGTGGTGTGCGTGGACATGCACAAGCGGTTCGACCCGGACCACCTCCGCATCCGCCATGACATCAAGAACCGCATCGGCGATCCGCTTTACGGCACCGCCATCCTGGAGGAGCCGCTGGAAGTCTCCACCAGCACCTTCAAGTGGGCGGAGCAAAGCGATCCGTTCAGCTACGTGGGCCCGCACTGGGTCGATCTCTTCCACCACTATTACGGCGCCAAGCCTGTAGCGCTGACGGCCGTGGGTCAGAAGAAGCGCCTTGTCCGCGATGGCATCAACGCCTACGACGCCGTGCAGGTCCGCGTGGACTGGGACAATGGCATGAGCATCTACTTCCAGAACAACTGGGTAAACCCGCCGGACTTCGAAGGCCCGGTCAACCAGGGCCACGAGATCGTGGGGGCGGATGGCAAGGTGGAGAGCGACCAGCAGTACCGCGGCTTCCGCTACTGGTACGCGGGCGGCGGCTCCCGCACCTCCAACAACCACTTCACGCGGGACATCCCCCGCCCGGACGGCACCGCTTCCTACGTGGGCTACGGCACGGACAGCATCCACGTGGGCCTGCTCGGCGCCTGCCGCATCAAGTTTCTCAGCGAGAGCCTGGACCAGGTGAAGCCGAGCTACCCCACCCCCGAAGAAGGCCGGATCACCGTCGCCATCGTCCATGCCGCTCGCCTGGTCCGCGACAAGAACTTCGCCTACCAACAATCCGGCAAGGCGCCCGCCGTAAGCGCCTCCTTCGGCGCCGACGGAATCACCATCATCGACCCCTACCGCGTGAACGAAGGCGCGGACGCCGTCTTCGAACGCATCTACACCCAACCGATTTAACCGCCAAAACGCCGCGAGGGGAAAGATTGTTCACCACAAAGGCACGAAGACACTAAGGAAATAAGAGATTCCGGTTGGGACGTGGTCGATGTGCAAATCTCGTAATTGAGCCCGCACGCCTTCTATCCCCAAGATGCCGTTGCTCCTGTCTATACCTTTCCCCTTAGTGTCTTCGTGCCTTTGTGGTAAACAATCTCTTCCCTCCTGGCGGTTCAGTATCAGGAGCCATCTATGGGCAAGCCTTTCGATATTACTCCGCAGCACGTGCCGCCGGTGGAGACGCCGTACCGGCGCATCAGCACTCCCATTCCGCATCCGGACTCCGTACCCACGCTGGAGCGCCTGCTCAAGTTTGAGCCGCGGTCGATGTCCGGGCAGCCACCCATCGTGTGGGAGCGGGCGGAGGGATTCCACGTCTACGACAAGTACGGGAACCAGTGGCTGGACTGGTCTTCCGGAGTGCTGGTGACCAACGCAGGGCACGCGCACCCGGAGGTGCGCAAAGCGGTGATCGACCAGGCGGAGAGCGGGCTGCTGCACAGCTACTGCTTTCCAAACGAGGAACGGGCGGAGTTGGTGGAGCTGCTGGTGAGCCTGGCGCCGGAAGGGCTGGAGAAGTGCTTCCTGCTCACCACCGGCTCGGAGACCACCGAGTGCGCGCTCAAGCTGGCTCGCTCCTGGGGGCAGCGCACGGGCGGGCCGGAGAAGATCGGCATCCTCAGCTTCTCCCAGGGCTTTCACGGCCGAACCATGGGAGCGCAGCAGATGGGGCCACTGGGCGGCGGCAACCAGTGGATCCGCAACCTGGACCCGGATATCCGCCACATCCCGTTCCCGGATGGTTACCGGGTGGAGGATACCTCGTTCGATCTCTTCCTCCGCACACTGGACGAGCAGGGCATCACGCCGGACCGCGTGGCAGGGGTAATCACCGAGACCTATCAAGGGGTCGGACCGGACTTTATGCCCGTGGAGTATGCCCAGCAGCTCCGCCGCTGGTGCGACGAACACGGCGTGGTGCTGATCTTCGACGAGGTGCAGGCCGGCTTCGGCCGGTGCGGCACCTTCTGGGGCTTCGAGCATTACGGCGTGGTGCCGGACCTCATCACCTGCGGCAAGGGCATCACCAGTTCGCTTCCTCTCGGTGCCGTGCTCGGGCGCTCCGCGATTATGGACCAGTACGATCCGGGCTCCATGACCAGTACGCACTCCGGCAACCCGGTCTGCTGCCGCGCCGCCCTCGCCAGCGTACGGGCGATCCTGGACGAGAAGATGACGGAGAACGCCGCCTATCTGGAAGGCGTGCTGCTCCCCGGGCTCCTGGCGATCCAGGCGAAGTACCCGGACGTAATCGGCTGCGTGCACGGCAAGGGGTTGGTGGCGGGCCTGCAAATGGTGAAGCCCGGCACCAAAGACGCCGACCACGACCTGGCGCACCGCATCATCGAAAAGGCCTACCAGCGCGGCCTGCTCTTCTTCGCCCCGGTCGGCATAGGCGGCGGCTGCGTGAAGATCTCGCCACCGCTCTGCATCACGGAGCCGGCCCTCCTGGACGGCATCCAGGCGCTGAACGAAGCGGTGGACGAGGCATTGGCCCACTAGCGGGCTTTAGGTTTTTCACCACAAAGACACGAAGACACTAAGGGGGAGAAGGGGGATCTGGACGGGAGTGACAAGACAGACGGGATTTGGACGGCGCGTGCTTGCCATCGCCGTGATGGTATTTACACGGGCTCGGCGCTTTCCAAATCCAAAAAATCTGTTCGTCCTGTCTAAACCTTCTCCCCCTTAGTGTCTTCGTGCCTTTGTGGTGAAAGTTCTCTCCGGTAATCTCTAGGAGCACTCCATGGCGGATGTGATTTTGACGGGCCTCGCGGATGAGGGACCCGTTTCGAAGCGGGCGGAAGAGCAGTTGACGCTGGTGCGCGGCCTCGGGATGTCGCACTACAGCCTGCGCTTTGTGGACGCGGGCAACGGCGTGCGCAACGCCATGCAGCTCACCGACGAAGAGGTGGAGCGGCTCCGAAAACTGCACGCGGAGTTTGAGGTGAGCGTCTCTTCTCTCGCCTCCCCCATCGGCAAGGTGAAGCTGCTGGACGTGGACGACGGCACGTCCAACCGCTTCGTGTCGTTCGACCAGTACCTGAAGGTGGAGGTCGCCCGCGCAATCCACCTCGCGCAGGCGTTCGAGACGAAGCTGATCCGCGGCTTCTCCTTCTACCCGCCGAAGGAGGACGATCCGTACCAGCACGTGGGCCAGGCGGCGGAGCAACTCCATGCCATCGCGGAGGCGTGCGCGGAAGCGGGCGTCTACTTCGGCCTGGAGGTCGAAGCGAACCTGGTGGGCCGCAACGGCGAGTTGGAGGCGGCGCTCTGGGAGGCGGTGGGCCATCCGAACCTGGGGCTGGTGTTCGACGCAGCCAACATGGTGTGCCAGGGCTACGATCCGGAAGAGCTGTACCAGCAATACCTCGCCATGAAGCCCGGCCTGCTCTGGGTGCACGTGAAGGACTACCTCGACCCGGCGCTGCGCGAAGCCTCCGCCGAGAGCCGCGTCAAGGGACACGTGGCCGAGGACGCGCTGAAACACTTCGTGCCCGCGGACCAGGGGGATTCCGACCACCGCCGCATCTTCCGGGACCTGAAGGAGTACCTCCCCACCCTGCAAAAGCGCCTGGACAAAAAGGGGATTCCCGGCGTCTACCTGGATTTGGAGCCACACCTCAAGGGCGGCGGCCAGTTCGGCGGCTTCAGCGGCCCGGACGGCTACGGCGTGGCCCTCCGCGCCCTCTGCCGGGTGCTGGACGAGACCGGGATCAGTTACCACCTCACCGGCTTCGAGGATCTGAAGCGCTCGGCTTGAGGGGTGGGACGCTGCGTGAAACGCACTGCCGGCGAGGGCAGGTAAACACAAAGGAGTGATGATGAACCGTCGGGAGTTGTTGATTGTGGGCTCCGCGCTGCTGTTTCCCGGCCTCGCGCGGGCGGCCGAGCCGAAGGTGGAGCGAGACGTGGTGTTCGGGGCGCCCGAGGGGAACCGGCTCCTGATGGACATCTACCGGCCGGACACCCCGGGGCCGCACCCGGCGGTCATTCTGGTGCACGGCGGCGGCTGGCTAGGGGGCACCAAGGAAGGCTATCTGGGCACCGGTCCGATGCTGGCGCGCAACGGCTACGTGGCCTGCGCCATCAATTACCGATTGGCGCCGCAGTACCCCTACCCCGCCGCGTTCGACGACTGCCAGCGGGCGGTCCGCTGGATCCGCGCCCACGCGAAGGAGTACGACGTCAACCCGAAGCGCGTCGGCGCGATGGGCGACTCCGCGGGCGGGCACCTGGTGGGGCTGATGGGCGTGCGCGGTGACACACGCGACAACAGCGACAAGGAGCTCTCCCGCTTCAGCAGCCGGCCGGATGCCGTGGTGGGCTACTACGGGGCGTATGAGCTGGTGCGGATGTGGCAGATCGAGCAGGCACACAAGCCGCTGACCGCCTGGCTGGGCGGGCCGCCCGAGGGTCACGAGGAGGTGTACCGGATCACCTCGCCCGTAAGTATGGTCACCCGGAAGGCGCCGCCGTTCCTCATCATCCACGGGAACAAGGACGTGGTGAACCCGGAAGAGCAGTCGCACCTGTTCCACGAGGCGCTGCGGAAGAAGGGTGTTGACAGCACGCTGCTAATCCTGGATGGCGTGGGGCACGGTTGGCCCGCGGACTCCCCGCAGGGGAAGCAGGCGGAGGCGGCAGTGCTGGAGTTCTTCGGAAAGCACCTGCTGAAGAAGTAGCGTTTCGCGTAGGGTGCCTCGCACCCAAGATGACGCTTACGCTCACAGAGTCATCGCGAGGAGCGACAGCGACGTGGCAATCCCGTTCGACCACGGGTAACCACTGGACCAAGGGGTCTGGGTTGCCTGGAAACGAAGGGGATTGCCGCACTTCGCTTCGCTCCGTTCGCGACGACTCGGTTGGGCGAAGTGCTTCAGGCCGCGGCTAACCAGGTGAGTAGATAGAGTCTTCCGCGGCGTAATCGAACATCGCCGGGTCGATTTGCGTTGGAGGGTTGGCGCGCTCCCACTCCACCGTGCGGCGGATCGCCTCGTCAGGGGCGGTGGTCTCGGCGTAGCCCAGGTCGGTGCGGATGCGGGTGGTGTCGAGGGACCAGTCTTGCGAGAAGTCGTAGGGCTGGCGGAGCGGCTCCGGTAGCTCCGCGTTGGGGCGGGTCACGATCTCGCCGGTCCAGCCGGTGGCGGCGGCCAGGCGTCGCACCCATTCCGCTTCCGTTTCCCCCTCTTCTGCCACGTGGTAGATCTTTCCAGCGGCGCGCTCGTCCATCACACAGAGTGCGATGGCGCGGCCCACGTCTTCCACGTAGCCGCGGGGCAGCCGGTGCCGGGCTTGCTCTTCGGCCAACAAGATGAAGGGGCGGCCTTCGTCCATGCGCCGGAGGTAGGGGTAGAGGCGGTGCTGGTAGTCGCCGGGGCCGTACACCATCGGCAGGCGGATCACGGTTCCGGGGAAGGTATCGGGAGCGCTAAGAACGGCGCGCTCCACCAGGATCTTGTCATAGTTGTAGAAGGGGTGCTCCACCGGGGTATCCGCCTCGCGATAGGGGTAGTGCTGCTCCCGGAGCGGCGCGTCCTCGGTCAGTGGCGCGGGGTCGGGCGAACCGGGAGACCTACCGCGGAGACGGTCGTAGGCACGGTAGACATCGCAGCTACTCACCACCACTACGCGCTGCGCCATTCCGTCGAAAGCCGCGATGAGCTGTCGCCCGTCCGCTTCGGTGAGCGCGATCATGTCCAGCACCACCTCCGGGGCGAAGCGCCGCAGTGCGTCGCGGTGCTCCGCGATCGCATGTCGATCCCCCTGGACGTGGATGACCGCTTCCGGCAGGGAGGCATGGCTCTGGCCGCGGTGGAAGACCGCCACCTCGTGCCCCGCCGCACTCAACTGGCGCACCGCCGCGGGACCGATGAAGCGGGTACCGCCCAGTACGAGAATCCGCATCGAACGCTCCTCCGCACGCGCTAGTGCTTCAGACCCCCAGCACCTTCCGCCAGTTGGCCCAGTCCAGTCGCCGCTTTTGCGGCACACCGCGGTTGTAGGGGCAATCGAACAGCACGTGCTCCCACTCCGGCCTGAGCGCGCCGTCCACGGTAGGGCGGTCGTCGATCAGGTAGGCACCCCGCACCACGGTCTTGTCTTTGGTGACGATCATTCGCTTGGTGAAGGCGTGCCCCAGGTGATCTTCCGTCCACTGGTATTTCTCCAGCACGCAGTTCTCGTACCGGGAAAGAGGCGCGGTACAGATGCGGACGTCAAGGCCCAGATCCAGCATTTCACGCATCGCTTCCACACACCCTGGAGTGGGAGGCAAGCTGCGATAAAAGCCCGGCGCACAGTAGATCCCGTCTACCCAGTTGCGCAAGTGCGGAGGGTACTCGTCCCGCAGGTAGAAACTCTTCCGCTCCTCGTAAGGAATCGAGAAAGCGCCAGGATACTGGCGCTCCCAGTGCGCCAGGAAGCCCCGCTCGAAATCGGCCAGCGGCCCGTCTTGATCGACCAGCACGATCATCTCATCCACTCCCTCGTCTCTTTTCATTAGTAATCGATTTGAGCGGCGCTTGCCAGGAATCTCCGCCGTTCTGGCCGAACTCCCACCTACTCCACCGCGGTGTTCCCGGTCGCTGCCTGCATCCCCAATTGAGGACTGCTCTCGTGCGATTGCCGTTTTTCGGACCCAAAAAGAGCTCCGGCCCGCTGCGCCTGCCCTTACCCGCTTCGACCACGGTGGCATACGCCGTCTACTTCCGCTCCCAGCGCCCGGACCCGCCTACCGTTGCCCAACTGCTTCCCGTGGTGACGGCCTGGCTGGAGCGCCACGCCCAGAACCCGCTCCGGCAGGCGATCCGCGAGTTCATCGACCGGGGATTACTCCAGATTCAGGTTGGCGGCCGGGACCTCATTCCGGCCCCTCCACCGGAATTGCTGCGCGTCTGGCAGCCGGGAGAGTTGGAGGAGCGGCGCTATGCCCAGGCCACGCACATGATCACGATCATCGGCCAGGACCTCCTGGGGCCTCCCCGCTTCGGGTTCTGGGCGGCGGCGGCGGCGGCCCGCGCGCTGGCGGAAGCGTCAGGCGGGGTGATCCTCGACCCCGACTTCCCCCGCCTGCTAAAGCTCGATACGCTTACCGAGGACCTACCGGCCGACGGTCGCATCCAGGTCACGGATCATATCATGGTCCCCCGATCCGTGGACCAGCGCGGCCTGATGTGGATGACCACCAAGGGCGTCGCAAAGTTCGGGCTCCCGGAGCTTGAGATCCGAGACGCTCCTCCGAACCTGGCCGAGGCGCTGGGTTACGTCATCAATGCCACGGCGCAGCACCTCGCTCAACAACTCTGGCGCCTGCACGCGGAGCGCGAAGAGCCGCCGAAGGAGCTGCCCGTCGGTCCCGAGATTCGCATCAGCCTGGAAGACGTGAGCGCGGCCTATGGCGGAGACGACTTCACCGGGCCACCGGAGGGCACGCAGGGCTGGGCGATGCTGCGCCTGGAACACCATCCCGGCCGCGGCCGCTCGGACGACTTCGTGCGCCTGGTGGCGCCGCTGGGGGTGCGGGAAAAACATAGCGTGTGGCTGAACGGCGTCCTCGCAGACCTCCTGGGCCTGGGCGAAAGCACCCTGCGCAATGTGAAGACCGACAGCGAGGCGATGGAGGCCGCCCACCTCCAGGCGGTGAGTGAGCTCCCGGTGATCAAGCAGCGCTTCCAGGGGGGGCTGCTGCCGGGCGAGACGCTCATTGTGAAGTACGGCTTCCCCACCCAGGCGGAGCACAACGAATACATGTGGCTGGCGGTGAACACCTGGCGCGGCGACCGCCTGCAGACGCAGTTGATGAACAACCCGCAAATCCGGAAGGACCTGCGCGCCGGGCAACCCGTGGAAATCCGGGAAGCGGACATCTTCGATTGGGCACTGATGCTCCCCAACGACGAGATGGAAGGCGGTTACACGAACCGCGTGGTGATGCGCGACGGCGAGCCTGGTTGAAGTGCAAGCGCTACGAATTATCCTACTCTGCGTCACCGCTGCAGTCGGCTACGGCCTGGTCCACGATCAGATCACGATCCGGGTATGCCCGGAGTACTTCACCGTCGGTCACGATCCGATCTTTCCGGACGCTCCACTCACGGTGATCGCGCTGCTGTGGGGGTGATCGCAACCTGGTGGATGGGGTTATTTCTTGGAACCGGGTTGGCGATTTCCGCGCGGGCTGGGTCGAGACCCAAGCGCACGGCCCGGGAGTTGCGCGGGCCGATCTGGAAGCTGCTGCGAGTCCTGGCCGGGACGGCGTTACTGGCCGGCATCGCCGGATACATTTCGGCGCGCCTCGACTGGGTCTGGCTGATGGAGCCGTTCGCCTCAGACGTACCGGCGGCCCGACATGCCGGGTTTCTCGCGGACATGTGGGCTCACCTGGCGTCCTATGCAGTAGGGTTCTTCGGCGGGATCACCCTCTGCGTGCGGGTGTGGCTTCAGCGTCGCAGCCGAAACCCCATGACGTCCGGCGATCATCAAGCCGCCTGAGACTTCCCTCCTGCTTCCAGTTCGTTCTCTTGATACCAGCGTTCAGGCTCCGCTTTAAGGCGCTCCACCAGCTCGGGCAGCGTTCTTAAGAGGGTGTGCTGCGGCGCCCACGCTAACAACTGGCGGGCGCGGCTGACGTCCAGCGCATAGTGGTCGTCGGCATGGTCGATCATCCACGGCTTGATGAACGGGTCGCCTACCGGAAGGTGCTCCTGCATCCAGGCGCCCGCTTTGGCAAGCGATGCCGGCACCCGCTGGGTGGCCCACCCCTCGCCGCGGAGTAGCCGGCCGATCTCCTCCTGAAGGGCTCCGTAGCTCACGGGCTCCGGTTCGCCGAGCAGCAGCACCGTTTCAGGCGGAAGCTCGGCGCGGCGATCGATCGTCCGGATCAGGGCGTCGAGCAGATCTTCCATGTGCAGATAGGTCAATCCGTGTGCGGGATCTCCGGGGAACAGGTGGCCGAGCATGCTCCGCTCATAGATCCGCTGGATCTGGCGGGCGAGCACCGGATGCCGGCACCAGGCATCGTAGACGGAGGCAATCCGTACAATCGCCAGCGGAACCCCTCCATGTTCCCGGCGCAGGAGGTCCTCCGCCAGCGCTTTAGAGCGCGGGTATTGCCACTCTTGCTCGCGGTCGAGCGGCCACTCTTCATCAATGCGTTCTCCCGGCTGGCAGGGACGGTGCACGTTCATGGTGCTGGAGAAGAGCAGCTGTCCAACTTCCAGCGGACCGAGCGCCTGAAGAAGCCGCTGCGACCCGCGGACGTTCACCGCTTCGTACTGCGGGTCCGGCTCCCCATCGAAGGAGTAGTAAGCGGCCAGGTGCACCACCGAAGCCACCCGCGCGCCGAAGCGGTCCCGCACCTCGGAGACCGCTTGCCGAAGCGACGCGTCCTCGGTCACGTCGACCCGGTAGGCGACTTCAACTGCCGGAGCGCTCTCTTCCGGACGCCGGTCGAAGGCGACCACCCGGTATCGCTCCGCCAGGCGCACCGCCAACTCCGACCCGATTCGTCCCGTCGTCCCGATAACGATCACCAACTCTCGCTCTGCCATCGCGCCTCCTATGCTCCCCAGCATTTACCCGGCCGCGGCTTAGCATCAAGCACGCGCGAGGCGAGAAAGGTGATACCGGAAGACTGGCCTCACGCGGAGAAACGAATGATCACTGTCGGCTCGGTGAGCAGGACGGACGCTGCGCAGCGGTTCCCGTTTCTCGCAGCGGGCTATCGGGGCCGGCGCGCGGCGATCCGGGAGTTTACGCATCGCGACCCGGAGTTCGTGTTCTGGATCGCGCCGGACGGGCGGCTCCACGACGCGCGCGGCTCACACCTGCGCCATCCGCCCAAAGGCCGCGCGCACATCCTGCGCGACGAGCCGGACTACGGGGGCTACCTGCGCGGGAGGGCTGCGTCCCAGGGCGAGGACCAACTGGTGGTGATCTACTGCCGCCCGGAGGCACTGGCCGAGCCGGGCCCGAAACTGCGCCAGTTCCTGACCGGCATCGAGCGGCTTCCGGTTCCGGTCCGCGACGACGCGCTGGTCATCAGCGACAATGGAGACCTTTACGGCACGCTGTCCGACCTGCGCGAGCAGGCCGGACAGGATTAACCGCAGAACCCGCAGAGGAAAGAGTGAATAGACAGGATTGACGGGATCTTTAGGATCAGGGAACGGGCACCGGTTAATCCTGTCGATGCGCCGCCTCCGTCCCCCTCTCACTGTCCTCGGCGTTTCTGCGATTCACTCCGGGTCCGGATCGCACCCGTCCAGTACGCCGTACCGCTCGGCCAGGACGAGCATGTGCTGCGCGCTGGCGGGAAGGCCCTGGGGGAGCGGCGGTCGGCCGGAGTAGTCGGCCTCAATCAGGTAGCCGAGTTGGCGAAGAGTAGCGGGCACCAGGCGCTGTGCCATGCGGCGGATCACCTTCGCGCCGGTCTCGTTTCCCGTGAAGTCCCGAAACGCCATGTGGCGCTCCACCAGGGGCAGCACGCAGACGATGATCTCCTCGGAGATGCCGATCCGGCGCAGCAGGCGGGCGGCGATGGGGACACCTTCCTGGTCGTGGCCGTACGCAGTCCAGCGCAACTCGCCCCGCTTGAGCCGCTGCACCGTGGTTTTCGGCTTGCCCAGGTCGTGGGTCAATGCAGCAAACATCAGGATCGCCCGCTCCGTACCGCGTAGTCCTTCCCGGTCCGCAATCCGCCCCGCCGCGGCCAGCACCAAATCCGTATGCGTGTGCACGGGCCCTTCCGGGTGCCACTGCGCGTCCTGCGGCACGCCCACCAGCGCCGCCAGCTCCGGGTATTCGTCCAGCCGGCCGGTCTCGCTCAACCACGCGATGAGCTGCCCAGGGCGGGGACACTCTGCCGTCCACCGCATCCACTCCTCGGCGGTAGCCGCGAGCGGAAAGCCATCACCTGCGATTTGCTCCTCGTCCGGGACATCTTCTTCCAGCGGCTCGACCATCCACGCTCCCTCCGGCTCCGTGTTACCCTCCCGGCACGTACAACCACTGCCGGGGTACTGCGTCGCTGGGATTTCTAGCTTACATCAAGCCGCGCTGCTTCAGGGAGATCCACTTCGC
>Ga0255338_1004805_pt1 | contig 13327 bp, 12 predicted proteins | sample MeOH1_35cm_T4_19_FD_203715 | JGI IMG/M metagenome (GOLD analysis project Ga0255338, IMG submission 203715) | Sandy soil microbial communities from University of British Columbia, Vancouver, Canada - MeOH1_35cm_T4_195 | ecosystem: Engineered > Artificial ecosystem > Sand microcosm > Unclassified ...
CACCGGCAGCTGGGTCGTCGGCGCAGTCGTGGGCGGTGCTGCTGGTGCGGCCGTCGGCGCTTTCACCACACCGAGCCAGGTGCACGTCGGGCGCTAGCCCCCCGACGAAGCACTGGGAACGCCGGCTCTCTCCACCCCCGGCGTTCTCTTGGGCCGGACGGCTTCGCCGTCCGGCCCCTTCTTTATCCACGGTCGACGCCAGGCCAGCATTGCGGCGCTTCGATTTTCCTTCTTCGGACAAACCGTGGGCACTATGTTCCGGCGTCGCCAACCGCCAAAAGCTAAGCTGCGCTCGCTGTGTTTGCCGCCCTCGACCAAACCTCGCCGACCCTCCGCGGAGCGGGCGTCAACGCCTGGGTCTTGACCGGCGGCGCCGTCGGCTTCGAGGTGCAGGCGCTCGGCGTCGCGGAGGCCCTCGGCGTCGCGCCGGAGATCAAGCGCGTCTCGCCGCCGCCGCCGTGGCGCTGGCTGGCGCCGTGGGGGCCGGCGGCTCCGGACGCGGCGATCGCTCCGCCGTGGCCCGATCTCCTGATTGCCTCCGGCCGCCAGTCGATTCCCTACGCGCGCATGATCCGCCGCCGGTCCAAGGGGCGGACGTTCGTCGCCGTGCTGCAGAATCCCGCGATCGCGCCGTCGCACTTCGATTTCGTGTGGGCGCCCGCCCACGATCGCCTGACCGGCGCCAACGTCCTCTCGACGCTGGTGTCGCCGCACCGCCTCACGCCCGAGCGGCTCGCGGCCGAAGCCGCCAAGCTCGCGCCCGCCATCGCGCATCTTCCGCGTCCGCGCGTCGCCGTTCTGCTCGGCGGCAGCAACGCGGTGTACCGTCTCGACGAGGCTGCCGCCTTGGGCATCGCCGATAAGCTGGCCGCGCTGATCGACCGCTTCGGCGCGGGCCTGATGGTGACTCCGTCGCGGCGCACCGGCGAGGCGCAGACTCGCATCATCCGTGAGCGGTTGGCGGGCAAGCCCGCCGTCGTCTGGGACGGCACCGGCGACAATCCGTACTTCGGTTTCCTCGGCAGCGCCGACGCGGTCGTCGTCACCTGCGATTCGGTCAACATGGTGGGCGAGGCCGCGGCCACCGGCAAGCCGGTCCATGTCATCGAGCTCGACGGCGGATCGCCCAAATTCCGTCGCTTTTTGGATGGCATGTATGCTCATGGCGCGGCGCGGAAATTCGATGGTCGCCTTGAAAACTGGTCGTACGTGCCCTTAAATGCGACGCAGGATATCGCCGCAGCGATCGCCAAAGCCTTCCGGCTCCACCGCTCCAGGCATGCCTGAGCGCACCACGAGTTTCCCAGAATGAGCCTTCTCGATCTCGACGCCTTGCGGACGACGCCGCTCAAGACGCAGCCGTACGACTATCTCGTGGTGCCAAACTTTGTGCCGTCGGATGCGCTGGCGCGGGTGATCGGCGATTTTCCCAAGGTCGACAGCACCGGGTCGCTGCCGCTCTCGGAGCTCGACGTGCACGGCGCCTTCGCGGCACTGATCGCCGAGATGGACGGGCCCGCGTTCCGCGCGCTCATCGAATCGAAGTTCGGCGTCGACCTGATGTCGCGGCCGACCATGTTCACGGTGCGCGGCCGCTGCCATCGCAACGATGGCAAGATCCACACCGACACCGGCACGAAGATCATCACCGTGCTGCTTTATCTCAATCAGGCATGGGAATCGGACGGCGGACGCCTCCGCATCCTGCGCTCCCCGACGCTCGATGACGCCGCCGAGGAGGTGTCGCCCACCGGCGGGACGCTGCTGGTGTTCCGGCGCTCGGAGCGCTCGTGGCATGGGCATCAGCCGTTCGAGGGCCCGCGCCGCGCGATCCAGATGAATTGGGTGACCGACGAGAGCGTCGTCGCCTACGAGCAGCGCCGCCACAAGGTCTCGGCGTTCTTCAAGCGCCTCAATCCGTTCCGCGGCGCCGCCTAGGCGTGGTCGTCACTTGGTCTTGCGGCCCTCGTCGACGACGGCGCGGGCACGGGCGACCACGTCGGGCGAACTCGCGTAGACGCGCTTGATCAGCGTCTCGATCGCCTCGCCGGTGATCGGCTCGATCTCCATCTCCTGCCGCTTGGCCTCGGCGATGAATTCCGGGTCCTGCATCGTCGCATCGAAGGCGCGGCGCAGCGCCGTCACGCGCTCGGCCGGCACGCCTGGCGGGGCGGCGAACGGCCACGCCATCGGCAGGCGCGACAGGAACAGTTCGAGAAGCTGACGGTCGCCCTCGTTCTTGACGAGGTCCATGGCCAGCGGCACGTCCGGCAAGTCGCGGTGCTTCTCGAGCGCGAGCTGGAGCAGCACGTTGATCTTCTTGTCGCGGATCCAGTTCTCGCGGCTCGCCTTGATGTAGCCCCACGAGAGTCCGGCCATTCCCTCGGCCTCGCCGCGCTCCACCGCGAGCAGGGTCTCGGCCGCGCCGGGATAACCGGTGATGATCTTGAACTTGGTCTTGAACACGCTGTTCATCACCAGCGGAAAGGTGGCGGTGTCGGCGCCGGAGCCGGTGGTCGAAACCACCATCGGCTTGTCGATCGTGTCCTGGAATCTCTTGAACGGGGTGGTCGCCCACGCGAAGACCACGTTCGTCTCCTTGCTCGGGCTGCCGATCCAATTGAGCTTCAAGGGATCGAACTGCACGCCTTCGCCGCCGAGCAGCGGCTCGACGGCGATGCCGCGCGAGAACACCGCGAGCGCCGATCCGTCCTTCGGTGCGACGTTGTAGAGGAAGTTGATCGACTTGAGGCTGCCCGCGCCGGGCATGTTGGAGACGATGACGTTCGGATTGCCCGGAATGTGCTTCTTGATGTAGCGGCCGACGGTGCGAGCGTTGAGGTCGTAGCCGCCGCCGGTCGTGAAGCCGACCACGACGGTGATCGGATGGGCCTTGTAGAACTCCTCGACCGACTGCGCGCCGGCGCTTGCCGAGAGCAGGGCGGATGCCGCCGCCGCGCCGAGAATCGTTGCCGCTTGTCTCATGGGAATCTCCGATCGCCCGCGCCGCGCGGCTATTGCATGGCCTTGACGACCTGATCGACCGCCGCCTTGGGCGTGGCGTAGATCTGCGTGACGGCCTTGTCGACCTCGTCGCCGGTCATCGGGCCTTCGACCTCGATGCCGCGCTGCTTCGCCTCGGCGAGGAACGCGGGGTCCTTGATCAGCTTGGCGAACGCGTCGCGCAATGTCGCTTTCTGAGGCGCCGGGATTCCCGGCGGCGCGGCGATCGGCCGCCCCATCTCCGACGGCAGGAACAGGAACTGCAGCGCTTGCCGCTGCGCTTCCGTCTTCGCGAAGTCCATCGCCGTGGGGACGTCGGGCAGGCTCGGCTGGCGGCCGACGGAGGCCTGCAGGATCACGCGCGCCTTCCCGCTGGGGATCCAGTCCGGAACCGTCGCGTAGATCGAATCAAGGGCGGAGAAGCGTCCGTCCGCCTCACGGCGTTCGATCGCGAGATAGGTTTCCTTGCTACCCTGATAGCCGGTGATGATCTTGAACTTGGTGCCGAGCACCGCGTTCAGGACCTTCGGATAGATGTCCGTGGTCGACGCCGCGCCGGTGCCGCTGACGATCATCTCCTTGTCGAATAGGTCCTGGGCGGATTTGAACGGCGTCGTGTGCCAGGCGATCAGCACCGACTGGGTGACGCCGAGGCTGCCGACCCAGGTGATCTTGGTGGCGTCGAACTGGATGCTCTTGTTCTCAGGGGAGAGCAGCGGCTGCACGACGACCGGGCCGATGTAGGCCATCTGCGTGCCGTCCTTCGGCGCCAGATTGTAGATCGTGTTGGCGACGACGATGCCGCCGCCCCCGGGCACGTCGCGGACGACGAAGCTCGGATTTCCGGGAATGTAGCGGCCCATGTGCGTGGCCATCACCCGCGAGATGGTGTCGAAGCCGCCGCCGGCGGTGCCGCCGACGAGGATCGTGATGGTCTTGCCGCGGTAGAACTCCTGCGCCGACGCGGGCAACGCCGCGCTCAGAGCGACGAACGCCAGCGATCCGATCAGTACGCGAGTCGAAAGTCTCATCTGCCTCCCCCTTCTTGTCATTGTGCGCGCTGGGACGGGACATCCGGCAGCGCGACGCCGTTCGCAGTGTGACATGTTCCGCCCCCGTTTCTGGGAGTCGAAATTTCGCTTTCGCGTCGGCGTCGAAATGGCAGTATACAGACAATTGCACGCCGTCGGCCAAGAAATGTCGCTGGCGACCGCCGGACAATCAAGACCAGACACCAGGACGCAGGCACAATGCGCGCGAAAGCGGGAACGATCGATACCGAGGCCGAGGCTCGCGACGCCGCAGCGGAGCGCCCGGCGGGGATGTCGTACATCTACGATCGTCCGGGATTTCTGCTTCGCCGCTGCCACCAGATCTCCGTCTCGATCTTCCGCGAGAGCTGCGCCGACCTCGACCTCACGCCGGCTCAGTTCGGCGTGCTCTATGCGGTCGAGCAGAATCCCGGCGTCGAGCAGATCGGCGTCGCCAAGATGCTCGGGCTCGACCGCTCGACCACGGCCAACGTCGTCGACCGGCTGATCTCGCGCGATCTGGTGCGGCGCGACGATCACGCCAGCGACCGGCGGCGGTGCAGCCTGACGATCACGCGCAAAGGCGGTCAGATGCTCGCGCAGGCCCGCGACATCGCCGCCGACGCGCAGGCCCGTCTGCTGGAGCCGCTGCCGCCGGCCGACCGCAGCCTCCTGCTCGCGCTGCTGCATCGACTGATGGACGCTCACGCCGACGGCAGCCGTGTTCCGTTCCGGCCGCGGATCGCGGCGAACGTGGACGACGAGGAGCGACCGGTCAAGGAACTGCGCCCGGCGCGAGCGCGATAAACGGCGAAACCATAACGCGAAGTTTTCGGACTCAGGGAAGGCCACATGACCACCGATGCAAAGACCGAGGGCGCGACGGCGACGCGCGAATGGGTCGACTACAACCGCACCCACAACGACCTGCGCGAGTTCCTCGAGCGCGCCGACCGCCTCGGCGAGGTGAAGAAGGTCTCCGGCGCCAGCTCCGAGCTGGAGATGGCCGGCATATCGGAGATGTTCGGCATCGAGAAGTCGGACAATCCGCCGGCGCTGCTGTTCGATTCGGTCCCCGGCTACAAGAAGGGCTTCCGCGTCGTGTGGGGCGCGGGCAACAGCCGCCAGCGCTGCGCGCTGACCTACGGGTTCCCGGAGCCCAAGACGACGATGGACCTGATCCAGGCCTATCGCGACCGCATGCACGAGGGCTTCAAGCACATCCCGCCGGTGACGGTGACGGACGGTCCGATCCTGGAGAACGTCGACCGTGACGACGCGGTTGATCTCCTGAAATTTCCCGCGCCGCGCGTCCACGAGATCGACGGCGGCCGCTACCTCGGAACCCACGACCTCGTCATCATGAAGGACCCGGACACGGGCTGGGTCAACGTCGGCACCTACCGCGTCCAGGTCTATGACAAGAACACGGTTGGGCTCTGGATCTCGCCCGGCAAGCACGGCCGTCTCATCCGCGAGAAATACTTCGCCAAGGGCAAGCCGTGCCCGGTGGCGATCAGCGTCGGCACCGACCCGCTGCTGTTCATCACGGCGGGCAACGAGATCGACTACGGGGTCAACGAGTTCGCCTACGCCGGCGGCCATCGCGGCCGGCCGTTCGAGGTGATCGAGAGCGAGCTGCACGGCCTGCCGATTCCCGCCCGCGACGAGATCGTGCTGGAGGGCGAGATCATGCCCGACGACGTCCGCACCGAGGGGCCGTTCGGCGAGTTTACCGGCTACTACGCGAGCGGCGAGCAGAGCCAGCCGGCCGTGCGCATCCGTCGCGTTTACTACCGCAACGACCCGATCATCACCACGGCGCGTCCGGGCCGCCCGCCGCACGACTTCATCTACGCCAAGAGCGTCAGCAAGGCGGCGACGATCTGGGACGAGATGGAGAAGGCGGGGTTGCCCGGCATCCGCGGCGTGTGGTCGCACGAGGCCGGCGGCGCGCGCATGTTCAACATCGTCTCGATCAAGCAGATGTATCCCGGCCACGCCCGCCAGGCCGGACACCTGGCGTTCAGCTGCCATGCCGGCAACTACCTCGGCCGCTGGGTGATCGTGGTCGACGACGATATCGACCCGACCAACATCTTCGACGTGATCTGGGCGATGTCGACGCGCTGCGATCCGGCGATCGACATCGACATCGTCGGCAAGGCCTGGAGCGGCCCGCTCGACCCGATGCTGCCGAAGGGCCAGGTCGAGAACACCCGCGCCATCGTCGATGCCTGCCGGCCGTGGTCGCGCAAGGACACGTTCCCGCCGATCGCCGCCGCGAGCGAGGACGTGATGAAGGAAACCTACGCCAAGTGGCGTCACCTTCTGACCGAGTAGGCTCATGAACGCACAGCAAGATCCGATCGTCATCGTCGGCGGCGGCATCGCCGGGCTCACCCTGGCGATGCACCTTCACGCCAAGGGAATCGCCTGCACGGTCTACGAGCGGGTGCCGGAGGTGAAGGAGCTCGGCGTCGGCATCACGCTGCTGCCGCACGCCATGCGCGAGTTCACGGCGCTCGGCGTCGACAAGGCCCTCGAGGCGGTCGGCATCGAGAACCGCGAGAGCGCCTTCTTCAACCGCTTCGGCCAGCTCATCTACAAGGAGCCGCGCGGCCGCTTCGCCGGCTACGAGTATCCGGAGATCGGCATCCACCGCGGCAAGCTCCATCTCGTCCTCTACAAGGCGGCGCTGGAGCGCCTGGGCGCCGAGCGGATCGTCACCGACCGCGCCTGCGTCGGCGTCGATCAGGACGGCGATGCGGCGCTCGTCCGCCTCATCGAGACGTCCACCGGGAGGGCGCTGCCGCCGGTCCGGGCGCGCGCGGTGATCGCCTGTGACGGCGTCAACTCCGCCGTCCGCAAGCAGTTCTACCCGAACGAGACCGTCCATTTCGGCGGCATCAACACCTGGCGCGGCGTGGCGCGCCGCAAGCCGATCTTCGACGGCCGCACCTACATCCGCGTCGGCTCGATCAAGACCGGCAAGATGGTGATCTATCCCATCGTCGACGACATCGACGACCAGGGGCGCCAGCTCATCAACTGGATCGCCGAGGTCGAGGGCATCCGTCCCGGCCCGAACGACTGGAACAAGCCGGGCAAGCTCGATGACTTCTTCCACGTCTACGAGAGCTGGACGTTCGACTGGCTCAACGTCGCGCAGATGGTGAAGGAGTCGGACTTCATCCTCGAATACCCGATGGTGGACCGCGATCCGGTCGACCGTTGGACGTTCGGGCGCGTGACCTTGGCGGGCGACGCGGCGCATCCGATGTATCCGCGCGGCTCCAACGGCGCGGCGCAGGCGACGATCGACGCGCGGGTTCTCTCCGAGATGCTCGCCAAGCATCCGGACGACGCCGGCGCCGCGCTCAAGGCGTACGAGGCGGCGCGCCTCGGGCCGGCCTACAAGGTGGTGATGACCAACCGCGACAGCCCGCCCGACGTCATCATCATGAAGGTCGAGGAGCTGGTCGGCGACAAGCCGTTCGACGACCTCGGTCGCTATGTCAGCCAGGCCGATCTGAAGGCGCTGTCGGACCGCTACAAGGGCATCGCCGGCTTCGCCCTCGAGGATCTGAAGGGGCGGTAGGAACGCTTGTTGAGCCCCGCACGAAAAGCGACGGGTTCGGCGATATATCCGCTCGGATATATCCCTGCTAAGCTGCGGGCCTTGGGGAATCGATTCGAAGAGGGGCCGTGACCGAGCTTCTGGCGCCGGCGGAGTGGGACGCGCTCCGCGTCAGCCTGATCGTGGCGCTGTACAGCGTCGCCTTCAGCCTGCCGCTGGCGATCGCCGTGGCGTGGCTGCTGGCGCGCAAGCGCTTCTGGGGACGGGGCATCCTCGATTCGCTGGTGCACGTGCCGCTGGTGCTGCCGCCGGTTGTGGTCGGCTATGTGCTGCTGGTGCTGTTCGGCGTGCGGGGGCCTCTTGGCGCGTTCCTCAACGAGACGTTCGGCGTCCGACTCGTGTTCACGACTGCGGGTGCCGCGCTCGCCACCGCCGTGATGGCGTTCCCGCTGATGGTGCGGGCCATTCGCCTCTCGATCGAGGCGATCGACCACGGCCTCGACGAGGCGGCGCGCACCCTGGGCGCGGGGCCGCTCGACCGCTTCCGCACCGTTACCCTGCCGCTGATCCTGCCGGGCATCCTCTCGGGCGGCATCGTGGCGTTCGCGGCGAGCCTCGGCGAGTTCGGCGCGGTCATCACCTTCGCGTCGAACATTCCGGGCGAGACCCAGACCCTGCCGCTCGCCATATATTCCGCGATCCAGACGCCCGGCGGCGACGCGGCGGCAGCGCGCCTCGCTACGCTGTCGTTCGCGCTGGCGCTGGCGGGCCTCATCCTCTCCGAGATTCTTGCCCGCAAGGTGCGGCGGATGCTGGGGCGCTGAATGCTCGACGTGGCGATCCGCACGCGGCTCGGGAGCTTCGCCATCGATGCGGCTTTCACCGCGCCGACGCCCGGCGTCACCGCGCTGTTCGGCCGCTCCGGCGCGGGCAAGACGTCGATCGTGCGCGCGCTGGCGGGGCTCGCGCGGCCGGACGAGGGCCGCATCCGCATCGGCGACATGACATTCTTCGATTCGGCCGGGAACATCGACATGCCCGCCGAGCGCCGGCGCGTCGGCTACGTTTTCCAGGACGCGCGGCTGTTTCCCCATCTCACGGTGAACGACAATCTCCGCTACGGCTGGCGGCGCGCGCCCGCCGACGATCGCCCGATCCGCCTCGATACGGTGGTGGCGCTGCTCGGCATCGGGGACTTGCTCGATCGGCGGCCGCACACGCTGTCCGGCGGCGAGAAGCAGCGCGTCGCGATCGGGCGGGCGCTCCTGTCGCAGCCGCGGCTGCTGCTGATGGACGAGCCGCTCGCCTCGCTCGACGCCGAGCGCAAGGCCGAGGTGCTGCCCTACATCGAGCGGTTGCGCGACGAGCTGTCGCTCGCCGTCGTCTACGTGAGCCATGCCCACGACGAGGTCGAGCGCCTGGCGCGGACCCTGGTGGTGATCGAGAACGGGCGCGTGGCCGCCGCGGGGCCGATCGGCGATCTGACCGGACGTCTCGACGTGCGCGGCATCTCCGACCGCGCCGACGCGGCCAGCGTCATCGACGCTTCGGTGCTCGGTCATGACGAGGCGCGGCGCCTCAGCCGCCTCGGCTTCGACGGCGGGGAACTGGTGGTCGGGCGGTTCCAGGCCGGCGTCGGCGCGAAGGTCCGCGTCCTGATCCCCGCCCGCGAGGTCATTCTGGCGACGGTGCGGCCGGAGCAGATCAGCGTTCAAAACGTCTTGCCGGGAGTGGTCGAGGGCGTCAGTCTCGGCAACGGCAGCGCGCTGGTCCGGGTCCGGATCGGAGGCGTCCATCTGCTGAGCCGGGTCACCCGGGATACGGTCGATCGCCTGCGGCTGGCTCCCGGCGCCATGGTCTTCTCATTGATCAAAGCCGCGGCAATCGAGCGACCCGGATCCTCGCCGCGCTAGCCGCTTCGGAGCCGTCGATGCCGTCCACGCCGTTCGATTCCACTCTCTTCCGCGATTTCTTCGGCACGCCCGCGATGCGCGCGGTGTTCGCCGACGAGGCGCTGGTCGGGCGCTACCTGGAGGTGGAGGTTGCGCTTGCCCGCGCCCAGGCGGCGCTCGACATCATCCCGGAGAGGGCCGCGCGCGAGATCGCGGCCAAGGCGACGCTCGACATCGTCGACTTCGCGCGCCTCAAGACCGAGACCGAGCGCGTCGGCTATCCGATCCTGCCGCTGGTGCATCAGATCGCCGAGCGCTGCTCGGGCGGCCTCGGCGAGTACGCCCATTGGGGCGCGACGACCCAGGACATCATGGACTGTGCCGTCGTGCTTCAGGTGCGCGACGCGCTCAAGATCGTCGAGGCCGACCTGACGGCGGTCGGCGAGGCGCTGGCGGCGCTCGCCGGGCGTCATCGCGACACCGCGATGGTCGGGCGCACGCACCTGCAGCATGCGCTGCCGATCACCTTCGGCTACAAGGCCGCGGTGTGGCTCTCGGCGATCGACCGCCACCGCGAGCGCCTTGCGGAGCTGCGCCCGCGCGCGCTCGTCGCCGAGTTCGGCGGCGCCGCGGGCACGCTCGCCTCGCTCGGCGACCAGGGGCTCGCGGTGCGCAAGGGCCTCGCCCGCGAGCTCGGCCTCGGCGAGCCGGTCGCCACCTGGCACGTCATGCGCGACGGGCTGGCCGAGGTCGTCACGTTCCTCGGGCTCGTCACCGGCACGCTCGGCAAGATCGCCTATGACGTCATGCTGATGATGCAGAACGAGGTCGCCGAAACGTTCGAGCCGTTCGCGCCCGGGCGCGGCGCCAGCTCGACCATGCCGCAGAAGCGCAACCCGATCAGCTGCGAGCTGATCCTCGCGGCGGGGAAGGGCGTGCGCCAGCAGGTCGCGCTGATGCTCGACGCCATGGTGCAGGACCACGAGCGCGCGACCGGGCCGTGGCACGCCGAATGGCTGGCGATCCCGGAATCGTTCCTGCTCACCGCCAGCGCACTGCACCAGGTGCGCTTCCTGCTCGAGGGACTCGAGGTGGACAAGGACCGCATGCACGGCAACCTCGGGCTCACCGGCGGATTGATCGTCGCCGAGGCGGTGATGATGGCGCTGGCGCCGACGCTCGGCCGCCAGCGCGCCCACGACGTCGTCTACGACGCCTGCCGCCGCTCGCTGGACGACAAAGTGCCGTTCCTCGACGTGCTCAAGGCCGAGCGCGAGGTGACGGCGCACCTGTCCGAATCCGACCTCGCGGCGCTGGTCGAGCCCGCCAACTACGTCGGCCTAGCCGCGGAGATGGTGGATCAGGTTCTGGCTGGGCGCCGGAAGCGATCGAGCCGGAAGTCGTAGAGAGCCACCGCCAGGTTCTTCCCTTCGGCTTTCCAAGCGCTCAAGATGCGGTCGGCTTAAGCTCCACAGCGGAGAGACGGTTTGCGCGACACCAGCAGCATGGAGATATTCGTTCGCGTCATCGAGCGCGGGAGCTTCTCCGCAGCGGCGCAGGACCTGAACCTGACCCCGTCGGCGGTCAGCAAGCAGGTCAGCCGCATCGAGGCCGATCTCGGCGTGCGGCTGATCAACCGCTCGACCCACGAGCTGTTCCTGACCGACGCCGGCAAGATCTACCACGAGCGCTGCGTGCGCATTCTCCGCGACATCGACCTCGCGCGCGAGGCGGTGCACGAGGCCAATGCGACTCTCACCGGTACCCTGAAGCTGCATCTCACGCCGGGAACCGGGCAGCAGCTCGTGCTGCCGGCGCTGCGCCGGTTCATGAAGGAGAATGCGGGGCTCACGGTCGACCTCACCATCGAGCCCGCGGCGCTCGACATCCTCCAGAACGGCGTCGATCTCTCGATCCGCAGCGGCACCGAGGACGACGCCAACCTGCGCTACACCAGCGTCCAATGCCGGGCGCTGTTCGATGCGAAGTACCTGATCTGCGCGTCGCCCGAGTATTTCCGCAAGCGCGGCAAGCCGAAGGAGCCGCGCGATCTCGTCAAGCACAACTGCCTGCTCTATGTCGGCCAGCCGTCGTTCGACAAATGGTGGTTCAGCAACGGCAAGAAGCGCTACGGCGTCACCGTCAGCGGCACGTTCCGCGCCAACGACTGGTCGTCGGTGCGCGACGCCGCCCTCGACGGACTCGGCGTCGCCCGGCTCCTGGCGTTCGACGCCAGCTCGGGCATCGACGGCGGCAAGCTGGAGGTGATCTTCGAGAAGGAGGCGGTGTGCGACCGGACGATCTGGGCGTTCTATCCGCGGACCCGCACGCTGCCCCGTAAGATCACGGTTTTCCTCGACTTTCTCGACAAGGAGCTGAAGGCGCGCTGAGCCCGGCCGCGGCTTCGTGAATTTCCGGCACAACAACTTTCCTGTTCCGACCCTTCACAGCCGGATCGCCGAAAGCCTATCGTAACCCCGTGAGCCGATGCCCGAAGACGGCACGGCGCGAGGCTTCGAATCCTCGGCGTACCAGGGAGAGCGCGTGTGTCGAATTCCGTTTCGGCCGGCTCCGGCCAGTTGAAGTTTCTGCTCGATCCCTACCTCGACTGGCTCAAGGGCGAGGGGATCCCGGTGGTCGAGGGACTGAGCGCCGATCTTCTCGAGGTGGAGACCAAGCCATGGGCGCGCTTCGGCGCCGATGGCGCAGCGGTCCATCTCAAGGGACGCGGCGACTTCATGTCGCTGTTCGTCATCGATCTCAAGCCCGGCGGACGCAGCGAGCCGCAGCGCCATCTCTACGAGGAGGTGATCTACGTCCTCGCGGGCCACGGCTCGACGACGGTCGAGGCGGCGGACGGTCGCAAGCACACGTTCGAATGGGGGCCGAAGAGCCTGTTCGCGCTGCCGCTCAACGCCAAGTATCAGCACTTCAACGGATCGGGGCGCGAGCCCGCGCGTCTCTGCTCGGCGACCGACCTGCCGATGATGATGAACGTGTTCCACAACGAGGACTTCGTCTTCAACAACCCCTATCGCTTCCCCGAGCGCGAGGGCGAGGCGCGCTTCTTCTCCGGCGAGGGCGAGTTCATTCCCGTGCGCCCCGGCCGCCACATGTGGGAGACGAACTTCGTTCCCAATCTGTCCGAGCTCGAACTCGCCTACTGGGCCGAGCGCGGCGCGGGCGGCAGCTCGATCGTGTTCAGCCTGGCCGACGGCCTGATGCACGCGCACTCCTCGGAGATGCCGGTCGGCACCTACAAGAAGGGCCATCGCCACGGCGCCGACTTCCACGTCTTCTGCGTCCACGGCACCGGCTATTCGCTGCTGTGGTACGAGCCCGGCAAGTACGAGCGGGTGGACTGGCGGCACGGCGTCGTGTTCCCGCCGCCCGACGGCATGTTCCATCAGCACTTCAACACCAACCCGACGCCGGCGCGATACCTCGCGATCGCGGTGGGCAGCCAGCGCTATCCGCTGGTCGAGTCGAAGCGCAACCTGATGGCGAGCGGCGTCGACACATCGATCAAGGAGGGCGGCAACCAGATCGAGTACGAGGATCAGGACCCGCGCATCCATGAGATCTACCTGCGCGAGCTCGCCAAGACCGGCGTCGAATCGCGCATGGGTCAGTTCATCGACGAAGCGCCGTACCGCGCCAAAATGAAAGCGGCAGCGCAGTAGTCATCGTAGCGACATAAGAACGGAACATCGCCTGGGGAGGCACAGATGAAGAACCGCTGCCACGCGTCGGCCGCTATTTTCCTGTCGGCTTGCCTGCTGTCCGCCGCATCCGCCGCATCCGCCGCGGCCGATCCGGTC
>Ga0255338_1004806_pt1 | contig 13316 bp, 7 predicted proteins | sample MeOH1_35cm_T4_19_FD_203715 | JGI IMG/M metagenome (GOLD analysis project Ga0255338, IMG submission 203715) | Sandy soil microbial communities from University of British Columbia, Vancouver, Canada - MeOH1_35cm_T4_195 | ecosystem: Engineered > Artificial ecosystem > Sand microcosm > Unclassified ...
ACCGATCCGGAAATCCTGATCGCGGAGTGCGATCCGGCGCAGATCGAATACACGCGCCGCAATTGGCCGTTCCTGCGGGACCGGCGGATCGAGGCGTACGGCCCGATCTTGAAGCGGTACCTGGGATGAGCCGGCCGCCTGCTCGCCGCTGGCCTGCGGAATGGGAGCCGCATGCCGCCACGTGGATCGGCTGGCCGCACCATGAGCCGGACTGGCCCGGCAAGTTCGCGCCCATCCCGTGGGTCTACGCGGAGATCGTCCGTGCGCTGCACCGGTACGAGCCGGTGCAGATCCTCTGTCACAACGAAACCGTGCGTGAGGAGGCGCTGGCCGCGCTCCGGTCGCACCACGTAGACCTGGATCGCTGCCGGTTGCACCTCGTCCCCACGGACCGCGTCTGGCTCCGGGACTCCGGCCCCACGGGTGTCTATGGCCCGGATGGCTTCGAGTGGGTTCGCTGGCAGTTCAACGCCTGGGCCAAGTACGAGAACTACGCCGCGGATGAGCAGGTCGCGGCCACCGTGGCCGGGCTCACGGGCTTCCCCACGGTGGAGGCGCAGCGACCGGACGGACGGGGTCCGCTGGTGTTGGAAGGTGGGGGAATCGAGACGGATGGCGCCGGCACCATGCTGGTGACGGAAGAGTGGCTGCTTTCGGAGGAGCAGGTCCGCAATCCCGGCATGACCCGCGCCGATTACGAGCAGGCGTTCCGGGAGTACCTGGGCATTACTCGCACCCTCTGGCTCGGGGAAGGCACGGTCGGCGATGATACGCACGGCCACATCGATGACGTGGCGCGCTTCGTCGACCCGCACACGGTGGTGCTGGCCTGCGAGGCGGATCCCACAGACCCCAACCATGCCCGGATGGAAGATAACCGCCGTCGCCTGGAACTGGCCGCGGAGACGTTTCCCGGCGGGCTCCGGGTGGTCACGCTTCCCTTTCCGAGGCCGGTGATGATGGACGGAGAGCGATTGCCCGCCAGCTACGCCAACTTCTACATCGCCAATGGTGTGGTGATTGTACCTACGTTCAACGATCCGAACGATCGGCATGCCTTGAACACGCTGGCCGAGCTGTTCCCGAGCCGGGAGGTGGTCGGCATTCACGCCGTTGATCTGGTGTGGGGGTTGGGAACGCTCCACTGCCTCACGCAGCAGCAGCCCGCCTGGCCGCTCCGGCTTGGATATTGAGCCGAGCGTGGGGTACCTACGAAGGCGGAGTAATGGAGTAGTGGAGCCTGCGAGCCGCAGGCTCGCAGTTTCCGCATCATTCCAACACTCCATTACTCCAGCACTCCATTACTCCAGCGGTGTTAGCTGCTACTGCTCGGCTCCATAACTCGCAGCGGACCCCTGCTGCGCATCCGTACCGTGGGCCATGGAGCCGACAATCAAGCGAGGCCGCGGCTCAGCTGACCTCTGCGGCCGGTGCAGGAGCAGGGGGACGGTGTTGGATCTGAACAATTTCCAGGGGTTGCTGGACGCGTTACCGGATGCCTACCTCCTCCAGACCCCGGAGGGGGAGATCCGGCTTGCGAGCAAAGGTGCCGAGGCGCTCTTCGGCTATTCGCGCGGCCAGCTTTCCGGGCAGCCCGCGGCGCTCCTCATCGCCGAGAGGAGCCGCCCGCAGTTTACGGCGTTGCTGCGGAACAACGGCTCTGACGCCGTCGGGCCTTCACCGAGTTGCGGCGGTGAGTTGACGGGGCTCCGCGCCGATGGTACGCAGATCCCGATTGAGCTCTGCCACAGCGAGCTGGAAACGGAGCAAGGGCTCCTGATCTGCAGCACCATCCGCCGCACGAGCCCGGGAACACCCACGGAGCTTCCTGCGCGCGAGAGCGACCGCAGCTATCGTTTCCTGCTGGAAGAGGCGTCCGACGCCATCTTGATCGCCGATGCCGGATGGCGCTGGGTCACCGTCAATCCGCAGGCATGTAACCTTCTCGGCTACACCGAGGCGGAGCTGCTCGCGCTTTCCGTGGTCGACGTCGTCGCTCCCGAGGACCTGGCCGCGCAGCCGCTGCGACTGGATGCCCTCCGGGATCACCAGCGAGTCCGGAGTGAGCGCCTCCTGCTCCGCAAAGACGGGCGGCGCGTCCCCACGGAGATCAGCTCGCGGATCCTTCCGGACGGCCGTTTCCAGGCCATCGTGCGGGACATCACGGAGCGAAGAGAGGCCGAAGCCGCGCTGCGCCGGGGCCGGGAATGGCTGGAATTGGCGCACGCCGCCGGCGGCATCGGGGCCTGGGAGTGGAGCCTGCAAACCGATCAGGCCACCTGGTCGAATTCGTATTACCAGCTTCTCGGTCTGGAGCCAGGATCCGAGGCGAACTACGCGGTCTGGCAGGAGCGCCTGCACCCCGACGATCTGGAGCTCGTACGGCGAAACTTCGCGGTGGCGCAGTCGGGAGGACGGTTTACCACGCACTACCGGATCGTTCGCCCAGACGGTGAGGTCCGGTGGCATTACAACGTGGGCACCTCCAGCCTGGACGCGGACGGCCGGCCGCACCGGGTCACCGGAATCAGTGTCGACGTTACTGAACAAAAGGTGGTCGAAGCCGCGCTCCTTGGAAGCGAAGAGCGATACCGGACGCTGGTCGACAACGCAACCGACCTGATCTACAGTCACGACCTGAATGGCCGCTTCCTCTCCATCAACCGGGCCGGAGAGGAGCTCACCGGCTACTCGCAGGCAGAGCTGCTGCAGTTGACGCTGCTGGACCTGGTGGCGCCGGAATACTGGGACCTGCTGCGGCAGCGGGCCAGGGACCGGATGGAGCAGGGGAACCTGAGCCGGACCACCTGCGAGTTGGAGCTACTGGCCCATGACGGACGCCGCGTGCCGGTCGAGATCAGCAGCGCCGCCATTACCCAGGACGGCGAAATCGTGGCGCTGCAGGGTATCGCGCGCGATGTGACCGCGCGAAAGGCCGCCGAGAGGGCCTTGCAAGCCAGCGAAGCCCGGTTTCGCGTGATCTGTGAAGCGTCTCCGATCGGCGTGTTCCTCACCGATCCCGCGGGTCAGACGATCTACGAAAATCCGGCCTTGCTATGCTATTTGGGGCAAGAGCCAGAGGAGCCGCTAGGGATGGGCTGGCAACGGGTGCTCCATCCGGATGATCTGGAGTTGATCACCGCGACCTGGCAGGAAGCCGTCGAGAACCGGCAAGGATTCGAAGTAACCCACCGCCTGCTTCGCCAGGACGGCACCGTGGTCCAACTCGTCATCCGCGTGGCGCCGATCTGGCAGAAAGGAGAGCTGCTCGGCTTTGTTGGCAGCGCAGTCGATACGACCGAGCGCGCTAACCTGGAAGAGCAGCTCCGCCAAGCCCAGAAGATGGAGGCGGTGGGACGTCTGGCGGGCGGCGTGGCCCACGATTTCAACAACATGCTCGCCGTCATCAACGGCTATAGCGAGCTGTGCCTGGGGCGACTGGAGCCGGGAAGCCCGCTTTCGGAGCCGCTGCGGGAGATCCACAAGGCCGGCGAGCGCGCGGCCACGCTTACCCGGCAGCTTCTAGCGTTCTCCCGGAAACAACTCCTTCGCCCGGAAGTCCTGGATCTGAACCGCGTCGTCTCAGACATGCACACCATGCTCTCTCGGGTCATCGGGGAGGACGTGCTGCTCGGTACCCGGCTGGCCCCGGACCTCGGCCGGATCAGCGCCGATCCGGGACAGATCGAGCAGGTGATCCTTAACCTGGCCGTCAATGCCCGGGACGCGATGCCCCGGGGTGGGCGGCTGACGCTCTCCACCCGCAACGTGGTGCTGGATGCTGCGGCGCTGCGCCACCACGCGGGTCAGCAGGCGGGTAACTACGTGCTCTTGGAGGTCAGCGATACCGGCTGCGGCATGAGCCCGGACGTCCAGGCCCGCATCTTCGAGCCGTTCTTTACGACCAAGGATCTCGGAGAAGGCACCGGTCTCGGGCTCGCGACGGTGTACGGCATCGTCGCCCAAAGTGAGGGGCACCTGGAGGTAGAGAGCACCCCCGGCACCGGAAGTACCTTCCGGATCTACCTGCCCCAGGTGGCCACCGCCTCGCCGTGTGAAGAGCCGGCCGCGTGCGTGCCCGAGATCCCCGAGGGCGTGGAGACGATCCTTCTCGTGGAGGACGAGGAGATGGTGCGCACGCTGATCCGCACCATCCTGGAAGGCTGCGGCTACCGCGTTCTGGAAGCGGCCACCGCACAAGATCTGGATCGCATCCGAGAGCAGCGCCCAATCGCCATCGATCTGTTGGTAACGGACGTCGTGATGCCGGTGCGCAGCGGGCCGGAAGTGGCAGAGCTGCTGCGCCAGGACTACCCGGAGCTGAAGGTGCTCTTCATGTCCGGCTACACGGATGACGCCGTGATCCGGCGCGGGGTGCGTACGGCGGAGGCAACCTTCATCCAGAAGCCGTTCAGCCCCCTCGCCCTCGCCCAGAAGGTCCGGGAGCTTCTGAACTAGCGCGGCGTCACCTGCCTAAGCTCGTTCGTACGCTCCAACCCATTCCGGAAGCCCGCTCGCTGGACCGGCTATAATGGGCGTCAAGAGTGAGGTGATGAATTCATGAATGAACCGATCAACCGGCGCGAATTGCTCTGCGGCGCGTCGTTCCTGCTGGCCCAACTGGGCACCGCCCGTGCGGCCTGGTCCGCGCTCCAGGCCGGTGCCGCCGCTCCGGAGACCGCGCGCACCGCGTCCGGGCTCCTCATCCGCTCGCAAGAGCCACTGAACCTGGAGATGCCGTTCGCTAACCTGCGAGATTTCCTGGTCTCTAACGAGCAATTCTACGTCCGCAACCATTTCCCACAGCCCCGAATTGAGGCTCGAGACTGGCGCCTCCGCGTGGAAGGGCTGGTCAAGCAGCCGCTGGAGCTCACCTACGACGAGGTGCGCAAGCTCGGCGACCGGACCGCTCCGGTGCTGCTGGAGTGCGCCGGCAATGATCGTGCCTACCTGAACCCCAAGGCCAAGGGCGTCCAGTGGGAGCAGGGCGCCGTGGGCACGGCGGAGTGGACCGGGGTGCCTCTCAAGGCCCTGCTGCAGCGCGCGGGGGTCCGGTCCGGGGCGACGGACGTCGTATTCGAAGGTGCGGACCGGGGCGAAGTGGCGGACCTTTCAGGCGCCATCCATTTCGCACGCGCCGTCCCGCTGCAGAAGGCGCAGCGGGACGTGCTATTGGCGTACCGCATGAACGGAGCGGAGCTGCCTCCCTCGCACGGCTTCCCGTTGCGGGTCGTCGTACCGGGCTGGTATGGCGTCTCTTCCGTGAAGTGGCTAACCCGGATCGTCGTCACCGACCAGACGTTCCGCGGGTATTTCCAATCGGTGGACTATACCTACTGGGACCGGCCCTACGGCGTGCCGATTCAGCGCCCCATTACGGAGCTTTCCGTGAAGGCGCAGATCGCCCGGCCGGTGGGGCAAGAGGTGGTGCCGGCCGGCAAGCCTTACCGCGTCTTCGGCGCGGCCTGGACCGGCGAGGCAGACGTGGAGCGGGTGGAGGTGAGTACGGACGGCGGCCGGAGCTGGTCCGGGGCGCGGCTCATCGGCAAGCCGGTCCGTCACGCGTGGCGCCTTTGGGAATATGACTGGGCGGTCCCGGCCCGCGGCGGGCGTTATGCCCTGATGGTCCGGGCCACCGATAGCCGGGGTCGCCAGCAGCCCTCGGAGCGCAGCCGCGACCTGCGCAACTACATGATCAGCCACCCGCTGACTACGGAAGTGGAAGTGCGCGCGGGGTAGCGGCCAAGACGCCGGAGCAACCGTCTACTCGATTTGAGGCAGCCAAACCGCCTGGTTGCCCGGAGTCCCGGAGTAATCCGGGTTCTCCCTTACGGGGACGCACTGGTGATCGAAAGGTTCAGCCCGGATTACTCCGGGACTCCGGGCAACCTCCCGATTTCAATCTCTGGAATCGGGAGGTTGCTCGCTTGAGACGCCGGCTTTTAGCGTCGGCTCGAGAGCTTCGGCGCCAGCGTTACCGTGGTGGTTCGCGAGACGCTATTGGCGGTTCCGGTGATGGTTACCACGGTCGTGCTCGATACGCTCTTCGTCCGGAGCGAGAAGCTCACGCTGCTGCGGCCCTTCTTCAGCAACACCTTCGTGGGCACCTTCCCCTGAACCACGCTGCTGTTCAGGAAGATGTAGGTGTTCGCCGTGACCGGGCGGTCGAACGCCGCCGTAACCGAGGTCGACTTGCCCCCCGTTACCTGCGCTACCTTTGGCGACAGGGACGTGAGGTGCGGGTTGGTGACCACCGCGAAGTCGATCCCGGAGACATTGGAGCCACTGAGGGTCACGGATCGGTTGATCGGGTCAAACGTATAACCCCCTCCGGAAGGCGTGAGCGTGTACGTCCCGGAGGGCACGTTAGGGATCGTGTAAGCCCCGGTATCATCCGTGGTGGCCGAGCGCGTGCCGGCGGACACGGTAATCCCCGGGATCCCGGTGCCATCTAGCGTCACGCGTCCCTGAATCTGGAGCAGCGCGACCGCCGTGAAGTTCGTGTCGGTGCGATCCGGGCCTACAGTTACCGTGCGCGCGCTCGGCGAAAACTGGTAGCCGGAGGTGGTCGGCTGGATGGTGTAGCTCCCCGGGGCCAGACCGGTAACGGAGTACTTGCCGCTTCCGTCGGTGGTGACGTCGGCTCCGCCCACGCTTACAGTGATGCCCGGCACGCCGACGCCGCCCAGCGTGACCTGGCCACCGATTCGGAAAGTCGCAGAGGTGGCGGTGAAGTCCACCCCGGTGAGGTTGGAGCTAAGCGTTACCGAAGCGCTGGCGGGGTTGAATGAGTAGCTGGACCCCAATGGCGCGACCGTGTAGGCGCCGCTTGTCAGCCCGCTGATGGTGTATTGTCCGGAGTTGTCTGTGGTTGCGGACTTCACGCCGGCGGTAACGGTGATCCCGGCCAGCCCGGAGGCGCCCTGGCGTACGGTGCCGCTAATGCTGAAGGTGATCGACGTCGCCGTGAAGTCGATCCCGGTCACGTTGGTGCTTACCACCACCGTGCGCGAACCGGGGCTAAGGGTATAGCCGCTGCGGGAGGCGCTGACGGTGTAGCTTCCGGCGATAAGCCCCGAAATAGTATAGGTGCCGTTAGCCGAGGTCAGCGCGCTGGCGCTGCCGGCAGTCACCGTAACGCCCGTGAGCCCGCTTCCCCCGGCTTGCACGGTCCCACTGATCGAATAGGTGGGTGTCTGATCGGCGAGGCCGGTGAAGTCCACGCCCGACTTGTCCGGCCCTACGGTGACACTCTGCGAACTGGGGGTGAAATTGAACCCCGCGCGGCTGACCGCCACCGTGTACGTATTGGGCGACAACCCGGTGAAGGCGTAGTTGCCGCTGGCGTCCGAGGTGGTGGACAGCGCCCCGCAGGTCACGCTCGCTCCGCTCATACCCAGACCGGAGCCGGTGCGCACGGTGCCGCTGATACTGAAGGAAGTCTTGGTCGCCGTGAAGTTGACGCCGGACAGGTTGGCATTTACGCTAACCGAGCGGGTGGTGGGAGAGAACGTGTAGCCTGTCTTGGTCGGGGTAACGGTATAGGCCCCGGCCGACAGACCGGTGATGGTATAGGTGCCGTCGTTCTGCGTTGTCGCGGAGCGGACGCCAGTACTTACGGTTACCCCGGAGAGGCCCGTGCCGCTCTCCGTCACGGTGCCGCTGAGCGTGTAGGTGTTGCCGATCTCCTGCTCGGCCGCCTGCAAGGCGGCCAGGGCGTCCACCCGCAGGAAATTCAGCCCCGTATTGGCGACGTTGTCGTTTTCGTCGTCTCCGTCGTTGATGCTGACGGCGCCGGCGCGGAGCCACGTTTCAATCTGCGTCACGGTCGGCAGTGCGCCGGTCTCGCGCTGGTAATAGTCCTGCATCAGCAGGACCACCCCGGCCACTACCGGCGCTGCCTGGCTGGTGCCGTGAAGCGTCGAGCTGCTGGTGTCGCTGGTGATCCCTGCGGACGTGATGGCGCCGCCCGGCGCGAAGATATCGGTCCGGTTGGCCGTGGAGACGTTGGAGTGCAGGCGCTGGGAGAACGGACAGATCCGGTCGGCGGCGGTGGAGAACGCGGCGGAGCCGTCCCCGTAGGTGACCGCACCAACGTTCGCGTCGTACACGGCGCCCACACTCACCGTCTCTGAAAAGATCGCGGGGTAGCCCATCCCCTGGGCGCTGTTGAACCCCAGGTAATCATTGCCGGACGCTGCGCACAGCGCCACGCCTGCATTCCGGAGTGTCTGGAGCTTGGTCCGGAAGGCATCGGACGGGTACGACGTGTAGTTCTGCCCGTCTCCTAGGGACATGTTCACCACCGTGATGTTGTAGGTGGTGCGATTGGCGATGATCCAATCCAGTCCGCTGTTGATATCGGCAAACGAGCCTTCTCCGTTGTTGTCCAGTACCTTCAGCGCGGCGATGCTGGCCCCCGGCGCCATTCCGGTGTGCACGCCGTTCGCCGCGATGATTCCCGTTACGTTCGTGCCGTGACCGTCTCCGTCATTGGCGTTTCCGGAGTTGCCGCCGTTATCCGAGGTGTAGTTCACCTGGGCCACCACGCGGCCGGAGAAGTCCTGGTGGGTGGTCCGTACGCCGGTGTCCAACACGGCGGCCGTGAGCCCGCTGCCGTTGACGCCGTAGGTCAGGCGGGCCTGGGTGACATTGATCAGGCTGGACGCCTCGATCAACTGCGCGTTTAGTAGCTCCCCCCGCTGCACAGGCTTCGGTACCGGCTTCACCCAGACGGGGCTGCCGGCAGAACGGGCGCCTCCCGCGAGGGTAAGAGAGGCCGCTGCGATCAGCAGCAGCGTCCACCAGGCACGAAAGCGGAAACCAGGAGCACTGCGGGGCATTGTCAGAATCCTTCCCACGGCCGCGGCCGAACGCCGGGTCACACCCTAATTACGGGTACCGAACCAATCATCGGTTCAGAACTTGCTTAGAATAGACGCCGAAGGTTATGAAAAAGTGAAGTCCAATGTTCCGGCGGCAGCCGGCCAGGGCCTGCCCTCCGGGAAGGCGGTGCGCGCGGTCTCTGCCAGCCGCTTGCCGGTTCCGGAGCACCCGGACTGTCGCTCGCTCGTGACTGGCAGAGCCATTATCCATACGGCTGCTAAGTAGGATCAGTCAAGTCTTTCCGCATGCTCGTTTGCACTACAACATGCCTCCAGAGGGGAGTAGTGGAGTAAGGGAGTAAGGCCCCGAAAGCAGCTACTCCAGCACTCCTATACTCCCTTACTCCCTTACTCCCCCTCCGAACTAGCGCCCTTTCGGGAGCCAGGTCTACTTGCCATCTGGCGGAATCAATTTTGTGGATCCACTTAGAAGCGGCGGCTACCGGTATTGCTGTTCAGGCCATTGCTCAGGCCGTTCCCCAGGCCGTTGCCCGAGTTCAGACCGTTGCCCAGACCAGACCCGCCACCCAAGCCGTTCATGCCGTTCTGCCCGTTCATGCCGTTCTGTCCGTTCATGCCGCCGCCGCCCATCCCGCCGCCGCCCATCCCGCTCTGGCCCTGCATCAAGACTTCTGCCTCGGTAGGAAGCATCTGGCCGCCGAAGGCGAGGACGAAGACGGCGACGTTGTTGAACTGGATCGGGATCTTCTCCCACATGAACTCCGTCTTCTCGTCCGTGTATTCCGGCGGCAGGTCTTCCGCCACGGGCGCCGGGGCCAGGGTCGCCGCCCGCACCCGGATCTGATAGATGTCACCGTCCTTACTGAAGGTGAGCCCCGGCTGTAGGGTGGCCGCCTGGCGGATCAACAGCCGCAATGCGGCCTGGAGTCCCACGTCGCGGATGTTGAGGTTGACGGGCACGTTCAGTACGTTCGGATCGACCGCATACTGAAGCCCGGTCCCCGCGAACAACTGGTCGACGGCGGAGCGGAGCGGAAGGTCCCGGAGGTTAATGGTGACCTTCCGGTCCGCATCCGGCATCTGGCCCCACGCGGGGGATCCCGTGACGACAGCCGCGGCCATCAGCGTGGCGGTCAGGCATGCGCCTACGCGCTGCACCCACAGGTAACGAGCTACTTTCAGCATTTCCCTCCCCCTCTTGTTTCTGAGTGCACTGCGTCCGGCAATCTCGCAGCGCTCGTTAATTCCGGCTTCATTCCAGCCTCCGGAACCAATCCTGATTGATCAGACGGATCGGGAGGTGAAGAACTCGTAAAGGTGCTGCCGGTTATATTTCGAGGCGTTTGAAGGACGGCGTGTGGAGGAGTTCAGGGCAACCGGCCCAACCCGTTCTCTCCTCCGGTCCCGCTGGTCCCGGAACCAAGCCGAGCGTTAGTTCTTGATGTGCAGCCGGTTCTCCACGGCTTGCTGGAGGCGGGGGCTCAGGAATAGCCGTCGTGCCAGTGGCTGCAGCAGCGCTTGATATTGCTCTGGCGACACGTTCTCGTCAGCGGTGAAGAGCTGACGTCTAAGGTCGCTGACCTGGAGGGTGAGCGCCTGCGTCTGGTCGGCCAGGTGCTTCCGGAATCCCTCGGCGTCCAACACCTCGGACTCCACTACTCCCGGTGGCAGGGGTGGAGGAGGGGCGTCCGGCGAAGTGCTGAACCGGAACACCTTCGGCGGCTTTCCATCGCTGGCCCGGCCGGCGAAGACGGCTCCGCCTACCGCGCCCGGCGGAAACGGTTCGGAGAGGTGCTGCTGGAGCATGGAGAGCTCCATCTGAGCCTGCATCAGCTGTTGGGCCAGGCTGGGCTGGTTGCCCGGCAGATCGGGCCCGCCGGGCCTGCCGGGACCGGCGACCGCCTCATTGAACCCGAACATGGGGCCGCCTCCGAACGGACCGGTCACGAAGCCGGCCGCCCGATCGAGGAGAGCCGGCTCCCGGGCTTCTCCATCCGGCGTCTGACCGTTCTGGAGGAGAAACGCGCGTTCTACCTGTTTGGGGGTCAGGAGCCGCACCAGCCCCGCGAGTGAGCCATTCACGATTGCTCGCTCCGACTCCGTGCGCGAGCGCAGGGCGTTTTCCCGCATCTTGATCGCGTCTGCCTGCTCCTGCGCGGAACCCGAGCGTCCGGCGACCAGATCGTCTCGCTGGCGCAGGGCGATCCGGCGAAGGCTCTCCAACACCTTGTCTTCCCGGCGCTGCAATTCGGTGAGCTGGCGGTTTGCCGTGCGCGCGACGGGTAGCAGTTGCTGGAGTTGCGACGGCGAAAGGCGTAAGTAGCGGGTGGCCTGAAGGAGGAGCATGTCTTCCCAGGCAATGCCGGCCTCCCCCAGACTGGACCCGGTCGGGTTCTGCCGGGGTTCGGCTCCAACTGCTCCCGAGGTTGGCTTTCCGGGCTCCGGAGTCCGGGTTTGCGCCACCACGCGCCATGGCGCGAGTCCGCCCAGTGCGATCAGAATTGCGACGGACGCTGCCCATTTCGTTTGCCGTCGCGAACGGTTTCCTAACTGATGTAGCAAGGTGAGTCTCCTCTCAAGGTGAATTCCGGAGCCCAGCACGCCCAGTGCGCCGGAGCTCCATGACTTTGCGCGATGTCCGGTTGCTACTTTCAGGAGCAGCTCCGCGTAGTCTCTCGCCGAGGCTCCACTCGCTCGGACGGTCAGCTCATCGCAGGCCAGCTCCTGGGCAAGGCGGTACTGGCGCCGGCTGAGCCAGACCAGGGGATGGAAGAAGAATACGACCTGCGCCAGGGTCACCCAGGCGCTCCAGTAGAAGTCGTGACGCTTGAGGTGCGCCAACTCGTGGGTGAGCACCATCTGCAGCTCCGCCTCGCTGGCGGAGTGCACCAACTCTGTGGGCAGGATGATCGCCGGCGCGGCCCCGCCGAGGAACAACGGACCGTAGGACGGATGGACGAGGAGGGCCGGTGAGCGGTTGATGCTCAGTTGCCGGCACAGCGCGGCGAGTACCGAAGCGCAGCGGGGGTCGTCTCCCTTGGCACATTCTCGTCGCCACCGGCGGATGCGCCTCCATTGAGCCACCAGATGACCCCCGCCGAGCGCCACGCCGAGCCCCCAGGCGCAGAGCGACCAGACGGCCACCCCCACCGGGATCGGTTGCGCCGGGACGGGAGGTGCAGGCTCGACCGACATCCAGATGACCTGGGAAGGGCCGGTAGACCACCCCCCCGAGCTAAACGAGCCACGATCCAGCGAGGCTAACCGTTTCGGGCTGGCGCTTGTGGACCCTCCGGCCCTCACCTCTGGACGCGCCTTGAGGAGCGGGAGGTTGATCGGCTGCCAGAGCACCAGTGCGACGAGCAGCTTCACGAACGCGAGTCGCCAGACCCAGCAGCGAAGATTCCCCGTCACTCCGGGAAGCAGCGCACACAGCAGCCAGGCCACGAGAAAGGCCAGCGACCCCTCCCATGAGGCTTTCCCCATCCCCCGTAGCCAGTCCGCCGCCACGGCATCGAGCCCGTTAGTCGCGGCGTTCATGGCTTCTCCTCCGGGTTGGTGGCGGGCAGTTCGCGGATCTTTTTCCGCAGTTGCTCCAGCTCTTCGTCGCTGAGGTCGACTTCCTCGGCGAGATACGCCACGAACGGCTCCAGGGAGCCCTGGAGCGCATGCTCCACGAAGTCGCGGACTAGACCCCGCAGCAGCTGCACCTTGGATTGGACGGGGGAGTATTGAAACACCCCCTCCACCGCCTCTCGCCGGAGGTGTCCCTTTTCGCGTAGACGCTCCATCACGTTGAGCGCCGTCGTGCGGGTAAGCCCGCGAGTCTCCGCCAGATAGCTCGCCACCTGGCGCACCGTGACTGGATGGTGATCCTGCACGTAGCGCAGCACCTCCAGCTGCGCCGAACCGATCTTCTCTCGTTGACCCATTTCCGTCCTCCAGAGCTGACGACTCGGATCGTCAGCTCCATTGACGACTGGGATCGTCACCGGGTTTCCCTGGCGGCAACTATTTTTTCGGAGTTGCGGAATACGGGGAAGGAGAGCACGGCCCCCTGGCAGGGGACGGCACGGAAGCGGGTCCAGTGACCGAGCGGTGCGGCTTGCGAAAGTCGCACGTCCGGAGGCAGGGGATCATCCAGCGGGAGTGCGGCACGCGCCATCCCAGTGCGAGGGGACCGCGGACGTGTGGCAGCCGTGCCTTGGGGCTCGGAAATGTCCGCGCCAGGCGGGTGCTGCTCTCGACAAGCACCCGCAGCACGACCCCACGGGTGCTCGTGGCTGGTGTCTTCCCACGGGATGGACAGCGACAGTGCTGCCCGGCTGGTACGCTCGCCGGGCAGCCGCGGTCCTCCGCTGGGTGTTAACGTGGATTGCCCGAGTTGCCGTTAGACGACGAGCCGCCGGTCTGCCCGCGTACCGTACCGTCCGTCTGTCCGAAGGCGGGCTGATTGGAGGAGCCGGTACG
>Ga0255338_1004807_pt1 | contig 13315 bp, 11 predicted proteins | sample MeOH1_35cm_T4_19_FD_203715 | JGI IMG/M metagenome (GOLD analysis project Ga0255338, IMG submission 203715) | Sandy soil microbial communities from University of British Columbia, Vancouver, Canada - MeOH1_35cm_T4_195 | ecosystem: Engineered > Artificial ecosystem > Sand microcosm > Unclassified ...
CGACACCGGGCCCACGCAGGGTGCGCGTGCTCAGCGTGATTTGCTCGAAGGGCGCAAGGCCCTCGACCGCGATGCGCCGCGGCACATCGATCAGCGCATCCGCCGGCGTGATGGACAGCAGGGCCATGGCTTACTTGCCGACCTTGCTGACCTGCATCGCGCTGGTGCGGTCGCTCAGCAGCGGCACCACCTTCAGGCCCTTCTTGGCGGCCCAGATGTTCTGGTAGTGGAACAGCGGGATCTGGGCGACATCATCGGTCACCAGCTTGACCGAGTGGCGGAACATGGCCTCGCGGCGGCGCGCGTCGAACTCGACGGTGGCGGCGTCCAGTGCCTTGTCCACCGCCTCGTTGCTGTAGCGGCCCCAGTTGTTGGCTCCGCGGCCGCGCTTGGGGTCATTGCTCGCCAGGGTCTGCAAGAGGCCGTAGCCAGCTTCGCCGGTGCCGTTGCCCCAGGCGATCACGCTGACCGCGAACTCGTTCTTGGTGGCGCGCGCCGAGTAGACCGACCAGGGCACGACCTCCACCTTGGTCTTGACGCCGATGCGGCTCCAGAACTGCGCGACCGCCTGCACGCTCTCGGGCGCCTGCGGGTAGCGGTCGCCCGGCACATGGATGGCGATCTGGAAGCCCTGCGGGAAGCCGGCCTCGGCCAGCAGCTTCTTGGCCTGCTCAGGGCTGTAGGGGATGTCCTTGACCTCGGGGTTGTAGCCGAAGGTGCCCTTGGGCATCCACTGGTTGGCCTCGGTCACGGTGCCCTGCAGCACGCGGTCGACGATGGCCTTGCGGTTGATCGCCAGCGACAGGGCCTGGCGCACGCGCTGGTCCAGCAGCGGGTTCTGCGCCAACGGCTTGCCGGCGTTGTCGGTGATGAACTCGCTGGCGCCGGCGCGGAAGCTGGGCTGCAGCAGCAGCACGCGCAGGCCCGGATAGGTGTAGACGCTGACCGAGGGGGTCTTGCGCAGCTTCTCGACATCGGTGACCGCGACCTTGTCGATCACGTCGACGTCGCCGGCCAGCAGGGCCGCGGTGCGCGCCGCGCCGTTGCTGATGAAGCGGTAGTTGACCTTGTCCCACAGCGGCTTGGGGCCGTAGTAGCTCGGGTTGCGCTCGAACACGGTGCGGTCGCCGGGCGTGTAGGAGATGAACTTGTAGGGGCCGGTGCCGATCACCGCGCGGCCGGCGTTGTAGTCCTCGGTCTTGCTCTTCTCGCCGACATGCTTGCTCACCACGTAGATGGACGCGATGTCCAGCGGCAGCATCGGGTTCGGCGTGTTGGTCTTGATGATGACGGTCTGGGCGTCCTTGGCGGTCGTCGACTCGACCGTGCGCAGCGCACCGGCATAGGAGGCCACCGAGCCCGGCACGCTGCGCGCGCGCTGGAAGGAGAACACGATGTCGTCGGCGGTGAAGGGCGTGCCGTCCTGCCACTTGACGTCGGGGCGCAGCTTGAATTCCCAGGTCTTGTCGTCCAGCGCCTTCCAGCTGCTGGCGAGTGCGGGCTCCAGCTTGCCGCCGTCGCGCGAGTTGATGATGGAGTCCCAGAAATGCAGGGCCAGCGAGCGGTCGCCCGCATGGTTGTTGAGCTGCGGGTCGACCGAGGAGATCGGGTCGGCGAAGGCGATCGACAGGGTGTTCGACTGGGCCGAGGCGGTGCCGGCCAGGGCCAGCAGCGTGATCAGGGTGGAGGCGATCAGGGTGGGCTTGGTGGAGGAGGTCATGCGGTTCCTTCGTTCAAAGATCGTTCAGGTGGCAGGCGCTTTGGTGATGGATGGCGATGCCGCGCAAGGTGGGTACCTCGGTGGCGCAACGCGGCAGCGCCTGCGGACAGCGCGGATGGAAATGGCAGCCCGTCGGCGGCGCGATCGGGCTGGGGATCTCGCCGCGGATCGCCGAGAAGCGCGCGCGGCGCGTGGCGATGCGCGGGATCTCGGCCAGCAGCGCCCGGGTGTAGGGATGGTTGGGCCGCTCGAACAGCTCGGCCACCGGTGCGCTCTCGACGACGCGGCCGAGGTACATCACCAGCACGCGGTCGCACAGGTGCTCGACCACGCCCAGGTCGTGGCTGATGAAGAGATAGGCCAGGCCCAGCTCGTCGCGCAGGTCCATGAAGAGGTTGAGGATCTGCGCCTGGATCGAGACGTCCAGCGCCGCAACCGCCTCGTCGCAGACCAGCATCGCGGGCTTGACCGCCAGCGCGCGGGCGATGCCGATGCGCTGGCGCTGGCCGCCGCTGAACTGGTGCGGATAGCGGTGGCGCAGCGCCGGGTCCAGGCCGGCGCGCCGCAGCTGGGCGGCGACATAGTCGTCCTCGCCGGCGGCATCGGTCAGGCCATGCAGGCGAGCCGCCTCGCCGACGATGCGCGAGACGCGCAGCCGCGGGTTCAGGCTGGCGAAGGGGTCCTGGAACACCATCTGCACGCGCAGCCGCGCGGCCAGGCGCTCGGCCTCGTCCAGATCCTCCAACGGCTGCCCCTTGACCTGCACCCGGCCCTCGGTGGGCGCGAGCAGGCCGGCGGCGATGCGACCCAGGGTCGACTTGCCGCAACCCGATTCGCCGACCAGGCCGACGACCTCGCGCGGCCGCACGGTCAGGTCGACGCCATCGACCGCATGGGTCACGACGGGTGGTTTCGTCAGGCCCAGGCGTTGCAGTTGCCGCTTGAGCGGCCCGGGCGCGGCCCGCGCGCCGAAGCGCATCGCGACGCCTTGCAGGTCGACCAGGGGCAGGGTGTCAGGTTCGATCATCTTGTTCATGCCGCCAACTCCACGCGGCCGGGATGGAAGCAGCGCACGCGGTGCGCCGCGTCGCTCAGCTCGGGCATGGCCGCACCGCAGGCCGCACTGGCGCGCGCGCAGCGCGGCGCGAAGGCGCAGCCGCTCGGCATGGCCAGCAGGTTGGGCGCCATGCCGGGGATCTGGCGCAGCCGCGCGCCGCGCGCATTTGCGCTGGGCAGGCTGGCGATCAGGCCCTGGGTGTAGGGGTGCTGCGGGTCGTCCAGCACCTGGTCCACCGTGCCATGCTCGACGATGCGGCCGGCATACATCACGGCGATCTCGTCGGCCAGGCCGGCGACGACCGAGAGGTCGTGGCTGATCCAGATCAGCGAGGTGCCGCGCTCGCGGGTCAGCTTCTGCATCTCGGAGAGGATCTGCGCCTGGATGGTCACGTCCAGCGCCGTCGTTGGCTCGTCGGCGATGATCAGCTCGGGCCCGTGCAACAGCGCGATCGCGATCGCCACGCGCTGGCGCATGCCGCCGGAGAGCTGGTGCGGATAGGCCTTGAGCCGCTCCTCGGGGCTGGGGATGCCCATCAGCGCCAGGGCCTGGCGGGCACGCTCCAGCGCCTCGGCCCGGGTGACGCGCGCATGGGCATGGACCGCCTCGACCATCTGGGCGTCGATGCGCAGCACCGGGTTCAGGGTCGCCATGGGGTCCTGGAAGATCATCGCGATGCGGGCGCCGCGCAGCGCGCGCCGTTCGGGCTCGGCGAGTCGCAGCAGGTCGCGGCCCTGGAACAGCACCTGGCCGCCCTCGATGCGGCCCGGCGCATCGACCAGGCCCATGATGGAGAAGCCGGTGACCGACTTGCCCGAGCCCGATTCGCCGACCAGGCCCAGGACCTTGCCGCGTCCCAGGGTGAAGGAGACCTTGTTGACCACCGGCAGCACGCCGGCGCGGGTGTGGAAGCGCGTCTGCAGATCGCGCACCTCCAGCGTAGGAATTTCGGGGGCGCTCGTCATTTCTGCAGCCTCGGGTTCAGCACGTCGCGCAGCTGGTCGCCGACCAGGTTGATCGCGACGATGGTGGCCAAGAGGGCCAGGCCGGGAAAGAAGCTGATCCAGTATTCGTTGGACAGCAGGTACTGGTAGCCGTTGGAGATCAAGAGGCCCAGCGAGGGCTCGGTGATCGGCACGCCCAGGCCCAGGAAGGACAGCGTCGCTTCCAGCGTGATCGCGCGCGCCACCTGCAGCGCGCCGATCACCAGCAGCGGCGGCAGGCAGTTGGGCAGGATGTGGCCGGTCAGGATGCGCCAGGGCGGGATGCCCTGACCGCGCGCCGCGTCCACATACTCGCGCCGTGTCTCCACCAGCGCCTGGCCGCGCGCGGTGCGGGCGTAGTAGGCCCATTCCAGCAAGACCAGGGTCAGCACCACATTGCCGACGCCCTTGCCCATGTAGGCCAGGATCATCAGCGCCATCAGGATGGTCGGGAAGGACAGCAGCAGGTCCACGAGGCGCATCAAGAGCGCATCGACCTTGCCGCCGGCATAGGCCGCCAGCAGGCCCACCAGGGTGCCCAGCACCGCGGCGATCAGCGCCGAGCCGACGCCCACCAAGAGGCTGATGCGCAGGCCGTAGACGATGGCCGAGTAGAGGTCGCGGCCCTGGCCGTCGGTGCCCAGCCAGTAGGTGTAGCCGGCGCTGCTGCTGGGCGTGCCGGGATGCAGGCGCGCATCCAGCACGTCCAGCTGCATCAGGTCGTAGGGGTTCTGCGGCGTGATCCAGGGCGCGGCCAGCGCGGCCAGCACGATCAGGCCCAGCACGACGAGGCCGGCGACGGCGACGCGCGACTGCAGGAAATCGGCGCCGACGCGCCACCAGATCGAGCGCTCGTCGAAAGTCTTGTTGGCGCGGCTCATCGTGCGCCCTCCAGCCGCACGCGCGGGTCCAGCAGCTTGTAGAGCAGGTCCACCAGCAGGTTCAGGCTGACGAAGATCACGACGACCACCATCAGATAGGCCACGACCACCGGGCGGTCCAGCGAGTTGATCGAATCCAGGATCAGCTTGCCGGCGCCGGGCCAGGCGAAGATGGTCTCGGTGACGACCGCATAGGCGATCGTCGAGCCCAGCTCCAGGCCCAGCACCGTGACCAGCGGGATCAGGGTGTTGCGCAGCACATGGACCAGCACGACTCGCGCCGGGCTCAGGCCCTTGGCGCGCGCGAACTTGACGAAGTCCTGCGGCAGCACCTCGCGCACGCCGGCGCGGGTCAGCCGCAGCACCAGCGAGATCTTGAACAGCGCCAGGTTGAAGGCCGGCAGCACGAGGTGCTGCAGCCCGTCCCAGGTCAGCCAGGACCAGGCGATGCCCAGCAGTTCGCGCGTCTCGCCGCGCCCGCTGGCCGGCAGCCAGCCGAGCTGCACGCTGAACACCATGATGGCCATCAGGGCGACCCAGAAGGCCGGAAGCGAGAAGCCGACGATGCTGGCCGCCATCAACGCCTTCGAGATGGGATGCTCGGGCTTCATGCCGGCATACAGGCCCAGCGGCACGCCGATCACGACCGCCAGCAGCAGCGCGCTCACGGCCAGCTCCATGGTCGCGGGCAGGCGCTGCAGGATCAGGCGGATCGCGTCCTCCTGGTAGACGAAGCTCCTGCCCAGCTGACCGTGCAGGGCGCCGTCGACGAAGGCCAGGTACTGGCGCCACAGCGGCTGGTCCAGTCCCAGGCGCGCGATCGCCTGCAGTCGCTCCTGCTGGTTCATGTCGTCGCCGATCAGGATGTCGACCGGGTTGCCGATCGCATGCAGGCCGACGAACACGATCAGGCTCATCAGCACGACGACCAGCAGGGCCTGGCCGAGGCGGCGCAGCAGCCAGCCGGTCATCGCGCTTCTTCCTCGTAGGCAGGAAACTCGGCCGGCGTCCATTCGTCGCCGTCCAGCTCCGGCTCGGCATAGCGGCCCATCGCGGCGTAATGCTGCTCGATGTCCTCGGCCAGCAGCTGGGCCGCCAGGCCGCGCGCCAGGCGCTGGGCGCCGTCACTGATCTGCGGGATGTCGCCGGCGCTGGCGCCCTGCGAAAGCGCGGCGGCATAGTTGAAGCAGTGCACGCGCGCGAGGCCCGGGCAGGCGCCGGGCGTCTTTTCCTGGAACTCGTAGAGCGGTCCCAGGTCGGGCGATTCGGCCAGCTCGGCGTCTTCCTCGCCGGCCACCGGCGTATAGCGGTCCTGCCACAGCCTCACATGGGGCGCGATGTCGGCGAACTCGGGGCGCAGCGACCAGTTGCTGCGAAAGCCCGTGCAGAAGATCAGGAAGTCGGCCGCCAGGGGCCCTTTGCCCGTGTCGATGCGCAGGGCACCGTCGGCGCGCGGCCGCGCGCCCTGCACCGGCGTGCCCAGGTGGAAGAAGGCGTTCGCATGGCGCGAGACGCGCAGGGTGCTGCCATGCGGCGGCGGCACCTGCTGCACATTGATGTAGTGGCGGAAGCGCCATTTCCAATCGTCCGGCAGCGCATGGAAGCCCTGCGCCATGCCGGGGCTGCCGGCGCCCTTGCCCTTGTTGACGCGCGGCAGGTCGGGGCGGCGGATCAGCAGATCGACACGCGCGGCGCCACCCTCCAGCGCGGTGGCGGCCGCGTCCATGGCCGAGGCGCCGCCGCCGATCACCGCGACGCGCTGGCCGCGCAGGTCGGCGCCGTCCCAGACATCGGCCGAATGCGCCCAGCGCCCGCGCGGCAGCTGCTGCGCCCAGTCCGGCACCCAGGGGCCGCCCAGGCCGTCGCGGCCGGTGGCCAGCACCACATGGCGGGCCAGCACCGCGTAGCGGGCGCCGTCGCGCGTATCGTCGGCCAGCTCCAGCCGCACCAGGCCGTCGGCGCGAGGCTGCACCGCGAGCACGCGCTGGCGGTTGCGCACATCGAGATCGAGCACCTGGCGGTACCAGCGCAGGTAGTCGGCCCATTGCAGGCGCGGGATCTTGTCCAGCGCCTCCCATTGAGCCTCGCCGAACTGGGCCACGAACCAGGCGCGGAAGGTCAGTGCCGCGAAGCCCAGCGCCGGACCGGTCAGCTCCTTGGGCGAGCGCAGGGTCTCCATGCGCGCGGTGGTGGCCCAGGGGCCTTCGAAGCCGGCCGGCGACCGGTCGAGGATGCGGGCCTGCACGCCCAGATGGGTCAGCGCGGCGGCCAGGGCCAGGCCGGCCATGCCGCCGCCGACGATGGCGCAGTCCAGCAGCTCGGCGTCTTCCGCGTCAGTGGGGGCCGGGCGCGGCGGCACCCAGCGCTTGGCGGGCAGGCACAGGGTCTGCAGGTCCTGGCGCAGGCGCGCCTCGAGGGCGGCCAGGCCGGTGGGGGTGGGTGAGCTCATCGGCTGGACTTTCGGGGCAGGGTGGGGGCGAGCGCCTGGGACTGGGCCAGGGCGGCATGCGCCTCGGGCGCGTGGCGGACAAAGCCGGGCAGGGCCGAGGCGGTGGCGAGCAGCGCGTCGGACAGGGCCTGCAGGGCCGGGTTGAGGGGGCGCGACTGGGGCGAGATCACGCCGAAGAGAAAGGGAATGTCGGTGTCCAGCGGACGCCAGACCAGCCCGTCCAGCGGCGCACCCTGCACGGTCAGGGGTTCCAGCACCGCCACGCCCAGGCCGGCACGCACCAGGGCCAGGGCATTCATCGACGAGTTGGTCTCGATCAGGGCGTCGCGCTGGCCGGTGGCCGGTGCGGTCTGGGCCAGCATCGCGTCCAGGCGGTGCCGCAGCCGGAAGGGATTGCTCATGGTGATCAGGCGCCGCCGCGCCAGTGCGGCCAGGGGCACGCGCTCCAGCGCCGCCAGCTCGTCGCCGGCGGCCAGCACGGCCAGGCAGGGCAACTGGCCGATCCAGTGCACCTGCAGGCCGCGGTGCTCCAGCGGCAGGCTGCAGGCGCCCAGCTGCGCCGTGCCGCCGAGCACCGCATGCAGGACCTGCTCGGGCGGTGCCGTGCGCAGCTGCACCGGCGCCGGCCCGCGCTGGGCCTCCAGGTGCGCCAGGGCCTGGGGCAGCAGGCCCACGGCCAGGGCCGAGGTGGCGGCCAGCAGCAGGGGCTGGGGGCGGCCCTGGGCGATCGCGGCGGCGCGCTCGCGGATCTGGCGCAGGCCGGCGAGGGCGTGCTGGGCGTCCTCGTAGAGCAGGAAGCCCTGCTCGGTCGGCGTGACCCGGGGCCCGTTGCGTACAAAGAGCGCATAGCCGATCTCGGCCTCCAGCTCCTGCACCAGGCGCGTGATGGCCGGCTGCGAGCGCCCCAGCAGGCGGGCCGCGCCGGTGACGCTGCCCGAGCTCATCACGGCGGCAAAGGCTTCAAGTTGGCGCGCTTCCATGTCCCAGATCAATATCCGAATTTCGGATCATGGCCTATTTAGTATTTGATTGATAAATACTAAAACCGCATTTGCTTATGCGTCTCGGTGAAAGCCTGGGGGTGTGATGGCGTTGCGGGCCCGGCCTGCCCCGTCCTGGGACAGTCGGCCCGCCGCCGGCACGGGCTGCTGCGCCCTCAGCGCAGCTCGAAGGTGGAAAAGCGCGCCGCCATGCGGCTCAGGACGGCATCGTCCGGAGCGGGCGCCAGGCGCCCATCGATGCGGCAGCGCTGCAGCCGCCAGTGCTGCACGCCCAGCCCGGCCAGCTCGCCGCTCAGGGCCTGCAGCGCCGCCTCGGGATACAGCGCGGGATGCCAGGTGGTGCGGCATTCATAGGCCAGGCCCGCGCAGCGCGCCCGCTCCAGCAGCCGTGCCAGCGAGTCGCGCACGCGGGCCGCGCTGCCCGGCACGCCGCTCAGCGCATCGAGTTGCGACCAGGGCGCCTTGATGTCCAGCCCCACCCAGTCGAGCAGGGGCAGCAGGGCGGCCAGGCGCCGCGGATACATGCCGGCGCTGTGCAGACCGACCTGGAAGCCCAGGCCGCGCAGCGTGGCGACGGCCTCGGGCAGGCCGGCCTGCAGGCTCGGCTCGCCGCCGGAGAAGACCACGCCGTCCAGCAGGCCGCGGCGGCGCTGCAGAAAGTCCAGCAGCGCCGGCCAGGACAGCGCGGCCGGCGCATCGGCGTCCAGCAGGCCCGGGTTGTGGCAGTAGCCGCAGCGCCAGGGGCAGCCCTGCAGGAACACCACCGCGGCCAGGCGGCCGGGGAAGTCGATCGTGCTCAGCGGCTGCAGGCCGCCGATTCTCAGCATCGGATCGGCATCCGCTCAGGCGCCCGGCGCCGCGCCGCGGGCGTCGGGCGGCTGGACAAAGAAGCGGCGTTCGCGGTGCTCGCCCTGCTTGCCGGTGTTGAAGCTGGCCACCGGTCGGTGGTAGCCCATCACGCGGGTCCAGACCTCGCAGGGCTGGCGCTCCGCGTCGCTCAGGCGGATGTCTTCGGAAGGGACGTTCATGGCAGCATCTCCTCGGTGCTTGTGTTGTGGGACATGGGGAAGCGGTCGCCGGCGGCGGCCCGGGCGCGCTTGCGGGCCAGGCGCTCCTCGTCGCAGCGCGGGCAGAAGGCATGCTCGCCGGCCAGATAGCCGTGGGTCGGGCAGATCGAGAAGGTCGGCGTCACGGTGATGTAGGGCAGGCGGAAGCGGCTCAGCGCGCGCCGCACCAGCTCGCGGCAGGCCGCGCCGCCGGAAAGGCGCTCGCCCATGTAGAGGTGCAGCACGGTGCCGCCGGTGTAGCGGGTCTGCAGCGCCTCCTGGCGCTCCAGGGCCTCGAAGGGATCGTCGGTGAAGCCCACCGGCAGCTGCGAGGAGTTGGTGTAGTAGGGCTGTTCGGGCGTGCCGGCCTGCAGGATGGCGGGCCAGCGCTTGCGGTCCTCGCGGGCGAAGCGGTAGGTCGTGCCCTCGGCCGGCGTGGCCTCCAGGTTGTAGAGGTGGCCGGTCTCCTCCTGGAAGACGGTGATGCGTGCCCGCACATGCTCCAGCAGGCGCAGGGCCATCGCGTGACCGGCCGCGGTCGTGATGTCCTCGGCGTCGCCGCTGAAGTTGCGCAGCATCTCGTTCAGGCCGTTGACGCCCAGCGTGGAGAAATGGTTGCGCAGGGTGCCGAGGTAGCGCTTGCTGTAGGGGAACAGGCCCTGGTCCATCAGGCGCTGGATCAGCTTGCGCTTGAGCTCCAGGCTTTGCCGGCCCAGCTCCAGCAGGCGGTCCAGCGCGGCCAGCAGGGCTGTCTCGTCGCCGTGGTGCAGGTAGCCCAGGCGCGCGCAGTTGATCGTGACGACGCCGATGCTGCCGGTCTGCTCGGCGCTGCCGAACAGACCGTTGCCGCGCTTGAGCAGCTCGCGCAGGTCCAGCTGCAGCCGGCAGCACATCGAACGCACCATGTTCGGCTCCAGCTCCGAGTTCAGGAAATTCTGGAAGTAGGGCAGGCCGTACTTGGCCGTCATCTCGAACAGCGCATTCGCGTTCTCCGACTCCCAGGGGAAGTCGGGCGTGATGTTGTAGGTGGGGATCGGGAAGGTGAAGACCCGGCCCTTGGCGTCGCCGGCCATCATCACCTCGATGTAGGCGCGGTTGATCAGGTCCATCTCGGCCTGCAGCTCGCCGTAGGTGAAGGGCATCTCCGCGCCGGCGATCACCGGCACCTGCTCGCGCAAGTCCGCGGGGCAGGTCCAGTCGAAGGTCAGGTTGGTGAAGGGCGTCTGCATGCCCCAGCGCGAGGGCACGTTGAGGTTGTAGATCAGCTCCTGCATGCATTGGCGCACCGCAGCATAGTCCATGCGGTCCTTGCGCACGAAGGGCGCCATATAGGTGTCGAAGGACGAGAAGGCCTGGGCGCCGGCCCATTCGTTCTGCAGGGTGCCGAGGAAGTTGACGATCTGGCCCACGGCCGAGCTCATGTGCCGGGGCGGCGCCGATTCGACCTTGCCCGGCACGCCGTTGAGCCCCTCGTGCAACAGGGTGCGCAGCGACCAGCCCGCGCAGTAGCCGCTGAGCATGTCGAGGTCGTGGATGTGGAGGTCGCCCTCGCGGTGCGCCAGGCCGATCTCGGGCGCGTAGACATGGGACAGCCAGTAGTTGGCCGTCACCTTGCCGGCGACGTTCAGGATCAGGCCGCCCAGCGAATAGCCCTGGTTGGCATTGGCGTTGACGCGCCAGTCCGCGCGCTCCAGGTATTCGTTGACCGAGCGCTCGACATCGACCATCGTGCGGCGGTCCTGACGCAGCCGCGCATGCTGCTCGCGGTAGGCGATGTAGGCGCGCGCGGTCTTCAGGTGGTTGGCGGCGATCAGGGTCTGTTCGACCACGTCCTGCACCTGTTCGACCTCGGGCGCCGCGCCGCAAAAGCGGTGCGCCAGCACCTTCAGCACGCCGTGCTGCAGCAGCGCCAGTTCCTCGTGCCCGTACTCGCCGCTGGCGATGCCGGCGCGCTGCAGGGCCAGTGCGATCTTCTGCGCGTCGAAGGGGACGAGGCGCCCGTCGCGCTTGCGCACCTGCGCGGGCAGGACCGTCAGGGTATTTGATAAGGGCATCTTGGTTGCACTCCACTAGATATGGGGTGCAGCCTAGTCGTCTGACACTATATGTGGATTTGCGTCAGCGCAAAATCCGACGTCTCAGGTGAAACGCTTGCGGTAGTCGCTGGGCGCGACGCCAACGCAGCGCACGAAAGCGCGGCGCAGGCCGTCGGCATTGGCATAGCCGACCGCGTCGGCCAGGCGCTTCAGCGGCAGCTCGCGCTCCTCCAGCAGACGCCGCGCCGCATCGACGCGCGCCATCTCGACGAACTCGGCCGGTGTCGCACCCGCATCGGCGCGGAACACGCGCGCGAAATTGCGCTCGCTCATGCCAGCCCGGCGTGCCAAGGCCGGTACTGACAGGTCTTCCCGCAGGTGCGCGAGGATGTAGTCCTGCAGTTTTCCGATCGCCGTGCGTTCAGCGCTCTGTGCTGCCAGATGGGCGCTGAACTGCGACTGGCCCCCGGGGCGTTTCAAGAACATCACCAGCTCACGCGCCACCCGCAGCGCCAGCTCGCGCCCATGGTCTTCCTCGACAAGGGCCAGGGCCAGGTCCATGCAGGCGGTGACGCCGGCCGAGGTATAGGTCTTGCCGTCTTTCACATAGATGCTGTCGGGCTCGACCCGGGCCTGGGGGTACTGGCGCGCCAGGCGCTCGGCCTCGTTCCAGTGGGTGGTAACGCGCTTGCCGTCCAGCAGTCCTGCAGCACCCAGCACGAAGGCGCCGCTGCAGACAGCGGCAACGCGCCGAGCCAAGCCGGCCTGACGTGCCAGCCAGGCTCGCAGCTCGGCATCGACGGTGACGTCATGGATCTGCGGACTGCCAGCCACCAGCAGAGTATCGAGCTTGCCGCGGTGCGTAGCGACCGTGCAGTCCACCGCCAGGCGCAGCCCGCTGCTGCCCTTGAGCAGGCCGGGCTCAGTGCCGATGATCTGAACCCGGTAGGCGCGTGGATTGCCGAGCTGGCGCGCCGCCTCGGCAAAGACGTCAGCCGGGCCGATCACGTCCAGCAACTGGGCGCGGGGGAAGGCGAGGATGGCGATCTGCATGGCCGTGTGTGCAAGAGGATTGGCAGAAAGTGACGCGCCGCGGTGCTGGCACTTTTGTAAGTCTGGCTGAAAATTACGTAAACGGCAAATAGAGCCAATCGACCTAGTCACCAGTCACTGTTCACCGCCAGCCCTACCAGGAGTCCCCATGCGCACCACGACCGTCTCTCCCGACCTGCCTTATGCGGCCACCCTGCCGCCACGGTCCAGCATCAGGCATCTGCCCGTCAATCTGTTCGGCGCTGTGATGGGGCTGTCGGGGCTGGCCCTGGCATGGCGCCTGGCTAGCCACAGCCTGGGCATGCCGGCCGTCATCGGCGAGGCCATCGCCGCGCTCGCGCTGGGCGTCTTCGTTCTGCTTGCCGGCGCCTATCTGGTGAAGCTGCTGCGCCACCGCGACGCAGTGCGCGCGGAGTTCGCCCACCCGGTGATCGGCAACTTCTTCGGCACGATCGCGATCTCCCTGCTGCTGCTTTCGTCCCTGGCCCAGCCCTACGGGGCGGTCGCTGCGCAGGCGCTGTGGAGCTTGGGCAGCGCCGCGGCTCTGCTGCTGGGCTATGACGTGGCCACGCGCTTGCTGCGCGGCAACGGTTCGCCGCAGAACGCCGTGCCGGCCCTACTGATCCCCGGCGTTGCGGCGCTGGACATCGCGGTTACCGGTGCCCATATGCCGATGGCCTGGGCGGGCGAGCTGAACCTGGCGGCCCTTGCCATCGGCGTCGTGCTGGCCCTGCTGTTGCTGAGCCTGATCTTCGCGCGCCTGGTGCAGCAGCCGGCCCTGGCCGCAGGCCTGAAACCTTCGCTGATGATCCTGGTTGCACCCTTTGCCGTGGGCTTTCTGGCCTATACCAACATCATTGGCGAGGTCGACCGCCTTGCGGCCCTGCTGTTCTACTTCGGCCTGTTCGCCTTCCTGCTGGTAGCGCCCAAGGTGTTCCGCCGCGACGTGCCTTTCGTGCCAGGCTGGTGGGCCATCAGCTTCCCGATGGCTGCGCTCAGTAATGCCGCGCTGAAGTATGCCGAGGCCCATGCCACGCTGCCCCTGACCATATTGGCCGGGCTGCTGTTGGCCGTGCTGAGCCTGGCGGT
>Ga0255338_1004809_pt1 | contig 13311 bp, 11 predicted proteins | sample MeOH1_35cm_T4_19_FD_203715 | JGI IMG/M metagenome (GOLD analysis project Ga0255338, IMG submission 203715) | Sandy soil microbial communities from University of British Columbia, Vancouver, Canada - MeOH1_35cm_T4_195 | ecosystem: Engineered > Artificial ecosystem > Sand microcosm > Unclassified ...
GCGGCTTCGCTGTTCCCGGCGGGGACGGATCCCAATCTGAAGATCCGGATCGGCTGTTACGCGGTGGAAGATGTTGCCGGGCAGGTTGTTGATCCGGCGGAGCTGCTGGTTCGCGCCGCCATGGCGCTGCGGCGGGCGCAGCGTGACACGTCGGCTCCCCCCGTCTGCTTCTTTGGCCAGACCTATTCAGTCAGCTGAGGTGCATCGTGTCCGCTCCGTGGGAGCGGACACGATTCCACAGGTCCCCACGTTCCAGACCCCATCAATTGTCCTCTGAGCCGTCCGTCAGGCTCACGACCGAAACCGGCGTATAGCCCTCGTCCTCCGCCTGGTAGCCCGGCAGGTACGAGTAGTGTCGGTAGATCCGTGACTGCGGCACGTCATTGAGGACGGCACCGAGTACGCGAACCGGAAGGCGGTCGAGCAGTTCGAGCTTGGCCTGGGCGAGTTCGCCATCCGTACTCCCGGTGCGAAGCACCAGGATCATGTTGCCGGTGGCAGTGCCGAGTACGTACGCATCCACACCGGCGCCGAGCGGCGGCGTGTCGACGATAATCACGTCGTACTGTGTGCGCAGATCCCGGATGAGCTGCGACATGGCCGGCGAGCCGAGCAGTTCCGGTCCCGACTGCATGCGTGTGCCCGATCCCACCAGCGTAAAGCCGCGGTCACACGCCTGGCGCACTTCGTCGAGTTGTGCGCGGCCGGCCAGGTAATCGGTCAACCCGGGCACGCGCCGCAGCCCGAGCGAGCGGTGCAGGTCGCCGCGACGGATGTCGCCATCAACGAGCACGACGCGGTACCCCTGACCCGCGAAAACCGCGGCCAGGCTGCCGGCAACGGTCGATTTACCGTCGCCACTCTCCGGACTCGTGACGCTGACCATCAGCGGACCCGCTGAACCGTGCGCATGCACGAGCGAAAGCCGCAGTTCGCGGAACGCCTCGGCGAGCTGAATGGCCGCTTCCCGGTCCCGCGTGTTCAGCCCATCCTTGACGTGCGGCAGCGCGCCCAGGATCGGCAGACCCATTTCGGTCACCTGCTCCGGATACCGGACGCGGCGGTCGCGCCGGTCACGCAGCACCACACCAAGAAGGGCGAGCCCCACCGCACCTGCGCCGAACCCGGCGATGACCATCCTTCTTAGATCGGCGACCGGCGAACCGGGCGGCTCCGCCGGGTCAATGATGCTGACATCCGGGATGCTGCTCACCGCCGCCAGCTTCGCGGTTTCGTACCGCTGTCTCAATTCGCCGTGCAGGTTCGCCGCAGTCAGCACGTTGCGCTGCAGCCGATTTTCTTCCATTTGCCGCGGAGGGATCTGCTGAAGTTCGCGCGATGCGGAGGCGATCTGCGCATCGATCGAGCGTTCCTGCGTTGACAGCTGCGCCACCAGGTCGCGCACCGCACGGGGAATCGTGTTCGTCTCGAGTGTCGCGATCGCCCCGAGCAGCGTCCGCACCGGCCCGTGCTCGTTCGTGTAGCGCTCCTGCAGCGTCCGTAACTCGACGCGCTTCGTCGTAAGATCGTTCAGCAGCGACGTCAACACCGGCGAACTGCGGGCAGCCGGCACTGCGACGAGCGCATCCATCGTGAGTTCGCCCGACTGCGTCCGCCTCAGGATGTCCTCCAGCGCTACACGGTCGCGGCGCAGGTCCTCCTGCTGCACCTTCATGTTGAAGTAATTCGACAGCACCGGGGCCTGCGTCTGCTGCACGCCGGCTGCGATCGGCGCCCCCTGCTCCGATGGCAGCGTGATCGTCTGAACACCGAACGTTTCCAGCGCTATCTCCGCATCCTTCAACGCCTGCTCCGCATAGAGCCGTTGCTCGTTGAGGATCTTCGTCAACTCGTCGAGCTGCTGGCGCTTCAGCTGCGCGGCAATGAACACGAACCGCGTCATCACCGCGTTCAATATGGCCGAGATCCGCACCGGATCCGTGCCCCGATATGTCAGTTGCAGGAATCGTCCATCGGGCACCATCCGTGGCACGATCTGATTCTGCAGCTGCATCGCGACATCGCGTGGCGGTCTCAGCGTAAACTCCACCACCTTGGCCGGGGCCCGCAGGTGCGCCGGCGGTGTCCACGAAAACCCTACCGCCTCGCCGACCTTCTCCTGCGACGCGCCCCGCTGGATCTCTCCCCCTTCCAGCGTCGTCAACACGAACGACTTCCCGTTCGGCAGCACCGTGTACCGGTACGATCCGAATCGCGCCCGCTCGGCCAGCGTCGCATCCTGAAAATCCGCGTGTGAGGCACCCTTCGCCACCGAGATGTACAGCCGCTCTTCCCGAACCACGTGCTCCATGACCACGAACGACTTCAGCAGTTCGATCCAGCTGTACGATTCCAACAGTTCGCCCGTCCGGATCGGCCCCTGGTTTTCCTGTGCTCGACTGCCGCTCCCCGCGATCCAGATCCGCCCGTCGGTACTGTACTCCAGTTGGACAAACCGGCTCGCGACGACTCCCACCGCCGTGCCCACCACCGCGGCTGCCAGGATCAGCCACTTGTGCCGCTTCACGGCTTCTATCATCCGCGCAGGATCCGCCCCCGCTTCCTCTTCATCGCGCACCGGCGCAAGTCGGGCCGCGGCACGCCCGCTCACATCGGCCAGCTGCGGCACGAGGTGCGGATCCGATTTATCGAAATTGCTTGACATGCGTTTACCGATTGCTCGATGTGGGAGACCAGACGCAGCGCCTTCCGCAATCGAAGGACCACCGTCCGGAGCACTGAAACAACGTGTACCTGCCCCTATTCCCTGCGCATCTTCCCTCAATCTGGGCCGGCCCAAACGATGTGGCGCCGCCGCAACAAAACAGGACATCACGCACGAGATGCCTTGCGTATTCCAGTTATCGTGTTAGCATTCCACCACTTACAGTTGCGCTTGGATTTCGGGAACGGTCCGGAAAGGCCGCTTCGTGTCGGATCCTTCCGCTGCGATCGCAACCCCTTTCGGGTACCGATTGCTGTTGCGACGGCGCAACATTGTCGGTGCATGACTGCGCGGGGCACATAGCCCCGGGGGACGCACTTTCGCCCCCAGCACTCCAACGGATTTGGACGCGATTTAAGACAATTGTATGTCGCCCGCACCGCCAGTTTTCGTTCATTCCTGTGGCGTTCTGCAACAGTTGACGCTATGGGATGCAAAAACATCTTATTGTCTGCGACTTGCCGTTCCGAATCTGTTGCGTCGGCGCAGAAAAAGATGCTTGACATCGGCATGTAACCTGCGCACGGTGTAGTGCGTCTGCACCACCGCTTCGTCCCAGAGAAAAGGGCACCCCGGTCGTGAGGCCGGTCCGCAAAGCCAAGGGGACTCGAGAGAGTCAGCCCAGCCGCCAAAATGGGATGCGCGCGTGTCACGGCACGTGTGGTAGTGCGCATCTTCCTTTCTGCAACAAGAAAAAATGACAACGTCCGTAGTGGGTGCTGAAGCCGAACGGGCGTCTCTCGTGAGCACGAGCACGGAAGAGATCAAGCGGCATATCGCTGCCTTCCGTCCCGAGCTGACCGAGGCGACGCTGACCTACCGAGCCGCGGTGTTGCTGCTGCTCGGGCCGCAGGTGCGTTTCAATATTGACCGCCTGACGTCACGCACGCGTTATCCGCGCGCTCAGGTTGCTGCGTGCGCGCGCCGCCTGTTCGACCACGGGCTGTGGCGTTCGGAGGGGCCGGACTATCGCTGGTCGGGGTGCCAGGACGCGGAATTCTGGCTGGACGTGGCGGTGGCCGAGGGTCGTTTGCAGCGGCGCGTGGACGGATCGGGCGAGCTGGAATGGGCGGAAGCCGGGACGTGGCGGAAGGCATACGACTTCGTGACAAGGGACACGTCCCTGACGATTGCCTACGTTGATGCCCCGGTGGCTGCGACTCGCGACGAGGACGAGACGGCGCAGGTCAGGCCGGAGAAGCTCGAGCGGCCCGTGGTTGCGGAAGAGCGAGTCGAGTTTGCCGCGGTGCTTGCTGGCGTTGCGGTGCTGGAGAAGGATCCGTCGCAAGCACGGGCCAGGAGTACTGGACCGAAGTGGACGAGGCTGGACGGCCTGAGGCGGTCGGATCTGTTCCCCGATGCGCAATGGCTGAGCTGACGTTGGAATCGGCGCTACAGGATCAGGACAACTGGGGAGCAATGGCGTATGTCAGTCGGTGAACTGAATGAACGCAGGCCTGCGGCGAACGCGGGTGGCAGCGGCGGACTCGAGCAGCTTGCGCTTCTGACGGGCGACCGTGCCTTCAACTCGACGGTCCGCATTCTGATCCTCGAAGACGAGCACACGCTTCGTGAGAGCTGCCAGTCGGTACTCGCACACGAGCATTATGACGTGACGGCGTGTGGCCGGGCCGACGACGCGCGGGATCTGCTACAGCGCAAGACCTTCGACATTGTGCTGCTGGATCTGTACATGCCGAAGGTGAACGGGCTCGAACTGCTGGAGGCGTGTCTTCAGGCGAATCCTGAGACGCTCGTCGTTGTCATGACGGGCAACCCATCGGTGGAATCGAGCATCGCCGCGCTGCGGGCAGGTGCCTGGGATTACCTGCCGAAGCCGTTCACGGCGAGTCACCTTCAGGTTCTTTGCGGACGGGCCGCGCACACGGTGCGAGTCTCGCGCGAGAGCAGCAAGTCGCGGGGTGAAGGGGAAAAGAGCCCGGGCCACAGCAGCAAGATCGGGCTGATCGGCCGTTCGCCTGCGCTGTTGCGCGCGGTTGAACTCGCGCGCAAGGTCGCTGCGACGGACGCTTCGGTGTTTTTGACGGGTGAGAGTGGCAGCGGCAAGGAAATCTTTGCGCAGTTCATCCATCATCACAGCCGCCGCAGCAGCCGTGCGTGGGTGCCGATCAACTGCGCAGCGCTCCCGGAGACGCTGCTCGAGTCAGAAGTGTTCGGGCACGTGAAGGGCGCGTTCACGGGCGCGGTGCGTGACAAGCCCGGCCTGCTCGAGATTGCCCACGGCGGCACGTTCTTCCTGGATGAATTGACAGAGATGTCGCAGACGATCCAGGCGAAGCTGCTGCGCGTGATCCAGGACGGCGTCGTTCGTCGTGTCGGCAGCGAGAGCGTCGACGCGGTGGTCAATGTGCGATTCATCGCCGCGACCAACCGCGATCCGCGGGAAGCGATCGATGGCGGCATTCTGCGGAAGGACCTCTTTTACCGCCTCAGTGTGGTGCCGATCCGGATTCCGCCGCTGCGCGAGCGCATCGAAGACATCCCGCTCCTGGCCGAGCATTTCATGTCGGTCTACTGGAAGAAGCACCGCGACCGTGGCTCGCCGATCCCGCATTTCAGCCGCGCTGCCATGGAAGACCTGCAGCGTCGCGAGTGGCGCGGCAACGTGCGTGAGCTTCAGAATGTGATTGAACACGCGGTCGTCCTTCTCGAACCTGGCTCGGAGATTCAGCCGGAAGATTTGCCGGCTGGAGAGTCGGGCCCCGCGCGCCCGGCCGCGATGCCGTGGCGCGAGGAATGGAAGCCGGACTTCACGTTCCGCGATGAGGGTTACCACGCCGAACGCGATCGTGTGCTTGCGGAATTCGAGCTCGGATACCTGAGCTGGCTGGTGGAGCGCGCCGGCGCGAACATGTCGAAGGCGGCGAAGATTGCACGTGTCGATCGCACCACGCTGTACCGGCTGATGGAGCGTCACCGTCTGCACCGTGACACGATCATCACCACGCAGCCCGATGCTTGAGGCATCTGCCCGTCCTTCGAATCTGTCTTATTCGCCGGTGCCGGTGCAGTCCGATCCGTTCAGGGAAATCGCCACGACGGCTGTGCGAGAGGCCGCTGTCCGCGTGGCGAACGGCACCGAAGCAGCGAACTCGGGTCCTGCCTTTCTGTCTCTTCGCGCGATCGCGCGCTGCCTCGACCGCGGCTCCACGGAGCCGCTTGAACAGATCGCCGGTTCGGATTTCGACCACACACTGTGCCGCCGTCAGCTGGACGATCTGCGTCACCAGGTGCTGCTGCTGATTGCCAACCTCCAGCACGAGCACAGCACGGCGGATGTCGTGTCGCTCCTGCTCGGTTTCGAACGCGTTCGGCAATGGCTCAATGCGCGGCAGCAGGCGGAACCGCAACTCTCCCTGGCCAGCATGAACATGGTCGTGGAGATTGCACACGATCTGCGTTCGCCGCTTACGTCGATTCTCTTCCTTTCACAGACGTTGCGCCTCGGACAGAGCGGCGAAATCAACGATCTGCAGCACCGTCAGCTGGTCCTCATTTACGCCGCGGCCCTCGGAATGGTCGCCCTCGCGAGCAACCTCATTGAACTCGCCCAGGGTGAAGACCAGCTGCTGGAGCAGAACCCCGCTCCGTTCTCGGTGGCCGAGGTTCTCGAATCCGTCTGCGATATCGTCCGACCGATTGCGGAGGAAAAGAAGCTCGCCCTTCGCGTACTGCCGCCCGTGGTCGATCACCGCATCGGCTTCGCATCCGCGCTCAGCCGCGTGCTTCTCAACCTCATCACCAACGCCCTGCAGAACACGGAAGAGGGATTCGTCGAAATCTCCGTGCGACCGAAGGGCTCGAGTGTTCTCGAGTTTTCGGTCCGTGATTCGGGGCCCGGTCTGCCGGAAGATGCGCAGCAGGCCATGTTCGATCCGTTCCGCAGGGTCCGGAAGGGCAGCCGCTTCGGCTTCTCCGGTTCGGGGCTCGGACTGGCCATATGCCGCCGCCTCCTCGCTGCCATGGGCTCAGAGCTACATTACGAAACCGCGTCCGGTTGGGGCACGCGTTTCTATCTCGATCTGGAGTTGCCGCCCGCCAGCATGTAGCAGGTTTCCGTACCTCCCTGTGCGCCACCTGTTGTGCTGTGCCACGCCAGTCCTGTAGTAGCACGTCAACACGAGTCGGCATCACGCTACGAAACGAATTTCCACCCGCCCATGTGCGATCCGCTTCAACTTACGATATGGTAACAGTTTACCAGGTTGTGCCACTTCGTGAGGCACGCGCATATGGATTGCTCCGGGGGGCATGTGTTCGCAGGGATTGCTTGCACCTCCCTGCGGGTACGTCCCCGTTACCGATCGTGGAGCAATGACGAACCCTGCAGCCAAATCGACTACGCGCCGCGCCGTGCCGCGTCCTGGCAGAGCGGTCGTAGCACACGGCGAAGTCGCCCTTCATGCCTGGACACCCCTCGACGATACCGCAGACGAGCGCTCGCGGGCGATTTCGCGCGCCACGTCCCGGGGCCTGAACGTCGCCATCGCAGCGATCGGGATCGTGCTGGCTGCGCCTCTCATGCTGATCATTGCGGTGCTCGTGAAGATCAGTTCGCCGGGCCCGATCATCTATACCCAGACGCGTGTCGGCATCGACCGCCGCGGCAAGAACCCCGGGCCTGCGGCGAGTCGCCGAAAGGTCAATTACGGTGGGCGTCTCTTCCGGATCTACAAGTTCCGGACAATGACGGAAAGCCCGAACGCAACGCTCCAGGTGTGGGCGGACCCGAACGATCGTCGCGTTACGCGCGTCGGCGCCGTGCTTCGCAAGTATCGTCTGGACGAGCTGCCGCAGCTGTTCAACGTGCTGAAGGGCGATATGAACGTGGTCGGCCCTCGGCCCGAGCAGCCCAACCTGTTCATTTCGCTGAGGGAGCAGATTCACGGCTACCCGCAGCGCCAGCGTGTGCTGCCCGGCATTACGGGCTGGGCCCAGGTCAATCAGAGCTACGACCGCTGCATTGAGGATGTCAAGCGCAAGCTCGCGTTCGATCTCGAGTACATTGAACGACAGTCTCCGCTGACCGATATCCGGATCCTGCTTCGGACGATTCCGGTGGTCCTGATGAAACGGGGGGCTTGGTGAACGCAGCCCCCCAGGGGTTGCAGAATCTTCGTAGTATCAGTCTCAGCGGCCTGAACATCTCACCTGCCCTCGGCGTGGCCTGGGGCGCCTTCGTGATCCTTTACGCCTCACCCTTCATTGCTCTCGCAACCGATTGGTGGACGATGGACGACGCGGCGCACGGGCTGTTGCTGTTCCCCCTTGCACTCTGGCTCGGCTGGAAGCAAGGAATCGACCTACCGGCGAGGGAGCAGCCCGTTCTCGGCAGTGCCATCATCGGCGCCGCCGTTGTGCTCAACTATCTGGCCGATCTGGCCGCCGAAGTATTCTCGCTACGTGTTTCCATGCTGATGGCGGCGGCCGGACTGGTCGTATTCAGCCTGGGCTTCCGCCAGCTACTGCGCTGGTGGCTTCCCGCGCTGCTACTCGGTCTTTGCATTCCGCTCCCGGACATTGTCCTCAGTGCCATTGCGTTCCCGCTTCAGATCAAGGCGTCCGCGATCGGCGCCACCATGCTCGAGTGGCGAAACGTTCCGGTCATACTCTCCGGAAACGTGATCCAGCTGCCTGGTCAGACCCTTTTTGTCACCGAAGCGTGTAGCGGGTTGCGATCGCTGTCGGCCTTGATTGCACTCGGGCTCGTCGTAAGCGGACTCTGGCTCAAACGACCGGCCCTCCGCTTTCTGCTCATCGTGCTTTCGATTCCCGTTGCGGTAGCGGTAAACGGCTTTCGAGTTTTCCTCACGGGCTATTTGATTTTCTTCAGTGATCCTGCCCTGGCTACGGGCTTCATGCACCTGACGGAAGGGTGGATCCTGTTCCTGTCCGCGTTCGCAATTCTCGGCTGGCTTACCGCGCTGTTCGCACGCGGCGAGCGCTGGCTGGACGGAAGAGTACACGCATGAAACTCCGCGCGTGGGCACCTGCCACCTTGCTTGCCATTGGATGCCTTCTATCCATGGGCGTCCGCCCGCAGAGAACGATGCCGCTGCGCGAATCGCTTGCGACCGCCGTTCCTGCATCGATCGAGCAGTACACCGGTACGGATCTAGAAATTTCCGCTGAAGAAATCGCCGTGGCAGGCATGACCTCTTACCTGTTTCGGTCCTTTTCGACGCCCGGCGACAAAAACGCTAACTTTTCCGTCTACGTCGGCTACTACGATCGGCAGGCGCGGGGTCATACCATCCATTCGCCCAAGAACTGCCTGCCGGGTTCAGGGTGGTCTGCTCTCGCATCGACCACGATCGCGGTGCCTGCGGCGGACGGACCGGTCCGCGCCAATCGCTACGTGTTGCAGCGCGAGAATGAACGCGCGCTCGTCGTGTACTGGTACCAGGGACGCGGCCGCGTCGAGGCGAACGAATACAAGGTCAAGGCCGACCTCCTTCGCGACGCAGCCTTGCGTCGGCGTACGGAGGAGGCGCTCGTTCGCATCGTCGTGCCGATCCGCAGCTCGGAAGCAGACGCGCAGCAACTCGCACTGCACGCGGCAGCCCGCCTGGTCCCGTCGATTTACAACGCTCTTCCCCTCTGATCACTCGCTTGGCAAGACGCTGATCGCGCGATCAGCATTCGGGTGTTGCACACGTGCAGCACCGACGTTCATCAGAGCGGACAGCACGAAACCCTGACAACTGCCATAACTTGTTACCGTCCAGCCACTTATAGGCCAGTCGCGACCCGCAGCCTGCCTCGTATGCCACTTGCCCAGTGCACCTGACGCGAACTCATATATATCAGGCAACAGGGTAGTGATCATGCCGGTAGATCTTCCTGAAGGTGGGAAGCTTGCCTTTTCCATCATCGATTATCCGGACACCGCTTCGGTAGCGTCGGTTCGGCCCATCTATGATTTGCTGCATCAGCTCGGAATTCGGGCGAGCCGTGCGGTATGGTCATTTGGATCGTCCGAATCAGGTAAGCCGGATCTGCGTGGATCCCTGGAAGATCCCGAGCACCTCGACTTTGCGCTCGAGCTCCAGAGCAAAGGCCATGAGATCTGCTGGGCCGGAGCTTCCCACGGCGCGAACCGCCGGGAGCGGATCGTGGAGGGTCTCGACCGTTTCGCCGAAGTGTTCGGCCACTCACCGCGCGTGTACCTCAACGCGTCAACGAATCGCGAAAGTCTTTACTGGGGTCCAGAGCGCATCGATCAGCCACTGCTGCGCGCAGTATCCCAGCGCGCGGCACCGACACCGATCGGCTACTACCAGGGCCATGTAAACGGATCGACGTTCTGGTGGGGCGATATCTGCAAGGAACGGATCGACTACGTTCTCAACCTCACCTTCGATGAAGTGAACGTTCGCCGCGTTAACCCCGGTCTGCCCTACTACGACCCGGTTCGGCCGCTGGTGCGCTGGTGGTTCTCCGCTGTCGATGTCGAGTCAGGATCAGAATTCAATCAGCTGCTGCGGCCGGACCGGCTCGAACGGCTGGTCCGCGAGAACGGCTGCTGCATCGTCTCGACGCGTTTGACCAAAGGTTATCTGCGTGATGGCCAGGTCGAGAGGCTCACCCGAAAGCGGCTTGAATCCGTTGTCAACGCGGGTGCCTGGTTCGCAACGGTGTCGTCGGTCCTGGACCATTTCCGGCGGAGCGGCAGTGGCGGCACGCTGCCGCAGGATGAGTGGGACACGATGCAGCGCAGATTCACGCGGGACCTGGTGCGTCGACGTTCACGCGATGACTATCGTGGCGATGGAACGGGTTTGACGGCAGCGGCCGGCTGAGACGTCGCTGCCGATAACTTTCGCGCAGCGCGTCTCCGTCAGAACACGAGAACTTCCTCTGCCGCCCGGGAAGCCGATGTGGCTGGCGCTGTACAAAATTGCGTGCTCTGCAGCCAGTCACACACGCGATTGATGAGGAGTTGCTGGTGCTCGACGCGGCTGAAGGTGTGATCCGACGCGCTGTAGTATTCCAGCTGTGCGAGTGATCGCCAGTCGATGTCCGGAAACGCGCGAAACAGCTGGCGCTTGTGGTTGTACCGCCACTGGAGTCCGCCCGTGAAAATGTAAAGCAATCTGGTTTCGCGAGCGATCAGTTGCAGCAGCTGCTCACGCATGGTTTCGCGCGGAGGCAGCGTCGTAGGCGCAAGAAACACGGTTGCCGCACCTTGCACTTCCGGGCTCTTCTTTCGGAACAGCGCGGCGATTCTACGCGGGATCGAATGCGGGCCCGACACCAGGTTGAGCCACGTGCGCAGGCGTCTCAACCGTTTGCCGACGAAGTGCAGATAAAAGCCCCACGTCGGATACGCGTTCGGATCGATCAGAACCGCCCCGACGACTCGCGGATCGCGAACCGCAGCAGCAAACCCGTTGTCTGCACCCGAGCAGATTCCCAGCAGCACCACACCGGTCGCGCCATTCTTTTCTGCAAGGTCAATCGCCGTCGCAATGTCGCCTTTGACTTGATCGAGGACCGACGCGCTCGCGCCCGGGTCGCTGACACTGTCGCCGATCCCGCTGAGGTCGAAGCGAATGCTGCCAATGCCTGCCGTTGCGAATCGACGGGCCAGGCGAACGTACAGGCGGTTCGGCCCGACCCGATGAACAAGCCCGGAGTTCAGGAAGAGCACGACAGGACTCGTGGCGCGAACGGTTCGCGGTAGGCACTGAATGCCGACGAGGTTGCGCGTTGAGCCAAAGCTCAGCGTTTTCTCTGTCCAGGATGGGGTATTGCTCATACACGAAAATTAGATTGCCGGTAACATCTGGTTCCGGTCATGCAGCCAGGAACTCGCTTGCAGGATCCCGGCGTATACGAACAGATCTGTTACGAAGGCCGCGTTGTATGATCATGCGCACCCCAAAACCACTGCTCACTCCTGCGATGGCGACAGCAATCTGCAACGCCGGCGTGACCGCGAATCCGATCAGGTACGGTCCGGCCACCAGCACGCCGGTAAGGGCCGCGGCTGCAAGCAGCGCGTGCCGCACCGCACCGGCCAGGAAGCCTGATGGCAGAAAGAGACAGAATAGCCAAAGCATCTGCATCAGGAACTGAGCCCTGCCACTCCAGTCCGGCGACATCAGCAGTCCCCACGTGTCTCCAACCGTAAAGCCCGGACCGCAATCGCTTCGCGGGCCAATTTGATAGCAGTAGTTATCGCGGCCCGCCTTCAGTACGAGCTTCACCTCGGATCCGGGCACAACATCCCTCAGGGCCCCCGGCATCCGGAGATCGCCGCGATCAAGTTTCCATTCATCGGCCCGTGTGCGATAACGGTGCGTGAGGTCGGTCCCATTCGCGCCGATGAATAGGACTTCACGCCCATGGATGTCGCCGATGCTCACGATCGGTGCCTGACCGGATGGTGGCGGACCGGCGACAAACGAGATCTCGGCCGGTGCCCCGGATTCGATCAGCGCGCGCACACTGTCGACCTGAGGGATGCGCCACGGCGGACCGGCAAGGTTCAGCGGCCCCATCCGGCTCGACAACACACGCCCTTCGTACGGCTCCATGTCACCGAACCGTGCCGTCCACTGCAGGTAATACGCGACATCCGGCAATGCAGGGGTGAATAGCCACAGCCCGACGAGCAGCGCAGTGAGGACCGTTGCCGTCCAACCGGCTACCTTCGTGCCGGCGGCTGTCTGGCTGACCCAATGGTCGCGCGTGGCGGCGAGCATCCACCCGGCCGCCGTTCCAAGGCTGTTGGCGAGGACGTCGCCGATATTGGCATCACGACCATAAACGATCGCGACCTGCGCAGCTTCGATCCCGATCGAGAAGAGTGCGCCTGCCGCGATCGCCTTGAACATCGACCCGCGGATGAGCGCGAGAGCGAGCCCGAGCGGCGCAAACAGCACCACGTTCGAAAGAAAGTCCGCAAAACCGCGCTGGCCACAAAACAGGCACAGCGTGGTGTTCGATCCTCCATTACCGGGCGTGAGCGTCGCGACGGCGATGCAGACAGCGCTCATGGCCAGGAGCGCCGCACCTGTTCGTTTTTCTGAAGTCAAGCCGACCGTGTTTCTTTCGATGCCCGCTACTTCGCCACAGCCGGTTCCCGGCGCGTCGGTTCCCACACGGCATTCAGATCGCCTCGAAGGGCCATGATCGTCGCATGCATCACCGCAATGTTGCTCGCGATGAGGTACGCCGGAATGCTGAACAACCGCGGCGGCTTCCGGCTTTCCGGCCACGTCCAGCCCACAGCCGCCAGTGCACACACCAGCAGACCCGCAAGTACGGGCACCAGCGCGAGCGGTTCGGATCGCGCCGCAAGCACGAACCCGAGTGCAGCGATCAGCGCCCCCCACGGCGCTGCCCAGCGGCAGATCTTGTGCGAAAACAGCATCCAGGAGAAAGCACCGAAATCAAACGGATTGAGCAGACGCCGCTTGAAGTAGAGCGTCTCCATTCCGCGCGTGATCGTGCGCACCTTGCGACGGTATTCTCGCCGCAGTGATGGAACCCGGGGCACGAAGCAAACCGCCTCGTCCACAGAGACTGCACGGAATCCGTGCTGACGCACCACCATC
>Ga0255338_1004810_pt1 | contig 13311 bp, 12 predicted proteins | sample MeOH1_35cm_T4_19_FD_203715 | JGI IMG/M metagenome (GOLD analysis project Ga0255338, IMG submission 203715) | Sandy soil microbial communities from University of British Columbia, Vancouver, Canada - MeOH1_35cm_T4_195 | ecosystem: Engineered > Artificial ecosystem > Sand microcosm > Unclassified ...
GACATCGTCCGGATCACCGAGATGATCAAGGCGGCCGCGGCCGAGCAGCTCCCGGTCGTTCATCCGGAGCAGCCGGGGTTCGAGGGGATCACGATCGGGCAGCTAACGAGCCCCGCGCACGACCCGCGCAACCACGCCCGAAACGTCGTGACCGTCTCGACCGGGCGGCTCGACTGGGAGCGGCCAGCGACGTGGACCGGGGCGATCGATCGGTCGCCGTGCGGGACCGGGACGTCGGCGCGGATGGCCGTCCTCCGGGCGAAGGGCCGGCTCGGGCTCGAGGAGGACTTCCGGCACGAGGGAATCCTCGGGACGGTGTTCACGGGGCGGCTCGTGGAGGAGACGACGATCGGGCGGTATCGGGCGGTCGTCCCGATGATCACCGGGACGGCGTGGATCACCGGGTTTGCGACGTACGTCGTCGATCCCGAGGATCCGTACCCCGACGGGTTCACGGTCGGCGACATCTGGTGAGGGTTCGTCGCGCTCCTGGCGGCCGGTGAAACGCCGCTGACCCTTGGCGAGCGGGCCCTCGTCGGCTAGAATGGTTGCGAACGTCGAACGGACGTTCGGTCCTGTGGGGATGTGTGGTTTCGACAGGGCCTGGTTGTCAGAGAACGCGAGCCGAGGTGCCGTCAGGCCTCGTAAAACAGGCGGCAAAACGAAGTACCTGGCAACCGCCAGTCGACTCTCGCCCTCGCTGCTTAGGCAGTAAGGTGAGCGTGGAAGCCACCTCAGCCCCGCGGGTGGTGGAAGCGTCATTCAGCGGGGCTGCAGACCGGACGAGCGTCGCGTAATCCGGTAGCAAGCCCGATCTAGGGACACGTGACTGGACCGGACGGAACCCTGCCGATGGGGGTCCGGCCGGTCGACGACAAATCATCGGATACGCTCGTAGTGGTCTTTGGCGAAGGGTCTTGGACGGGGAGTTCGACTCTCCCCCATCTCCACCACTTCCTCACCTGCCGGCGCACTGATCTCGGTGTCGAACAGGCATCGCGATGGCCGAACGGCCAGCCGTAGCGTCGAATCGCACACGGCCACGCGTTAGTCGTCGCCGAACGGCTCCTAGCCTGCGCTGGGCCAGGCATCCCGCGTACGATTCAACTGACTTCTGTATCGACCCTCGGCCATGCCTCTTCGTGTGGTGCCGCTCAGGTGCTCAGTGGGAGATACGCGGCGACGGCGAAGCCGAGGCATGTAGCGAGCCCGACCGCCCGACCGCCGCTCTCGTACGCCTCCGGGATCATCGACTCGGCCAGCATCGCGAGGATCGCTCCCGCCGCGAACGCATCGAGCGAGACGACGACGGACGTCCCCAGCTCGCCGAGGACGCCGTACCCGAAGGCGGCGGCGAAACCGCTCGCCAGCGTCACAAGCAGCCAGAGCCGGACGATTCGGCGCCTCGGAACTCCGCTCTCGACCAGGTCCAGCGTCGCCGACAGGCCTTCCGGCACGTTCGAGACCGCGATCGCGACCAGCACCGGGATGCCGACCCCGGCGCCCGGCACGAACGACAGCCCGAGCACGATCGACTCGGGAAGGCCGTCGAGGACGGAGCCCAGGACGAGCGCGAGGCCTCGCCGGCTCGCATCGCGAGCGCCCCGCTCGTCCGGGTCGCGATCGTCCGATCCGATCCGGTCGATCGCCACGCTGCCGACGAAGAACACGACGGCCCCGGCGGCAAAGCCGAGGCTGACATCGACGCCGGTCACGGACAGGCGGACCGCCTCGGCGATCAGCTCGTAGGCGACCGCGCCGAACAGCGTCCCGGCTCCGAACGCGAGGACGAGCCCGACGATCCTCGGCGGGATCCAGACCGCGAACGCCAACAGCGAACCCATCAGCAGGAACGAGGCCGCAAGGGCGCCCCACACGCCGGCGACGATCACGACCCGCTCCCGCGTTGGCCGTCCACGAGGCCGAGCATACGGCCCGCCCACAAGCCAGCCGAAGGTCATCACCCGATCGGTGTGACTCGCTCCCGAGTGGCGGCGAGCAAGATCGGGAGGCGGCCCCACTGCCGGCGCGCACCCGACGCCTTCCGGACAGGCTGCGGGTCACAAGCCCGACTGGCAGGAGGCAACGATGCAACGGACGGACGGCGGTGACGACCGGGGCCACCGCGAGGTCGAGATGACGCCCCGGCTCCGCGGCCCGCTGCTCGCTCGAGCCTGGCGTCGCTTCATGAGCGACCCGGCATCGATGCGCAACGCGATGGGGGCGATCGTCGCGGCGACGCTGCTAACGGTCGTCCTCGGCGGGATCGCCATCCGGGTGTTCGACCCGACGACGTTCTCGAACATCGGCATGGGGATGTGGTGGGCGATCCAGACGGTGACGACGGTCGGTTACGGCGACATCGTTCCCCAGACCACGGTCGGCCGGGCGGTCGGGGCGCTCGTCATGCTCGAGTCCGTGGCCTTCCTGGCGATCGTCACTGCGGCGATCACCTCGATCTTCGTCGAGGACCGGCAGGCGGTACGGCACGCGGTTGCCGCGCAGGAGGAGGCAGCCCATCGAGCCCGGCTCGAGGCGTCGCTCGAGGAGGTCCTCGCCCAGCTCGAACGGCTCCAGCGCGCCGCCGACAGCGGCGGCGGCGAGGGAGAGGCGGGTCGACCGCAGCGTCCGGACGGTTCCGGCACGCTCTGACCCACCGCCGCCCCGCCACCGACCCCTCCCGACCGCCCCATGCTGGCATGGCCCTGAAAGCGGCGAGCCGTCTTGTCGCGGCTCCTCGCAGCCGCGGCGGGGTTCCGTGGGCACTCGACGGATGGATCCCGTGCCAGGAGGGACGAAACAATGGTCAAGGTCGCGCTCCTCGTCGAGCTCGAGGCACGGGCCGGGAGGGAGGCGGAGGTCGAGGCGCTCCTGCGCGACGCGCAGGCCAGCGTCGAGCAGGAGCCCGGGACCACGGTCTGGTTCGCGGTCCGGTTCGGTCAGTCGAGCTTCGGGATCTTCGACGCGTTCGAGGACGAGAGCGCCCGCGACGCCCACCTGTCGGGCCGGGTCGCGTCAGCGCTGATGTCGCGGGCCGACGACTTGTTCATCCGGCCGCCGGCGATCGAGCGGCTGGACGTGCTCGCCGCGAAGCTGCCGCGGTCGGCGCAGGGCGTCGGTCAGGCCTGAGCGCGGCCGTTCCGTACGGGCTAGGGCGTCGCCGATTCGGCGGGCGCCGAGCCGCCACCGGTGCCGATCTGGACGATGCCGGTGATCCGCGCGTAATGGGAGTAGAAGGTCTCGACGTGGATCGCCCGCCCCGATCCGTCGCGCACGGTCCGCGTGACCCAGACGTCCTTGCCCTCGACGGGGTACTCGACCCGCTTCGAGGTGCCCGCCGGGAGCGAGCTCGTGTATACGACCGAGTCGGACGCCGGGCGGCGGTTCTTGACGATCGGGGCGCTGAACGAGACCTTGCGGCCGGTCGGGACGCTGTAGAGGTCGAACCGGACGTAGCCGCTGCCGCCCTGGTGGGTGTTGATCCCGCGGATGAGGATCGGGTACTTGGTGTCGTTCGTGAACGACATCGTCTGGACCGACGACCCGCTGATGAAGACCGTCGCGTCCAGCCCGAGCGGGTAGCGGTCGATGTAGTAGTAGTGGTTCCGCCGGGCGCCCATGTCGAGGCCGGCCCGCAGCGCCGCGTTGAAGAGGGTGGTGCTGCACGAGCAGATCCCGCCGGCGAGCGCGCCCTGCGGCTCAGTTCGACCGTTGATGATCGCGCCGCCGCGCCGGAACCCGCGGGCGGTGCTCACCGGCCCGACCGCCTTCCAGAAGTCGAACGTCTCACCCGGCGCGACGACGTACCCGTCGATCAGCTTGGCGGGGATCCAGATGTTCGCCCCGAACCCGTTCTTCTCGCTGATCGGGAAGTACGTCGTCCAGGTCGAGATCCGCTTCATCAGCGGAGCCGCCTGTTCGGCCTCCTCCGTCGAGAGCTTGGGCTTCGTGACCTTGACGGCGGCTGGGACGGCGGTGGAACCCTGGTTCGCGCCCCGGCCCTGAAGCGCCGCCACGAGCGACCGCGTCGTCGCGGCGACGTCCAGCCGCTTGCCGTCGGCGCCGGCGACGACACCGACGACCTTCGTCGATCCCTTGCCGACGAGAAACGTGGCGTTCTTCGGGTCGCGCCGGACCTTCACGGCGATCTTGTCGAGCGTGGGCTTCGTCGCGGCGATGTCGACCACGGGCACGTACCCGCCGTCGACCGTCGGCGTGATCCGGAGCCACGTCCGGATCGTCGCGGCCTTGATCGGGTATTTCGTGTCGCCGACGGTGACGTCGATGTCGCGGGCAATCCGCTCGGCCGCCGTGCGGGCGGCGGTCGCCTCCGCCGTCGTGACCCGCGGCTCGACAGTCGAGACCGGGATCGCGACCTCGACCGTCGCGGGGGCGTCGAGCCGACGGAGCAGCTCCGACGCCTGTGCAAGGGCACTCTCCGCGTCGGCGGCGCGCCCCTCTCGGCCCTGGGTCACCGTGAAGCCGTTCGGGGTGGCGACGACGGACGCATCGCTGGCGGCAACGTCGATCCGGCCGGCCGCCGCCCGGACGACATCGCCGAGCTTCGCCTCGTCGACGACGACCCGAGGCTGGAGGTCGACCCCGTGGAGCGCCGTGCGAGCGTTGTGGACGACCAATTCGAGGAACGAGCCATTCCGCCCGAGGCCCTCGGCGTCGCGAACGAGGGTCTCGATGTCCACCTTGCGCCCGAGGTCCGCGTACGAAACCGCCGTCGTGCGTTCGCCACCGGTCAGCACGAGCTGGCCGTCCGAAGACGCGCCATATGCCGTCATGAGACGGTCGCGCGCCTCGGCGGGGGTCAGGCCGGAGAGATCGAGCCCGGCGACGTGGACGCCGGGCAGGATGCGGCCCTCGTACTGTCGGTCGACCGCGTACAGCGCGCCCGCGCCCAGCGCAAGGACCGCGAGCAGGCCGACGACGAACGCCACAACGAAGCGGAAGGCACCTCTGGGGCGCGTTTCCGCGACAGAAATGGGCGGAGCGTCGGTCGTTTCGGCCATGTTCGGGGCGTCATCCTAGCAGCGAGATCTGCCATCGGCGTTGCGGCGAAGCCGCACAGGCGGCACATGGACGCTTCAGCAGCCCGGATCGTGACGCCCCGAGCATCGATCGGGCTACGGGCCGATGGTCACCCGCCGCGCGGCAGGACCACGATCCGGCGGTTCGGCTCCTCGCCGATCGACTGCGTGGCGACGTCCGGGTTGTCGCGCAGCGCGATGTGGACCCATCGACGCTCGAGCGCCGGCATCGGTTCCAGCTGGAGCATCTTCCCGGTCTCGACGACACGCGCGGCCGCCCGCTCGGCGAGGTCGCGCAACTGGCGCTCACGGCGCCCCCGGTAGTCCTCGACGTCGACGAGGACACGCGTCCAGCCACCCATCCTGCGCGACAGCATCAGGTTGACGAGGTGCTGGAGCGCGCTCAAGCGCTCGCCCTTGCGGCCGATCAGCGCCCCCAGCGCGTCCTTCTCGTCGCCGTCGCCGACGACGTTGAGGCGGCTCGTGTCACCGGTCTCGAGCTCGACCCGGACGCGGAACCCAAGGTGCCGCATCAGCTCCTCGAGGATCTCCTGCCCAGCGGCAAGCGCCTCGGGCGAGGCCTCGGCAGCCTCGAGATCAGCACGCTCGGCGGCAAGGGACCCGCGTGCGGCCTCGACCTCGGCAGCCTCGCTCGCGCTCAACGCGGCCTGGGCCGGCCGGCGTCCGCGGTCGTCGCGGCGCGGGCCGCGATCCCGATCGTCGCGTCGAGGGCCGGGACCACCCCGGCCGGCTGAGCGCGGCGGGCGGGCTTCACCGGTCGCGGCGGCCTCCGGGCGGGCCTCACTGGTCGCGGCCGCCTCCGGACGGGCGTCACTGGTCGCGGCCGCCTCCGGGCGGGCCTCCCGGCCGAACCCGCGCTCCGGGCGCGGGCTGCGGTCGACGACCGCTGCGCGATCCTCGCGCTCCGGGCGCGGGCCGCGGTCGCGGCCAGCCCGGTCGTCTCGCCGCGGGCCGCGGTCGCCGTAGCGCGGCCGGCCCTCACCCGGAGCGGGCGCCGGGAGGGGCTGTGAGGCGGCGGCCTCCCGCTTCGGGACGGACCCGCCGAGCTCGGACCGCGGCGCCGCCACGATCCGCGCCGGCTCGGCGCCCATGCCGAGGACCCCCCGGCTGCCCGGCGTCAGGATCTCGAAGTCGAGGTCGTTGAGGTCGGCCCCGAACGCCTCGCGGGCGTTGCGCAGCGCCTCTTCGACGGTCTTCCCGGTGAACTCGCGATAGACACTCATCAGCGTCGCCTCCCTCGTCGGCCCTGGCGGCCCCGTTCGCGGGGGCGGATCGTCTTTTCGGCCGAAGTGGCTCGTTGGGTGAAGTCGCGCGACGGGCTGGTCGGCGACCGCTTGGTGGGATCCGGCGGCGGCAGGCTCACCGGGAAGCGCGGGGTGTGGTTCTGGGCGAAGGCGGGTGTCCAGCCGAACAGCGGGAACATCGCGCCCCACCCGACGATGAGGTACTGCTGGATGATCGAGAACAGCGTCGCGACAATCCAGTAGATGAACAGGCCGGCCGGCAGGAGCCCGCCGTACAGGACCGAGATGAGCGGCAGGAACAGCATCATCTGCCGCTGGACCCGGACGTTCGGGTCGTCGTTCGTCGGATCGGCCGGGGCCAGCATCATCCGCGACTGGACGAGCTGGAGGAGGGCGGACACCACGGCGAGGATGCTCAGCCCGAACCCGAAGATTGCGATCGTCTGGGGCCGGCTGATGTCGAGGTTGCCGAGCCAGGGAACGATCGGGTCGATGCAGGGGATGACGTGCGCGGACCCGGGCGGGTCGAAGACCGGCGTCGACGGGCACGTCAGCGGGACCACCTGGACACCGCCGATCTTCAGCATCGCGGTCGGGTTGAAGTTCGTGATCCCGTTCTGGATGACCGAATAGATGATGAAGAGCAGCGGCAGCTGGAGGACGACCGGGAGGCATCCCGACACGGGGTTCACCCCCCGCTCGCGCATCAGCTCCTGCTGGGCCTGCTGGATCTTGAGCCGGTCGCCCTTGTAGCGCCGCTTCACCTCGTTCAGCTCGGGCTGGAGCATCTGCATGCGGCGCTGCGAGACGAGCTGGCGACGGAAGAGCGGGATGAGGATCCCGCGGACGACGAGCGTCAGGACGATGATCGCGACGCCGATCGCACCGGGCACACCAACCGCGCGGGCCGCGTCATAGACGGCCACGAGGATGATGAACAGCACCTGGAAGATCGGCGTGAACAGCCAGGCGAAGACGTTGAACGGATCGGTCGGATGGGCCGGCTCGAGCGGGACCGCGGCCGGGTTGTGGGTCGACGGCGAGGGGCCGCCGCTGCCGCCCGGTGCGCCGTTGCCGCCGGGCACACAGGCCGCGACGATCAGCGCGAGGGCGACGAGGAGGAGCGGCCCGGCCCAGCGCCGGGCGATGGTGCGAAGGGAGGTCAACGTGTTCGGCCTCGAAGGTGGGCGCGGCTCGGTCTAGCGGACCGGGTCATAGCCGCCCGGGTTCCAGGGGTGGCAGCGAGCGATTCGGCGGGCGCCCATCCAGCTGCCTCGGAGAAGTCCGTATTTCTGAATTGCCTGTTCCGTGTAGCGGGAGCAGGTCGGCTCGAAGCGGCACGACGCCGGCATCCAGGCGAACACGATCCGGTAGAGCCTGATGAGGCCGATTCCAATCCGCTTCACGCCGCTGGCCCTCCGAGCACGCCGCCCCGCGTCAGCAGACGACGCAGTGCCCCGACCAGTGCGTCGTGGTCGGCCGTGACGACCGCCGGCCGGGCGATGATGAGGACGTCCCAGCCGGGCTGGAACGAGGGCGCCATCACCCTGAGCGCCTCCCGGAGTCGCCGCCTGACCCGGTTTCGGACTACCGCGCCACCGAGCCTGCGCCCGGTCGACAGTCCGATCCTTGTCGTCTCGAGGTCGGTCCGCAGGAACCGGGCGATGAGGAGCGGATGGAACCGGCTGGTCCCCTCGTCCTGGATCGCGGCGAAGTCCCGCGGGCGGGAGAGCATCGTGAGCCGCGGCCGATGAAAGCCGGGCCCGGTCGTCAGGCCGCCAGCTGCTTCCGACCTCGAGCCCGGCGGGCGGCCAGGATGCGGCGTCCCCCGGTCGTCTTCATCCGGGCGCGGAAGCCGTGCTCCTTGGCACGATGGCGCTTCTTGGGCTGATAGGTCTGCTTCATCGGGGCTCTGTGCGATCCTCTCCATCCGGCCTCGGGCTCGACGGCTTTGTTCGACCCCGTGAGGCACGCAAACGCGCCTCGCGCCCGTGAGCGCTGTGGCGCGTTCGTCGTCCGGGGGATGATAGGACGGCGTCAAGAGGGGTGTCAAACCTCCGGGGGCCGCGGAAACTCGTTGTCGGGCATGCCGAACGGGCGCCGCGCGCGACTGAGCAACGATACCCCCATGGGGTATTGCGAGAATCCGTTGCGAACGCTCGCCGGCCGGTGATATTCTCGGCCGGCCCTGAGCGCCGGGACGCTCGTGGGTCATCCCTCGAAGCCCACTGGAGGGAGCCCAGCCAGCCGAGCCAGCGGCCGCTTCGTCGGCATCTCTCGCGCTCGCGTCGTGGTTCCCTGCACGGCATCTCCGCGGTCAACGCTACCCGCCAACCAGTTGCAGCACGGGGCAGACATCGATCGACATGGACGCGAAGCAGGTCTGGCGGGCTGCCCTGGGTGAGCTTCAGGTGTCGCTCTCGCCCGCGAACTACGAGACGTGGCTCCGAGACACCGCGCTCGTCGACGTCGACGAGCAGCGGTTCCGGATCGCGGTCCCGAACGGGTTCGCCAAGGACTGGCTCGAGACCCGCTATCGATCGTTGATCTCGCAGACGCTCGCGCGAATCGTCGGCTACAGCGTCCAGGTCGAGTTCGTGGTCAACACCGCGGCGGATGCCGACGGACGACCGGCCGAGGCGGCGAGCCCCGCGCCCGCGACGCCGGTCCGCGTCGAGCCGACCCGCGTCGGCGGTGAGGGCGGGGCGACCTACCTCAACGCCCGCTACACGTTCGCCAATTTCATCGTCGGCTCGGCCAACCGCCTCGCCCACGCCGCGAGCCTGTCGGTCGCCGAGCGCCCCGGCCACGCCTACAACCCGCTCTTCCTCTACGGCGGAGTGGGCCTCGGCAAGACGCACCTGATGCACGCGATCGGGAACCAGGTCATCGCCAAGTTCCCGCGCAAGCGCGTCGTCTACGCGACCAGCGAGGAGTTCACGAACGAGTTCATCACCTCGATCCAGCAGGGCAAGATCGACGACTTCCGCGCCCGCTATCGCCGGATCGACCTGCTCCTGATCGACGACATCCAGTTCATCGCCGACAAGGAGCGGACCCAGGAAGAGTTCTTCCACACGTTCAATGCCATCCATGAGGACGGCAAGCAGATCGTGCTGAGCTCCGACCGGCCGCCAAAGGCGATCCTGACCCTCGAGGAGCGTCTGCGATCGCGCTTCGAATGGGGTCTGATCGCGGACCTGACCGCGCCGGACCTCGAGACCCGCATCGCGATCCTGCGCGCAAAGTCGGAGGAGGGCTCGGTGCCGATCACGTCCGACGTGATCGAGTTCATCGCCCGCAAGGTCGTCAGCAACATCCGTGAGCTCGAAGGCGCCCTCAACCGGATCGTCGCCTACGCCTCGATGGGGGCGATGCCGATCAGCATCGAGCTTGCCCAGGCCGTCCTCTCGAACGTCCTCTACAACCCCAAGAAGCGGCAGGTCACCCCGGAGCGGATCGCCAAGGCGGTCGCCGACTACTACGGCGTCCAGATGGACCAGCTCAAGGGGCAGAAGCGCGACAGGGCGATCGTCATGCCGCGCCAGATCGCGATGTTCCTCATGCGCGAGGAGACCGACGTCTCACTCCTCCGGATCGGGGCCGAGCTCGGCGGCCGCGACCATTCGACGGTCCTGCACGCCTGCGACAAGATCACGCGGGAGTCGGCGGTCAACGACGAGCTCCGCCGCGAGATCGCGGCCGTCCGCGAGCTCATCTACGCCGACTGACGGGCCCGCCTCCGGGCGACCGCGCACAGTCTCGGCGACGTCTTCGGCGCCGCGAATCACCCCCGATTTCCCGGATTCCCGCCCGCCGCGACCGCAAGGTGCGTGCAATGGTTTCCGGCCATCCCCGCGTCTGTTCGTCATCCCGTTGTGGAAAAGGGGCCCGATCCGGTGGACAACAGGTGTCGGTTGTGGATAGCCCACGCTCGCTTTGGGCGTCGATGTGTGTGGGACTGGTGGGCGAATCGGGGCTCCGCGCGACCCCTGCCGATGGACGCCCTCATTCGTCCACACGTATCACCACTACCCGTCCGCAACCGGTGCGGACTCGTCCACCCCGGGCGGCCGTTCGTCCACGCCCGATCCGTGCACGCGCAGGCACGCCGATCCACGCCGTCCACACGATGATGATGGTGATGACGGACAAAGAAGAAACAGGGAAGATACGCACAATCCCGGGGCCACCCGTCGCGCCGAGCTCCGCCCGCGACTCGGCGGGCACTGGCATCGCGGAGCTCCGCCCCTCACCGGGCCGCTGGCGTTGCGGGAGGCCCGCAGATCATGGGAACTGGACTCAGTCGAGCTGGAGTGACCCGACGTGAAGCTGTCCGTCATGCAGGAGAACCTCGCCCGCGGCCTGTCGGTCGTGAGCCGGGCCGTGTCGACACGGTCGACGCTCCCCGTGCTGGCCAACGTCCTCCTGAAGACCGAGGACGCCGGCCTGAAGCTGACTGCGACGAACCTGGAGATCGGGATCACGTACTGGGTCCCGGGCAAGATCGACACCGACGGCGCAACGACCGTCCCGGCCAAGCTCCTCACCGACTACGTCAACGCACTCGGGGGCGGTGAGCGGGTCGACCTCGAGCTCACCGGCGGTGAGACACTCCACCTCAAGGCCGGGCGCTACGAGTCGCACATCAAGGGGATCGACGCGGACGAGTTCCCGGCGATCCAGACCGCTGGCGAGCGGCCGACGACCCGGATCTCGCAGAAGGTCCTCCGACGGGCCCTGGGTGAGACGGCGTTCGCGGCCGCCAGCGACGAGGCCCGGCCGATCCTGACCGGGGTCCTCGCCCGGTTCGAGGGCGACACGGTCACGCTCGCTGCGGCGGACAACTACCGGATCGCGGTCAAGTCGATCCCGATCCTCGACGCGGTCCCGGATACGAGCGTCGTCATCCCGGCGCGAGCGCTCAACGAGCTCGTCCGGATTCTCGCCGACGTCGACGAGCCGGTCGAGATCGTTCTCGCCCAGGCCCGCAACCAGATCCTCTTCCACCTCGAGGGTGTGGACCTCGTCAGCCGCCTCATCGACGGACAGTTCCCGAACTACCAGCAGGTCCTCCCACAGAGCCACTCGACGCGGGCGGTCCTCGATCGCGAGGAGCTCCTCCGCGCGGTCCGCCCCGCGGCGCTCATCGCCCACGAGTCCGCCAACATCGTCAAGCTCCAGATCGCGTCCGATGGGGAGGCCGGCATCACCGTCAGCGCAAATGCCGAGATCGGCGACCACGTCGGCCAGGTCGAGGCGGCCGTCGAGGGCGATGGAACGACGATCGCCTTCAACGCCAGGTACCTCGCCGACGTCCTGACGAACGTCGAGGCCGAGCAGTTCGCGCTCGAGCTCAACGGGCCGCTCTCTCCCGGCGTCTTCAAGCCAGTCGGGGACGACGAGTACGTCCACGTCGTCATGCCGGTCCGGACGACGTCCTGACGCCCTCCGGCCGATGGCTGCGAGGGGGCATCGAATCCTCGGGCCAATGGCGTCGCGGAGCTCGCTCGCGGAGCTCGGAGGGTTGACCGCCAGAACGGGTGGCAATCGACTGTTGTGCTTGAATCCCTGAACGTCCGCGACCTGCGCGGATACGCCGCGCTCGACGCCACGTTCGGGGCCGGGCCGCAGCTCATCTGGGGGCCGAACGCGGCCGGGAAGACGAGCCTCCTCGAGGCGATCGTGCTCCTTGCCTGGGGCCGCTCGCATCGCACGTCGACCGACTCCGAGCTCGTTCGCTGGGGGTCGGACCTGGCCCGGGTCGAGGGGCGGGTCGGCTCTGAAACGATCGAGGTCGCAATCGTCCGACCCGGCGCCCAGGTCGGCGGCACGGGCAGCGGCCGGAAGCGGATCCGCGTCAACGGCGTGCCCCGCCGGGCAGGCGCGCTCGTCGGGCTCCTGCGGGCGGTCGTCTTCGCCCCGGAGGAGATGCTCCTCGTCATCGGGCCACCCGGACTTCGTCGAGCGGCGCTCGACCAGCTCGCCGGCCAGCGCTCGCCGACGTACCTGCGCGATCTCGCGACGTACGGTCGGGCGCTCCAGCAGCGGAACAGCCTCCTGCGGGCAATCCGCGAGGAGCAGGCCTCGCGGGACGAGCTCCGGTACTGGGATGGGCCGCTGCTCGAATCGGGATCGGTGGTCGTTGCGGAGCGCTTGCGGACCCTCCGTGATCTCGCTGAGCCGCTCTCGTTGGCCCACGCCGAGATCGCGCCCGAGGAGGCAGCCGCCGGGCGGCTGACGGTCCGCTACGAGACGAACGCTCCGGCACTCCCCGGGGAGTCGCCACGGGACGCGCTCGCACGACGGCTCGCCGAGACCGCCGAGAAGGAGGTCTGGAACGGCACGACGCTCGTGGGGCCCCATCGCGACGATCTCGCGTTCGAGCTCGGTGGCCGCGACCTCGCCGGATTCGCCTCGCGCGGCCAGCAGCGGAGCGCCATCCTTGCCTTCAAGCTGGCAGAGCTCGACCTCCTGACCGCGCTCGATGGGCATCCGCCGCTCCTGCTCCTCGATGACGTCTTCTCGGAGCTCGACCCCGAACGCCGCTCGCACCTCGTTCGGCGGATCGCCGCGCTGCCCCAGGCGTTCGTGACGACGACCACCCTCGACGACCTCGACCCGGGGCTGCGGCGGGCCGCGACGAGCTGGCAGGTCGGGGCCGACGAGCAGGGCGCGCGGCTCGTCGGCCCGGAGACGGGATCGTGACCGGCCGGCGGCGGCCGATGCAGCGGATCGGCGATCTGATCCCGGAGGCGGCCCGCCACCTCGGGCTCGAGGAGGAGCTGCGCCTGTCGCGGGCGATGGCGACGTTCACCGCAATCGTTGCCGAGCGTGTCCCTGCGGCGGCCGGCTCGTGCCGCGTCGTCGGCGTCGATGGGTTTGCGCTCGTCATCGAGGCCGACGCACCGATCGTCGCCCAGGAAATCCGGCTCCGGAGCCGCGAATTGCTCGCCGCACTGGCCGCGGCCCCGATCGGACTCCGCGCGCACGAGCTCCGAATCCGC
>Ga0255338_1004811_pt1 | contig 13310 bp, 10 predicted proteins | sample MeOH1_35cm_T4_19_FD_203715 | JGI IMG/M metagenome (GOLD analysis project Ga0255338, IMG submission 203715) | Sandy soil microbial communities from University of British Columbia, Vancouver, Canada - MeOH1_35cm_T4_195 | ecosystem: Engineered > Artificial ecosystem > Sand microcosm > Unclassified ...
ACTACTCGTCCATCGGCACCACCGAGACCTACAAGATCGCCGGTGACTGGGAACCGATCGACGGCTTCCGCATCCGCGGCGGTTACAACCGCGCCGTCCGCGCGCCGCACGTCCTCGAGCTGTTCAGCCCGCAGAACGTCGTGCTCGACGGTACGCAGGATCCCTGCGCCGGCCTCGCCGCCTCCAACCCGCTGGTCGCCCGCTGCGCCCAGGCCTTCGGCCTGACCACCGCGCAAGTCCTGGCCATCGAAGCCAACCCGGCCAACCAGTACCTCGGCCAGATCGGCGGCAACCCGAACCTGGATCCGGAAACGGCCGACACCTACACCCTCGGCTTCGTGTTCCAGCCCTCGTTCCTGCCGGGCTTCAACGTCTCGGTCGACTGGTTCAACATCAAGGTGAAGGACTTCATCGGCGGCATCGGCGCGGACACGATCATCAACCGCTGCGTCAACACCCTCGATCCCTTCTTCTGCAACCTGGTGAACCGCGACTCGAACGGCTCGATCTGGCTGTCCAACGAGGGCTACGTCGTCGACACCACCCTCAACACCGGCGCCCTGCGCACCAAGGGTGTCGACCTCAACCTGAGCTACCGCACCGACCTCGAGAACATCGGTCTCGAGAACATGGGCGGCATCAACATGAACTTCGTGGGCACCTGGCTCGACGAGCTGGCCACGCAGAATCTGCCGGGCGACGATTACTTCGACTGCGCCGGCTACTACGGCACGATCTGCTCGGTCTCGGGTGGTCTGTCCTCGCCGAACCCGGAATGGCGCTCCAAGGCCCGCATCACCTGGACCACGCCGTTCGAGTACGGCGACTGGTTCAAGGACTTCTCGCTCAGCCTGCAATGGCGCCACTTCTCCAAGGTGACGCTCGACGCCTACTCGGACGACCCGGCGCTCAACAACCCGGGCCTCCAGTACGCGACGGACAAGACCCTGGGCTCGCGCGACTACTTCGACCTGACGGCGTCGTGGACCATGCGCGACAACCTCAACTTCCGCGCTGGCGTGAACAACATCTTCGACAAGGATCCGCCGCTGAACGGTTCGTCGAACTGCCCGACCGGGCCCTGCAACGGGAACACCTGGCCGCAGATCTATGACGCCTTCGGCCGCTACCTGTTCGTGGGCCTGACCGCCGACTTCTAAGTCGACAGTCACCTGCAAAGATGGCTTGGGGCGGCGGAGCAATCCGCCGCCCCATTCTTTTTGTCCGGACGGCTGCTAGGTTCGCGCCGTGAGCACCTGGAACACCGGCCGGATCAGCATGACCTTCGGCGCGACGGCCGCGCCCAAGCCGGCCGCCGTCGAACCGCCCGAGGCCGCGCGCTGGGGGGCGGAGGGCGATCGCCTGCGTCTGGCCGGGGATGTGGCGGCGGCCGATCAGGCCTACGCCCGGCAGATGCGCGCGACGGTGACCGATCCCGAGCTCGTCCGCATCGCCGACGCCCTGGTCGCCGGCCGCCCGGCCGAGGCCGACGCCGCCGTGCGCGCCGTCCTGGCCCGCCGCCCCCATGACCCCCTGGCGCTCTGGATGGCCGGCGACCTGGCCTCGCGCGGGGGCCGTAACGCCGAGGCCGAGACCCTGCTGGCCCGCTGCCTGGAACTGGCGCCCGGCTTCACCGCCGCCCGCTACGCCTACGCCATGGTGCTGACCTGGCGCGACCGGGTGCGCGAGGCGCTGGCGGAGGCCGACCGCCTGCTGGTCGATCACCCGGGAAACGCGCTCTACCGGCACCTGCGGGCCTCGTCCCTGTTGCGCCTGGGCGAGGAGGCCGCCGCCGCCGAGGCCTATGCCGCGGTGCTGGAGGCCCATCCGGACCAGCCGCTGAGCTGGATGAGCTACGGGCACGTCCTGAAGACCGTCGGCCGCCAGGCCGAGGCGGTGGCCGCCTACCGGCGCTGCCTGGCGCTGGACCCCCGCCAGGGCGAGGCCTGGTGGAGCCTGGCCAACCTCAAGACCGTCCGCTTCGATGACGACGACGTGGCCGCCATGCGCGCCGCCCTGGCTGGGGAGCTCTCCGCGCCCGATCGGCTGCAGCTGCATTTCGCCCTGGGCAAGGCCCTGGAGGACGCCGGCCGCTACGCCGAGGCCTTCGGAGAGTACGTCCGGGGCAATGCGATGCAGCGGGCCCGGCTGGACTACGACGCCGCCGAGACCACCGGCCAGATGCGCCGGGCCAAGGCGCTGCTCAGCCGGAGCTTCTTCGCGGTTCGGACCGGGCAGGGAGAGCCGCAGCCGGACCCGATCTTCATCGTCGGCCTGCCGCGCTCCGGCTCCACCCTGGTCGAGCAGATCCTGGCCAGCCACAGCCGTGTCGAGGGGACACAGGAACTGCCCTACCTCCCGGCGATCGCGGCGCGCCTGGGCGGCCGGGCGCGGCGCGAATCGGAGGGCGCCTATCCCGACGTGCTGGCGGCGCTGTCGCCGCAGGAACTCGCGGACCTCGGCCGGGAATATCTGGCCCTGGCCCAGGTCCACCGGAAGCTGGGCCGGCCGTTCTTCATCGACAAGCTGCCGAACAACTTCGCCCACGTGGGGCTGATCCACCTGATCCTGCCGAACGCCAAGATCATCGACGCGCGCCGCCATCCGCTGGGCTGCTGCCTGTCGGGCTTCAAGCAGCACTTCGCGGTCGGCCAACCCTTCACCTACGACCTGACCGACGTCGGCCGCTACTACGCCGACTATGTGGAGCTTATGGCCCATTTCGACGCCGTCCTGCCGGGCCGCGTCCATCGCGTGATCTATGAGCGGATGGTGGCCGACGCCGAGGCCGAGACCCGGGCGCTGCTGGGCCATTGCGGCCTGCCGTTCGAAGACGCCTGCCTGAAGTTCTACGAGAACGACCGCGCCGTGCGCACCGCCAGCTCGGAGCAGGTGCGCCAGCCGATCTTCACCGACGCGGCCGATCACTGGCGGCATTTCGAGCCCTGGCTGGACCCGCTGAAGGCCGCGCTGGGTCCCGCGCTGGACGCCTATCCCGGCGCTTCGTCGATCTAGGCGCGCGTTGCACCGCGGCCGCTGCTAGGCTAGGCGCCGGACTTTGGCTTGAAGGTGCGTGACGTTGAGCGGTTGGAAGGTCGGTTCGATCAAGGTGAAGTCGGGCTACACGCCCGCGCCGGCGGCGAAGCCCCCCGGTGTCCCCGGGGCGGCCCCGGGCGCCCGTGATCCCGCGGGTGACCGGGCCCGCCTGACGGAGATCCACGCCGCCACCCAGGCGCGCGACTTCCCCCGCGCCGCCACCCTGGCCGAGGCGGCCCTGCGCGACGGGATCGAGCATCCGATGGTGCTGAACCTGGCCGCGCTGAAGGCCGAGCAGGAGGGCCGGTTCGAGGACGCCCTGGCGGTCCTGCGCAAGGCCGTCGAGATCGCGCCGCAGGACCTGGGCGCGCGCAACGCCATGGGCTTGGTCCTGACCCGGCTGGAACGCTACCGCGACGCCCTGGCCGCCTTCGACGGCGTGGTCGAGCTGGAGCCCGGCTTCGCCGGCGCCCACTGCGCGCGCGGGGCGACGCTGGAGGCCATGGGCAGGCTGAAGGAGGCCGAGGCCGCCTACAATCACGCCCTGGAGCTGGAGCCGGAGAACCTCGGCGCGACCCAGGGCCTGGCCAACCTGCTGAGCCGCCGCGGCGCCCACGCCGAGGCCCGGCCGTTGGCCGAGGCGGTGCTCGAGGCCGAGCCGAACTTCCCCGACGCGGTCATGGTCCTGGCTGCGGCCGACGCCGCTGAGGGCCACGGCGAGCGGGCCCAGCGCCGGCTGGAGCTGCTGAGCGGCGACGAGCGCCTCACGCCGCACCAGCGCGCCTTGGTCCAGGGCCAGCTCGGCGACGTGCTGGACGCCCAGGACCTGCCGGCCGAGGCCTTCCAGGCCTACGCCGCCTGCAACATGGGCCTTTGGCGCGCCTACGCCCCGGTCTACGGCCAGGGCGTCAGCGCGCTCGACTTCGCCCGCGCCATGATCGCCGAGCTGGACAACATCCCGCCGGAGTCCTGGACCTCGAAGCCCAAGCCCGTGGAGGGCGGCCCCAAGACCCACGTCTTCCTGCTGGGCTTCCCCCGCTCGGGGACGACCCTGCTGGAGCAGGTGCTGGCCAGCCACCCGGACGTGGAGGCCCTGGAGGAACGCGAGACCCTGGTCGACGCCCAGCGCGCCTTCCAGATGCAGCCGGCCGACGTGATCCGCTTGGCGAAGGCTTCGGAGGCCGAGCTGGCCCCCCTGCGCGCCGCCTACTGGGAGCGCGTGCGGGCCGAGGGCGCCGATCCGGTCGGCAAGGTGTTCGTGGACAAGCACCCCCTGCACACCTTCCGGCTGCCTCTGATCCTGAAGCTGTTCCCGGACGCCAAGATCCTGTTCGCCCGCCGCGACCCGCGCGACGTGGTGCTGAGCTGCTACCGTCGCCGCTTCGCCATGAGCGGGTCGGCCTACCAGCTGCTGACCCTGCCGGGCGCCGCCGGCTACTACGACGCGGCCATGCGGCTGGCCGACCGCCTCGAACCCGCCCTCGGTCCCCGCACTCAGATCGTCCGCCACGAGGCGCTGGTCGAGGATTTCGACAAGGTGGTGGGCGAGGTCTGCGCCTTCCTGGGCCTGGCGTGGTCCGACAGCTTGCGGAATTTCGCCGACAAGGGCCGCGACCGGGCCGTGGCCACGCCCAGCGGGGTCCAGCTCTCCCGCGGGCTCAGCGCCGAGGGCGTGGGCGCGTGGCGGCGCTACAAGGATCAGCTCGCCCCGGTGCTGCCGACGCTGAGCCCCTGGGTCGCGGAGTACGGGTACGAGGCCGAATGACGGTGGACCGGCGCCACGCGCTGCAGACGCTGGTGGTCGGCGGCCTGGCCAGCGCCTGCGCCACGTCGCCGCCGCGCGAGCCGATCGTCTCCATCAACCTGGCCGACGTGCAGCCGCCGATCGCCCCGGCCACCGGCACGCGGATCGAGACGGCCTTCGATCAGGCTCGGCGGATGACCGTGCCTGTACGCCTGGGCAAGCGCGGGCCGTTCCAGTTCGTCGTGGACACCGGCGCCAACCACACGGTGATCGGGGTCGAGACCGCCGAGCGCTGCAGCCTGGTCGGCGATGGGATGGCGCCCGTTCATGGGATCGTGGGCACGCAACCGGCGCCGCTGGTGAAGGTGCCACTGCTGCGCGTGGGACAGGTCCGCTCCAGCAACCTCAGCCTGCCGATTCTCCCCCGCGCCAGCCTGGGCGCCGACGGCCTGCTGGGCATCGACGTGCTGAAGAACCGGCGCATCCGGCTCAATTTCCGTGGCAACGGCTTCGAGATCGGTCCCTCGGGCCGAGGCGCTTCGGTGGAGAACCTGGGCGGTGGCGGCGGCACCCGGATTCCGGACCCGTCGCGCGGCATCGTGGTGCCCGCCCAGTACCGCTCGGGTCAGCTCGTCATCTTCGACGCCGACGTGGCGGGCGTGCCGGTGCGCGCCTTTCTGGATTCCGGCGCCCAGATCACCTGCGGCAACGAGGCGTTGCGCCAGGTGCTGATCCGCGAGCGGCCGGAGCTGGCGCAGCGCATGGTGGCGACCCAACTGATCAGCGCCACCGGCCAGACCTCGCCGGCCCAGCTGGCGCCGCTGACCCGCCTGCGCCTCGGCGGCATGGCGCTGGACAACCTCCGCGCGGCGTTCGCGCCCCTGCACATCTTCAGCCTTTGGGGCCTGAACGACCGCCCGGCCATGCTGGTCGGCATCGACATCCTGCGCCACTTTGAGGAGGTCACCCTCGACTTCGGCCGGCGCGAGGTGACGTTCATCCGCGCCCGCAGCAGCCGGGCGGCCTGACGCCTCCTACCGGATCGGCATCGGGGCCAGCACCGTGCCGCCGCCCTGGCTGCCGCGCAGCTTGGCCTCGGCCACCTGATCGATGATCGATTGGGCGCGGGGATCGCCGAACACCCAGGCCGCGGCGGCCAGGCTGCGCGCCGAGGTCGCCGAGACGCCCAGCGCGTTCTGCAGGGCCTCGAAGGCGCCTTCCTGCGGCGTCATCCGCCGCAGCGTGACGTCGCCCTCCAGCTTGGCGAGTTGCTTGGCCTTGTCGACCGCCTGGTAGAAGCCGCCGATCTCGTCGACCAGGCCCAGGCCCTTGGCCTGCGCGCCCGTCCAGACGCGGCCCTTGGCGATCTCGCGCACGCGCTCCGGGGTCAGGTTCCGGCCGACCGCCACACGGGTGATGAAGTTGCCGTAGATGCGGTCCATCCAGCCGGCGAAGGCCGCCCGCTGCGCCGGCGTGAACGGCTGGGCCAGGCCGAATGCGCCGGCGTACTCGCCACCGACGCCGGTGTCGCGCACGTCGACCCCAAACTTCGCCAGGGCCGGGCCCAGGGCGAATTTGCCGCCGAACACCCCGATGGAGCCGGTCAACGTAGTCGGCTGGGCCACGATCGCCGAGGCTCCCGAGGCGATCCAGTAGCCGCCCGAGGCGGCATAGGTGCTCATCGAGACGACCACCGGCTTGCCCCTGGACTTGGCCACGCGGATGGCGTCGAGGATCTGTTCGGAGGCTGTGTCGGAGCCGCCCGGCGAATTGACCCGCAGCACGATGGCCTTGACCGAGCTGGCCTTGGCGGCGCGCAGGATCGCGTCGGCCAGGTCGTCGGAGTGGATGGTGGCGCCGCCCGTGAACGGGTTCGACCCCTTGTCCTTGCCGGTCATGATCGGACCCTCGGCCTCGATCACCGCGATGGAGTCGCCCGCCTTCGCGGCGTCGCGAGCGGAGCGGTTGTCGGCATAGTCGTCGAAATCCAGCGACTTGGCGCCGTCGCCGGCCTTGTCCAGCAGCGCCTGTTCGGCCTCGCGCACCTGGCCCAGGTGGTCCACCAGCCGCAGCGCGAGCGCGTCCTCGGCCAGGTAGGGGCCGGCTTCCAGGGTCCTGCGCAGGGCGGCGGGATCGGCCTTCCGGTCGGCGGCGGCGAAGCTCAGGTTGGACGCATAGACCGAGCCCATCCAGCTCAGCGTCGCTTCCTTGTGGGCCGGCGTGTAGTCGGAGTTGAGATAGCCGTTGACCGCGTTCTTGTACTCGTAGCGCTGCTCGTACTGGGGCACGACGCCGTACTTGTCGAAGAAGCGCTTGAGGAAGATGTCCTCCGTGGCGACGCCCGTGACCTGCAGCGAGGCGCCCGGCTGCATCCAGAACTGGTCGCTCGCCCGGCCCAGCATGTAGGTCGTGGTGCCGATGCCGGCGGGATAGAGCCCCTGGCTGTGGGCATAGATCGGCTTGCCGGCGGCGCGGAAGTGCTTGAACGCCAGGCGGATTTCGTCGGCCATGCCGGGCTCGACGCCGCCCTCGGGCAGCCGCACCAGCAGGCCCTTGACCTTGTCGTCCTTCTCCGCGCGCCGCAGGGTCTCGATGATCGACATCACCGAGGTGGAGTTGCGGCCGATGCCCCACAGCGGATTGTGCGGCGCCTGGTCGGTGAGCGGGTCGCGAAGGTCCAGCTCCAGGACCGTCCTGGCCGGCGTCGGCGCGGGCGCCGTGGCCGACATCGCCATGCCGATCAGCACGATCGGCACGCCGATCAGGAAAATGACCAGGCCCGCGAAGACCCCGGCCGCCGTGATCAGGAACTGTTTCATTTCGCCTTGTGGTCGCGCGCTGGCCGACTGTTTTCCAAGGCGGCCTCTCGCATACATTGGGGCTTGCGCCTAGAGCGGCCACCCCCGCGGCCACGCCGGAAAGCTCCCAGATGATCGACCTGCACTACAGCGCCACACCGAACGGCCAGAAGGTGGCCATCATGCTGGAGGAGACGGGGCTGCCGTTTCGGGTCGTCCCCTACGACATCTTCGAAGGCGACCACCTGACGGCCGAGTTCGGGCGGATCAATCCGAACCACAAGCTGCCGGCCATCGTCGACCACGCGCCGCAGGACGGCGGCGCGCCGCTGGCGGTGTTCGAGTCCGGCGCGATCCTCCAGTACCTGGCCGAGAAGATCGGGCGGTTCCTCGCGCCATCGGGCCGGGCGCGGGCCCAGGCGATCCAGTGGCTCACCTGGCAGATGGCGGGCCTGGGGCCGATGGGCGGGCAGGCCAGCCACTTCCTGCGCTATGCGCCGCCCGGGCAGGACTACGCGACGGAGCGCTACACGCGCGAGCTGGAGCGCCTGCTGCAGGTGCTGGAGGGCCGCCTGCGGGAGGTCCCGTATCTGGCCGGCGACGACTACACCATCGCCGACATGGCGGTCTGGCCGGGCCGCGCCTCCTCGTTCGTCATGGGGATTGGGCTGGACGCCTATCCGGCCATGCATGCCTGGTTCGAGCGCGTGAAGGCCCGGCCGGCCGTGGCGCGGGTGATGGCACGCGAGGATCTGAAGGCCCCGGCCAAGTACGTCGGCCGCAAGCAGGCGCTCACCGCCGACGAGTGGTCGAATATGTTTGGCGCGCGGATGCACGCGGCCGTGAGGCGCGCGCGCGGCTAACCCCTTGGGCCGTCTCTATCGATGCGGGAAAGGAAATGGTCGGAGTGGCAGGATTTGAACCTGCGACCCCCGCGTCCCGAACGCGGTGCTCTACCAGACTGAGCCACACTCCGACTTGGAGGCGCGCTTATAGAGGAGGGTCCGCCCCCTCGCAAGCCGGCGAAAAACCGTTTTCGCAGAGGCGTTGCATCAGCCCGTCCGCTGCGCTATTTCCCCCGCTCCCGAGGGTTAGCCCTCTGGGCAACCGTTCCTGCTGGGGAATGGTGTAATGGTAACACTGCGGTTTTTGGTACCGTCATTCTAGGTTCGAGTCCTAGTTCCCCAGCCACGGCCCGCCCCTCTGCCCGGCCTTTCCGGCCCTAAGGCAGAGCTGGGCGCTGCGCACAACCCTCAATTGATGCGACACCCCGTCACTCGGGGAATCTACTTAAGCATTCGTCCCGGATATCCACACCCCGAATCACTGTGGTTCTTACTCGTTAACCATACGGATTAACGACGAAAGACGGGCCACAGGATGATCCCAGGACACCCCTCAGACATGCGCGCACCCCGGGGGCTGGGGCGCGGTGTCGAGCCGATGTCCTAGGGTTGGGGACGACCATGGGTGGCAAGGTTCTGATCATCGACGACGACGCGGCGCTGCTGCGGCTGATGTCGATGGCGTTTCAACAGGCGGGGTACCAGACGGTGGCCGCTGACAATGGCCGGGCGGGCATCCGCATGGCCGGGGCGCACAAGCCCGACCTGGTGGTGACCGATATCGTCATGCCCGACATCGAGGGCATCGGCTGCATCCGCGCCATCAAGCAGGGCGCGCGGCCGCCGAAGGTGATCGCGATCTCCGGCGCGGGCCGGGCCCGCGGCGCCGACTACCTGAGCTGGGCGCGCCATCTCGGCGCGGACGAGGTGCTGGCCAAGCCCTTCCGCATGTCTGAGCTGATGAAGATTTCCAAGTCCGTGATCGCCAAGCCGGCGATCCACGCAATCGAGCTGTAGAGGGACGCCGAATGCACATCCTCCTGGTGGAAGACAACGAAGCCACGGCCAAGAGCATCAAGCTCATCCTGGGCGCCGAGGGCCACAACGTGTCGATGACGGCGTCCGGCGAGGAAGCCGTCGAACTGGCCGAGATCTACGAATACGACGCCATCCTGATGGACCTCGATCTCGAGGACATCACCGGCGTGGAGGCGCTCCGCGAGCTGCGGCTGAAGAAGAACGCCACCCCGGTGATCATCCTGTCCGGCACGACCGATGTGGACACCAAGGTCAGCGCTCTGGCCGCCGGCGCCGACGACTACATGACCAAGCCGTTCCACAAGTCCGAGCTGGGCGCACGGATCAACGCGGTGGTGCGCCGCTCGCGCGGGCATGTGGAGTCGATCCTCCGCACCGGCCTGATCGCGCTGAACCTCAACACCCGGACGGTCGAGGTGGCCGGCAAGCAGATCCACCTGACCCCCAGCGAATACAAGATGCTGGAACTGCTCTCGCTGCGGAAGAACACGGTCCTCACCAAGGAGGCCTGCCTCAACCACCTCTACAACGGCCTCAGCGAGCCGGAGATCAAGATCATCGACGTCTTCATCTGCAAGCTGCGCAAGAAGATCGCGGCCGCGGCCGGCGGCGACAGCCAGATCGAAACGGTGTGGGGCGGCGGCTACATGCTGCGCGACGCCAAGCCCGAGCGCCTGGCGGCCTGAGGCGGCGAGGATGCAACGCGGCCGGCTCCGGAAGGGGCCGGCCGTCTTCGTTCGCGCACCTGCCCTGCGGCGACCCGCCGCTCCGTAAGTCTACGTAAGTAGTAGTCTCGGGGTGTCAGCGACCCTGGCGTGTGCTCTTGATTCGGTCGGCCACATTTTGGCCATGAGTAAGGCAAGACGGCGGCGCACCATGGGGACCGACGGTTTCGCGGCGAGGGACGGGAAGGGCGGTCGCCAGGCGGCCCGCACCTCCGCACAGCCCGGCCGTCGCTCCGCCGTCCGCCGGCGCAGCGAGACCCGCGCCGCAGGCCCCGATCCGCGCCTCGAGGCGCAGCATCGCCAGGCCGGCGTGCTGGTCCACGACTTCAACAACCTGCTGAACGTCATCCTGGCGGCCAACGAGGCCCTGGCCGCCCAACTGCCCGAGAACTCCGACGGCTACGAGCTGGCCCGCATCAGCCAGGAGGCCGCCGAGAAGGGCGCCGAGTTGCTGGCGCGCCTCGCGGACCTGTCGCGGCCTGAGGCGAACGACACGGTGGTGGACGCCGCCGAAGTCGCGGTGACCACGGCCCGGCTGGCCCAGGTGTCCACGGCGTCGTCGGTCACGGTGGTGGCCCTGGCGATGCCCGAGGCGCTGACCTGCCACGCCGAGCGCGGCGGCCTGGAATCGGCCCTGCTCAATCTCTGCATCAACGCCGGGCACGCCATGCCCGCCGGGGGCGCCATTCAGATATCGGTCTCGGCCGCGACCTTGGACGACGACGCCTATGTGGCGTTCTCGGTGACCGATCCGGGGATCGGCATGTCGCCCGAAACCCTGGCCCGAGCCACCGAACCCTATTTCACCACCCGCGCGGGTCGCGGCGGCACCGGTCTGGGTTTGAGCGGCGTCGCCGACTTCGCCCGGCGTTCGGGTGGCGTCCTGAAACTGGTCTCAGAGCAGGGCCGCGGCACCACCGCCACGCTTTATCTGCCGCGGGCCTAAGCCGCTCCCGCCGTGATCGTCGAGCGGATCAGGTCCGAAAGGCTGTCGGCGCGCATCTTCGACATCACGTTGGCCCGGTAGATCTCCACCGTCCGCGGGCTGATCTCCAGGGTGGCCGCGATGACCTTGTTGCTGGCGCCGTCGATGATCAGGTCCAGCACCTGGCGCTCGCGGGGCGTGAGGCTCTCCAGACGGCGCTGGATGCGCGTGCGGGTCGCGCCGGCGTCCACGGCCGCGTCGTTCTCCTCCAGGCAGTGGCGCACCACCCGCAGGATCAGCTCGCTTTCGTAGGGCTTCTCGATGAAGTCCACCGCGCCCGCCTTCATGGCGTCCACGGCCCGGCTGACGTCCGCATGACCGGTGATCACTATCACTGGTAGTATGCAGCCGACCCCCTTCAGCGCCCGGATCAGCTCGATGCCGTCCATGCTGGGCATCCGCAGATCGGTGATGATGGAGCCCCGCGCGGCGGGGTCGAAGGTGGCGAGGAAATCGTGGGCGGAGGCGAACCCCCGCGAGGTCAGGCCATCCGACTTGAGCAACATGACGAGCGAATCCCGCGCGGCGTCGTCATCATCGACGACGAACACTGTTCGATCCGCCGCTCCGCTCGCCATCATCACCTGCCCGCGCCAATACAAAACTAAATGCGGCGCCACCCAGCCGGCTGGGTTCTACCCAAATCCGTCCCTTGTGATTTTCGACTATAGCACTGGAAATGGAGAGGCCTAGCCCCATGCCCTCGGGCTTTGTGCTGGCCAAGGGCTGAAACAACCGGTCGGCGACAGCCTCGTCGATTCCCGGACCACTGTCCTCGACTGTGGTGATAAGTCGCTCCCCAGACTCCAGCCGGGTCGAAATGTTAATTTGCCGGTTCGGGTACTTCGTCACAGCTTCGATGGCGTTGCGCGCCAAGTTGACCACAAGCTGTTGAATCTGGATGCGGTCGGCGATCACCGTGTCGTCGCCCTTATAGAGATCGTAGACGAGGCGCACGTTCGCATCGCGCGCCATCAGGGCGATGATGAAGTCCACCTCGCCGATCATGCCGGACAGGCTCTCGGGCTTCTGCAGGGTGCCGCCGCGGTTGGCCAGGTCGCGCATGGTGCGGATGATCTCGCCGGCGCGCACCGCCTGGTCGCCCGCGCGGGCCACCGCGTCCACCAGATCGTCGTCGTCCAGCTCCATCCGCGCGATCAGGTTGCGGGCCGCCCGGAGGTAGTTCGTGACCGCCGACAACGGTTGGTTGAGTTCATGCGCCAGCACCGAGGCCATCTCGCCCATGGAGTTCGCGCTCCACACCTGGGTGAGCTGCTGGCGGAGCTCCTCGGACCGGCGCTCGGCCTCCTGGATCGAGGTCATGTCGCGCACGACCATGGTCAGCAGCCGGCGCGCCGCGATGGTCACCTCCCCGATCCGCACCTCCATCGGGAAGGTCCCCCCGTCCTTTCGGAGGCCGGTGAGCTTGCGGTAGCTGCCGGAGACGTCGGCGTCGTCGCCCACGGTCCCGCCGGTGAGGGCTCCGCCCTCCTGCGGCGGCAGCAGGCGGTTGATGTCCTGGCCGACCATCTCGGAAGCGGTCCAACCGAACAGCCGCTCGGCGGGGTGGCTGAAGCTCTGGATCACGCCGCGGTCGTCGATCAGGATCAGGGCGTCGGCCACAATCTCGAGGCTGGCCTGCAGCAGCTCCTCGCGCTCGGCCTGGTCGGCGATGATCTCCGCGGCGGCGTTCCGCTGGGCGATGAGCGAGCGGACCCAGGCGGTGATCCCCAGGCCCAGGGCCAGGAACAGGGCCGCGCGCGTGCCGCGCTCCAGCAGGGGCATCCCGGCCATGCCATCCAGGGTGAGGCCCCCGGCGGTCATCAGCAGGGCGGCGGTCAGGGTCGCGCCGGCCCCGCCATACACCGCGCACGCGAGCAGCGCTGGCCCGCAGAACAGATAGACCGAGTGGCCGAACATCGGGCGCAATGCGTAGAGCGCGGCCAGGATGGCCGCCGACACGCCGATCGCCAGGAGCTGACCTCTAAGAACGCTGAGGATCGAGCTCGAACTTGCCACGCCGGTTGTGCGATTTCCCGTCCACAACCTAAAATGCATTCTACATTCCGCGCCGGCCCCGTTTCCGGCAAACGTGTTGTGCTAAAAATTAACGAGCTAAGCAATTACGTACAACTACAT
>Ga0255338_1004812_pt1 | contig 13308 bp, 11 predicted proteins | sample MeOH1_35cm_T4_19_FD_203715 | JGI IMG/M metagenome (GOLD analysis project Ga0255338, IMG submission 203715) | Sandy soil microbial communities from University of British Columbia, Vancouver, Canada - MeOH1_35cm_T4_195 | ecosystem: Engineered > Artificial ecosystem > Sand microcosm > Unclassified ...
AAGATGGGGCAGAAGAAGTTCAACCCCGGCACCGCGGCGTCGATGTTCTTCCTCAACGCCACCAGCCCGCAGACCATCAACATGACCCGCAAGGTCATGATCGGCTGGGGCTACAAGGCGCAGCGCCTGGGCCACGACGTGCTCAGGAAGCTGGCGAAGAAGCAGACCGCGCACCCGCCCGCCACGGTGGGCCGCGCGCCGGTGCAGGAGCAGGTGATCCACTTCATCAACAAGAAGATGCCGGGCAACCTGCCCAAGAAGACCGCGCGCGCGCTGCTCGACATCGAGGACAACGAGATCGTGCCGATCATCCGCGACCCGAAGCGGACCTCGCCCGAGACCGAGGCGGTGTTCTACTTCCCGGGCTGCGGCTCGGAGCGGCTGTTCTCGCAGGTCGGCCTGGCCACGCAGGCCATGCTGTGGCACGTGGGCGTGCAGACCGTGCTGCCGCCGGGCTACCTGTGCTGCGGTTATCCGCAGCGCGGCAACGGCCAGTTCGACAAGGCCGAGAAGATCGTCACCGACAACCGCGTGCTGTTCCACCGCGTGGCCAACACGCTCAACTACCTCGACATCAAGACCGTGGTGGTGAGCTGCGGCACCTGCTACGACCAGCTGGCCGGCTATGAATTCGACAAGATCTTCCCGGGCTGCCGCATCATCGACATCCACGAATACCTGCTGGAGAAGGGCGTCAAGCTCGAAGGCGTGACCGGCACGCGCTACATGTACCACGACCCGTGCCACACGCCGATCAAGACGATGGACCCGACCAAGCTCGTCAACGCGCTGATGGGCGGCAACGAGGGCGGCGGCAAGATCGAGAAGAACGAGCGCTGCTGCGGCGAGTCGGGCACGCTGGCGGTGAGCCGCCCGGATGTCTCCACGCAGATCCGCTTCCGCAAGGAAGAAGAAATGACCCGGGGCGCGGACAAGCTGCGCGCCGACGGCTTCGGCGGCGACGTCAAGATCCTGACCAGTTGCCCGTCGTGCCTGCAGGGCTTGTCGCGCTACAAGGAAGACGCCACGGTGCAGGCCGACTACATCGTGGTCGAGATGGCCAGGCACCTGCTGGGCCAGGACTGGATGCCCGAGTACGTGGCCCGCGCCAACGCCGGCGGCATCGAGCGGGTGCTGGTGTGATGGCGGCGAGCGCCGCGGGCACCGGCAAGCCAACGGTTCGCTCCCCTCTCCCGCGGCGGGAGAAGGGAGCAAGACGCCGGCATCGCGGAGGCATCGCGGCATGAGCATCGTCCCCGACTGCCCCCTCTGCGAAACCGACGGCGGCGAGCTGGTCTGGCGCGGCGAGCGCGCCCGCATCATCCTGGTCGAGCACGCGCGCTTCCCCGGCTTCTGCCGCGTGGTCTGGAACGGCCACGTGGCCGAGCAGACCGACCTGCCCGACGACGACCAGGCCTGGCTGATGCGGCTGGTGGCGCGCGTCGAGCGCGTCGTGCGCGAGGTAATGACGCCCGACAAGGTCAACCTCGCCGCCTTCGGCAACATGGTGCCGCACCTGCACTGGCATGTCATTCCGCGCTATCGCTGGGACACGCATTTCCCGGAAGCCGTGTGGGCCGCGCCGCAGCGCGAGGCCGACGCGGCGCGGGTGGCGGAACTGGCGTCGCGGCTGCCGGTGCTGCGCGACGCGCTGGCGCACATCGGGGAGATGGGCTAGGCGTGTCCACGCCATGCCGGCGCGCCGCGTTGTAGTGGCTGGGGAACCCGGCACGCGCTGCCGGCTTCTAAGAGGCTAATATCTTCCACGAGCGCAGGCCGACGGCCGTGCGTGACCTGCTTGCGCGAAAGGTGCCATGTCCACACCGACTTCCGTTACCGTACCCGGCCCGGCCGTGCCGGCCCGTGCCCTCAAGATCCAGAGCCGCCTGCGCGTGGCCGAGACCTGGGCGCTGATCAAGCCCTACTGGAAGTCCGAGGACCGCAAGGCCGGGCTCGGGCTGCTGGCCTTCGTGGTGGCGCTCAATCTCGGCATCGTCTACATCAACGTGCTGCTCAACGAGTGGAACCGGGTGTTCTACAACGCGCTGGAGCAGCATGACTACACCTCCTTCAAGGCGCTGCTGATCCGCTTTTCGTGGATCGCCGGCTTCTTCATCGTGGCGGCCATCTCGCGGCAGTACTACACCATGATGCTGCAGATGCGCTGGCGCACCTGGATGACCGGCCAGTTCATGGACCACTGGCTCAGCCACCAGGCCTACTACCGCATCGAGCAGACCCACGCCACCGACAACCCCGACCAGCGGCTGGCCGACGACCTGCGCTCGTTTACCGACGGCGCGCTGTCGCTTTCGCTCGGGCTGCTCAATTCGGTGGTCACGCTGCTGTCCTTCGTCGGCATCCTGTGGGCGGTGTCGGGGCCGATCAGCTTCGCGCTGGGCGGCACCACGCTCACCATTCCCGGCTACATGGTGTGGTTCGCGGTCGGCTACGCGGTGATCGGCTCGCTGATCGCCCACATGGTGGGGCGCCCGCTGATCGGCCTGAACTTCCAGCAGGAGCAGTACGAGGCGGATTTCCGCTTCACGCTGGTGCGCCTGCGCGAGAACAGCGAGCCGGTGGCGCTGTACCGCGGCGAGCCGACCGAGCAGGCCGGCCTGCGCTCGCGCTTCGACCGCATCCGCGCCAACTGGAACCAGCTGATGCGCTATACGCGGCGGCTGACCTTCGTCAATTCCGGCTACAGCCAGTTCGCCATCATCTTCCCGCTGATCGTGGCGGCGCCGCGCTACTTCGCCGGCAAGATGACGCTGGGCGGACTGATGCAGATGAGCTCCGCGTTCGGCCAGGTGCAGGGCGCGCTGTCGTGGTTCGTCGACAGCTATGCCACGCTGGTGGGCTGGAAGGCCGCGGCCAACCGGCTGATCGACTTCGGCGACGCCATCCGCGTGGCCGAGCGCCAGGACCGGGAGCACACCGGCGTGCGCGACATCGAGGTGGACCAGGCCGACGGCGCGGCCATCCGCATCGACACGCTGGCGCTGGCGCTGCCGGTGCGCACCGGCAACCGCGGCGAGATCCGGCAGCGCCCGCTGGTGGCGCCGTTCTCGCTGCAGATCGCGCCGGGCGAGCGCTGGCTGGTGAGCGGCCCGTCCGGCTGCGGCAAGAGCGTGCTGTTCCGCGCGCTGGCCGGCATCTGGCCCTACGGCAGCGGCACGGTGTCGATGCCGCGCGCGGCGCGCATGCTGTTCCTGCCCCAGCGCAGCTACCTGCCGATCGGCTCGCTGGCCGACGCGCTGGCCTATCCCGACGCGGGCACCCTGCACAGCACCGAGGCGCTGCAGCGGGTGCTGGTGCAGGCCCGGCTCGGCGCGCTGACCGGGCAACTGGACGTGTTCGACAACTGGTCGCTGCGGCTGTCGCCGGGCGAGCAGCAGCGGCTGGCGTTCGCGCGCGCGCTGCTGCAGAAGCCCGACTACCTGTTCCTCGACGAGGCCACCAGCGCGCTCGACGAGGAAACCGAGGAAGCCATGTACCGCCTGATGGTGGAGTCGCTGCCCGGCGCGGCCATCGTCAGCATCGCCCACCGCAGCACGGTGGCGGCCTTCCACGGCCGCCGCCTGCGCTACGTGGCCGCCGACGGCGCGCACTGGGAGGCGGAGCCGGACGGGCGGGGGGCGCAAAGCGGGCAAAGTGGGCAAGCAGAGGCGGCTGCGGTAAGCTATCGGGTCGTACACGAAGCGTGAAGGCGGGTGTGGCCGCGGCCTGCGGCGTCCCCGCTGCCGCGCGCACCCATCACATGGCAGGCCTCGAAAAAGATACTCCCCATCCCACCGCCCTCACCGTGCACACCCAGTCGCGCGTGCTGGAGGTGGGCTTCGACAACGGCGCCAGCTTCCGGCTGCCCTTCGAATACCTGCGCGTCAACTCGCCCTCGGCCGAGGTGCAGGGCCACGGCCCCGGGCAGGAAGTGCTGCAGACCGGCAAGCGCGACGTCGCCATCGCGGCGGTCGAGCAGGTCGGCAACTACGCCATCCTGATCCGGTTTTCCGACGGACACGACACCGGCATCTATTCGTGGGAACTGCTGTACCGCCTCGGCGCCGAGCAGGACGCCGTCTGGCAGGCCTACCTGAAGCGGCTGGAGGCGGCCGGGATCGACCGCGACGCCCCGATGCCCGCCGCCGGCGGCCACGCCTGCGGCAACCATTGAGCCCGGGCGCCGCGCGCGCCTGCCGTCGCGGCCACCGGCGCGACCGCCGGCACGATGACCGGCACGACCGCCGCCGCGCATACCGACGAGATTACTGAATTACGGAGCAAGCCATGAGCGAAACCCATTTCGGGTTCGAGAAAGTCAGCGAAGAGGAAAAGGCCGGCAAGGTGGCCGGCGTGTTCCATTCGGTGGCGAGCAAGTACGACGTCATGAACGACCTGATGTCGGGCGGCATGCACCGGCTGTGGAAGATGTTCACCATCGCCCAGGCCGGCGTGCGGCCGGGCTTCAAGGTGCTCGACATCGCCGGCGGCACCGGCGACCTGGCCAAGGCCTTCGCCCGCCAGGCCGGCCCGACCGGCGAGGTCTGGCTGACCGACATCAACGAGTCGATGCTGCGCGTGGGCCGCGACCGCCTGCTCAACAAGGGCGTCGTCACCCCGGTCTGCCTGTGCGACGCCGAGCACATCCCGTTCCCCGACAACCACTTCGACCTCGTCACGGTGGCCTTCGGCCTGCGCAACATGACCCACAAGGACGCCGCGCTGGCGGAGATGCGCCGCGTGGTCAAGCCGGGCGGCAAGGTGATGGTGCTGGAGTTCTCCAAGGTCTGGAAGCCGCTGGAAAAAGCCTACGATATCTACTCCTTCAAGGTGCTGCCCTGGCTGGGCGAGCGCGTGGCCCAGGATGCCCACAGCTATCGCTACCTCGCGGAATCGATCAGAATGCATCCAGACCAGGTTTCACTTGTACGCCTGATGGAACATGCGGGCCTGGAAAATGTCGAATACTTCAATCTGACGGCCGGGGTCGTGGCTCTTCACGTCGGGCGGAAGTACTAGACTGATATAGGCTCAATGAAGATGAGCGAACTTGACAGGGGAAGTGTAAAAATGTCGCAAATTCGCGGAAAATTCATGGCGGCGGTGCTGATTGGCACCCTCGCTCTCGGCATGGCGCTGGACGCCAATGCCAAGCGGCTGGGCGGCGGCTCGCGCAGCTTCGGCAAGCAGTCGTCGAACGTGACGCAGCGCCAGCAGACACCGCCGCAGCAAGCGCCCAGCCAGACGCCGGCCCAGCAGCCGGGCCAGCAGGCCGCGCCCGCCGGTGCCGCGGCTGGCGCCGGGGCAGCCGCCGCGGCCGCGCCCAAGCGCAACTGGGGCGGCATGCTGGGCGGCATCGCCGCCGGCCTGGGCATCGGCTGGCTGCTGTCGCACTTCGGCCTGGGCGGCGCGGCGATGAGCTTCCTGTCCAACCTGATCCTGATCGCGCTGGCGGCCTTCGTGGTGATGTGGCTGATCCGCAAGTTCCGCGGCGGCGCCGGCCGCGCGCAGCAGCCGGCCTATGCCGGCGGCGGCCTGGGTGGCATGAATGGCGGCTCGGTCGGCAGCAGCGAGCCGGTCCTGCGCCAGCAGGTGCCCGGCGGGGCGGCCAATCCCGTGATGCCCGCGGCCGGCGCGGCCGCGCCGGCGATGGCGGGCGCCGCGCAGCCGTGGGGCGTGCCGGCCGATTTCGACACCGCCGCCTTCCTGCGCAACGCCAAGGTCTACTACGTGCGCCTGCAGGCCGCGTGGGACGCCGGCAACCTCGAGGACATCCGCGAGTTCACCACGCCGGAAATGTTCGCCGAGATCAAGATGGACCTGGCCGAGCGCGGCGCCGAGGTCAACAAGACCGACGTGGTCACGCTGGAAGCCGAGCTGCTGGGCATCGAGGACAGCCCGGCGCAGCATCTGGCCAGCGTGCGCTTCTCCGGCATGATCCGCGAGAAGGCGGGCGAGCCGGCGCAGCCGTTCGCCGAGGTCTGGAACCTGGCCAAGCCGGTCAGCGGCAGCGGCGGCTGGGTGCTGGCCGGGATCCAGCAGGTGTCCTGAGCCTGCCGGCCAGGCGGGCTGCCGCCCGCCTGCAGGTGGCTTAGAATGGAGGCCCACGTGAAAACGTGGGCTTTCTTTTTGTCCGGCGCCGCGGTGCCGGCGCCAGCCACCCGGACTTCACGGACCTCACGGATTCCCACGGACCCCCACGGATCTCAACCCGCAAGCACTGAAAGGCCCCGCCCCCAGCCCGACCCCCTTATGCCCACCCTCCCCACCGCCCTGACCACGCCTCCGATCACCGCCCTGAACCACCTGCTCGAGCAGGAGCCGTGGGCGCTCTCGCTGCTCCAGCCGTTCGCCGGCCGCGCGCTGCGCTTCGACGCGGCCGCCTTCACGGTGGTCCTGCGCGTCACCGGCCAGGGGCTGGTCGAGCCGGCGCCGGCGGAGGAGGCCCCCGCGGTGACGCTGACCGTGCCGCTGCAGCAATGGCCGCTGGTGGCATCCGACATCGCCGACGGCGGGCAGGCGGCGGCGATGAAGCACGTGCGCATCGAGGGCGATGCCGAGCTGGCCAATACCGTGTCGACGCTGGCGCGCAACCTGCGCTGGGACGCCGCCGAAGACCTGTCGCGCGCGCTGCGCGGCATCCTCGGCGGCCCGCTCAGCGACAGCGTGGCGCAGCGCGTGGTGCAGGGCGCGCAGGACGCCCGTGCGCAGGCCGCGCGGCTGGGCCGCACGCTGGTCGAGAACGTGACCGAATACCTGCTCGACGAGCAGCCCACCCTGGTGCGCCACGCCGCGCTCGACACGTTCGGCACCGGGGTGCGGGCGCTCGGCGACGATCTCGCGCGGCTGGAGAAGCGGCTGGAGAAGCTGGAGCAGCGCGCCCGCCCGCAAGGCGGCGCGGCCGCGGGGGCGGGCAGCCTGCCGTCCGCCCACCGCTGAACGCCGCCCGCCCATGCCGATGGCTGTGCCCGCATCGGCCAATCCGTAGCGCCCAAATACTGAAACCTGCATGACCCGCTTCCTGCGCCTTTGCAAGATTGTCTTCGTCATCCTCTACTACGGGCTGGATGAACTCGTGCTGTCCGGCTTCAAGAGCCGCCGCATCCGCTTCCTGGTGCGCGTCATCACCATCGGGCGCAAGCTCGACATGCCGCGCGGCGAGCGCCTGCGGCTGGCGCTGACGCGGCTCGGGCCGATCTTCGTCAAGTTCGGCCAGGTGCTCTCGACCCGGCGCGACCTGATGCCGGCCGACATCGCCGACGAGCTGGCCAAGCTGCAGGACCAGGTGCCGCCGTTCGACCCGGTGGTGGCGGTCAAGATCATCGAGCGCTCGCTGGGCCGGCCGCTGGCCACGCTGTTCGAGAGCTTCGACCACCAGCCGGTGGCCAGCGCGTCGATCGCGCAGGTGCACTTCGCCACGCTCAAGGGCGGCTCCAGCCACGGCCGCGAGGTGGCGGTGAAGGTGCTGCGCCCGGGCATGCTGCCGGTGATCGACAGCGACCTGGCGCTGATGCGCGACCTCGCCGCCTGGCTCGAGCGCTTCTGGGCCGACGGCAAGCGCCTCAAGCCGCGCGAGGTGGTGGCCGAGTTCGACAAGTACCTGCACGACGAGCTCGACCTGATGATCGAGGCCGCCAACTGCAGCCAGTTGCGCCGCAACTTCAACGACACCAGACTGCTGCTGGTGCCCGAGGTGTTCTGGGACTTCTGCAGCAGCGAGGTGTTCGTGATGGAGCGCATGCACGGCGTTCCCATCTCGCGCAACGAGGCGCTCAGGGCAGCCGGCGTGGACATGCACAAGCTGGCCGAGGAGGGCGTGGAGATCTTCTTCACCCAGGTCTTCCGCGACGGCTTCTTCCATGCCGACATGCACCCCGGCAACATCCTCGTGTCGGTGGCGCCGCAGACGCTGGGCCGCTACATCGCGCTGGACTTCGGCATCGTCGGCGCGCTGTCCGAGTTCGACAAGAACTACCTGGCGCAGAACTTCATCGCCTTCTTCCGCCGCGACTACCACCGCGTGGCGCTGCTGCACGTGGAGTCCGGCTGGGTGCCGCCCGACACGCGCGTGGAAGAGCTCGAAAGCGCGGTGCGCGCCTGCTGCGAGCCTTACTTCGACAAGCCGCTCAAGGAGATCTCGCTGGGCATGGTGCTGATGCGCCTGTTCCAGACCTCGCGCCGCTTCAACGTCGAGATCCAGCCGCAACTGGTGCTGCTGCAGAAGACCCTGCTCAACATCGAGGGTCTGGGCCGCCAGCTCGATCCCGACCTCGACCTGTGGCAGACCGCCAAGCCCTTCCTGGAAAAATGGATGCACGAGCAGGTCGGCTGGAAGGGCGCGTGGGAGCGCATCCAGGTCGAGGCGCCGCAATGGGCCAAGATGCTGCCGGACTTCCCGCGCCTCGCGCACCAGTTCCTCGAGCGCCGCGCGCTGGTGGACAACGGCCAGCAGGAGAAGCTGCTGGGCACGCTGATCGCCGAGCAGCGCCGCACCAACCGCCTGATCGCCACGGCGCTGCTGCTGGCCGGCGGCTTCCTCGCCGGCATCGTGCTGACGGAACTGCTGAGCCTGGGCGGCTACCTGTAGCCCGCCGCGTTCGCGGCCCGCATCGGGCAGGACAATCACAAGGAGACACGGCGTGACCGAAGCCAACAAGGGCGGCAAGGACAGCAAGGAGCGCAAGGACAGCGACCCCGGCAGCGCCGCCGCGCCCGCCTTCGCCACCCGCGACGCCGCCGACCCGGCGTTCTGGGACGAGCGTTTCGAAAAGGGCTTCATGCCGTGGGACCTGGGCGGCGTGCCGGCCGAGTTCGCCGCCTTCGCCACCGCGCTGGCGCCGTGCCCCACGCTGGTGCCCGGCTGCGGCAACGGCTGGGAAGCCGGCTGGCTGCACGCGCGCGGCTGGCCCGTGACCGCGATCGACTTTTCGCCGCAGGCCGTGGCCAGCGCGCGCCACGCGCTGGGGCCGGCCGGCGCCGTGGTGCGCGAGGCGGATTTCTTCGCCTTCACACCGGAGCCCGCCTGCCGCCTGATCTACGAGCGCGCGTTCCTGTGCGCGCTGCCGCCGGCCATGCGCGCCGCCTACGGCGCGCGCGTGGCGGCACTGCTGCCGGCGGGCGGCCTGCTGGCCGGCTATTTCTTCCTGGACGAGACCCGCGGCGGCCCGCCGTTCTCGATCCCGCGCGCCGGGCTGGAGGCGCTGCTGGCGCCGGCCTTCGAGCTGGTGGAGGACCGTCCCGCCACCGGTTCGCTGCCGGTGTTCGCCGGGCGCGAGCACTGGCAAGTCTGGCGCCGGCGCGCATAGGCGCCCGCGTTTTCCCGGGGCGCCGGCGCGCGCGGGCCCGCCTGTGGCGCCCGCGCTGCACCGCTTCGGGGATTTGCCCGGCGCCCGGAATTTTTTTCTCCCGCGGCGGCCTGCGTGGCTATAATCCGCGTTTTGATTCGGCTACGACCGCAGGCTAGATCAGCCACCCATGCGGCCCCGACCGATGAATTGGACCCGGGGCAGGGCGGCACAGGCACAGGCAGCATCCCGCCCACCCGGCAACCGGTTTTTCGCCGCAAGGGCATTTTTGGGATAGGGCAGCGCCATGCTGATCTGGTTCGTCGTCATCTACTGGATAATCTCGGTCGGCATCGGCCTGTGGGCCGCGCTGCGCGTGCGCAACACCACGGACTTCGCGGTCGCCGGCCGCAGCCTGCCTTTCTACATCGTCACCGCCACCGTCTTCGCCACGTGGTTCGGCTCGGAGACGGTGCTCGGCATCCCTGCCGTGTTCCTCAAGGAAGGCCTGTCCGGGGTGGTGTCCGATCCCTTCGGTTCCTCGCTGTGCCTGATCCTGGTCGGCCTGTTCTTCGCGCGTCCGCTGTACCGCATGAACCTGCTCACCATCGGCGACTACTATCACAACCGCTACGGGCGGCTGGCCGAGGTGCTGACCACGCTGTGCATCGTGATGTCCTACCTGGGCTGGGTGGCCGCGCAGATCAAGGCGCTCGGGCTGGTGTTCTTCACCGTCTCGGACGGCGCGCTGTCGCAGGAGGCCGGCATGATGATCGGCGCGGCCAGCGTGCTGGTCTACACGCTGTTCGGCGGCATGTGGTCGGTGGCCGTGACCGACTTCATCCAGATGATCATCATCGTGATCGGCATGGTGTACATCGGCGTCGAGGTCAGCGGCCAGGCCGGCGGCGTGGCCGCGGTGGTGTCGCACGCGGCGGCAGCCGGCAAGTTCACCTTCCTGCCGTCGCTGGACCTGGTGCAGATCATCGGTTTCGCGGCGGCGCTGTTTACCATGATGCTGGGCTCGATCCCGCAGCAGGACGTGTTCCAGCGCGTGACCTCGTCGCGCACCGAGCAGATCGCCGGGCGCGCCTCGGTGCTGGGCGGCGTGCTGTATTTCTGCTTCGCCTTCATCCCGATGTTCCTGGCGTACTCGGCCACCATGATCGACCCGCAGATGGTGGAGAAGTACATCAATACCGACTCGCAGCTGATCCTGCCCAAGCTGATCCTGACCCACGCGCCGATGTTCGCCCAGGTGATGTTCTTCGGCGCGCTGCTGTCGGCCATCAAGAGCTGCGCCTCGGCCACGCTGCTGGCGCCGTCGGTGACGTTCGCCGAGAACATCCTGCGGCCGTACTTCCGCCACCTCGACGACCGTCGCTTCCTGCGCGTGATGCAGACCGTGGTGCTGTGCTTCGCGGTGCTGGTGACGCTGTTCGCGCTGAACTCGCACCTGTCGATCTTCCACATGGTCGAAAACGCCTACAAGGTCACATTGGTCTCGTCCTTCGTGCCGCTGGCGTTCGGCATGTTCTGGAAGCCCGCCACGCGCCAGGGCGGCCTCGCCGCCATCCTGCTGGGGCTGGCGTCGTGGCTGTGCTGCGAGGTCGCCTTCCCCGACGCGGCGGTGCCGCCGCAGATGGTCGGGCTGATGTTCTCGATCGGCGGCATGGTGCTCGGCTCGCTGCTGCCGCAGTGGATCGGCGACCATCCGCGCGTCAAGGAAGTCCACCTGGCCTGAGCGGCGCCGGCATCGCATCCCGCCTGGCGTGCGTCCGGATGCATTTTCTGCCCCTTTTCCTGCGGCCCGGCTCACGCAGAACGGTTTATAATTCAAGGCTTTGCACCGCCATGCGGCGGCCCGGGAACGGCAACTTCCCGGCCGGCACGGCGGCGCCTTCCGATCCGTCCATCCAGTTTCCGTTCCAGAATCCTCGCGGAGAGCCACTATGCCGATTTATGCCTACCGTTGCGACGCCTGCGGCCACGGGCGCGATGTGCTGCAGAAAATGAGCGATGCTCCGCTCACCGACTGCCCATCCTGCGGCGCGGCGGGCACCTTCAAGAAACAACTGACCGCGGCGGGCTTCCAGCTCAAGGGCTCGGGCTGGTACGTCACCGACTTCCGCGGCGGCAACGGCGGCACCTCCGCGCCGGCCACCGCGCCCGCCGCGGGCGGCGACAGCGCCGGCGGCGCGCCGGCAGCGTCGGGCGAACCGGCCGGCGGCGCCGGGGCCTCTTCGACCGCTTCGGCGGCCTCGGGCACCTCCGCATCGACAAGCCCGGCCGGCGGTTGCGGCAGCGCTTGCGCCTGCCATTGAAAGCAGAACGCACCGTGCCGGCGAAGAAGACCTCCGCCCTCAAGACCTGGTTCCTGACCGGGCTGCTTGTCCTGGTGCCGCTGGGCATCACGCTGTGGGTGCTGAGCCTGGTCATCGGCACGATGGACCAGAGCCTGGCGCTGCTGCCCGAGACCTGGCGCCCGGACCGGCTGATGTTCGGCAAGCGCGTGACCGGCCTGGGCGCGATCCTGACGCTGCTGTTCATCCTGCTGGTCGGCATGCTGGCCCACAACTTCATCGGCCAGAGGCTGGTGCGCTGGTGGGAGGCGCTGCTGGGCCACATCCCGGTGGTCGGGCCGATCTACACCAGCGTCAAGCAGGTGTCCGACACGCTGCTGTCGTCCTCGGGCAATGCCTTTCGCAAGGCGTTGCTGGTGCAGTACCCGCGCGAAGGCTCGTGGACCATCGCCTTCCTCACCGGCCGCCCCGGCGGCGACGTGCAGAACCATCTCCAGGGCGAGTACGTCAGCGTCTACGTGCCGACCACGCCCAACCCGACCTCGGGCTTCTTCCTGATGATGCCCAAGGCCGATACCATCGAACTCGACATGACCGTCGACGCCGCGCTGAAGTACATCGTCTCGATGGGCGTGGTGGCGCCGACCGAGCTGCCGCGCAAGAGCGGCCCGGTGCGCGCTGGCGAGGCGGATGCCGAAGCCCTCGCCGAGTCCGCCGACTCCTCGCATTCAAATTGATCGCCGGCCGCATCGGCGGCCGCGTTATTCCTGGAATTCTCCTATGTCCATGCGTACTCACTACTGCGGTCTCGTGACCGAACAACTGACGGGCCAGGAAGTGGCCCTGACCGGCTGGGTGCAGCGCCGCCGCGATCACGGCGGCGTGATCTTCATCGACCTGCGCGACCGCGAAGGCCTGGTGCAGGTGGTGTGCGATCCCGATCGCCCCGAGATGTTCAAGGCCGCCGAAGAGATCCGCAACGAGTTCTGCATCCGCGTCACCGGCAAGGTCCGCGCACGTCCGGAAGGCACCGAGAACGCCAACCTGACCTCCGGCAAGATCGAGGTGCTGTGCCATGAGCTGACCGTGCTCAACCCGTCGGTCACGCCCCCGTTCCAGCTCGACGACGACAACCTGTCCGAGACCACCCGCCTGACCCACCGCGTGCTCGACCTGCGCCGCCCGCAGATGCAGTACAACCTGCGCCTGCGCTACAAGGTGGCCATGGAAGTGCGCAAGTACCTGGACGCGCAAGGCTTTATCGACATCGAGACGCCGATGCTGGGCAAGAGCACGCCCGAAGGTGCGCGCGACTACCTGGTGCCCTCGCGGACCAACCCGGGCCACTTCTTCGCGCTGCCGCAGTCGCCGCAGATCTTCAAGCAGATGCTGATGGTGTCGGGCTTCGACCGCTACTACCAGATCACCAAGTGCTTCCGCGACGAGGACCTGCGTGCCGACCGCCAGCCCGAGTTCACGCAGATCGACTGCGAGACCTCGTTCCTGAACGAGCAGGAGATCCGCGACCTGTTCGAGGACATGATGCGCACGGTGTTCAAGAACGCCATCGACGTCGACCTGGACGCCAGCTTCCCGGTGATGGAGTTCCGCGAGGCCATGGCCCGTTTCGGTTCGGACAAGCCTGACCTGCGCGTCAAGCTCGAATTCACCGAACTGACCGACGCCATGAAGGACGTCGATTTCAAGGTGTTCTCCGGCCC
>Ga0255338_1004813_pt1 | contig 13308 bp, 8 predicted proteins | sample MeOH1_35cm_T4_19_FD_203715 | JGI IMG/M metagenome (GOLD analysis project Ga0255338, IMG submission 203715) | Sandy soil microbial communities from University of British Columbia, Vancouver, Canada - MeOH1_35cm_T4_195 | ecosystem: Engineered > Artificial ecosystem > Sand microcosm > Unclassified ...
GCTGCGTCGCCTGCCAGATCTGCGAGAAGGAATGCCCGCCGCAGTGCATCTACATCGAGAAGAGCAAGGACAAGAAGCCCGACGCCACCGGCAAGCCGCAGCTCTATCCGGCCGTCTTCGCCATCGACACCGCCGTCTGCATGAGCTGCCAACTCTGCGTCGAGGTCTGCCCCTTTGACGCGATCAAGATGGACCACGTCTTCGAGATCGCCGCCACCGACCGCTTCACCGGGCTGCTGCTCAACCGCGAGGAACTCGCCAAGCCGAACAGCTACTTCCACCAGATTCATCCGGATGAGGCTGCCGAGGTGGACGCCCGGCTCGGGGCCGAGCGCAAGGCCGCCGAGGAAAAGGCCAAGGCCGCGGCCGCCGCCAAGGTCGCCCCCAAGCCCGCTGCTCCTGCGGCCGGCGCCGCGCCCACCCCGCCGCCCACCGCCCCATGAGCCCCGCCACCGACCATTACCTCGAACGCGCGCCGCTCGTGCTGCGCGATTGGATCGTGGACCTGTTCCCCGCGACGCTCCAGTGGCTCGTGCACAACCTGATCACGATCGCGGTGATCCTGACCGTCTTCGGCCTCTTCTTCGCCTTCACGACCATCGCCGAGCGGAAACTCCTCGCCCGCCTGCAGAACCGGCTCGGCCCCAACCGCTCGGGTCTCCCCTGGTGGAAGAACGGCCCAAAGCTCTGGGGCCTCACCCAGCCGTTCGCCGACGCCGTCAAGGCCCTGACCAAGGAGGATGTCGTCCCCGCCGCCGCCGACAAGGTGCTGCATTTCCTCGCCCCGGTGCTCATCGTCGCCTTCTCCCTGCTCGGCTTTGCCGTCCTGCCCTTCGGCCGGCATCTCATCCCGGTCGAACTCGACGCCGCCCTGCTTTACTTCTTTGCCGCGGGCGCCGCGACGGAACTCGCCATCTTCATGGCCGGCTGGGGCAGCCGGAACAAATACTCGCTGCTCGCCGCCATGCGCGCGCTCGCGCAGCTCATCAGCTACGAGCTGCCGCTGCTGCTCTCGGTCGTGCCGGTTGTCATGGTCGTCGGCACGCTCTCGACCAAGGACATCGCCGCCGCGCAGGGCGGGTGGACCTTTGGTTTTCTGCCCCACTGGCATGTGTTCACCCCGTGGGGCTTGGCGGCCTTCCTCATCTTCCTCGTCGCCACGCTCGCCGAGAGTAACCGCTCGCCCTTCGACCTGCCCGAGGCCGAGAGCGAGCTCATCGCCGGCCACCTCACCGAGTACTCGGGCTTCAAGTACGCCCTCTTCTTCATGGCCGAGTATTTCGGCCTGACCGCGCTCAGCGGCCTCGGCGTCACGCTCTTCCTCGGCGGCTGGCAGGCGCCGTGCGCCTTCCTCGAGTTCATCCCCTCCTGGCTCTGGTTCATGGGCAAGCTGGCCGGCATGATCGTCTTTTTCATCTGGGTCCGTGGCACCCTGCTCCGCCTGCGCATTGACCAGCTCACGCGCCTTTCGTGGAAATTCCTCGTCCCGCTCGCGCTGCTCAACCTCGGCAACGGCGCCTTCTGGGCCCTGACGCCGGACTGGACCGGCCCGCTGGCCCTCGCCCGCTGGGGCATCTCCACCGCCATCGTCGTGGTGCCCTTCTTCCTCCTCGGCCGCCGGCTCACCGCCGGCCAGGCCCCGCGCTCGTATCGCTACGCCCCGTCATGACCATCGCGCTCCTGCTCATCGCCCTCGTGATCCTCGGCGCCGCCGCCGCGGCGATGCTGTCACGCAACCTCATCCACAGCGCCCTGCTGCTGGTGGGTGCCTGGGCCGGCATCGCCGCCTTCTACCTTTGGGCCGGCGCGGAATTCGTGGCCTTTGCCCAGGCGCTGGTCTACGTCGGCGCGGTCTCGATGGTCGTCCTCTTTGCCGTGCTCCTGACGCGCCAGGGGGCCACCAGCGCCCCGGTGGAATTTGCCTCGTGGCGGCGTGCCGTCCTCGGCCTGGTCGTGGCCGGCGGCGTGATGGGCGTGCTGTTCGGCTCCATCATGGGCAGCCCGCTGGACGTGCGCCTCCCGGCGCCACCCACCGGCATCAGCGTGCAGCAGCTGGGCCTCCTCATGATGGGGCCGTACGCCCCCGCCCTCCTCATCGTCGGTGTGCTCCTCACTGTCGCCCTGCTCGGCGCCATCGTCATCGCCGCCGTGGACAAGCCGGAGGACACGCCATGAGCCCGCTGCAATTCTGCCTCTTGCTCTCCAGCCTGCTCTTCTGCCTGGGCCTCCTCGGCGCCCTGGCCCGCAGCAACACCATCCTCGTGCTCCTCGGCATCGAGCTGATGCTCAATGCGGCCAACCTCAACCTGATCGCCTTCTGGCGCTACGGCCCGCACCCGGCCATCGGCACCGGCGTGATCTTCGTCCTCTTCACCATCGCGGTGGCCGCCGCCGAAGCCGCCGTCGGCCTGGCGTTCGTCATCGCGGTGCACCGCCACCGCCGGAGTGTCCGCCTCCAGGAAGCCTCCCAGTTGAAAGGTTGACCATGACCCTCTCCGCCCAACACCTCTGGCTCATCCCCGTGCTGCCCCTCGCCGCCGCGGGCCTCGGCGCGCTGACACCCCGGGGCGGCCGGACGCTCGCCGCGGGCGCCACGATCCTGACCATGGCCGGGTCGCTGCTCCTGTCCTGCCTCGCCCTCGCGGGCGCGCTGACCGACCCTTCGGCCCATCAGGTCTTCAACTTCGCGTGGTTTGACCTCGGCACCGGTCCGCTGCGCCTCGGCCTGCTCCTCGACCCGCTGACCGCCTTCATGTGCGTGATGGTCACCTTCGTCGGCCTGTTGATCTTCATCTTCAGCACCGGTTACATGAAGGAGGACGCCAACGCCAAGCAGTTCTTCTGCTTCCTCAGCCTCTTCGCCGCCGCGATGCTCGGCCTGCTGGTGGCCAACAGCCTTCTGCTGCTCTTCGTCTGCTGGGAACTCGTCGGTCTCGCCTCCTATCTCCTGATCGGCTTCTGGTTCCACAAGCCCTCGGCAGCAGCAGCAGCTAAGAAGGCCTTCATCACGACCCGCATCGGTGACCTCGGCTTCCTGATTGGCCTGGTCTGGCTGCAGGACGCCCAGGGCACGCTGCTGTTCTACGACAACGGCGCCGGCCTGCTCGAGTCCGCCGCCCTGGCCCAGCTCGCGCAGCTCCTGCCCTGCGGGCTCGCCGCCTCGACCGCCATCGGCCTGCTCCTGTTCTGCGGTGCCGTGGGCAAGTCCGGCCAGTTCCCGCTGCACGTCTGGCTGCCCGACGCCATGGAGGGCCCGACCCCCGTCTCCGCCCTCATCCATGCGGCCACCATGGTCGCCGCGGGTGTTTTCCTGATGGCCCGGGTCTTCCCGCTCATGACTGCGGACCAGGCGCTGGCCGGCTTGCCGGTCCATGCACTGACGGTCGTCGCCTTCATCGGCGCCATCACGGCGCTCATGGGCGCGCTGATCGCCGTCGCGCAGAATGACATCAAGCGCATCCTCGCCTTTTCCACCGTCTCGCAGCTCGGCTACATGATGCTGGCCATCGGCGTCGGCTCCTGGGTCGCGGCGATCTTCCACCTGCTGACGCACGCCTTCTTCAAGGCCCTGCTCTTCCTCGGCGCCGGCTCGGTCATCCACGCCGCCCATCACGAGCAGGATATCCGCCGCCTCGGCGGCCTCCGAGGGAAGATGCGCACCACGTTCGTGACCTTCGCCATCGGCATGATGGCGCTCGCGGGCGTGCCGTTCCTGTTCTCCGGCTTCTGGTCCAAGGAGGCGATCCTCCACGCCGCGCACAGCTGGGAGGTCTCCCACCTACCGCTCTATGCCGGCCTCACCGCCGTCGTGCTCACGGCCTTCTATATGACTCGTCTCGTCGCCGAGGTCTTCTTCGGCGCGCCGCGCTCGGAGGCGGCCAGCCACGCCCATGAGAACGGCCCGGCCATCACCGTTCCCCTGGTCCTGCTCGCCGTGGGCGCCGTCCTGCTCGGCTTCCTCGGCACGCCCGCCTTCCCCTGGCTGCAGGCCCGGCTGCTCGGCGAAACCGCCGTCCACGGCCATTCGCTCCTCGAGGGGAGCGGGCTCATGATGCTCTCAATCCTGCTGGTGGCGGTGGGCCTCGGCGCCGGCTGGGCCCTCTACGGCCGCCGGCTGCGCACCCAGGCCGAGGCGCCTGACCCGCTTGCCGTCCGCGCCCCCGGCGTCATCGCCGCGCTGGCGAACCGCCTCGGTCTCGACGAGCTTTACGCCGCCACGGTCGGCCGCCTGACCTTCGGCTTCGCGGACTTCTCCGCCCTGCTGGAAATCTTCGCCTGGGACGGGGCCATCCGCTTCCTCGCCCGGCTCGGCGAGTTCACCGGGCTGGTCAGCCGCGAGAACGACGAGGGCGCCCTCAACGAGGGCTTCGATGCCGCCAGCCGGGGACTCCGCGGCACGGGCCTGGCCTACTCCAAGGCGCAGACCGGTGACGCCCATGGCTACCTGCGCTCCCTCGCCCTTGGCTTCGTGCTGCTGCTAATCCTCGTGATCCTGGGAGGTTCGCGATGAACAGCTGGCCCCTGCTTTCCCTGATCATCTTCACCCCGTGGGTCGGGGCGCTGCTGGTCTTCGTGCTGCGCCGCCGCGTGTCCGCCGGGGTCGGCCGCGTGCTCCCAATCCTGCTCAGCCTGTCCACCCTGGTCCTCGGCGGCCTCGCGCTCGGGCGCTTCGATCCCGCGGTCACGGGCCTGCAGCTGGTCGAGAAACATGCGTGGATCACCGCGCTGAACGTCCACTACCACCTCGGCCTCGACGGACTCAGCCTCGTGCTGGTCCTGCTTACCGGCATCGTCTCCCCGCTCGCGCTTTTCGGCACGACGCGCTCGGTCCGCTGCCCCGCGATCCATGGCGCCCTGTTCCTCCTGCTGCAAGGCAGCGCCCTTGGGGTGTTCCTCGCGCTGGATTTCTTCCCCTGGTTCGTCTTCTGGGAGCTGAGCCTCATCCCGGCGTTCTTCCTCATCAAGCTCTGGGGCGGCCCCGGTGCGGCCCGCGCGGCCTACCAGTTCGTCATCTACACCATTGGCGGCAGCGCCTTCATGCTGCTGGGCTTCGCCGCCCTCTACGCCACGGCCGGCACCTTTGATTTCGTCGAGCTCGCCGCCCTCGCCCGCGACGGCACCCTGGCGACCCGGCTCGCCGCCCACGGCGCCTTCTGGCCACAGGCCGTCTTCCTCGGCGTCCTCCTTGGCCTCGCGGTGAAGGTGCCGCTGTTCCCCTTCCATGCGTGGCTGCCCTCGGCGTATGCCGAGGCCCCGACCGGCACCTCGATGTTCCTCACCGGCGTCATGTCCAAGATGGGCGTCTACGGGTTCCTCCGCATCCTCTGGCCGCTGTTCCCGGCGCCCCTGCATGCGGCGGCCGGCCCGCTCCTCTGGCTCGCTCTCGGCGGCGTGGTGCTCGCCGCCTTCGCCGCGATGAAGCAGACCGACCTCAAGCGCATGGTCGCCTACTCGTCCGTCAACCACCTCAGCTACTGTCTCCTCGCCCTGTTCGCGGTCGCCGCCAGCGGCCCGGCCCACCCTGACGCCACCGCCGCCGCGCTCAGCGGCACGATCCTGCAGCTGTTCAACCACGGCCTGTCCGCCGCCGCGCTCTTCTACTGCATCGGCATCCTTGAGTCGCGGGCGGGTGGCGCACGCAGTCTGGACAATTTCGGCGGCGTCCGCACCGCCGCCCCGGTCTTCGCCGGCCTCTGTGGCATCGCGATGTTCTCCTCGCTCGGTCTGCCGGGCCTCAACGGCTTCGTCGGCGAGTTCCTGATTTTCCGCGGCGTCTTCGGGCTCGCCCCGTGGGCCGCGGCCGTCGCCACCCTCGGCCTCCTCGCCACCGCCCTCTTCCTGCTCACCTTCTGGCAGCGCGTGTTCCACGGTCCGGCCGCCGGGGCCGGCGTCAATTTCCGCGACCTCGACACCGGTGAGATCCTCACGCTGGCGCCGTTCATCGTCCTGATGTTCGTGCTCGGTGTCTACCCGCAGCTGCTCGCCGGACTCATCAACCCGCTCGTCACATCCTGGGCGGCCACGCTACCATGAACGCCCTGCCCTGCACCATCTACGTGTCGTTCGTCGGCGCCCTCCTCGCGCTGGCGGCCGGATCGCGCTCGGCCGGGGCGGCCCGCCTTGTCGCCCTGCTCACCGCCCTGACGGCCTGGGGCATCACCCTCGCCGCCGCCTTGGACTTTGTGCCCGCCGCCGGCTTGCGGGATCTGGTGAACATGCCGTGGGTCCCCGAATTCGGCATCCGCTACCACCTCGCCGTCGACGGCATCAGCCTGACCCTCCTCGTCCTCACCGGCCTCGCCGCGACGGCCGGCGTGCTCTTCTCCTGGAACATCAAGGAGCGGACCGGCGAGTTCTTCGGCCTCTACCTCGCGCTCATCGGCGGCGTCTACGGCGTGTTCATGAGCGCGGACGCCTTCGTGCTCTTCGTGTTCTACGAGATCGCCATCGTGCCGAAGTATTTCCTCATCGCGAACTGGGGCTCGACCAACCGCGAATACGGCGCGATGAAGCTCGTGCTCTACTCCTTCGCCGGCAGTGCACTGGTGCTGGCGGGCCTGCTCTGGGCCTACGCCGCAGGCCGGGCCACCGGCTTCGGCTTCCCCGAGCTCGTCGCCGCCACCGGCCGGCTCGACCTGCTGCAGCAGACGGGCATCTTCGCCCTCGTCTTCCTCGGCTTCGCGACCCTGGCCGGCATGTTCCCGCTCCATACCTGGGCGCCGACCGGCCACGTCGCCGCACCGACGGCTGCCTCGATGCTGCTGGCGGGCGTGGTCATGAAGCTCGGCGCCTACGGCTGCCTGCGCGTGGCCCTGCCCCTGTCGCCCGACGCGTTCCACCTGCTGCAGCCGTACATCGCGTGGCTGGCGGTCATCGGCATCATCTACGCCGGCTTTGTCGCGCTGGTGCAAGAGGACTTCAAGTTCGTCATCGGCTACTCCAGCGTGAGCCACATGGGCTTTGTGCTGCTTGGCCTCGCGGCGGCCAACGCCACCGCCATCAGCGGCGCGGTCTTCCAGATGTTCTCGCACGGCGTAATCGCCAGCCTGCTCTTCGCCGTGGTCGGCCGCATGGTCTACGAACGCACACACACGCGGCAGCTGGCCGACCTGCGCGCGATGCCCCTGCACCGGATGCTGCCGTTCCCCGCGGTGGTCTTTGTCCTCGCCGGCATGGCGTCGATGGGCCTGCCGGGCTTCAGCGGATTCCCGGCCGAGCTGACGATCCTCATCGGCGCGTGGCAGACCAACCCCGTGTGGGCCCTCGGTGCCGCCGCTGGCGTACTGGTCGCCGCCGCCTTCACCCTGCGCGCCATCCAGGTGTCGTTCTTCGGCCGGACGGGACCCGACATCTGCACGACTCCCCTTGAAACCCTGCCGGCAGTCACCTGGCCCGAAAAAGCCGGCGCCCTCCTGCTGCTGGGCGCGACGATCTATCTCGGGCTCAGCCCGGACACGCTCCTGGACTGGATCCGGCCGGCGCTGCAATCGCCCTACTTCCACGCCATCCTCACCGGAGGTGCCTCATGAACGCTGCCTACGCGGAACTCTTTCAGGCGCTGCGACCCGAGACCCACCTGGTGGTCGGGGCCGTGCTCGTGCTCACCCTCGACATGATCTGGGCGCGCCACCGCCCCGCCAACCGCCATCACGTCGCCCTCCTGCTCGGCACCATCGCCCTCGTCTCGGCCGGTTACTCCGCCGTCACGCTCGGCACCCTGGGTTCGGTTTACGGCGGGATGCTCATGATCGACCAGCTGGCGGTCGCGACGCGCGTCGGCGTCATCGGCCTCGCGGCCCTCGCCCTCGCGCTGCTGCCCGACGCGAAGCGCCTGCGCAGCCCGGCGGAGTTCACCGCCATCCTCCTGTTCGCCACCACGGGCTTCACCCTGATGGCCGCCGCGAACAACCTCCTGATCGCCTTCCTCGCCCTCGAGCTGGCCAGCCTCTCGCTCTATGTACTGGCGGGCTTCAACAAGACCAACCCGGAATCGGCCGAGGCGGGCCTCAAGTATTTCCTCTTCGGCGGGATGGCCGCCGCCTTCCTGCTCTTCGGCTTCAGCCTGCTCTACGGCCTGACGGGCTCGATCAACCTCGGCCAGATTGCCACGCATCTCTCCATGCAGGGCCAGCCGCCGTTGCTGGTGGTCGCGCTCGTGATGGTGCTGGTCGCCTTCGGCTTCAAGGCCGCCGCCGCCCCCTTCCACCTCTGGGCCCCTGACGTTTACCAAGGGGCGCCCGCCCCTGCGGCCGCCCTCATCGCCTCGGCCTCAAAACTCGCCGGCCTCGTCCTCTTCACCCGCCTGCTCTGGCCCGGCCTCGGCGGCGCCGCGGGCACCGTGGCCCACCTGCCGATCTCGGTCGGCTGGGCGCCCATCGTCGCCATGCTCGCCGGCGCCTCCATGCTGCTCGGCAACATCGGCGCCCTCGCCCAGTCCAATGTCCGGCGCCTGCTCGCCTACTCCGCGATCGCCCACGCCGGTGCCCTGTTGCTCGGCGTCATCGCCGCCGGACGGGTCGGCCCGGGTCCGTTGTTCTATTACGCCGCCACCTATGGTCTCGCCACCGTCGGCGCGTTTGGCGTGATCGCCGCCCTCGAGTCCGGCGGACCGGTCCACCGGCTCACCGACCTGGCCGGACTGCACCGCCGCTCGCCCCTGCTGGCCGGCTGCCTCGCGGTCTTCATCCTCTCGCTGGCGGGCATCCCGCCGCTGGCCGGCTTCTTCGGCAAGTTCGCGGTCTTTGCGTCGGTCCTGCAGCTCGGCGGACTCGCGGGCCCGGCCGGCTGGCTGGTGATCCTGGCCATCGCCCTGAGCGCCGTGGCGCTCTACTACTATCTGCTGATTCTGAAGCAGGCGCTCGTCGCCGCTCCCGTCGAGAATCCGGCCCCGGTGAAGGTGCCCCTGCCCGCGGCCATCGCCCTGCTGCTCGCGGCGGGCTCGATCGTGGTGCTCGGGCTGATGCCCTCACTCCTCCTCGGGTTGTTCTAAGACTGGCGGCTCCGCACCCGGGCCCGCGTCATGCGTTCGCGGAGGCCGCCTTCCTGGAGATAAACTGCGTCCAACTGCCGGGGTAGTACCCCTCGCAGATTGGTATCAAGCCATCGTCTGCCATGAGCGCAGACCCATTTACCTCACAGGTCCTATGGGCCGACACGTACCCGCCTTGGCTTCGGCGAACCCCGTTACTTACACCCGCCAGCTTTGCAGGATGCGGATGTAGTTGGCGCGCTCGTGGGCCGCGGGATCGGGACAGCGACGCAGATTGAGGGCACCCCGCAGCTCATTGACGCTGTTATATTCGTGCTCCTCCATCCAGCGCCGCAGGCCTTCCAAGAGCATGGTCAGCACGCCCGGTCCCTGCTTCAACAGCACGGAGACCAGCTGCACGGTATGGGCGCCGGCCAGTAGGGCCTTGATGACATCGTCCCGGTTGTGCACGCCGCCACTGCAGGCGAGCGAACCTTCCAGGTGCGGCGAGATCACGGCGAGCCAGCGGAGCCGGAGCAGCAACTCGGTGGAATCCGACAGCCGCAGGTGCGGTTGGACCTCCAGGTCCTCCAGGTTGAAATCGGGCTGGTAGAGCCGGTTGAACAGCACCACGCCCTTCGCCCCGGCCTTCTCGAGGGAGGTGGCAAACTGGGCGGGCGCGGTGTGGAAGGCCGAGAGCTTCACCGCCACGGGGATCTTCACCGAGCTCACGACATCCTGCACGGTGGCGAGCATGCCCTTCTCGATCTCGCTGCCGCTGATGAGCGGGTCGGTGGCGAGCTGGTAGAGGTTCAACTCAATGGCGTCGGCCCCGGCCACCTCGAACTTGCGGGCGTAATCGGTCCAACCGCCCGGCCGGTAGCCGTTCAGCGAAGCAATGACGGGGATGCGCAGCGTGCCCTTCAGGTGGCCAAGCTGCTTCAGGTAGTGGTCCGGCGTCAGCTGGTATTCGGAGAACCCCGGGAAATACGAGGTCGCCTCGGCGAAGCTTTCCGCCGGGGTGTCGATCAGGTAGGACATCGCACGCTGCTCGTAGTCGATCTGTTCCTCGAAGAGCGAGCGCATGACGATGGCGCTGGCCCCTGCGTCCTCGAGCCGGCTGGCGGCGTCGATGTTGTCGCAGAAGGGAGAGGCCCCGACCATTAGCGGGTTTTTGAGCTTCAGTCCGAGATAATCCGTGGTGAGTTGCATGGCGTGGAGGATCAGGGTTTGGTGGCGTCCACCATGGCGCTGGCGGCCGGGGCGGCCAGCTGCTGGTAGTAGGCGTAGTGCCGGTTGACGTGCGCCTGGGCCAGGCCGGCCAGCTCGGTGGCACGCTCGGGATTGACATTCTTGAGAATCCCGAAGCGGGCCTCGTTGGCCATGAACCGGGCCAGGTCGCCCTTGGGGACGCCCGAATCCAGCCGGAGCCCGGGCTCGCCCTTCGCGGCCACCGCGGGGTTGTAGCGGAACAGCGGCCAGTAGCCCGTCTCGACCGCGAGCTTCTGCTGCTCGATGCCGAGATGGAGCGGGAACCCGTGCGCGATGCAGTGCGAGTAGGCGATGATGAGCGCGGGACCCTGGTGCGCCTCGGCCTCGCGGAAGGCCGTGACGGTCTGGGAATCCTTGGCGCCGAAGGCCACCCGGGCGACGTAGACGTGCCCGTATTGCATGGCCATCAGGGCGAGATCCTTCTTGGCGACGCTCTTGCCGCCGGCGGCGAATTTCGCCACCGCCCCGATCGGGGTCGATTTGGAGGACTGGCCGCCGGTGTTGGAGTAGACCTCCGTGTCGAGCACCAGCACCTTCACGTTGGCGCCGGAAGCGAGCACGTGGTCGAGACCGCCGTAGCCGATGTCGTAGGCCCAGCCGTCGCCACCGATGATCCACACGGACTTCTTCACCAGGTCGTCCGCGAGCGCCTCGAGCCGGCGGGCGTCGGTGCCCGGCAGGTTCTTGAGCAGGGTGCGGAGCTGGAGGACCCGCGCCCGTTGCTGCGCGATGCCGGTTTCGGTGGACTGGTCCGCCGTGAGGAGACTCACCGCCAGGTCTGGACCGATGCCGGCCGTCAGGCGGGTGACCATGAGGCGCGCCGTGCTGGCGCGCTGCTCGACGGCGAGGTGCAGGCCCAAGCCGAACTCGGCGTTGTCCTCGAAGAGGGAATTCGCCCAGGCCGGGCCGCGGCCGTCCTTGTTGGTGCAATAGGGCGTGGTCGGCAGGTTGCCGCCGTAGATCGACGAGCAGCCCGTGGCGTTGGCCATGATGAGCCGGTCACCCACCAGCTGGGTGAGGAGCTTGAGGTACGGCGTCTCGCCGCAACCGGAGCAGGCGCCGGAGAACTCGATGAGCGGCGGCAGGAATTGCGAGCCCTTGACCGTCGTGCTGTCGATGGTGCTGCGGACCGGGTCCGGCAGCTCGAGGAAGAAGTTCCAGTTGTGGCGCTCGGCCTCGAGCAGCGGGGGTTGCTCGACCATGTCGATGGCCTTGTGGCGCGGGTTGGTCTTGTCCTTCGCGGGGCAGACCTGCACGCAGAGCGAGCAACCCGTGCAATCCTCGGGCGCCACCTGGAGGGAGTAGCGCATATCGGGCTGTTCCTTCGAGCGGAACGCCGTCGCCTTGAACGTCAGCGGTGCCTCGACGAGTTCGTTCGGGTCGTAGTACTTGGCGCGGATCGCGGCGTGCGGGCAGACCATGACGCACTTGTTGCACTGGATGCAGATCGCCGGGTCCCACGTCGGGATCTCGAGGGCGATGTTCCGCTTCTCGTAGCGGGCGGTGCCCGTCGGCCAGCAGCCGTCGAGCGGGATGGCGCTCACCGGCATCAGGTCGCCCTGGTTGGCGAGCAGCCGTGCGGTGACCTTCTGCACGAAGTCGGGGGCCTTCGAGAACGACGGCGGCACGGAGGCCACCGCGGCCTTGTCCGGCTTCGCCGGCAGCTTGACTTCCTTCAGCCCGGCGAGCGCGGCGTCCACGGCGGCATAGTTCATCTTCACGATGTTCTCACCCTTGCGCCCGTAGGTCTTCTCGATGGCCTTCTTGATCTGCTTGATGGCCTCGTCAGGAGGCAGGACGCCGGACAGCGCGAAGAAGCAGGTCTGGAGCACGGTGTTCGTGCGCCGGCCCATGCCGCTCGCCTGCGCGACATGCGTGGCGTCGATCACATAGAGGCGGAGCTTCTTGGCGATCAGCTCCTCCTGCCACTCGCGCGGCAGCTTCTTCCACGTGTCCTCCGGGCCGTAGGGGGAATTGAGCAGCACGGTCGCACCGGGGGCGGCGAAGCCGAGCACGTCGGTGTGGCCGACGAAATGAAACTGGCTGCACGCCACGAAGCTGGCCTGCCGGATCAGGTAAGGCGCGCGGACCGGCCGCGGGCCGAACCGCAGGTGCGAGGTCGTCATCGAGCCCGATTTCTTGGAATCGTAGACGAAGTAACCCTGCGCGTAATTGTCGGTCTGTTCGCCGATGATCTTGATCGAGTTCTTGTTGGCCCCGACCGTGCCGTCGGCACCGAGGCCGACAAACACGCACCGGCGCACATCCGCCTGTTCCAGGTCGAAGTCGGCATCGAAGGGCAGCGAGAGGCCGCTGACGTCGTCGATGATGCCGACCGTGAAGCGCGCCTTCGGGGACGCGGCGGTGAGGTTCTCAAAGACCGCCCGGACCATGCCCGGGGTGAATTCCTTGGAGCCCAGGCCATACCGGCCACCCACCACGCGGGGCATGCTGCCGCCGGAGGCCATGGCCTCGGCGAGGACGCCGACCACGTTGAGGTAAAGCGGTTCGCCCAGCGAGCCGGGCTCCTTGGTCCGGTCGAGCACGGCGATGGACTTCACGGTCTTGGGCAGGACCTTCAGGAAGGCCGCCGCGTCAAAGGGCAGGAACAGGCGCACGGCGATGGCGCCGACCTTCTCGCCGTGGGCGTTGAGCCAGTCCACGGTCTCCGCGATGGTCTCGATCGAGCTGCCCATCGCCACGATCACGCGCTCCGCTTGGGGATCACCGTAATAGTCGAACAGGTGGTAGCTGCGACCGGTGACGGCGGCGAACTTGTCCATCACCGACTGCACGGTGCTGGCGAGGGTCGCATAGAAGGGATTCACCGCCTCGCGGCCTTGGAAGTAGACGTCGGGATTCTGCGCCGTGCCGCGCAGGGTGGGACGGTCGGGGGTCATGGCCCGGGAGCGGAACGCGGCGATGTCCGCCTCGTCGATCACGGCCCGGATGTCGTCGTCGGACAGGGTGGCGAGCTTGGACACCTCATGGGAGGTGCGGAAGCCGTCGAAGAAATGGATGAAGGGCAGCCGGGCCCGGTAGCTGGCGGCATGGGCGATCAGGGCCAG
>Ga0255338_1004814_pt1 | contig 13304 bp, 9 predicted proteins | sample MeOH1_35cm_T4_19_FD_203715 | JGI IMG/M metagenome (GOLD analysis project Ga0255338, IMG submission 203715) | Sandy soil microbial communities from University of British Columbia, Vancouver, Canada - MeOH1_35cm_T4_195 | ecosystem: Engineered > Artificial ecosystem > Sand microcosm > Unclassified ...
CTACATCTTCACCGGCGCCCGCATCGGCATGGGCACGGCCTTCATCGTGGTGATCGTCTCCGAGATGATCGCCGTGAACAACGGCCTGGGCTACCGCATCCTGGAGGCCCGCGAGTACCTCTGGTCCGACAAGATCATCGCCGGCATGTTCACCATCGGCCTGCTGGGCCTGGGCATCGATACGGTCATGAGCCGTCTCAGCTCGCGCCTGCTGCGGTGGCATCGCGGTCTGGAGCAGGGATGACGGCCATGAATCCCGGATCCCACATCTCCATCCACGGCGTCCACAAGGTCTTCCAGAGCGGGGGTCAGGAGGTCTACGCCCTCAAGGCCATCGATCTGGAGATCGCCCAGGGTGAGTTCGTCTGCCTCCTGGGGCCCTCCGGCTGCGGCAAGTCCACCCTGCTGAACGCCGTGGCGGGCTTCAGCCTGCCCAGTTCCGGCGCCATCACCGTGGAGGGCGCGACCGTAACGGCCCCCGGCCCCGATCGCGGCATGGTGTTCCAGGAATATGCGCTGTTCCCCTGGATGACCGTGGAGCAGAACATCACCTTCGGCCTCCAGATCAAGGGCGTGGCCAAGCCCGCCATCCAGGCCAAGGTGGACAGCCTGCTGGAGCTGCTGCACCTCCAGGATTTCCGGAAGCGCTACCCCAAGGATCTGAGCGGCGGCATGCGCCAGCGTGTGGCCATCGCCCGGGTGCTGGCCCTGGATTCGCCCATCATGCTCATGGATGAGCCCTTCGGCGCCCTGGACGCCCTCACCCGCCGCAACCTGCAGGACGAGCTGCTGCGCCTCTGGACCGAACTGAGGAAGACCATCCTCTTCGTCACCCACAGCATCGAGGAGGCCCTCTACCTGGCCGACCGCACGGTGGTGATGACCTACCGCCCCGGCACCATCAAGCGCGACCTGCGGGTGGACCTGCCCCGCCCCCGCGATGTGGCCAGTCCAGGCTTCAACGCCCTGAAGAAGGAGCTGAGCCTGCTCCTCATGGAAGAGCAGAACCGGCACGAGCAGGACGAGTTCCGGGGTGCGGCGGTGGACTAGGGGTGGTCTTCAGTCCTCAGGGTTCAGGATTTTGATGGGCGGCTTCGGATCCCCGGGGGTGCCGGGCTGGGGAAGGGCCTCCCCGCCCCGTCCCCGGGTGGCCAGGGCCACGGCCAGGGTCCACAAGGGCGCAAGGTTGAGGTAGGGGACGGCCTCCGTGACGAAGGAGGGCAGGAAGGCCCAGTGGAAGCCGAGCATGGCCCACAGGACGATCATGGTGATCAGGTCGAGGCCGGCACCCAGGAACCAGCCCACCGGCCCAGCAGCATCTGCCGCAACCTGGATGGCGTCCACTGCGAGGGCGATGGCCCAGGCGACGCGGATACGGATTTTGCTCAGGGGCCGGATCATGGAGGCAGTCTACGCCCTGGAATCCGGAATGCGGAAGGTCGGAACTCAAGCCTCGATGTGGATCTCCGCCAGCGCCTTCATGACCAGATCGGCACAGGCCTGATAGCGGGCGCGGCCGGTAAGTTCGATGGGAAGGCTGGAGACATCGACCGGTGGCCCGGCAACGATGGTGATCCGGCCCGGGCGGGGCCATCTGGCTTCCCGGCCCCAGCATTCGAAGGCCCCGAATATCCGCACGGGGACCACGGGCACTTCGCCTTTGGCGATGATGAAGCCGATGCCGGCTTCGGCCTCCTGAAGGGTCCCGTCGGGCGAGCGGGTTCCCTCCGGGAAGATGAGCACGCGATTCCCTTCCTTGAGCAGGCTCAGGATGCGTTTCATGCTGGCGAGATCGCCCTTGCCGAGATCCACGGGCAGGACCTGGATCCGCGGCAGCAGCCAGCCCAGGAAACCCTTGAAGAGGGACTTCCGGGCCAGGTAGTAGATGCGGTTTCGAAAGGCGGCTCCCACGGCGGCCGGATCCAGGAAGCTCACATGGTTGGCCACGATCAGGGCACCCCCGGACTCGGGGAGAAACTCCCGGTGCAGGGTGCGGTGCCGGAAGAAGATGCGCCCGACGAGGCGCGACAGGGTGTGGGCCAGCCAATAGATCATGGGTGGGCCGCCAGAAGGAGGAGCAGGTTCCCCGTCACCAGCGCGCCTTGCCCGTGGCCCGCTCAATGCGGATGCGCACCACCGCGGTGCGGAAGAGATCCTTGCTGATTTCGCCGTCCACCAGTTCGGGATGCCCCGCGGCGAAGCGCAGCCCCAGCGCCCGGAGCGCCGCGCGCTTCTCCCCTTCATCCGTGAGCAGCTCCGCCTGGCCGAAGACGATGACGCTCGCGTAGCGGGTGGCCAGTTCCAGGGGCAGGGCCTCGGCCAGGGTGACGGCGCAGTACGAGACCTTCGGGTTGAAGGCGAGGTTGGCGAGCTTGTGGCCCACGGTAGCGCAATGGATGACCAGGGCCCCGTCCACCACCGCATGGTTCACGGGCACCGCGTACGGCCAGCCCTCCGCATCCACCGTGGCCAGCACCCCCCATTCGGCCTCCTCCAGCAGGCGCAGCGCCTCCGCCTCGTCGAGGGCCCGGTCCCGCCGGCGGATGGGATGGTTTGGCATGCTCATGGACGGTCCTTTTGCTTCATCGCCAGCCAGTTCAATGCCTCCAGGGGCGTCATGCGGCTGAGGTCCAGGGCTTCCAGCTCGCCGCGGAGACCATCGGGTTCCACGTCGAACAACGGCAGCGCGGGCTGGGAGGGCATGGGGGCCCGGGGCGGCGCCTCCGGTGCCTGGGCCAGCAGGCGCTGGGCCTTCTGGATGACGGCCTTGGGCAGGCCCGCCAGGCGCGCCACCTGGATGCCGTAGCTGCGGTCGGCGGGCCCCGGCGCCACGCGGTGGAGGAAGTGCAGCTGCTCCTCCCACTCCTGGACCTCCACGTGGAGGTTCTGGATGCGGCTGTCATCGGCCAGCTTGGTCATCTCGAAGTAGTGCGTGGCGAAGAGCGTCCGCGGCGCGCCGCCTTTGAGGTCGCGCAGGAACACGGCGATGGCTTCCGCCAGGGCGAGGCCGTCCCGGGTGGAAGTGCCGCGGCCGATCTCGTCCAGGATCACCAGGCTTGCGGCGGTGGCCTGGTTGAGGATCCGCGCGGTCTCCGTCATCTCCACCATGAAGGTGGACTGGCCCTTCGCCAGCTGGTCCGAGGCGCCGATGCGCGTGAAGATGCGATCCACCAGGCCGAAGCGCATGAGCTCCGCCGGCACGAAGGAGCCCGTCTGGGCCAGCACCACCAGCAGGGCCGCCGTGCGCAGGAAGGTGGACTTGCCGCCCATGTTGGGGCCGGTCACCACGGCCATGGGCTGGGCGGCGCTGAACTGCAGGTCGTTGGGGATGCACTCACGGCCCAGGCGGGATTCCAGCATGGGGTGGCGGGCGGAGGCCAGCACCAGCTCGCGGTCGTCACCCAGCTCGGGCCGCGTCCAGCTCGAAAGCCGTGCCCGCTCCGCCAGGGCGGCCAGCACGTCCAGCGTGGCCACGGCCCGGGCCAGGCGCGTGAGCTCCGCGCGGTGCGCCAGCACCAGGGCCAGCAGACGCTGGAACTGCATCCCTTCCAGCTTGGCCTGATCGCTCTCGGCACTGAGCAGTCGCTGCTCGAAGGCCACCAGCTTCTCGGTGGTGAAGCGCTCGGCGTTGGCCAGGGTCTGCTTGCGCAGGAAGTGGGCGGGCACGGCGCCCAGGTTGGATTTCGTGATCTCGAAGTAGTAGCCGAACACCCGGTTGTACTTGATCTTCAGGCTGTTGATGCCGGAGGCGGCGCGCTCTTCTTCTTCGAGTTCCAGCATCACCTGCTTGGCATCCCGGGCCAGGCGGCGCGCGGCGTCCAATTCGGCGTCCACACCCTCGCGGATGACCCCGCCCTTCTCCAGATCCAGTGGCGGCGCTTCCGCCAGGCAACGTTGGAGCTCCGTGAGCAGCGGTGTGCAGAGGGGCGTATCGCCAGGCCACAGGCCCAGGTCCGCCACCTCTGTGGCCCAGCCTTCATCCTGGATTCTCGCGGGCAGCTTCTGGAGCACGGCCAGGCCTTCGCGGAGCTGGGCCAGCTCCGGCGGGGCGGCGAGGCCCAGGGCGACGCGGCCCAGCAGGCGGTCCAGATCCGGCACCTGGGCCAGCAGGGTCTGGATGGGCGCGCGGCGGCGATCCTCCGTGAGCCAGGCCACCTGGGACCAGCGGCGCTCCAGGGCCGCGCGATCCCGCAGCGGCTGCTCCAGCCAGGCCTTCAGCAACCGCGAGCCCAGGCGGGTGCGGCACTGGTCCAGCAGAGCCAGCAGCGAGCCCGCGCGGCCGCCGTCCAGGCCGTTGGTGAGCACTTCCAGGTGCCGGGCGCTGGTGGCGTCCAGCAGGGGGCCCGATGCGCCCAGTTCCAGAGACACACCCTGTAAATGCGCCGGCCGGCCCTTCTGGGTGGCTTCCACGTGGTCGAGCAGGGCCGCCAGAGCCCCCAGGGCGGCCGGATAGGGGTCCAGGCCCACGCCCTCCAGGTGCTGCCAGCCGAAGAAGGCCAGCACCTGCTGTTTCGCCCGGGAAGCCTCGAAGCGCCAGGCGGGCAGCCGCGTGCGGGCGGCCTCCAGGTCCGGAATGTCCTCGGCGCCCTCGGCCAGGATCAGCTCCTGCGGGCCCAGGCGCTCCAGGGTGGCGCGCAGGGCCTCGTCGCCTTCGCCCGGCAGCACCCGCAGGGCGCCCGAGGCCAGCTGCAGCAGGGCCAATCCCCAGGTCGAGCCGGAACGGTGGAGCGCGCAGAGCCAGCGGGCATCATCATCCAGCCAGGTGCCGGGCGTGATGATGCGCTTGATGGCCCGGGGCAGCAGGCCCTTCACCTCGTCCGCCTTGGCCGTGGGCTCGGCGATGGCCGCGGAGAAGCCCGCCGCCAGCAGCTTGGGCAGGTAGGATTCCAGCGCGAAGTGCGGCACGCCGCACATGGGCGCTTCGGACTCGGAGCCCTTGCCGCGCATGGTGAGCGCGATCTCCAGCACCGGCGCGGCCCGGATGGCGTCCTCGCCCAGGATCTCGTAGAAATCCCCCATCCGAGTGAGCAGCACAGCGTCTCCCGCCTCGCGTTTGAGGCCCGCGATCTGCTGCATCATCGGGGTGGACATGGAGGTCGTTCCTTGGGAAAAGAATAAAGAATGAATTAAGCGGAGGGTTGTGGAGGAGCGGAGGAGAGCGGAGGAACCCTGGAGTTCAGGATGCGTTTGATCCCACCGTCCTTCATGGGCCACCGCCAGAAATTCAGGAGGAAACCGATTCGTTTCGAGGAGCAGCGGAGGTACGTCAGGAGCTGCGCCTCGTGGAAGTCAGTGAGATGGTCGACGGTTTTCAGCTCCAACACGATTTGATCTTCCACCAGCAAGTCCATCCTGTAGGCGACAGGCACCCGTAACGCCTCGTAGGTGATCCCGATAGGCACCTGACGCTCAACCATCAGCCCGGCCTTCTCAAGCTCGTAGACCAGGCAGGCTTCATAGGCGCTCTCCATCAGTCCGGGCCCCAAGGCCCGCTGGACCTTGATTGCACAGCCCAGGATGACCTCCGTAAGGGATGCCCATTCGAGATCTCCGCTTTCCTCTGCCACTCCACTTTCCTCCGCTTATTTTCAGCGTCCTTCCTACCTGCGCACTTGCACCTGGACTCAACCGAGAATCTCCGATCTTCCCACAGAGCCGAGTCTGCCGCGAAGATGGACCCATGGAACGCGTGGATTGCATTGTCATCGGCGCTGGCGTCGTGGGCTTGGCGCTGGCGCGACACCTGGCCTTGGCTGGCCGCGAGGCGGTGGTGCTGGAGGCGGAGGACCGCATCGGCACGGGCGTCAGCTCCCGCAACAGCGAGGTCATCCACGCGGGCATCTACTATCCGGCGGGATCCCTGAAGGCCCGACTCTGCGTGGCGGGCAACCGTGCCCTCTACGCCTTCTGTGAGGCGCATCACGTGGCCCACCGCCGCTGCGGCAAGCTCATCGTGGCGGCGGATGATGCCCAGATCGAGGCTCTGCGGCAGCTGCGTCTCCGGGCCGAAGCCAACGGCGTGACTGATCTCCAGTGGCTGGAGGTCGGGGAGGTACAGCGCCTGGAACCGCAGCTCCGCTGCGCCGCGGCCCTGCTCTCCCCCAGCACGGGCATCGTGGACAGCCACGGCCTCATGCGGGCCCTGCGCATGGACGCCGAGGGCGCCGGCGCGACGGTGGTGCTGAACAGCCCCGTCATCGGCGGGATGGCCACCGCCGAGGACCTGCGGGTGGACGTGGGCGGCGCGGAGCCCATGAGCCTCAGGGCAGAGCAGGTCTTCAACTGCGCCGGCCTGGGCGCCCTGGCCCTGGCCCGCACCTTCGCCGGGATCCGCCTGGAGGCCCTCCCGCCCCTGCCCCGGCTGCTCGCCAAGGGGAACTACTTCGGTCTGGCGGGCGCGGCGCCCTTCTCGCGGCTGGTGTACCCCATCCCGGACCAGAGCCACCTGGGCGTGCACCTCACCCTCGACCTGGCGGGCCAGGCCCGCTTCGGGCCCGACGTGGAGTGGATCGACCACGAGACCTACGACGTGGATCCCCGCCGCGCCGACAGCTTCTACGCCGAGGTCCGGAAGTACTGGCCCGGCTTGCCGGACGGGGCCCTCCAGCCCGCCTACGCGGGCATCCGCCCCAAGCTGCACGGGCCCGGCGAGGCCGCGCCGGACTTCCTCATCCAGCGCGAGGATGCCCACGGGGTCCCCGGCCTGGTGAGCCTCTTCGGCATCGAATCCCCGGGCCTCACGGCCTGCCTGGCCCTGGCGGCGGAGGCGGCGGGCCAGGCCGTCTCCTTGGATGGATGAGAGTGGCCAAAGCCCCAGGGCCGACTATGCTGGGGTCAACCCATGGCCGACCCCATCCCGGACCCATTGATGCCACCTTCCAGTTCCGGCGGAAGCGGGGAGGACTGGACGGCTGCGGGCCCTGAACCAGGCGGGGAGGCCACCCTCCTCCAGCGGGCCGGCGGGTCCTCCCCCGACGCTGTTTCCCCTGGCCCCGGGCTGAGCCCGGGGGAACTCATGGCCCGCTTCCCCTTGCCCAGCCAGGAACGCTACGAGGCCCTGGAGATTGTCGCCGAAGGCGGCATGGGCGTCGTCTACCGGGCCTTCGACCGCCAGCTGCAGCGCACCGTCGCCATCAAGCTCCTCAAGCGTCTGGATCCGGAAGGCACGGAGCGCTTCCTCCAGGAGGCGAGGGTCCAGGCCCAGCTGGAACATCCGAACATCTGCCACATCTTCGAGGCCGGCGAGGCCCACGGCCACCCCTACCTCGTCATGCAGTTCGTGGACGGCCCGACCCTTGGTGCGGCCAACGCAAGCCTCAGCCTCCGGGAGAAGGTGGAGGTCATCCTCCAGACCGCCGAGGCCCTGCACGCCTGCCATCGCGCCGGCATCGTCCACCGCGACGTCAAGCCCGGCAACGTGATGCTGCAGAAGACCGACAAGGGCCTTCACGCCTATCTCATGGATTTCGGCGTGGCACGGGATCTGGACGCCGTCTCCCACACCCGTACGCACGCCATCATGGGCACGCCCACGTACCTGAGTCCCGAGCAGGCCCAGGGCCGCGCGGACAAGGTGGACCGCCGCTCGGACGTCTATGCCCTCGGCACCCTCCTCTACGAATGCGTGGCGGGCGCGCCCCCCTTCCGGGGCCTGACGCCGCTGGCTCTGCTGAAGAGCATCGCGGAGGACGAGCCCGTGCCACCCTCCCGCCTCACACCGGGACTGCCGCGGGATCTCCAGACCATCATCCTCAAGGCCCTGGAGAAGGAGCCTGAGCGCCGCTACGACTCCGCCCGGGCCTTCGGCGAGGATCTGCGGCGCTTCCTCGACGGCGACCCGATCCATGCCCGGCGCCCCTCCATCCTCTACCGGGCGGATCGTCTCCTGCGCAGGAACCGCCCGGTGGCGGCCCTCCTCACCTGCTTCCTCCTCGCGGCGGTCTACGGCCTCTTCTCCGCCTTGAGGGCCCGTTCCCAGGCGCGCTTCGCCCAGCAGCTGGCCCAGGAGGTCGAACGGCTCAACAGCCGCATCTTCCAGGTGCGCAACCTGCCCCGCCATCCCGCCGGCCCCGAACTCCACGAGGTGCGGACCGCTCTCGCGCGCCTCCAGGCCGAGACCGAGGGCCAGGGCCGTTGGGCCCAGGGGCCGGCCCGGCTGGCCTTGGGCCGTGGTTACCTCGCTCTGGGCGATCTGGAACAGGCCCGCACCCAGCTTGAGGCGGCCCGGAAAGCCGCGCCCCGGGATCCCGACGCCGCCCAGGCCCTCGGCACCACCCTGGCGCGCCTCTACGTGGCAGAGCTCGAAGGCCTCCATGGTCAAGCCCTGGAGGAACGCCGTAAGGATCTGGAGCCCACCCTCCGCCATCCCGCCCTCGCTCTCCTGCGCGAAGCCCAGGGCCGCAGCCTGGAGGGCTCTGCCTACGCCGAAGGCCTGCTCGCCCTGGTGGAGGGCCGCTTCGACGAGGCGTTGTACAAGGCGAAGGAGGCCCAGGCCCGCCAGCCCTGGTTCCCGGAGCCGTGGCTGCTGGAGGCCGAAGTCCGCCAGCAGGTCGCCTTCGGCCTGCTCACCACGGGCCGGCGGGATGAAGCCCTGGCCCAGATGGCAGATGAGGGCGCCGCCCTCACGGCCGCCCAGGACCGCGCACGCAGCGCGCCCGAGCCCCTGGTGGAGGAGGCCCAGCGTCGCTTCACGCTGCTCGGCCTGAAAATGGATCAGGGGCAGACCACCCCGGTGGATCGCGACTGGGCGCTCGGCCCCGTCCGCGAGGCCCTGGCCGTGGATCCCGATGGCTGGCGGGCCCACAGCTACAGCACGGCCATCCATCGGCGTTGGGCCTCGTACCTCCTGGCCCGCGGCGAGGACCCCAGCCCTGAACTCGACGCCGCCGCCGCGGCCGCCGAGCAGGCCCTGGCGCTCCGACCCGCCGAGGCGACCCTCTGGGTGAACTGGGCCACGGTGCTGCGCAACCGCGCCGAGCGGGAGATGGCCCAGGGCCGCGACCCGGAGCCCTTCCTGGCGCGGGCGGAGGCCGGACTTCAGAAAGCGCTCCGCCAGCCGCGCCTGCATGACTACCTCCTGGACGCCCTGGGCAACATCCACGCCCTGCGGGCCGAGCGCCAGCTCCAGACCGGCCAGGACCCGGCCGCCGAGGTCAAAGCCGCCGCCGACCATCTCGAGGCCGCTTCCGCCCTGCGCCCCTGGGTCGGCCACGACTACAGCGAGGGGTCCGCCTACCAGACCCTGGCCCAGTACCAGGCCTGGACCGGGGCCGACCCCCGCCCCGCCCTTGAGGAGGCCCTGCGCTGCCACCGGAGGGGCCTGGCCCTCCAGCCCTCCTCACGGCTCTCGCGCCTGGGCCTGGCCGCGACCCTCCTGGATCGCGCCGCCTCGGACCTGGACCAGGGCCGCGATCCCGCGGCAGATCTGGCCGAAGCCCGCAAGGAGATCGGCCTCGTCCTCGCCAAGGGGCCCGGCCAGGCCGATGCCCTGGCGGCCAGCGCCCGCGAGCGGATGCTTTCGGCCCGCACTGCCCACGCCCCCCTCTCGGCCCGCGAGGCCTTCGCCCTCCAGAGACGAGCCGTGGCCGCCGCCCCCCGCAACCCCGGTCTCCAGATCGCCTGGGGGGCCCTGGCCCTCGAGGCCGCCCGGGAACTGGGCCTCCCCCTGGATCCTGGTGCAACCGCCGCCCTCCGGGCCGTCGCCAGGATCCGCCCCTGGGATGGCTGGGCCCAGCTGCTGGAGGCGGAACGCCTGAAGCGGGACGATCATCTGGATGAGGCCCGGACCCTCACGGCGAAGGCCCTCGAACTCAACCCGACCTTGACACGGGAGGCCCATCGAAGGCGCCTGCCTTGAATCTCATTGTTCGTTACCTTAACTATTGGAAGAAAATTTTAGCGTATTGACAGCATATTTATTCCATCATGGAACCTGAGGTGTTCCGTGTCCCTCCTTCCCTTCACCCAGAAAGCCAATGACGCCCTGGTGGCCGCCCGTGAGCGGGCCGCGGCGGACCAGCACCCGGAGCTGGTGCCCCAGCACCTCTTCGGAGCCCTGCTGGCGCCCGGGGCGGGGCTGCATCCCCTGCTGGAGCGGGCCGGGCAGACGCCGGAATCCGTCCAGGGCCTGCTTGTTGCTGCCGAGGAACTGATCGCCAGACTGCCCCGGGCCGTGGGTGGCGCGGAACCCCAGGTGGGCGCGGCCTTCCGCCATTTCCTCGAAGTCGCCAGCGACACGGGCCGGGGCCTGGGCGACCGCTTCCTGGCCACGGACGCCCTGCTGCTGGCCCTGGCCAATGCCCATACAGACGCGAAGAAGGTGCTCGAACGCTTCGGCCTGGACCGCAAGACGCTGGAGGCCGCCATCCGCGCCACCCGCAAGGGCTCGAAGGTGGAAGACGAGAAGGCCGAGGAGAAGTTCGCCAGCCTGGAGAAGTACGCCAAGGACTACACGGCCCTGGCCGCCGCCGGGAAGCTGGATCCCGTCATCGGCCGTGACGAGGAGATCCGCCGCGTCCTGCAGGTGCTCTCGCGGCGCACCAAGAACAATCCCGTGCTCATCGGCGAACCCGGCGTGGGCAAGACCGCCATCGTGGAGGGCCTGGCTCAGCGCATCCACAAGCGCGACGTTCCGGAAGGCCTCAAGGGCCTGCGGGTCATGGGCCTGGACATGGGCTCGCTGGTGGCCGGGACCCAGTACCGGGGCCAGTTCGAGGAGCGGCTGAAGGGCATCATCGAAGAGGTGGAGAAGGCCGAGGGCCAGATCGTCCTCTTCATCGACGAGCTGCACCTGCTGGTGGGGGCCGGCGCCGTGTCCGGCGGCATGGACGCCGCCAACCTGCTGAAGCCGGCCCTGGCCCGGGGCGAGCTCCGCTGCATCGGCGCCACCACGCTGGACGAGTACCGCAAGCACATCGAAAAGGACGCCGCCCTGGAGCGCCGCTTCCAGCCCGTCTTCGTGGAGGAGCCCGGCGTGGAGGACGCCATCTCCATCCTGCGCGGCCTGAAGGAGCGCTATGAGCTGCACCACGGCGTGCGCATCCAGGACGCGGCCCTGGTGGCCGCGGCCCAGCTGAGCCACCGCTACATCGCGGACCGGTTCCTGCCAGACAAGGCCGTGGATCTCATGGATGAGGCCGCCAGCGCCGTGCGCATGCAGCTCGACAGCCGGCCCACGGAGATCGACGTCCGCGAGCGCCGCGAGATGCAGCTGCAGTTGGAGAAGCATTCCCTGACCAAGGAGAAGGACGCGGCCAGCCGCGCGCGGCTGGCCGATCTGGAAAAAGAGTTGGCGGAATTGAACGAGGAGCTGAGCCACCTGCGGGCGCAGTGGGAGAACGAGAAGAAGGTCATCGAAGGGACCCGGGGGCTCCAGAAGAAGCTGGACGACCTGCGCATCGAGCTGGACCATGCCAAGACGAAGGGCGAGTACGAGCGGGCCTCCCGGCTTGAATACGGCGAGATTCCCGCGCTGGAAAAGCAGATCGCCGCCACCTCGCCCAAGGAGAGCGCCATGCTCCGCCTGGAGGTGGGGGAACCCGATATCGCCGCCATCGTCAGCCGCTGGACCGGCATCCCCGTGAGCCGCATCCTCGAAGGCGAGGTGGAGAAGCTCCTCAAGATGGAAGCCCGCCTCGGCGAGCGCGTGGTGGGCCAGGATCCGGCCCTGGCGGCCATCGCCGATGCCCTGCGCCGCAACCGCGCCGGGCTGGGCGATCCCAAGCGGCCCATCGGCAGCTTCCTCTTTCTGGGCCCCACGGGTGTGGGCAAGACGGAAGTGGCGCGGGCCCTGGCGGAATTCCTCTTCGACGACGAGAACGCCATGGTCCGCATCGACATGAGCGAGTTCACCCATGAGGCCGACGCCACGCGGCTCATCGGTGCCGCGCCGGGCTACGTGGGCTACGAGGAGGGCGGCCGCCTTACGGAGGCCATCCGGCGGCGCCCTTACGCCGTGATCCTGCTCGACGAGATGGAGAAGGCCCACCCGCGCACCTTCGACCTCTTCCTCCAGGTGCTGGAGGATGGCCGCCTCACGGATGGCCAGGGCCGCACGGTCAATTTCCGCAACACCGTCGTCCTCATGACCACCAACCTGGGCAGCCAGGCCATCTTCGATGCCGGCGGCGACACGTCGAAGGCCCAGGTGGCGGTCCAGGCCGCCCTGCATGGCCACTTCCGGCCCGAGTTCCTGAACCGCCTGGACGAGGTGGTGATCTTCCGCTCCCTCAGCCGGGAGGACATGAAGGCGGTCGCCCGCATCCAGCTCAAGCGCGTGGAGGCCCTGCTCCAGGAACAGCGGCTGGACTTGGAGGTGCCGGAGAAGGCCCTGGACTGGCTGGCCGAGGCGGGCTTCGACCCCCACTACGGCGCCCGGCCGCTGAAGCGCCTCATCCAGCAGGCCGTGGTCAACCCCCTGTCCCGCCTCATCCTCCAGGGCCAACTCCAACCCGGCGGCCGGGCCCGGCTGGAGGTCCGCGACGACCAGCTCCTCGTCGAGGCCGAGGCCGTCCAGTAGGCGCCCTCGCCCGGCAGCCGTTCACCCGGCGCTTCGCTTGGGTTCACGGACTGGGCGGGTAAAAAAAAGCCGCATCTATGCGAAACTTGCCATCCACCTGGCCCCCTCCGATGAGGTCCAGGTAGACGGAGCTGGTGTGCCTCTCACTCCCCCCATCCCCATCCTCATCGTGGACGACGAGGCGGACCTCCGGAACCTGCTGGTGGAGGCCCTGGCAGACCAGGGCTACGCTGCGGCGGGCGCCGAGGATGGCGCCCGGGCGCTCGACCAGGTTCGCCAGACGCACTTCCCGGTCATCTTCACCGACCTGAACATGCCGGGCGGTCTGTCGGGGCTGGAGCTGTTGCGGGCGATCCACGATGAAGATCCTCGCAGCCTGGGCATCCTGATGACGGGCTACGCCACCACGGAGGCGGCCATCCAGGCCCTCAAGCGCGGCGCCTACGACTTCATCCAGAAGCCCTTCAAGCTGGTGGAGATCGAGGCCAGCCTGGGGCGGGCCCTGGAGCACTACCGGCTGCTGCGGGAGAATGAGGAATACCAGCAGAACCTGGAGTGCATGGTCAAGACCCGCACCCAGGAGATCCTGGGCCTGAAGAACGACATCGAACGGCTCTTCGAGGGCTTCGTGAACGCCTCCGTGACCGCGATTGAAGCCCGCGACCCCAGCACCTCCGGCCACTCCAGCCGGGTGGCGGACCTCACGGTCGGCCTGGCCGAAGCGGTCAACCGGACACCCAACGGCCCGTATGGCGCCCTGAGCTTCACCCCCGTCCAGATCCGCGAG
>Ga0255338_1004816_pt1 | contig 13292 bp, 12 predicted proteins | sample MeOH1_35cm_T4_19_FD_203715 | JGI IMG/M metagenome (GOLD analysis project Ga0255338, IMG submission 203715) | Sandy soil microbial communities from University of British Columbia, Vancouver, Canada - MeOH1_35cm_T4_195 | ecosystem: Engineered > Artificial ecosystem > Sand microcosm > Unclassified ...
GGCTGGAAGTCGTGGACGGCCTGCTTGCGCAGGGAGTGCACGACGGGGTCCTCGTCGGTGACCCAGCCGGTGTCCACGGCGTTCATCCAGATGCCGTCGTTGACGTAGTCCCGCGCCGAGGTCAGGGTCAGCATGTTCAAGGCGGCCTTGGCCATGTTCGTGTGCGGGTGCTTATCGGTCTTCGTGCCGCGCGAGAAGATGCCCTCCATCGCGGTCACGTTGACGATGTGCTTGTCGCCGGTCTTGTGCCTGAGCATGAGAGGCTTCAATTTGGACGCGAGGATGAACGGGGCCACCGCGTTGATGAGCATGACCTCGAGCAGCTCGGGCGTGGGCACCTCGGCCAAGGTCATGCGCCAGGTGTTCATCGTTCTCAAGTCGACTTGCTGGAGATCCTGGTCATATTTTCCCGAAGGGAAAATATCTTTGCCCGTGATCTTGTCGTCGTAGACCATGCGGACCTGGGACAAGGCCGCGGAGTTCTTCAGGCCGATGCCGACCGGGCCGTTGTCGAGCGAGACGAGGGCGCTGGTCTGCTCGTGCGGCAGGGCGGCGGTCACCTCGTAGTGGCCGGAGAGGACGCTCTTCTCGTTCTGGGACAGGCCGCTCCACGAGAGGGCCTCGTAGGGCAGGAGGTGCTCGTAGAAGCCGACCGGCCGGCGCACGGTCTGCGCGGCGTTGTTGAGGAGCGCGTCGAGGCGGTCCTCGGTCTGGTTCAGGTAGCGGCAGAAGATCTCGACGCTGGGCGAGTGGCGCAGGTCGAGGCCGTACACCTTCACGCGGTGGCCCCAGTCCTTGAAATCCTCCTCGGCGGCGAAGCGCTTGGCCCCGTCGTGCGGGAAGCGCGTCGAGACGATGACGCGGGCGCCGGCGCGGAGCATCTTGAGCGCGGCGTGGTAGCCGATCTTCAGGCGCGCGCCGGTGATGTACGCCGTGCGGCCGTTCAGGTCGGCGGTCTGGAAGCGCTTCGCGTAGTTGAACTCGGCGCAGTCCGGGCACATGTTGTCGTAGAAATGATGGAGCTTGGTGAAGTCCTGCTTGCAGCAGTAGCAGCCCTGGGGCCGGGACAGGTGCCGCTCGGGCGCCTCGGGCGCGGGCAGGGCCGGCAGCGGCGCGGTGAACACGGGGGCCAGGCGGGCGGTGCGGATGCCGGAGGCGGCGCGCGCGGCGCGGTCCGCCTCGGCGGCGGCGAGCTTGGCCTCCTGGCGCTCGAGCCGGGAGATCCGGGAGCGCTGGAGCCGCGTCGGACGGGAGAGCTTCCCGGCCGCCTTCATGAGGCGGATGCGCTCGTCCTCGCTGAGCTCTCGGATCAGCTCAGGGTTGGAGACGACGCTTTCCAGGATGGCCAGGCTGCGGCGGATTTCTTCTAATTTATCGACGGAGGGGCTTTGCACCCCATCATTGTACCACGGCGGGCTCGGCTTCGATCACGCAGGTGCCCGCGATCAGGTCGTGGATGCAGCGCCGGTCCTCCCGGAAGATGAAAAGGCTGTCCACCAGGAAGTAGCCCGGGATGAGGCTGAGCAGGCCGTTGAGCAGCCCGCGCTTGAGGACGTTGACCACGAAGCCGCCGTTCTCCAGCGTGTCCTTCATCACGATCCTGATGCCGAGGAAGCGCTTGCCCAAGGTCTGGCCGTGCTTGCTGACGAGGACGAGCTGGGTGACGAGCAGGGCGAGGGAGCCGATGACGCCGAGCAGGCGGACGGGCGCCGGGACGAGGTCGTTCGTCCCGATCACGTACGGGACGCCGACGAGGAGCCCGTCGGCGAGAGCGGCGAGCAGGCGCTGTGTTTTGGAGGCGAGTTTCATGGGTCTCCTTTAAGCCTTGATGACGCAGGTTCCGGCGATGTGGTCGTGGACGCAGCGGCGGTCGTCGCGGAAGATGAAGGCCGGGTCGGCCAGGAAATAGACCGAGCCCGCCACCGGGACCGCGGTGATCGCCATGTTGACGAGGCCTCGCAGGAGGACGTTGGTCACGAAGCCGCCGTTGGTCATGTCCGAGACCTTCACGATGCGCAGGCCGATGATCCTCTTGCCGATCGTCTGGCCCCTGGCCGTCAGCATCCACATCTGGACCACGAAGAGAACGCCGAAGGCGACGAGGACGAACGCGATGGCGAGGCCGAACCCGCCGGCGCCGCCGTTGGGCGCCATGATGATGGCTCCGGCGGCGAGTATGGCCACGACGATCCCCCGATCGATCAGCGCCGCCCAGAGGCGGTCGAGGCGCTCCGCGAGTTCCATTCCGCCGAGTATAACAGGTCTAGGCTTTGTCCGCTATGGGAGGGTGGTGGATGAACTGCAGGCCGTTCCCGTCCGGGTCCTTCACATAGAAGGACCGCGCGCCGTCGCGGTGGGTCTTGGGCGCCTTCACCGCGTACGCCTTCAGGTGCTCGTACCAGGCGTCCACGTCCTCCGCCTTGCGCAGGACGATGCCGAAGTGGTCGAGGCGGGTCTCTTTGCCGGGCGCGCCTCTATGGATGGCCAAGTTATCCTGGCCGTTCATGGTCAGGTAAAGATTGTCGGCGTCCGGGCGCCACTCCACCTGGTAGCCCAAAAGTCCGCAATAAAAAGCCTCCGCGCGGGGTAAATCCCCGGTGAACAGCGCGATGTGGCGTATGCCCAGCGTCGTCGGTAGACTCATGGGGAAATGATATAATTTTCATCCGATGCCCGAAACGCTCCTCCAGCTCCCCAAATACGTCCCCGACGTCTTCGCCTACCGCCGCCGCCGCACGCGCGAGGTCATGGTCGGCAGCGTCGGAGTGGGCGGCGACAACCCCATCCGCGTCCAGTCGATGACGACGACGGACACCCTGAACGTCGAGGCCACCGTCCTCCAGTCGATCAAGATGATCGAGGCGGGCTGCGAGATCGTGCGCATCACCGCCCCGACGGTCGCCGACGCGCAGGCCATCGGCAAGATCAAGGAGAAGCTGGTCAAGGCCGGCTTCAACCAGCCCATCGTGGCCGACATCCATTTCTCCCCGAACGCGGCCGACGCGGCGGCCGACTTCTGCGAGAAGATCCGCATCAACCCCGGCAACTTCGTCGACAGCAAGCGCTTCGCGGTCAAGGAGTACACCGACGAGCAGTACGCCGCCGAGATCGAGCGCATCGAGGAGCGCTTCACCCCCCTCGTCCTCAAGCTCAAGCGCCTCAAGCGCGCCTGCCGCATCGGCACCAACCACGGCTCGCTGTCCGACCGCATCATGAACCGCTACGGGGACAGCGCTCTCGGCATGGTCGAGTCCGCCCTCGAGTTCGCCCGCATCGCCGAGAAGAACGGCTACTACGACCTGATCTTCTCCATGAAGTCCTCCAACCCCAAGGTCATGATCGCGGCCTACCGCCTGCTCACCCAGCGCCTCGACGACCTGGGCATGAACTACCCCCTCCACCTCGGCGTGACCGAGGCCGGCGACGGCGAGGACGGCCGCATCAAGAGCGCCATCGGCATCGGCTCCTTGCTCGAGGACGGCATCGGCGACACCATCCGCGTCTCGCTCACCGAGGACCCCGAGCGCGAGGTGCCCGTCTGCCAGGTCCTCGCCAAGCCCTTCCACAAGCGCGAGCCGGAGCCTTCCCGCCCGGAGAGCAAGAAGCCCGCCTACCACTGCGCCGATTTCTACTCCTACAAGCGCCGCAAGGCCGACTACTTCCCCGTCGGGCCGTTCGTGACCGGCGGGCTCGACCTCGTGCGCGTCGTCACGCGCGTCCCGGACGTCATGTCCGCCGACTCCATCCTCGACCTCCACGAGGTCCTGCTCGGAAAGGCGTCCGGCGCCGACCTCGAGGTCCTCGAGTTCCCCGTCACGGACCAGGCGAGCCTCGAGCGCCTGAGGAGCGTCCGCGCGAAGCTCTCGACCGAGACCTCCCGCCTGGCCTACCTCGCTCGCGTCGAAGGCGGCCTTGAGCTTGCGCTCAAGGCCGTTAATATCGCCGACATGACCTGCTGGGCGACGCCGACGGAGCGCGACTACGCCGCCTACCTCAACGCGGTCAAGGACACCGGCATGGTCAACCTCGTCGAGGCCGAGACCGCCGAGCTCGCGCGCAAGTACGAGGCGGCCTCCCTCTACAAGGCCGTGCCGACGATGACCTCTTTGCGCGGGACCGACTCGGGCAAGCTCATCCGCGAGTACCGGGCCCTGGCCGCCACCGGCGGCTCCTCCCCCATCTTGATCCGCGCTCCGCGCGAGGCCGGGCCCGACGAGCAGGTCATGCGCTCCTCGACCTTGATCGGCGGCCTGCTGTGCGACGGCGTCGGCGACGCGGTCTCCATCGACGCCGACCTGTCCTTGGAACGCACCGTCTCGCTCCTCTACAACGTCCTCCAGGGCGCCGGCGTGCGCATCACCAAGACCGAGTTCGTCTCCTGCCCCTCCTGCGGCCGCACGCTGTTCGACCTGCAGACGACGACCGAGCGCATCAAGAAGCGCACCGGCCACCTCAAGGGCGTCAAGATCGCCATCATGGGCTGCATCGTCAACGGCCCCGGCGAGATGGCCGACGCCGACTTCGGCTACGTCGGCGGCGCGCCCGACTCGATCAACCTGTACGTCGGCAAGGAGTGCGTGCAGAAGGGCATCCCCTTCGCCAAGTCCGACGACGCGCTCGTCGAGTTGATAAAAAAACACGGCAAGTGGGTCGAACCCTAAGTCGAGCCCTAGGGCTCGTTCTCCTCGCCGTTCTCGGCGGCTGCTCCCCGCTCTACGCCTATCGCTCGGCCGCCGGCCACCTCGCCCTCCTGTGGCGCCAGCGCTCGATCGAGAAGACGATCTCCGACCCCGCCACCTCCCCGGGCCGCCGCGAGCACCTCAAGCTCGTCCTCGACGCCCGCCGCTTCGCCGTGGAGCATGTCGCCCTCTCCCCCTCGCGCGACTACAGGGACTGGACGCCGGTGGACGGGGCCGTCACCTGGCTCGTGTACGCGTGCCCCCGCGATTCGCTGTCGCCGAAGCTGTTCTTCGGCTACCCGTATAAGGGCCATTTCCGGCGGGAGCAGGCCGAGCGCGAGGCGGCGGCCTGGGAGAAGAAGGGGTTCGATTCCACGGTGGTGCCGGCGTCGGCCTACAACACGCCCCTGCCGATCTCCGACCCGCTGCCCTCCTCCGTCCTCCTCTACGCTCCGGGCGACCTGGCCGAGCTGATCATCCACGAGTTCACGCATGGGACGGTGAACACGCGCGACCAGTCCTTCAACGAGGCGATGGCCTCCTGGGTCGGCGAGCGCGGCGTGAAGGAATATCTGGCCGGGCGCTTCGGTCCCGATTCACCGGAGCTGGCCGAGTGGGAATCAGGCCGCGCGCGCTCGGAGACCTTGGGCGTCCTCTACGACGAGCTGGCCAAGCTCCTCGAGGAGCATTACAATAAGGGCGGCCCCGGCCGCGAGAAGCTCTTCGACTGGGCCCGCGCCGAGGCGGCGAAGACGGGCCGGGAGCTTCCGGAAAAGCTCAACAACGCCGTCGTCGCCTCCCACCGGACATACCGCGGCGAGCCGGCCTTGTTCGACGCGCTGCACGCCAAGAACGGCGGGGATTGGCGGAAGACCGTCGCGTCGCTGAAGGCGCTCGATCGGCGCTCGCCGTGGGACGCGCTGCGCGCCGCGTCGCGCTGACTGTTTCCGGGAACAGCTCGCGTCAAGAATGGCGGCCGTTCTCGGACGACTCACGAGCTTTCTTGACCGAAAGCGCGCTTAATCGCGTCTATTGAATTTGGTCGTCCATCCCCAGATCGGACCTCGCCGTCAGCGGCCAGGACCCTCATCTCGGCATGTCGAGGACCTCTCGTACCTTGCGCGTCAGGACGTTCGGAGCCAGGGGCTTCTGCAGGAAGTTCGCGCTGCAGTTGACCAAGTCGTGCTGCGCGAGGGTCGTGTCCGTGTAGCCCGACATGTAGAGCACCTTCGATTCGGGATGCAGCGACGCCAGGTGCTTTATCATATCCGGGCCGTGCATCTTGGGCATGATCACGTCGGTCAACACGAGATCGATGGGCTCCTTGCGCCGCCGGCACAGGTCGATCGCCTCCATGGGGTCACGAGCCACCAGTGCGTTGTAGCCGCACTGGACGAGCACGCGGCGTATGAGGTTCCGCACCTGCGCATCGTCCTCGACGAGGAGGACGGTCTCCGACCCCCCGGCGGACTTCGCCGGAGGGTGGTTCTGCGCGGCGGGCTGGACGGGCTCTTGAATCCTGGGCAGGTATATCTTGAAGCTCGTGCCGTGCCCGGGTTCACTGTAGACGTAGATACCCCCGCCGCTCTGTTTGACGATTCCATAGACGGTGGCAAGACCCAGCCCGGTCCCCTTGCCCTGCTCCTTCGTCGTGAAGAACGGCTCGAAGAGATGACTGAGCGTCGCCGGGCTCATGCCGGTCCCCGTGTCGGAGACGACGATCACCACGTAAGAACCCGGCTTGACCTGCAGATGCATCCGGGCGTAGTCTTCCTGAAGCTCGACGCAGGAAGTCTCGATCGTGATCCTGCCGCCCTCCGGCTGGGCGTCCTTGGCGTTGACGACCAGGTTCAAGACGATCTGCTCGATCTGCCCCGCGTCCGCCTTGATGCGCGCCGGCTCCCGGCTCAAGACGGTGACCAGTTCCACGTCTTCGCCGATGATGCGCCGCAGCATCTTCTCCAGATCCGCGACCAGCGCATTGCAGTCCAGCACCCTCATCTGGAGGACCTGCTGGCGGCTGAAGGCCAGGAGCTGGCGCGTCAGCGAGGACGCCCGTTCCGCGGCCTTCTGAATCTCCTCGACGTCCTCGCGCCGCCTGTCCTCCGGGGGCAGGGTTCCCAGCAAAAAATCGCCGTAGCCGCCGATCGCCGTCAAAATATTGTTGAAGTCGTGCGCCACGCCCCCGGCCAGCCTGCCGACGGCATCCATCTTCTGCGATTGGATGAGCTGGGCCTGGAGCTTAGTCTTCTCCTCGGCCTCCCGCCGCAGCTCCGCGTTCGCCTGGGCGAGCTCCGCGGTACGCTCCCGGACGCGTTTCTCCAGATCGTCCTGCTTTTCCTTCAAGGCTTCCTGCATCCGCTTCCTCTCGGTGATGTCGTTGAACAGGATGCCCACTTCCCGGCTGCCGTTCCCGCCGATACGGAAGGCGAACACGTCGTAGAAGCGCCCCATCGCCGTAGCCGGGTTCTCGAAGCGGGTGGACTCGCCGGTCCGCGCCACCTTCCCGTATATCTCGAACCAATGGGCATCGTGGTCCGGGACCATCTCGCGCATCGTTTTCGTAAGGGCGTCGGTGAGCCCAGTCTGACTCAAGAAGGTACGATTGATCTCGAGGAATCGATAGTCCACCGGCTTGCCGTGCGCGTCGTAGATCATCTCTATGGCGCAGAAACCCTCGTCCATGTTCTCGAAGAGCGCGCGGTAGCGGCCCTCGCTGCGATCCAACGCCTCCGCGAGCTGTCGATGGTCGTCACGGTCTTGTTTCACTGAGAAGTCCTCTGTGCGGGCCTAAAATCAGCTTTCGGCCGCGGCGGCTTGCGAATTGGCCGGAATGTTGCCCTTATTATGTAACAATAGGAATCCGGTAATCAATCTTATTGTTCGGCACATGGCGGCGGCTCAGCGCCGATCTGAATCGCCCGGAATACGCGGTAGGCTCCGACCCGGACTGTCGTTATCCGGACCGGTCCCTAAGTGCCGAAGATCCGGGAAACCTTCTTATCGAGGTCCGGGAAATCCGCGGGCAGGGCCACGAGGTCGAGGGCGCCCAGCAGCAGCGCGTCCTTCTTGAGGTCCGGGTCGTACAGGTCGGTGATCATGATGACCGGCGCGCCGGACTTGCGGGCGAGCCCCGGGAGCGCCTGGAGGCCGGTCGTGCCGGGCAGGTCGTTGTCGAGGAAGATGAGGCCGAACTTCTCCTTCTCGACGAGCGACATGGCCTGGTGGGCGCTCGCGGCCCCGCGCACCTCGTAGCCCTTCTCCGAGAAGTAGAGCCCGAAGCCGGCGATGACCGTCGGATCGTCGTCGACGACGAGCAGCCGGCCTTTCATCGGCTCAGTACTTGACCGAGCAGCCGTACGGGCGCGAGGAGGGCGTGGACACCGGCTTGCCGGCCAGCGCCTCGTCGAGCGCGGCGGCGACGAAGTTCTTCGCGGTCTTCACGTCCTCGGGGTCGGCGCTGGGGTTGTCGTCGATGCCGCCCATGTAGATGAGGTCCCCCTTCTTGTCCACGACGAACATGTGCGGCGTGGTCTTCGCGCCGTAGAGGCGGCCGACCTCGCCCTTGCCGTCGAGCAGGATCGCCTTGGAGGACATGGCCTTGAGGCGGTCCGTCGCGTCGGCGGGAGTCAGGTGGCCCTGCTTGCCTTCCTTGGAGGAGACGATGGTGTACCAGACGACGCCCTTCGCGCCGTATCGCTTCTGCAGCCCTTGCATGTTCTTCGAGCCGTAGTGCTTCTGCACGAACGGGCAGCCCTCGTTGAACCACTCGAGGACGACGAGCTTGCCCTTGGATTCCGAGAGCTTGACCGGCTTGCCGCTCTGGTCGGAGAGCGTGAAGTCGGGCGCGGGCTTGCCCAGCTCGGGGGCGGAGTGGGCGGCGGTCGCGAGCGACAGCAGGACGGCGGCGAGGATGGTCTTCATTTTTTCAGCTCTCCCAATGTCTCGAGCACGAGGCCCGGCGCGAGGATCTCCGGCAAGGTGACGGGTTCGCCGCCCTTCGGATAGACGATATAAAGGGGCACGCCCACGCGTCCATGCCTGGCGAGTTCCGCCTCGATGACGGGGTCCTTGTCGGTCCAGTCGGCCTTGAAGGCGAGGCCCTTGGCGAGGGCGGCCTTGATCTCCGGGCGAGAGAGGACCAGGCGCTCGTTGACCTGGCAGGACAGGCACCAGGCGGCGGTGAAGTCGACGAAGACGGTCTTGCCGGAGGCGCGCGCTTCCTGAACGGCCTCGGGCGACCAGGTCTTCCACAAGGGATCGACGGAGACGGGAGTCGCGACCAGGTGCCACAGCACCCAGAGAAGCCAAGCGGCCGTCGTGAACATGGGCACCGACAACAGCTTTTTCAATGTCTCCATCCACGCCCCGGGGCGGGGCAGGCGATCGAGCAAGGCGGGCCGGGAGGCGAGGACGGCGTAAGGAGCGGCCGTGCCCAGGCCGAGGGCGGCGAACACGGTGAGGGCCTCCCAGGCCGGGCGGCTCAGCGCCCAGCCGAGCGCGGCGCCCATGAACGGGGCCGTGCACGGCGCGGCGACGACGACGGCGAACACGCCGGAGGAGAACGAGCCGCCGCCGCTGCGGGCGCCCAGGGACATCAGGCGCGTGCCGACCTCGAAGAGGCCGAGGAGGTTCAGGCCGATGGCGACGAACAGGGCGGCCAGGGCGCCGACGACCCACGGCGACTGGAGCTGGAAGCCCCAGCCGAGGGAGGCGCCGGCCGCGCGCGCGGCGAGCAGCCCCCCCGCCAAAGCGAGGAAGCTCGTCACGACGCCGGCCGTGTAGGCGAGCGCGTGGCCGCGTCCGGGGCGCTCGAGCAGGCCCGTCACCTTGAGGGCGAGCACGGGGAAGACGCAGGGCATGAGGTTGAGGAGCAGGCCGCCGAGGAAGGCGAGCAGGAGGTTGCGCGCGGCCACGCCCCCGGAGGCGATGGGCACGGAGACCATGACGGGCGTCAGTCCCGGGCGGACGAGCAGGCCGGAGAGCGCCTCGAGGTCCGGGGCGCCGGGCGCCTTGGTCAAGGTGAGCTCGGTGCGAGTCGGCGCGACCATGACGGCGCCGCGCGCGCCTTCGAAGGCGCCGGGCGCCGCCGGGAAGAACTCGGCGAGCGGGTGGCGGCCGGCGAGCTCGAGGATGACGCGGTCGCCGCGCCGCGAGGCGCCGAGGGCCGCGGAGGTGTCCATCTGGGGGATGCGCTCCCAGGCCTCGGAGACGAGCTCGTGGCGCTCGGCCCTGGGGGTCAGCACGGCCTTGCCGGGCACGCACACCTCGGCGCACTCCAGCCAGGTCGCGGTGAACCGCTTCACGCCTTTCGGGATCCTCGCGGGGAGCGCGACCTCGCCGGAGTAGCCGAAGCTCGTCAAAGGCCCGGCGACGATGCGCTCCGGCGCCGGGAACTCGAGCACGCCCGGCGTCAGCTTCGTGGCCAGGCCCGAGTCGCCGGGGTTGACCCAGTAGGTGTGCCAGTGCGGGTCGTGCACGAGCCTCAGCGCGCCCACGCCGCCGGAGACGAACAAGGTCGCCTTCACGTGCGCCGCGGAGGCCGGCGCGGCGAGCAGGACGGCGAGGATGACGCTCCGCATCGCCGCGCTAGTCCTTCTTGGCGGGCAGGACGCGCAGGTAATCCACCGGGCGCCTCCCGGGGACGAGCTTCAGCCCGTGGGCGGCGAGGGCCCGGTCTCGGTCGGCGTCGTCCTTGCGCTTCCATTCGAGGTCGAGGAAATACAGGCCGTCGAGGCCGGTGGCGTCGATGACCGGCTTGGGCGCGGCCATCCACAGGGCTTTGGCGAAGCGGGGCATCGTCGATTTCCCGAGCAGGCGGCCGCCGCCGGAGGCCATCATGCCGGGCTTGAGCGCCGGATCGCCGGGCTGAGGGCGCGGCGCGCCCGGCTCCGTGGACAAGGTCAGGAGGAGGACGTCGGCTTCCTTGACCTCGGGCTCGACGCGGACGGAGAAGGCGGCCTGCACCGCCAGCTTCAGCGCTTCCCGCCCTTTCTCGAAGGCGCCCGGAGGGGTCCGGAGCCGGAAGTTGAAGGCCGCGGGCGCCGGAGCGTCGAGGAGGACCTGCTCGTCCTCGACGTCCCAGATCCAGGCGAGCAAGGTGGAGAACGGCAGGCCGCCGCCCTCGAGCATGTCGTCGCCGCGGCTCATGGAGGGCTCTCCCGAGGCCGAGGAGATGGAGATCTCGAAGAGGGTCTTGCCTCCTCTCGCCGACGGCGCGGCGGGGCCCTCGCCGCCGCCGAACTTCACCGGGACCGGCGTGAACCGTCCCGCGATCGCGTCGCGGACGTCGCTTTCCTTGAGGGTGTCGGGGAATATCCGCGCGAGCAAAGTGCCGTCCTTTCCGATCAGGTAGCCGTCGGGACGGCCGCGGACCTTGTAGGCCTTCAGCGAGGACATGGCCTCGTCCACCCCGACCCAGGACTTGAACTCGTGGGTCTTGAGGAAGGCGGCGATCATGTCGGCGGGCTCGTCGGTCACGGAAAGGAAGACGACGGGCTCGTCCTTGAGCGCGTCGATCAGGCGGTTCGTGCGCGGCACGCCGGCCACGCACGGCGCGCACCAGGTGGCCCAGAATTCGACGAAGATGACCTTGCCCTTGAGGCTGTCGAGGCCCTTGATCTCGGAGACCGGGGCGTTGAAGACCTTGGCGATCTTGAGGTCGGGGGCCTTCGGCGCGGCGGCGGCGGGCGCGGCCAAAAGGGCGGCGAGGGCGAAAATGATCATGCCCAAAGTCTAGCTTAAAACCAATATTGCGCGGTCAGCACCGCGGAGTTGGGCTGGCGGCCGTATTCGCCGAGCTTGTCGCCGCCGAAGCGCCGCCACGCGGCGGTGAGCCACAGGTCGGCGGATGCGTTCCAGGACAGGCTCGGGTAGGCGAGGGTCGAGCCGTCGTCGGCGTTGACGATGGCGGCGCACTCCAGCTTGAGCAAGGTGTGCAGGTCCTTCGAGAAGGTCGCGCCGAAGTAGTTCCGGGCCACGCCCTGCTCCTTGCCCGCGCGCAGGGACGCGTAGTCGTAGCGGCGCGGGTCGAGCGCGCCGTTGCCGGCGTGGTACAGCTCGAAGACGAAGGCGGCGTCCTTCAGCCAGGCCCACTTCGTGTCCGAGGCGAAGTTGTAGTCGTAGCCGAGGCCGGCCTTCCAGTAGGGAGTGCGCGTGACCGGGTCGAACCAGGCGAGCTCCCCGTGGGCGGTGCCCTCGAGCAGGGCGCCGGCGAAGTCTCCGCCGACGACGAAGGACGCGGTCGAGCCGGGGATCTTGCCCCCCATCAGCGCGGCGTCCCAGCCCTCCCAGTTGGCGCGGCCGCGCGCGAGCAAGGCGTGGTCCGTCCAGTAGTCGCCCGGCGCCCAGGCGAGCTCCGCCTGGCCGAGCGAGCCCACGCCCTTGCGCGCGTACAGCGCGTCCACGCCGCGGCGCTCGTCGCGCTCGACGGTCGTGGGGTCGTACGGGTTGAGGACGTCGGTCGGGTTCCAGAGCTTGCCGCTGCCCCAGGCGATGCGCTGGCGGCCGGCGCGCAGCACGCCGCGCTCGTCCTCGAGGCCGACCCAGGCGCGGTAGGCGCCGATGCCGTAGCCGTTGGTCGTCCCGGTGGAGACGGTGTGCTCCATGTCGAGCCAGGGCTTGGGCGGGGCGTAGCCGAACTGGCGGAACTCGGTCGTGCGGAAGAAGGAGCCGGCGGCGACCTGCTGGTCGAAATCCACGTGCGCCTTGAGGACGGACCTCTCCGCGTCGAGCGTCAGGCGGGCGCGGGCGGTGTTCAGGTTGTAGGCGCGCCCGTCGAGCATCGAATGCGAGTATTGCCAGAAGTCCTTGAGGTAGCCGCCGGCCTTCACGCCGGCCGAGGCCGGCGCGGCGAGCAGCAGGAGAAGGAGACTAGCGCGGGCGCGCTTCATCGGACTTGAGCTCGCCGTCCTGGAGGCGGACGACGCGGCGGGCGCGCTCGAGCACCGCGCCGTCGTGGCTGGAGAAGAGGAAGGTGATGCCGTGGTCGCGATTCAACCCTTCCATGAGGTCCAGGAGCTGCGCGCCGGTCTTGGAGTCGAGGTTCGCCGTGGGCTCGTCGGCGAGCACGAGCGAGGGGCGCGTGACGATCGCGCGCGCCACGGCGACGCGCTGCTGCTGGCCGCCGGAGAGCAGGTCGGGGCGGCGCTCGGCGTAGGCCTCGAGGCCGACCCACTCCAGGGCCTCCTGCGCGAGCTTGCGGCGCTCCTTGGCGTCCACGCCCTGGAGCACGAGAGGGTACTCGACGTTCTCGACGGCGGTCAGCACCGGGATGAGGTTGTAGGCCTGGAACACGAAGCCGAGCGAGCGCAGGCGGAAATCAGATAAAGGATCGGGGCCGAGAGTCGAGACGATGTGGCCGTCGTAGCTGACCGTCCCCTTCGTCGGCCGGTCGAGCGTCCCGATCATGTTGAGCAAGGTGGACTTGCCCGAGCCCGAGGGGCCGGCGAGAGCGGTGAACTCCCCCCGCGTGATCACGAGGTCGATGCCCTTGAGCGCGGCGACCTTCGAGCCGCCGGGGTAGGTCTTGTGGAGGTTGGAGACCTCGACGAGCTTAGACATGGCGCAGGGCCTCCGCGGGCTTCAGGCGCCCGGCGCGCAGGGCCGGGGGCA
>Ga0255338_1004817_pt1 | contig 13283 bp, 10 predicted proteins | sample MeOH1_35cm_T4_19_FD_203715 | JGI IMG/M metagenome (GOLD analysis project Ga0255338, IMG submission 203715) | Sandy soil microbial communities from University of British Columbia, Vancouver, Canada - MeOH1_35cm_T4_195 | ecosystem: Engineered > Artificial ecosystem > Sand microcosm > Unclassified ...
CTCGACGGTCTGCTTGTCGATCATCAGGAGCGCGTCATGGCCCAGCGCCGTGCAGACCTGGACGCATTCCGCGCAACCCTTGCAGTGACGCGGGTCGACGAAGAGGCCGAACGACGCCGGCTCGAGCCCGCGCTTCGCGGGGACCGTTCCGTATTTCGTCGTCGCGGCGAAGTGGGTTCGGGCCGCGGCCGCGGTGCGAACGGCGTCGGGCTCCGTCGCCGCGAACGCGCTCACCGCCGCATCGACGACGGACTCCGGCTGGACGACGGCGATGATCGCCGTGTCGGGGCAGGCGTTGACGCAGGCCATGCACCCGACGCAGGCCTCGGCGATGAACGCCGGGATCTGGGGCGCCAGCCCGGAGAAGTCGCGGGTCGCTGCCGTGCCGGGCGGGATGATGCTCCGGGCGACGCCCGAATCACTCGGCAGCTCCGCATCCGCGATCCCGCGCCGGTACGCGTCGACCACGGAGCCGTTGAAGTCGTCGACGTAGGCCTCGATGTCGAAGCCCGTGCCCGGGAGGCCGCTGATCGGGTCGCTCGTCAGCAGCTCGCCGCGCCGCGCCTCACTCAACTCCATCATCGCCGTGCCTCCGTCAGCGCCAACTCCGTTCGTCCGGCGGGGACCAGCCCGCGGATCGCGGCCGTCACGTCGATGACGCCGTCGTAGGCCTCGGCGATCAGGGCGAGGTTCGCGTCGACGACGCGGCCGCCGCGCTTGCCGAAGAAGCGCTGCAGCTCGGGCCGGACCGCGGCCAGGAGCTCGTCCCGACCGAGGCCGGCACGGTCACCAAAAGGCGTCAGCCGGAGGAATGCACCGACGAGCGCGACGCCCTGCATCCGCAGCACGAGGTCGGGCCGTGGCGCATGGCGCCGGGCGAGGTCGGCCGTGTCGAGGGCGGCGAGCCGGATCCGCCGGGCGAGGATCTCGTGCCGCGCTTCGATCGGAAGCGAGGCCCAGATGGCCGCCGGATCGGGAAGCGACGACTGGACGAAGACCACGCCACCGTCGACGAGGCCGCGGAGCGGATCGCCCTGGTGGAAGGCCGCGACGTCATGGAGCGGAACAAAATCGACGTGCGCGAGCTCGCCGTGCTGGCGGATGGGCTCGTCGGCGACGGTCAGGTAGAACGTCGTCGGCAGACCCTTCTTCTCGGAGCCGTAGCGCGGATAGGCCTGGACCTGCAGCCCAAAGAGCCCGCCGATCAGCGACGCGACGAGCTTGTTCGTCGTCACCGACCCGAAGCCGCCGATCGAGTGCCCGCGGAGGCTGAACGCGCCCGCGGGGCGAAGGTCGAGCGGCTGCGCCGCGAGGGCAAGCGGGTGGCGGATCCCGAGCGTCGCGTAGCGCAGCTCGACTGGCGCGTCGTGATCGGCGATCCAGTCGTAGACCGCCACCAGATCACCCGCGCCGACGTCCCGCGAGCCAAGCCCGGCGGACACCGACCGGACGCGCGGGACCATGCTGCCCTCGGCCGCCCGGTCGTAGAGCGCCGCCTTGACGTCGCGGGTCAGTGGGTTGTCGTGGGCTGCCGGCTCGTCGGTTCGCTCGACCACCGCGACCACCCGGGCGTTCCGCGTGGCGGCCCAGAGGGCCTCCGCGGGGAACGGTCGGAAGCTCGTCACCGCGACGGACCCGACCCGCCGACCCTGCGCCCGGAGGTGGTCGACGACCGCGGTCGCCGTATCCGCCATCGTCCCCATCGCGACGAGGATCTCGTCGGCGTCGTCGCAGCGGTACGGCTGCACGCCCGCGTATCGGCGGCCGGTCAGGCGGCCCCATTCGCCGAAGGCGTGCTCCAGCTCGCCCGGAAGCCGGTCGTAGAACGCGCGCTGGCCGAGCCGGCCCTTCATGTAGCTGTCCTGGTTCTGGACGACGCCGGTCATCAGCGGCTCGGTCGGGTCGAACCACGAGCGGACCGTCTCGCGCGGATCGCCGACGAACGTTCGGAGCAGCTCGTCCTCCGGGAGCCGCATCGACTCGAGCGTGTGCGTCGTCAGGAAGCCGTCCTGGACGACGAAGAACGGGACCTCTGTGGCCTCGGCGACCCGGCGCGCGATCGCGGTCAGGTCGGCGGCCTCCTGCGCGTTGCGCGCGAAGAGGATTCCCCAGCCCGTGTCGGCGACCCCCATGACGTCGTCGTGTCCGGCGTGGATGTTGAGGGCCTGGCTCGTCAGCGCCCGGGCGCCGACGTGGAACACGATCGGCAGGCGCTTGCCGGAGATGACGTACAGGACCTCCTTCATGAGGATCAGGCCCTGGCCCGCGGTGAAGTTCGTCACCCGAGCCCCGGCGAGCGCCGCACCCTCCGCTGCCGATGCCGACGAATGCTCCGACTCGGGCTCGATGAAGCGCAGCGGTACACCCCACAGATTCGTCGCGCCGTTCGCGACCGCCGCCTGGAAGATCGCAGCCATCGTCGTTGACGGCGTGATCGGGTAGGCGCAGGCGATCTCCGACAGCCGCGTCTCGACCGACGCGATGGCCTCGGAGCCGTCGACGACGGCGGGACTGCCCGGCCACCGGGGGGTGGATGGAGTGACGGGCTCGGCGAGGGCGGGGACGTCGGCGGTCGCGTTTCGCATGCGAGAAGGCTCGGCTCGATGGGCCGTGATGGCAGGTTCCATCGAGCCCGATCTCGCAGGCCGATCGGCCTGTCGTCCCCAGGCGGGGCGCCTCGTACGCCTCCCGGCGCGCGACCTGCCGGCCGGCACTCCGGTGGTGGGCCGGCTGGCCCTGTTCGGCGATCAGGGCGCGCAGTTCGATGGTCACGACGGAACCCAGGAGGTGAGACCGATGAATGTCATCGTCGCGTATGCGAGCCGCCTCGGCTCGACGAGGGCCATCGCGGAACGGATCGCCGATCGGCTCCGCGGGGAGGCCGTCAGTGCGATTGCGAGTGAGGTCGGATCGCTCGAGTCGCTTGCCCTGTCCGACGCGCTCGTCATCGGCAGCGCGGTCTACGAGGGTCATTGGCTGCCCGAAGCGAAGGCGTTCGTTCGCCAGGTCGCGACGTCCTCGCCGGAACGCCCGGTGTGGTTGTTCAGCAGCGGCCCGGTCGGGCGTACTGCAGCCGCGAAGCCTGCCGACCCGGCCGACGTCCCGGAGCTCGAGCAGGTCACCCACGCCCGTGGCCACCGGAGCTTCGGCGGTGCGCTCGACCGGCAGACGGTCGATGGCTCGCGCCTCAGCTTCCCCGAACGGTTGATCGCCAAGCACCTCGTTCCCGAGGGCGACTTCCGCGACTGGTCGCAGATCGATGCGTGGGCCGACGAGATCGCGCGGGACCTCCTCGCCCGCGCGCCGGCGCATTGACCGGTCGCCGACCCTGCGAGGAGCTGGAATGCTGAAGCCTGCAATCGCGCTCGTCCTGCTCGCACACGGGATCGGCCACAGTATTGGCTTGCTGCAGCTGTTCAAGGTCGCCGTGATCAGCCCCGGCTGGGACGGTCAATCCTGGCTGCTGACGCCGGTCGCCGGCGACGGCGTCACGCACCTGGTGGCCGCGGTGCTGTGGACGGCGGCCCTGGTCGGCTTCGTCCTCCTCGCGGCCGTCGTGCTCGGCTGGCTACCGGTCGTGTGGTTCAACCCACTCGCGGTCGCGTCGGCGGCCCTCTCACTCGCGGGAATCGTGCTGTTCCCGACGGCCTTCCCGCCGTTCAGCATGCTCGGAGCCGCTGCCGTCGACCTCGTCGTGCTCGCCGCCGTGGCCTGGTATCACTGGCTCCCGACCGACCTCGGAGCGTGACGGCTGATCTGCGTTCCGCGCCCGCGCGACTGCCATGGCCGGAGCCGGGCGCCAAGGTCCGGCCGCAGCGGTGCGCCGCCGGGCTGCGGCGCGGCCGCACTGCGCGGCGCGAGTCGCCCCGGCCAGTCCGGGCGTTACTCGATGCCCAGGTCGGCCGTCAGCTGCGAGGCCGCGAGCTCATCGAGGACCGAGCGCGGCAGCGTGTCCACGAGGTCCTCGAGCTCGTCGATGAGCGTGTCGACCGCCGCCCGGGTCGCGAGCTCGACCGGCTCCTCGACGAACGCGTCGAGCGTGTACCCGGACAGCGTCGCGCGCCGGCCGGGATGAATCGCGGCCACGGCAACATCGGCGAGGGCGGCGGCGATCCGCCGGTGGCTGTCGTCATCCCGGATGCGGCGGCTCAGCTTCGTGTCGAACGCGGCGTAGGGGTCAGCGGCCACGACCATGGCGTCCTCCTTGCGCCATCGATTGTCTCGACGGCACGCCCGCACCGACAGGGCCATTCGGACCGATTGGGGCGTGTCGGAAGACGGGGCCGCGGCCGGGGAGCCGTGGCCGCGGACCGGGGCGGTGGCCACCAGGCCGGGCATCACGCGTCCCGGACCCTTCGGGTTCGAGGTGGCGCGTCGCCTGGACGGTCGCCGGGACCCGCCGGGACGCGCGCGGGGAATCCCGCGCCCGCGACCCGCGAGGGTCAGTCGCTGCCCGGGATCCGGTGCTTGGCGACGAACGCCGCCGCCTGCGCCCGCCGTTCGAGGCTCAGCTTCGACAGGATCGAGCTGACGTAGTTCTTCACGGTCTTGTCGGACAGGAAGACCTCCGCCGCGATCTCCTTGTTCGTCTTTCCCTCGGCGACGAGGACGAGGATCTTCTGCTCCTGCGGTGTCAGCTGCGAGAGCTCGTCCATGTACGAGCCGGACGCCATCCGCCGGACCCGCTCGAGGACCTTCTCGGTCACCGCGGGGTCGAGGAGCGACTCGCCCCGGCCCACCGCCTCGAGCGCCGCGACGAGGTCCCGGGCGCGGATCTGCTTGAGGAGGTATCCGCTCGCACCGGCGACGATGGCGGACAGGACGGCTTCCTCGTCGGGATACGACGTCAGCATCACGACCCGCGTCTGCGGCAGCTCCGAGCGGATCTCGCGGCACGCCTCGATGCCCGACCCATCGGGCAGCCGGACGTCGAGCACGACGATGTCCGGCTCGAACCGCCGCGCCTGCTCGATCGCCTCGGCCACGCTGCCGGCCTCGGCGACGACCTGGAACTCCTCGCGGCGATCGAGGAGCGCGGCCAGGCCCTGCCGGACGACCTCGTGGTCGTCGACGACGAGGAGCCTGAACGCGCCAGTGCGCGGGTTGGTGGCGTCAGGCGCCGTCACGAGGATGCCGCGGAGCGCTGGTCATGGGGCACGCGGATGATGATACGCGCGCCGTTCCCGGGGCTGCTGTCTACCGCGACGGCTGCGTTCATCGCTCGCGCTCGATCGCGCAGGTTCCTGAGGCCGAGGTGACCGCTCCCGATGATCAACTCGGGGTCGAATCCGATCCCCTCGTCGGCGATGGCAAGGACGACCTCGTCGGCCTCCACCGCGAGCCGAATGCTCGCCCGGTCGGCGCCAGAGTGCCGCGCCGCGTTGCTGAGCGCCTCCCGGGTCATCTGAAGGAGCTGGACGCGGTCGGCGGCGGACAGTGCCAACGGCTCATCGACCGACGCCTGAACGTCCACGGTGACGTCGAGCGCGGTGTTGAGCCGGAACTCCTCGGCGAGCGCCCAGAGCCCGGCGATGAGGTCGGAGCCGCCGAGGAACTCGGATTGCAGCCCGAGAATGAAGTTCCGGATGTCACGGATGACGAGGTTCAGCGAGTCGATCGCGCGGTCGATCCGGGCGGTCGCCTCGACCGGCTCGCCGGTCATGAGGTCCGGGACGTCCTCGAGCGACAGCGAGACGCCGTAGATGCTCTGGATGATCCCGTCGTGGAGGTCCTTGCTGATCCGGTCACGCTCCTCGACCACCACGAGGCGCTGCGCCTGAACGTGGAGCCGCGCGTTCTGCATGGCGATGCCGGCGTGGAGTGCGAACGTCTCGACGAGAGCTTCGTCCCCCGCGCTAAACTCGGCGGCCCCCTCCTTGTCCGTCAGGTAGAGGTTCCCGACCACCCGGCCCTTGAGCCGGATCGGGACGCCGAGGAGCGACTGCATGGGCGGATGGTTCGGCGGGAAGCCGGACGAATCCGGATGGCGGCCGATGTCGGGGATCCGGTACGTCCTCCCCTCGCGAATGATCAGCCCGAGGAGCCCGTGGCCGCGAGGCGGCGGCCCGATCCGCGCGCGCTCCGCGGGCGTGAGGCCACTCGTGATGAAGCGCTCGATCCGCCCGTCGTCGTCGACGATGCCGAGTGCGGCGTAGCGCGCCCCGACCAGGTCCCGGACGCGGTGGGCGATGAGCTGGAGGACCGACTCGACGTCGAGCACCTCGGCCACCGCTCGCGTGGCCTCGTCGAGCGCCGCGAGGCGTTCGGCCGTCTGGCGGACGACCGCACGCGCCCAGGCTGACTCGAGCGCGAGCCGGAGGGCGCGGACGGCGAGCTCGGCGCTCCGCGGGGTGCCTGCGACCCAGAACGTCCCGAGGACCGCGCCGTCGCGGGCGTGGAGCTCACGGCGGACGGCGGAGCTGTCGCTCGATGGCGGCGTCCCGCCAGCGAGCGTCCCGTGGCCGAGCTCGACGTTCGGCAGCGGCGGCGCCGTCACGACGAGGTAGCCGCCGTCGGCGCCGACCGCCTCGAGCACGGCGCCCACCGCATCCCGCAGGAGTTGTCGCGGCCGCGGACCCTCGTCGCGCGACCACGTCTCGAAGGCGACGAGGGCGTCGACGATCGGGAAGGTCCCGGCAGGCGGCGCGGCGGGCACGGGGACGGGTGGGTTCGGCGTCATGTCCAGAGAGTACGACCGCGGCAGCCGCCCGTCGTCAGCCGGGCTCGCCCTCGAGGGCGATCTCCTCGCGCGTCCGGGCGAGCAACCCGGCCTTTCGGAGCGCCTCTTCGAGCGATGGAAGATCGATCGGACCGCGGTAGCGGACGTCGTTGATGAAGAGCGTGGGCGTCCCCGCGACACCCGATGCGTCCGCACTCCCGATGTCGCGCAGGACCCGGCTCCGGTATCTCCCCGCCTCGAGCGCGTCGGTGAACCGCTCGACGTCGAGCCCGATGGCGCGCGCATGATCGACCAGGTCCCCGAACGTCAGCTTGTCCTGGTTCGCGAAGAGCCGGTCGTGCATCTCCCAAAAGCGGCCCTGGGCCCCCGCAGCCTCGGCTGCCTCAGCGGCGAGGGCGGCGTCCGGGTGGAGGTCGGCGAGCGGCAGGTGGCGCATGACGTGGGCGAGGTGGCCGCCCGACCGCTCGAGAAGCTCGTTGATGATCGGCGCGACTCGACCGCAGGGCGGGCACTCGTAGTCGGCGTACTCGACGAGCGTGGCGGCAGGGTTCGTCGCGCCGCGGACGTGATCGACGTGCGGGTCGATCGGCACGACGAGATCCGCCAGCGGCGGCGCCGCCCGCGCCTCGGCCCGACGGAGGAGGTCGCGTGGAAGGAGCTCGATCAGCTGGAACATCGCGTAGCTGACCACCGCCGCGATGCCCGACGCCATGAGGATTCCGACCTTCGCGGCGTCGAGCAGCGTGCCGGTGTAGCCGAGCTCGGCGATCAGGAGCGACATCGTGAAGCCGATCCCGCAGACCGTCGCACCCGCGATGAGCGACGGCCACCCGACGGCCAGCGGGAGGCCGCCGAGCCGGGGCCGAGTGGCGACCCACGCACCGAGGGCGATCCCCACCGGCTTGCCGACGACGAGCGCGAGGACGATCCCGGCCGTGACCGGCGATCGCATCGCCTCCTGGAGGACGCCACCGCCGAGGTAGATGCCGGCGTTGGCGAGAGCGAACAGCGGGACGATCACATAGCTCGTCCAGGGGTGGATCGCATGCTGAAGCCGCTCATTCGGCGAGAGCGCGGTCGCGATCCCGCGAGCTGCCGCGGCCGCCAGCTCGGGACCCGGCTGCTGGCGGAACGCCCGCGCCATCCGGGCCGCCTCGCCGAGCGCCTTCCGGCTCGGCGGATACGCGCTCGTCAGGACCCCGATCGCGACGCCGGCAACGGTCGGGTGCACGCCCGACTCGAGCGTCGCCAGCCAGATCGCCACGCCGAGGACCGCGTAGACCGGCGGCCGGTCGACCCCACGCTTGCGGAGCGCGGCCATCACGAGGAGCAGCGTCGCCGCCGCGCCGAGTGCGACCGGCTGGAGGCTCGTCGTGTAGAACAGCCCGATGACCGCGACCGCGGCCACGTCGTCGACGATCACGAGCGTGAGCAGGAAGACCCGAAGCCGTCGGGAGCTGCGCCGGCCTGCGAGCGCCAGGACGCCGAGCGCCAAGGCGGTGTCGGTCGACATCACGGTCGCCCAGCCGTGCGCCTCGGGACCGCCGCGTACCACCGCGAGGAACACGAGGACGGGGACGATCATGCCGCCGATTGCTGCGATCACCGGCACGGCAAGGCGACTCCGTTCGCGCAGCTCACCCAGGTCGAACTCCCGGCGGATCTCGAGCCCGATCTCGAGGAAGAAGATCGTCATCAGCCCGTCGTTGACCCAGTGGGCGAGATCGAGCCGGAGCTGTGCGCCGCCGAGCGAGATCGCGAGCTCGGTCGACCACAGGGCGTCGTAATTCGCGCGCCACGGCGAGTTCGTCCAGATGAGGGCGACGATCGTCGTCAGCAGGAGCGCGACGGCCGCACCGGATTCGGAGACGAGATCCCGGAGCGTGTCTACGTGGGTCCGGGAGGTGAGCTCCTCGATCGCGGTCGCAACCTGATCGGCTGCCTTATCCGCGCCCGCGCTCATGGAGATGTCGGCCGCGCCATCGGTCCACGATCCACCGCCACCCACCGGAACGGACCGCGGTCGCGCCGCCGTTCGTTGCAGGTCGCGGGCAATCGGTTTCGACCCGGACTGGAGCCGGTGCGGGCGCTGCCGTTGAACGTTTCGCCCCGCTCGATCGTCGGTACGTCATGATCGAAGGACGCATCGAGGTTGCCCGGATCGTGAGGCTGGCCGAAGACCGGCGGGACGCCGACCGGGCACGGGCGTTCGCGGATCTCGTCGACCGCCGGTCGCTCGACCGGGCGTACCGCTACGCGACGCTCGTTCTCGGGTCGCGCGCCGACGCGGAGGACGCGACCCACGATGCCGCCCTCACCGCATGGCGACGGTTCTCGGAGCTGCGTGAACCGGACCGCTTCGACGCCTGGTTCGGGCGGATCCTCGTCAATGTCTGCCGCGACCGCCTTCGGGCCCGGCGGCGGGCGCCGGCGAGCCTCGATGCCGACCCACCGGTCCCGACCGCCCCGGCCCACGCGACGCTCGCGGCGCCCGACGAGACGGACGACGTGGCGACCCGCGATGCGCTCGCGACGGCCCTCCGCTCGCTCAGCGCCGATCACCGCGAGGTCGTCGCGCTGCGCTTCTACCTCGATCTGACCGTCGACCAGATCGCGGCCCGGACCGGAGTGGGGCAGGGGACCGTCAAGTCCCGCCTTCACTACGCGATCCGGCACCTCCGCGCGGCCTGGGATCGCGCCTCGGACAGGAGCCCCGAACGATGACCGGTGACGAGCGTTTCGAACGCGACCTGCGGGCGGCCCTCGACGACCTCGCCCGGGAGCCGGCTCCCGAGCGGCTCGTCGACCGCGTCGCGGGCATCCCCGCCCAGCCGGCTCTCGCCTCGTCCTACCCGACCCGGCTTCGGCTCGCGGTACGGGGAGTCGGGTCGGGCCTCGGGCTGATCGCGGCGGGGGTCGCGATCGCGATCCTCGCGGTCGCGATCCGGCAGGGCGGTGGTGTCGGTCCGGCGCCGACCGGAGGACCACCTGGGGGAGGCGCCGGGGCATCGCCCGCCTCGGGCGGATCGCCCACGTCGAGTGCCTCGACCGTGGTGCATCCCTCGCCGGTGCCGGCGGGCTTCGAGCCGCTCTCGGCGACGTTCGTCTCCGTCGACGACGGGTGGGTCCTGGGCAGCGCTCCGTGCGGCGGTGGCCGGTGCGCCGCGGTCGCGCAGACCGCGGACGGGGGTGCGACGTGGTCGGCTGTTCCGGCGCCGGCGACGTCGGTTGGGATCCTGGGCGGCGGCGCCGCCGCGAACGCCGGTGTCTCGTCGATTCGGTTCGCCGACCGGCTGAACGGCTGGGCGTTCGGGCCCGAGTTGTGGGCCACCCACGACGGCGGCGCGACGTGGCGACGGGAGGCGATCAGCGGGTTGCCCGCCGCTGCGCCGGTGATGGCTCTCGAGACGGCCGCCGGAGCCGTCCACGCGGCCGCGTACGACCCGGCGCACGATTTCCGGATCGCCTCGGCCGCGATCGCCGCGGACGACTGGCGACTCGCCCCTGCGCGGGTGCCCGTCGGCGCCGGACCGGTTCCGCAGATCGACCTCGTGCTGGCGGGACGCGCCGGGTGGATCGTCGAGAACGACCGGACGGTGGTCGCCGGCGCGCGACTCGAGGCCGGCGCCTGGCGGGCGTGGCAGCCGCCGTGCCTTGACGTCGTCGGACCGGGGGTTCTTGCGGCTGCCGACGAGCAGACCCTCGTCGCCGCGTGCGCCGTCGGTGCGATGGCCGAGCCCCAGGGCGTCCACCTGTTCGAATCGACCGACGCCGGGACGAGCTTTGGAGAAACGGGAAGCCGGGCACCGCTCGACTCCGTCGCCGGCGTGGCGTTCCCCGTGCACTCGACCGTGGTGGCCGCGGGTGAGAACAGGCAGGGGGCGGTGGTCGTCGGCTCCTTCGATGGCGGGCGCACGTGGCGGAACGTCACCCCCGCCGGTCGCGGATCGTTCGCCGACCTCGGCTTTACGACCGCGGACCAGGGGATCGTCATCGTGGCCGAGGGCAACGGCACGAGCGTCCTCCTCATGACCCGCGACGGCGGGCAGACGTGGGCTCCGGTCGGGTTCTGAGGGGATGTCCACCCGCGGAGCCCCTGTCGCGCTCGTCCTCGTTGCCGCGATCATCACCGGCTGCGTCGCCTCGGTGACGCCCGACGAGACGTCGTCGCCGGCGCCGGCCCCGTCGGTGTCGATCGCGCCAGCGGAATCGACGGCGACCGCACGCACGTCGGCACCGCCGTCGCCCGCTCCGACAGTCCGACCGTCGCCCCGACCGACCTCGACAGCGCGCCCGACCGAGCCGCCCTCATGCGCCGCCCGAACGCTCGCAGCGATGACGGAGCGACAGCGGATCGGCCAGCTGTTCATGATCGGGCTGATGAAGGACCGGCTTGGCCCGGCCGAGCGCGACGCGATCCGGACCTACCACTTCGGCTCGGTCTCGTTCACGACCCACACGACGATCGGCGTGGCCGGCGTCCGGGCGATCAGCGACGCCGTCCAGGCCGAGGGAACGACTGCCGCGACGCGGGGCGTTGGGTTCTTCGTGGCCGCGAACCAGGAGGGGGGCCGGATCCAGGCGTTGGCCGGCCCCGGCTTCGACGTGATCCCCTCGGCGCTCGACCAGGGATCGCTCGCACCGGCGGTCCTGCTCGTCCGGGCAGCCCGATGGGGCCGGCAGCTCCGGGCTGCCGGCGTGAACTTCGACCTCGCGCCGGTGGCCGACGTCGTCCCGCCCGGGACCGACGCGACGAACGCGCCGATCGGCCAGCTCCGTCGCGAGTTCGGCCACCACCCGGCCGCGGTCGCGAGCCAAATCGATGCGTTCGTCCGCGGGATGACTGCCGCCGGCGTCGCGACGTCGGCGAAGCATTTCCCGGGGCTGGGACGGGTGGTCGGGAACACGGACTTCACCGCCGAGGTGACCGACAGGGTCACGACCCGCGACGACCCGTATCTCGAACCGTTCCGACGGGCGGTCGACGCGGGTGTCCCGTTCGTGATGATCTCGCTCGCGACCTACGAGCGGATCGATCCCGCCCACCTCGCCGCGTTCTCGCCGACGGTGATCGACGGCATCCTGCGCCACGACCTTGGGTTTGACGGAGTCGTCATCTCGGACAGTCTTGGCGCGACCGCGGTCCACGACATTCCGCCGGTCACGCGCGCGGTCACCTTCCTCGAGGCCGGGGGTGACATGATCATCGCCAACGAGCTGTCGGTCGCCGAGCCGATGGCCGAAGGACTCGCTCGCCGCGCCGCGGCAAGCCCTGCCTTCCGCAGGCGGATCGACGATGCGGCGCTCCGGATCCTCCGGGCGAAGGAGGCGGCCGGCCTCTTGCCGTGCGGCTGAGGGCGCCGCTCAGTCGAACGGCGCGACGTCGAGCAGCGTGCTCTTCAGGTCGGCGTCGCCGGATGGGTTGTTGGCGTTGAACACCGAGGTGAACACCCCGCCGGACACCGTCTTCGTCCCGGCCGAGCCGATGAGCTTCACGCTGATCAGCCGCCCGGACACGCCGCGGTTCGAGAGGTCGAGGGCCGTGATGGTCCCGACGTTCGTCCGCGAGTCGGCAGCGAAGATCGCGGACAGTGCGGCAATCGTGTAGGCCTTTGTCTGCCACGCAAAGTGGGGCGAGGCCACGTCGTACGCGACGCCGTTCGGATCGGCGTCGGCGGCGCCGCGGAGGTAGCTCACCGGCGAGCTCGTGATCGCGCCCGTCGACGAGACGAAGACGTTCTCGTTGTTCTCGGTGGCGCCGCCGCCGGTCGAGTGGAACAGCGTGTTCGCGATGGCGGATCCGCTTCGCAGGACCTGGTTGGTGGTCGTAGTGATCGCCGCGTTCGTCGCGCTCACCTCTCGCCGCACGCCGAGGTAGACCTGCGAGCGCGTGTCGTCGTACGCGTCGAACGTCCCGGTGCCGGGCTTGAGCCGATAGGCGGCGTACGACCGCGCGGCGATCGCCTGGGCCTTCAGCGCTTCGACCGGCCAGTCGGGCGGCATCTCGGCCGGAACGACGCCGCGGAGGTACGACTCCAGCGGGAGCTCGTTGATGACGTCGGCCGTGGCGCCGCTGAGCTGGACGCGGAGCGTCCCCCGATAGAGGTCGTAGGACGAGGGCTTCGACCACAGCTGGAGGGTGGTCGCGGCATCGGTGCCCTGGACGCGGAGATCCGTCGGGGCGGCGACGTCGGCGAGGACGGTCCCGGCCCCGTCGACGACGAGGCGCCACGTCGTCGTGGAGCCGCTCGTCGTCGGGATCAGCCGGAGCCGCGCGTCGGCCGGGAACGTGGCGGCGAGACCCGTGATCGACCAGCTACCGCTGCGCCCGTAGATTGTCAGGGGCGCGGCCTGGGTCGGAGCGAAGTTGTCGAGGAGCAGGACGCGGATCGCGGACGACGCCGACACGGTTCCGATCGTCGTGCCCTTGTAGTACGCGGCGAGGATCGTGGCGGCGGACTGGCCGGCGGCGGCGCGTCCGCGGGCGCCGTACTGCGACAGTCCGACGCCGTGGCCCCACCCGCGACCGTAGAACGTGACCGACGAACCGAGGGCGGTCGCGCCCGCAGGCGGGGTCGGGGTCGGGGTGGGCGTCGGGGTCGGG
>Ga0255338_1004819_pt1 | contig 13276 bp, 13 predicted proteins | sample MeOH1_35cm_T4_19_FD_203715 | JGI IMG/M metagenome (GOLD analysis project Ga0255338, IMG submission 203715) | Sandy soil microbial communities from University of British Columbia, Vancouver, Canada - MeOH1_35cm_T4_195 | ecosystem: Engineered > Artificial ecosystem > Sand microcosm > Unclassified ...
AACCGAGGCAGCAGCGGTTCGACGATCTCCCACAACGCATCCGGCACCAACCGAGTAGACAACGCATCGACCACGCCATGCATCATGCCGTACACAGGATCCGACCCATACAAGACACGCTCTAAGCTCGGCCCCACATGGTGCACGATCGGTCCCTCGCGCCGTGCCCGGTGACAGACTGGAGCAACGAGCGCCGCAAAGCGTGCCTGCGCTCCACGCGGCTCGGGCACCGCTGGCGGCGGTTCGGGCGCGTGCGCCGCGGTCTCGCGTGGCTGGCGCTGCTGACGGTTCCGGTCTCGATCCTGGGCGGGCAGTACTGGATCCACGACGTCGCCCCCGAACGCGACCGGCTGGCCCACACCCGGCCGCACCTGCATCCGATCTTCGACGCGGCGGATCCGGCCGATCGCGCCACCGCGGTGGTGAGCATGGTCGGACTCGGCAATCTCGATGCCACCGACACCGCCCGTGCTCTACCGGCGCTGGCCGCGCTCGGGCAGGTGTGGGCGGTGCAGTACGACAACACCGGCCTCGACACCGCGGTCATCAGCCGGATGATCGTCGACCACGCGGAGCAGGCCGGGGTGGAACGCGTCGTGCTGACCGGGCACAGCATGGGCGGCATCATCGCCCTCGAGGTGGCCGGCCACGTCGTCGCCGACCCGGACCTGGATCTGCTGGCGGTGATCCTGGACTGCACTCCCGTCGATCTGCACGCGGTGCGGGCCGACAAGCGCGACACCGGGGAGGATCTGCTGCGCTGGGTGGGGTGGGTGCCCGGGGCGCGTGAGAGCCGCACCCTGCGGCTGGTGGTCGAGACCGCCGCCCGCAAGGACCGCTACGTCGTTCCGCATCCGCACGGCCTCCCCACCGTCGATCCCGGCGGGCTGGTCGACGCGGTCACCGAGGTGCTCGAGGACAAGATCTTCGACCGCGACGTGGCCAGCACCGGGCTGATCGAGTCCCAGTTCGAGGCCATCGTCGCCTCGGGTGCGCTCGATGATCTGCGGGCGCTGGCGTCGCGGCGCGGGGACAGTCGCGGGCCGGCGGTGGTGTTCGTGCGTCCCGGGCGCGGCACCGACGACGACGTCGTCGACGTGGACTACAGCCAGCGGGTGCTGTTCGAGCGGGTCGGCGGTTCGAGGGGTTCGCTGCTGGTGGTCCGGTTGGCCGGCACCGGGCACGCCAACCCGATCCAGCAGCCGCAGGCCTACGACGCCGCCGTCGCCACGAAGATCGTGCCGTTCGTCGATCGGCTCGCCGAACGGGACACGCGGCCGGTGCGGGCGAGCGAGCGGTGACCGACGCCGCGGTCGACCTCCGCGCGGCGCCGACGGAGGGTCAGGCGCCGGTGGCGTGCTCGCCCAGGATGGTGGTCAGTTCCTCCGCGTACGCGAGCTGGGTGCGCAGACGGGCGCAGCTGTCCTCGGCGCGCCGGTGGAACTCCGCGAGCACGCCGCGGGCGCCGGCGGCCGCCTGTCCGGAGGGCGCGGCGTCGGCGATCCGATCGAGAGCGGCGAGCAACTCGCGCATCTCCTCGAGGGTGAAGCCGAGCGGCTTCATCCGCCGGATCACCAGCAGGCGCCGTACGTCGTCGTCGGTGTAGAGACGGAACCCGCCGGTGCTGCGGGCGGACGGGGTGACCAGGCCCACCTCGTCGTAGTGACGGATGGTCTTGATCGACAGTTCGGTGCGCGCGGCCACCTGCCCGATCTGCATATGCCCCGAATCGATGGTCACAGCCGCACCCTTTCCTCCCGGTCGTCTCCACCGTAGCGAGCGGCCCGACCCTCGATTCGAACTCTACCCTCACCGGAGGGTAGAGTTCGGCGGGTTCCGCGGACGCGACGATGCCGTCCCGCCCGCGCACGGGGGTGCCTCGCCCCCGGTTCCCCATCCCGGCGCCGGAAAGAAGACCCGACTGTGACCACTCCTGCCGGCAGCGCGCCGGCCGTTCCCGAGGCGGACGCCGACCCCGCCTTCTCGGTGCGCGGCGCCCTGCGCTCCCCGAAACGCCTGAAGACCGAGGTCCTTGCCGGACTGGTCGTCGCGCTGGCGCTGATCCCGGAGGCGATCTCGTTCTCCATCATCGCCGGGGTGGACCCGCGGGTGGGGCTGTTCGCCTCGTTCACCATGGCCGTGACCATCTCCATCGTCGGCGGCCGCCCGGCGATGATCTCCGCCGCCACCGCCGCGATCGCGCTGGTCATCGCGCCGGTGACCAGCGAGTACGGCCTCGACTACCTCGTCGCCACCGTCATCCTGGGCGGAATCTTCCAGGTGGTGCTCTCGGTGCTGGGGGTGGCCAAGCTGATGCGGTTCATCCCGCGCAGTGTCATGGTCGGCTTCGTCAACGCCCTGGCCATCTTGATCTTCACCGCGCAGTTGCCGCACCTGATCGACGTCCCGTGGCTGGTCTATCCCCTCGTCGCGGTGGGGCTGGCGGTGATGTTCCTGCTGCCGAAGCTCACCTCCGTGGTGCCGGCGCCGCTGGTGGCCATCGTGGCGCTCACCGCCGCCGTGCTCGTCTTCGGCTGGGACGTGCCGAACGTCGGCGACGAGGGTGAGCTGCCCGAGTCGCTGCCGGCGCTGTTCGTCCCCGACGTGCCGCTGACCACCGAGACCCTGTCGATCATCGCGCCCTACGCGCTGGCGATGGCGCTGGTCGGCCTGCTCGAATCGCTCATGACCGCCAAGCTCGTCGACGACATCACCGACACCCACTCGAACAAGACCCGCGAGGGCTGGGGCCAGGGGGTGGCGAACCTGGTCACCGGGTTCTTCGGCGGCATGGGCGGCTGCGCGATGATCGGCCAGACCATGATCAACGTGAAGGTCTCCGGGGCGCGCACCCGCATCTCCACCTTCCTGGCCGGGGTGTTCCTGCTGATCCTCGTCGTGGCCCTCGGCGACATCGTCGCACTGATCCCGATGGCGGCCCTGGTCGCGGTGATGATCATGGTCTCGGTCGCCACCCTCGACTGGCACAGCATTCACCCCCGCACCCTGAAACTGCTGCCGCGCAGCGAAACCCTGGTGATGCTGGTGACCGTCGTCGCGACCGTCGCGACCCACAACCTCGCGATCGGGGTGATCCTCGGGGTGGTCACCGCGATGGTGCTCTTCGCCCGCCGCGTCGCCCACATGATCAGCATCGAGAAGGTCTCCGAGGCCGACACCGACCACGACGGCACGGTCGACACCCGTGTCTACAAGGTGCACGGCGAGCTGTTCTTCGCCTCGAGCAACGACCTGATCTACCAGTTCGACTACGTCGGGGATCCGCGCAACGTCGTCATCGACCTCACCGGCGCCGACATATGGGACGCGTCCACCGTGGCCACCCTCGATGCGATCCGGCACAAGTACGCCGCGAAGGGCAAGCACGTGGAGATCGTCGGCCTCGACGGCGCCAGCCTCGACCGCCTCGACCGGCTCTCCGGCCGACTCGGCGACGGCCACTGACCGCCGCCGGGCGGACGGCGGCTGCGTCAGCGCGCCTGCGACGACATGGTGAGCAGGAAGTCGGTGCACGCGTCGATGACCTCGTCCTGGCCGAGCGGGCTGTCACCCTCGAGCCACGCCGTGAGGACCTGGGCGAGGCCGCCGACGACGAAGTGGGCGGCGAGATCGAGCCGGGGCGTGGAGCTCACCTCGAAGAAGTCCACCGCCTGCGCCGTCACCAGGCCCGCGAACATGCGTGACGACTCCAGTCGCCGGCTCACCAGGTGTGGATTCGCCTGGCTGACGGAGAAGACGAGCCGGCCCAGGCGCGGGTCCTCGGCGACCTCACGGACGATGTTCTCCACGCCGGCGCGGACCACCGCCCGCTCGTCGCGCGGCGCCTCCGTCACCGCGCGCAGGGTGCTCTCGGCGATGCGCTGGATGACGTGGTCGTACACGGCGACGGTGAGTTCGTCGCGGTCGGCGAAGTTCTCGTAGAAGTAGCGGGAGGCCAGGCCGGTGCGCTTGCACACGCCGCGGACGGAGAGCGTGTGATCGCCGTCGGGTCCGCCGAGGATGTCGAGCCCGGCCTCGATGAGCTGCGCCCGTCGTTCCGCCTGCCGCTGTTCTCCCCCGCGTCCTCCGTAGAGCCGTCCTGTCACCATCGGTCCATCTTCGCAGGCGACCCCTTTACCCCGGTCATATATGTGACTACAGTCGTGTTCACATATAGGACGGACGAAGGGATCGAACTCGTGACCACCCTCGAGAAGCCTGCGGAGTTCGACGACGTCATGGACGGGCTTGGTCTCATGGCAGGCGCGGCGAACGTCATCATGCAGCTGTCCCACCCCGGCGTCGGCTACGGCGTCGTCGAAAGCCGCGTCGCCTCTGGACGGCTGTTCGACCACCCGATCAAGCGCACCCGCACGACCCTCACCTACCTGGCCGTCGCGGCCACCGGCACCGACGAGGAGAAGAAGCTCTACCGCAAGGCCGTCAATTCCGCCCACCGGCACGTCCGCTCCACCGAGACCAGCCCGGTCGAGTACAACGCGTTCGACCCCGACCTGCAGCTGTGGGTGGCCGCGTGCATCTACCGCGGATTCGAGGACGTGCACAACGCGCTCTACGGGCCGATCCCCGCCGAGGCCGTCGACTGGTACTACCGCAAGGGCGCCGCGTTCGGCACCACCCTGCAGGTGAAGCCTGATATGTGGCCCGCGGACCGCGAGGCGTTCGAGAAGTACTGGAACGACGCGCTCGCCCGGGTCGACATCGACGACGTCGTGCGCGAGCACCTCTACGCCATCGCCACCATGCGCTTCCTGCCCCGGCCGGTGTCGCTGCTGTTCGGCCGGCTCAACCTGTTCCTCACCACGGGCTTCCTGCCCCCGATGTTCCGCGACCGGATGCGGCTGCCGTGGAGCCCGCGCGACCAGCGCCGCTTCGACCGGCTCACGCGCACCCTCGGGGCGGTCAACTCGCGGATTCCGGTGGCGCTGCGGGAAGCGCCCTACCGGCTGCTCATGGCCGATCTGCGCCGGCGGATCCGGACCGGTCGTCCCCTGGTCTAGGCGCTCCGGGACCGGTGCGCAGCCACCTCAGCAACTGCCGGTAGACCTCGTCGTCGTTGAGCAGCGTCAGATGGTGCGCAGGCGCCCGGTGCATCCCGTCCTCCGCACGGAAGCCGATGCGCCGGGTCCGGCCGTTCCCCGACGCGCTCGGCACGAGGACGAGTCCGTCCCCGAGCAACCGGCCCAGCGGATGCGTGGGACTACGAGTCAGGGTCGCCGACACGAAGCAGTGCATCGCCCCGTCGAGCAGCGGCACCTCCCGGCACACGGCGCGCCGCAGGTCGTCCGCGTCGCGACCGGACCAGTCCTCGTCCACCACCGCGCCCCGGTTCAGGTCGCGGATGCCGGCGCTGCGCCGTCGCAGCAGCGTCCCGAACGGCTTCGACTCCGGGATCGCGACGAGCGCCGCGCTCGCATAGTGCACCGCCTGCTCGAGCGGCGCCCCCAGATGCGGGGACCCGAGCGAAACCACATGGCGCACACGGCGAGACCACGCCTTCTCGGTGCCGTAGAAGCAGGCGCTGCGCGCGACGAGTCCTCCCATCGAATGACCGACGAGGGCGATCTGCTCGACCTCGCGCGGCCACGCCCGCACGAGCGCGTCGAGCAGCTCCGACAGCTCGCGCCCGTTGACGGAGATGTGCCGGCCGGTGTTGTAGCGCACGAACACCGACGTGCAGCCGAGATCGTCGACGAGCCGTTCGCCGTAGGTTCGGCGGCCGCCGAACCGCCACGTCGCCTCGGTCTCCATCAGCCCGTGCACGAACACCACCACGCGGTTCGTCGCGTGCGGGAGCGCGCGAGCGAGGGCGTCGGCCGTGAGCGGCACGGCCCGGCCGTCCACCCGCACCGACACGGGCAGCGCCAGCGGTGATCCCTCCGACTCGAGGACGTCCCCGATGAGGCCGTCGACCGCGGCGATCGCCATCGCGCCGCGAACGGTCTCCGACGGCGCCCGGTCCCCGGCGGACTCCGCAAACCCGAACTCGGCCAGTGCCGCCGTCGCCGACGCGGCCTCCCGGATCACGGAATAGACCCCGTCGGTGATCGCGTCGTGCGCGGCCTTGACCGCCAGCGCCGGCGTCCCGACCCCCAGCGCGACCGCCCCGAACACCCGGTCCGCGATGCGGCGGTGCACCGCCTGCACGCCGCCGGTCGCCGCGCCCACCTCGTCGAGCAGCAGCCGAGCCAGCTCGGACGCCTCGGACCGCCCCGCCGTGGCCTTCATGCCTTCAGTGTGCGGGAACGGCGCGTCGCTGTCGTCTTGTCCGAGCATCTTGTCCGAGCGGGAGGATCTCGCGACGAACGGGCGGTTCCGGACGTCGCCACTCGGCGTTTGCCGCAGCCACGCCCCGTTCGACGCAGGAACGTCCCGGTCGGTGTGACAACGGCCGCGCGGAGTCTGCTACAGTGTGCGACGAGCTTGGGACGACGCCGAGAAATCGGCAAAAGCCCAGCGTGCCGATGTAGTTCAATGGTAGAACATCAGCTTCCCAAGCTGAGAACAGATGCATAGTGACATGCCGGTGTGGTGTAGTGGCAACACGTAACCTTCCCAAGGTTGAATTGCGGGTTCGATTCCCGTCACCGGCTCCACTAGCTGCAAATAGTTCCATCTGCTCCCCGATCTTCACCTCCTTGCGAACCCCCTCCGATCCAGCCCTCGCGGGCGCCTCTGCGAGCGTTCCGGGTGCATCGGTGTAAACCGAAGTGCAAACATCGCTCAGACGGGCACTCAGGCGCCGTTCCTCGCGTCGTTTACACCGCTCGTTCGCCCTTTCCCTCGTCCTCCGGTGATGCTCGGCGGGGGTGATCGCCTCGAGGTGGCCGGGATGCACGCACAGCTTGCTGGTGCACGTGTGGTCGATCTCGAACCCCTCGGGTATCTCCCCGACCAGCTCCCGGTAGACCACGCGGTGCACCGACTGTGTCCGGCGCTCGTGCCGCACCTGCCCGTACCCGCGGGCCGACACGCATCCCCGCCAGATCCAGCACCCCGACCGGTTCCGACGGATCTTGTGCCGCCACCGCGCCGGCAACCTCGCCAACATGTGCCCATCCGGTTCCCGCCGCATACGACACATGTCAACACCGCGGTAGAGTGTCGTCAAGATCGACAGCGCCCTGCCAGGCGCCCGACCAGCAAGGAACCACCCACCATGACCACGCGCACCCCAGCGCGATGGATCGCCGTCACCACCTCCGCGACCATCGCCGCCCTCGCCCTCGCCCTCTCCTTCGTCGCCCTCTCCACCCTCGCCTCCTGGGCCGGCTGGGGACACTGGGAATCCAAAGCCTGGGCCGTCGTCGTCGACGGCCTGATCGTCGTCGCCACCCTCGCCGTCTACGCCGACCCGCACCGCCGGGCCTACCCGTGGGCGATCCTGTCGGTGGCCTCGCTCGGCTCCCTCGCCGGGAACGTCACCCACGCCGTGCTCGCCCCCGGCGCCCTGGCGGTCGGGCTGTCCGCAGCGATCGCCGCTACGCCCCCGCTCGCCCACCTGGTCGCCACCCACCTGACGGTGCGGCTACTCCACAACCCGGCACCGATTGGTCACGTGACAGAACAGCCTGTTGTGGAGCCCGAACTCGCTGATTGTCATGATGACCACGCCCCGATCCCCGCACCCGAACCGGACTCGGAACCGGTCAACGACGAGCCCACCCCGGCGCCGGACGACCCCGTCGACGACCGACGCGTCCGAGCCCTCGAGGCGATTGCCGCCGGCATGACCCAACGCCAAGCCGCCGAGTTGGTCGGGGTCACCGAACGCACCATCCGCCGCTGGCAGACCGCCGCCTAGACTCGACACCAGCGGGTGTGGTGGGCCACCGAAGTCGCGGTGTCCGGGAAGCACCACGCCCGCCCCCTCCGCATACACGAAAAGGCGCCCCACACTCCCAGCCGGGAACGTGGGGCGCCTTCGCGTCTACGTGATGGTGACCGTGCCACCCGCCGACACCGAACCATTCGCGTACGTGTCGACCATGACCTCCACGGACACCTTGTCCGTGTCCACCACAGCGACGTCCGTGGCCGTCGCGGTCATCGTGCCCGATGCTGCACCATTCGGCGTGCCAGTGGCGATCACCACACCGTTGAGCAGGATCCGGGCGGTGTGCGGGTTCGTGAACGACCCGGTATACGGCAGGGACACCGAGATCGTGGCCCCCGTCTTGCCGCCCTGCACGTCGAGAGCGTTGTTGACCACGGTCGACCCCGGATAGGTGCCGGTGTTCGCTGTCCACCCGGTCAGCAACGCCCACGACGTCGTGAAGTTCTGCGTACCGTTCTTCGTCATCCCCGACGGCTGGAACGTGATCGCCGACCACACCTCCGCCGCCCCCAAGCTGACCTTCTGAATCTCGGCGGCCCCGAGTGCAACCTTGGCGATCGCACCCGCCGCCCACGACAACCCGGCCACGTCACGCCGTCCTGAAGTACAGCGTGTTCGGGTCCTTCGTGCCGATCGCGGTGTACTGCGCTTCGGTACCGACCCAGATCGTCAGATTCGCGGCGGTGCCGTTGTTCGACCCCACCACCCGACCCGTCGCCAAATCGGTGGCCGGGATGCCGCCGGCGGGCTTGGTGTACTTCGCGGCGATGTCCGCTGCCACCGCGGCCTGCGCGCGGGCGTTGGAGAAGTACAGATTGGTCGAGCCCTCCGGCACCGCATCCGTCGACCCCGGAGACGGGGAGATCTCCACATAGGCACTACCGGACCACCGGTAGATCTTGTTCGAGTCCAGCGCCGTGTAGATCTTGCCCGTCTCACCAGTCGCAGGAAATGCGCCCTGGTTGGCGTATTCGACGACGTCGTCGACATACGACGGCAGGTAGGTGGCGGGGATCTTCGTCGACGCATCCAGCGGCGCGTAGCCGTTCGCGGCGCCACGGTTCGCCGCCTGCTCCCGGCCGGCCAGATCCGACCGCACCGCCGGCGCCAACTTCGCGGAGATGACCGCATCGTCGGCGAGCTTCGGAGTCGTCACCGCCCCGTCCGGCACCGCGCCCGCTTCGATGTCCGCCGCGGCCTGCTCCGCCCGATCAGCCTCCGTCTCGGCCCGGTTCGCCTCGGTCGTGGCCGTGCCCGCCGCGGTCTGCGCCTGACCCACATACCCCGACAGATCCCCCAGGGCGGGGATCGGCACCGACACCGTCACATTGCCGGTGAGGTGGAACTCGAGCGACCCACCATCGGACGACAAGGTGATGTTCTCGACACCGTCGCCCTTCTCGCCCTTGGTGACCATCACCCCATCGACGATCGGCACCGACACCATCGACGACAGATCCAACGCCGGCATCTCCCCCGTGACAGGGTCGAGCGGCACCATCGGCACCGGGCACGTGATCGTCGGCGAATGCGGCCAATCTCCCCGGAACGTGTACGTCCAGCCGTTGCTCGGCGACACATCCGGATCGTCCGTACACACCAACAGGGCCCGCATCACACCGTCGGCGTCCAGCGACACCTGTTCGGCGCGGGTCGTCAATGTCAGGTTCGGTTCGACACTGAGCACGGTCACGTGCGGCACCGCGGCGGTGATCGTCACCCGCCCCTGCTCCGGGATGGTGGTGACCGAGGAATCGACACCGGACAGGATCAGCTTCGCGTTCGGCCAGATCACCCGGCGCCGGTCTACCCCGGCAGGAATCGGCGGTGCCGTCATATGGTTACACCTCGTCGATCAGTTCGGTGGGAATCTCAGGAACCGGATCACCCACGGGCCACCTGGCGCGCAGCGTGCGAATGTAGTCACACGCGGTGCGGTACAGGGCCCGGATCCGGTCGTACAGGGTGCGCAGCTCAGCCACCTCACGGCGCACCGATTCGAGGTCGGCGCGCATCGGGGCGAGCAGCAGCTCGAAGTCTTTGCGCTGGTTGTCCAGCATCGCCTGCCAACGCGCATCATTGGCGGCGGCGTCCTCACGATCGTTGTCGCGGGAATCGTCACGGGCTTTGACCCGGTTCGCATACAAACCACCCAGGAAGCCGAGCAGCGGCCCCAGTATCGCCGTGAGCATCGTCAGAATCGTGGTCGTCGTCATCGCACGCCCCCTCGGGACAGACCACCCCACCCCGACACCTTCGCCGGGGTGGGATGGATACGGTCACATAGGGTCAGCGCGGCTCGGCTGCCAGCCACGGCGCGTACCGGGCGATCAGCGCGTTCACCATCGGATGCGCCAGGGCCTTGGTCACCGCACCGGTGACCACAACGACCTGCGCACCGACCACGGTGCTGTCCAGCCCAGACGTTGCCATGAACGTCGGGATCACCGACAGCACACCGATCAGCACCGCGAACACCGTGCGGGCGGTCGCGCGCCACGGGTAAGCGGTCTGGGTGGGCTGATTCAGCGAGTCGGGAATGGAATGAGCACCCATACGGGGGGCTCCTCTCTGTTGCAGTGGTCAGGCCGCCGGGGTGCCGGCGCCTGGTGCAGGCGTTGCCTTGGTCAGTTCGTCGACCTTCGCGGCGAGCTGCCGGACCTCCACGAGCGCCTCGTGAGCGCGTGCATCAGCGTTGATGGCAAACCCGGCGACGGTGTCGATCGGTTCGGAGGTGTGCCGGTACAGCGACCGGGACGGGTGCCGCTGGGTGAGTTCGCGGTGCACCTCGGCGAGCATCTGGGCTTGTTCGGGGGTCAAGTCGTCCTCCTCGGGAGTGGGCTTTCCAAAGAAAATGGCGCGGAGCTGGGCCTCGCTACCGCGGTAGGCGTTGACGTCGACCGACTGGCCTGCGACCTTCCCCTTCTCGGAGAACTGCAGGAACGCGATGTCTGGGGCGTCGACCGCGAACGGCGCCCATCCCTTGTAGCCATCGCCCGGGTACAGGCGGGAGGCGACGTCGGAGCCGTTGACGTAGTCCGAGTTCCACAGGGTCAGGCCGCGGTCCCGCAACGGTGCCAGCGAGCCGGCGCCCATGCGGTCACGCCAGTACCAGCGCGGAATGTAGATCGGCAGCAGAGTGACACCGCGAGCCAGGTAGGCGTCGACACGGGCCACCAGATCAGCCACCGACGGGACGCCCTTACCGTCGAGGTCTTCGTAGTCGATCTGCACCGGGATGCTCGGATCCCCGAGGTGGTCGAGCAGCCAGTCCGCTTCGCGCTGCGGATCGTTCTCGACGTGGCAGTACACGTAGCCGCCGAACGCGCCGGGGAAGTGCTCGCGCATCTGCTCCCGTGCCCGCGGCCACTTCGGGTCACGCCAGGATCCTTCGGTGACCTTGTGCGTCACCCACGTGAAGCCTTCGCGGCGGGCCTGAGCGAAGTCGAAATCACCCTGGTGGTTGGACAGGTCCAGGCCCCACTGGATGTCCCCACCTTGCGGGGCGGAATCCGGGACGAGAGACGGGGTTTCGCCGGGATAGGCGGCGCCGTGCAGCATCCCCACCGGATCCAGCCGGTCCGGGGCCTTCCCGTTGACCACAGGCACCCACACGTAGCGGTGCCACTCCAAATGCAGGTGCGGCGCCACCCCACCGTTCGTGGTGCTGTCGGGGTTGATACGGGCGATGCGCTGACCGGCTTCCACCCGCTGCCCCAACGTCACCTCGGGCAGCACGTGCCCGTACACCGTGGTGCCTCCGCCGTCACCGGCCGGATGGTCGAGCACCACCCACTGGCCGAACCCCGATGCGGGGCCGACCATGATCACGGTGCCGCCCTGCACCGCGAACACCGGAAGATTCGCCGACCCACCGTCGCGGCCGAAGTCTGTCCCCCAATGTGTGGTGCCCCAGCGGGCACCGAACCCGGATGTGATGATGTGGCCGCGGGTCATCGGCCAAAAGCGTGCACTCATGCTGTTGATTGCTCCTCGATTACGGCAGACGCCGGGGTGGTCACAGGTTCTGCCGACTCGGCCGCCGACGTGGGCACCATCGCGCCACCATCGGCCGGCGCCGGTACGGGCTCCGACACGGGCTCGGGCACCGTCGTTCCCGCCGGGACCGCGTCGGGCGCCACCTGCAGCGCAATGGCCTCCACCATGCGTCGCAGTGCCGCCACCTCGGTGCGCAACACCGCCAGGTCTTCACCGACGTTGATCGCCACAGTCGCCTCCTACACCGGGATGGCGAACACAGTCAGGTTCGCGCCCGTCTTGTCATGCGCGTACGAACCACCCGAACCGGACGCCAGATAGCAGTTCACGTAGAACGTCGCCGCTGTATTCGCGGCCACCACCGCGGTCGTGATGTCCCCGGCGCCGATCGTGGATCCGGTGAAACCGGGAATGATGCGCATCGCCGCCAACGTCGTCTCGTGCGTATACCCGCACAACCCCACCACCTGCCCGGTCGTGGCATTGCCCAATCGGACCCGCACCCCCATGCCGCGGTCCTTCGTCGACACCGACACCCGGAACATGCCGAACACCATCGGCCGCCACGCATACGTCTGCGCCGGCACCGTGAACGTGCCCACCGTCTTCGGATTCGTGGTCTGCCCGGAGGCGTTGGCGATCCACCCGGCATCGTCCTCGGGGAACACCCACGGCCCGTACAGGGACGGCAACACCTGGTGCGGCATCCACCGCTCGACCCCCGAATCCCACACCAGGGCCGACTCGTCCGCAGGGACCGGGGCACCGCCGTAGTCCAGGGCGTCGACGATCGCATGCCCCGGGCCCGGGATGCCCTGCACCCCCTTCGGGCCCTTCGCCCCGCGGGGCACGCCGAACTCGATGGTTTCGGTGCCGGGCCCCGGGGTGCCGGTGATCGTCACCGTCGGCGCCGACCCCGGATCCAAGGTGGTGATCGGCACGATCTCGGAGAACGCGTGCGTATCTCCCCGCTCCCCGGTGGGGCCGACCACCCGGCCGGCCTCCACCCATTGGGTGCCGCGCCACACCCACACCCGGCGGGTATCGGCGGCCAGATAGCCCTTGCCGACATCGGAGCTGGTGTAGTAGTCGGGCAGCTTGTCCGCGCCGTCCACGACCCCGAGGAACCGGAACTCCGGGGCGGGAGCGCCGATCAGCCCGGCCGCACCCGGATCGCCACCCGGGAGTTTGACGTGTTCGTCCTTACCGCGGAACTCGCAGAACGTCCGGCCGGTGCCGGCCAGGTCGTGGGTGTCGAACCAGAGGATTTCGAGTTCGCGGGCCAGATCGCCCATCGTCTTAGAGCGTGTCTTGTATGGGTCGGATCCTGTGTACGGCATGATGCATGGCGTGGTCGATGCGTTGTCTACTCGGTTGGTGCCGGATGCGTTGTGGGAGATCGTCGAACCGCTGCTGCCT
>Ga0255338_1004820_pt1 | contig 13274 bp, 12 predicted proteins | sample MeOH1_35cm_T4_19_FD_203715 | JGI IMG/M metagenome (GOLD analysis project Ga0255338, IMG submission 203715) | Sandy soil microbial communities from University of British Columbia, Vancouver, Canada - MeOH1_35cm_T4_195 | ecosystem: Engineered > Artificial ecosystem > Sand microcosm > Unclassified ...
ATCGCCCTGGCCCACCAGGGCCGGCCCCTGGCACTGAAGGACCTGGCCCGCGAGGCCGGCATGCCGCCGGCCAAGGCCCACCCCTATCTGGTCAGCTTCATCAAGCTGGGCCTGGTGGAGCAGGAGGTCGGCGGCGGCCGCTACGGCCTGGGACCGCTGGCCCTGCAGTTGGGCCTGATCAGCCTGCAGCAGTACGAGCCGGTGCGCCTGGCCACGCCGCGCATCGAGGAACTGGCCCAGGCCCTGGGCCACACGGTGGCGATCGCGGTCTGGGGCAATCGCGGCCCCACCATCGTGCGCGTGGCCGAGGCGCCGAGCCCGGTGCACATCAGCATGCGCCACGGCACCGTGATGAGCCTGACCGGCACGGCCTCGGGCCGCCTGTTCGCCGCCCACCTGCCGCGCGAGACGGTGCTGGCGGCCCTGGCCGCCGAGGGCCAGCAGGCCCTGCCGGCCGAGCTGGAAGAGCATCTGGCCCAGGCCCGCCTGCTGGGGCTGGCCAGCTCGCAGGACGGCGTCGTAGCGGGCGTCAGCGCCCTGGCGGCGCCGGTCTTCGACGATCAGGGCCGCATGGTGCTGAGCCTGACGGCGATCGGCGCCAGCGGCAGCTTCGATCTGCGCCTGGAGGGCGCGCTGGCGCAGGCGCTCAAGCGCGTAGCCGCCGAGCTGTCGCGCCAGCTGGGCTGGCGCGCCGCATGAGCGGCGACGCGGAGGCGGCGCTGGCCGAGCGGCTGCGCCGCATCGCCGGCGCGAGCCCCTGGTTCATGCAGGCCCTGCGGGCCGCCCGCGGGCGGGTGCCGCCGTCCTGGTGCATCGGCGCGGGCGCGGTGCGCAATCTGGTCTGGGATGCGCTGCACGGCCATGCGCAGCCATCGGCACTGAGCGACATCGACCTGGTCTTCTTCGACGCCACCGACCTGTCCCCCGCCCGCGACGCCGCCCTGCAGCAGGCCCTGCGCGCGGCAGCGCCCGGTCTGCCCTGGGAGGTCACCAACCAGGCCGGCGTGCACCTCTGGTTTGAATCGGTGTTCGGCCATGCGGTCGAGCCGCTGGGCTCGCTGGAGGAGGCCGTGGCCTCCTGGCCGGAATACGCCACGGCCGTGGGCTTGCGGCTGGAAGCGGACGACCGCCTGAGCGTGATCGCGCCGCTGGGTCTCGACGACCTGTTCGGGATGGTGGTGCGACGCAATCCGCGCCGCGTCAGCCTGGACACCTACCGCGCCCGGCTGGCGCAGAAGGACTATGCCGCGCGCTGGCCCAGGGTCCGCCTCGTGCCGGAGTGACGGCGCCACGCCGGCGCCGGGCCGCTCTCAATGCGCCCGGCGCAGCTCCGCCATGATGGCCGCCTCTTCGCTCGGCGAGTAGGCATAGGGATAGAGCGTGCGGGCCACCGAGGCCAGCGCCGGCTGGCCGCCGTAGCGCGCGATCTGCAGCTCCACATGCGTGAAGTCCAGGCACATCAGCACGGCCGGCGCCTGTACGCGGACATTGGTGCGCACCTCGCTGCAGACCTTGAAGCCCAGCATGCGCCGGTAATAGGCCACATGGCGCGGATTGACCTCGACGACCAGCAGCTGGGCGCCGCGCAGGCGATGGGCATGCAGATAGGCGTTGTGGAACAGGGCCGCCAGCACGCGCTTGGACGGCGCCTCGCTGTCCAGCGCCAGCTGGGTGAACTCGCACAGCACCTTGCCGCTGTGGCGCAGCTCTCGCAGCTCGTCGGCAAACACGGCGTCGGCATTCAGGCCGCGCTCGGAATCGAAGCGGATGCCCATAGTGCCCAGCATGCGGTGCTGGTCGCTGGCACTGAGCGTCAGGACATGATCGTCGGCCTGGCCGAAACGGTAGCCCCGCTCGGCGTAACGCCGTCCCGCCAGACCCACCGCCTGATGCTTGTGCGCGGCCGACTGGGTGGCGCGGATGACAAGGTTGCGAACCGGGATCTCGGGCTCGATCTTGCGCAGGAAGGAGAAGGTGGCTTCGCGAGAAGCCTGGCGCGCGGCATGCAGTCCGATCAGGGCATGCGGGGCGGAGGGACGCACCAGAACACTGTCGTTGGCCATGACTTCCTTTGCTCGTTTCGCTCTATCGCGGAGCCAGTCTAACGTGCAAGTTTGACGAAATCGGCGCAGGCCCTGTCGCTCAAACAATTGACACAAAGTACTTACATCTGCAATCCCCCATCAGGGGACAAACACCTATTCACGGGGGATGATTCCGCCATTCCGCGAGGCCAATCCCGGCGGGGCGCGCTCACAGCCCGGCCGCGAATTGCCGTATCAGATCGGTAACAAGCTGTGGCTGCTCCAGCGGACTCAGGTGCGAGGCCTCGGCCAGCAGTTCCAGCCGCGCCCCCGGGATGCGCTCGGCAATGGCCTGCGCCATGGCCGGCGTGGCGCCCTGGTCCAAAGCGCCGGCCAGCACCAGGGTCGGGCAGGCGATGCCCGGCAGCGCCTCCAGATAGTCGACCCCACGCACCGCGTGGCAGGCCGCCACATAGGCCGCCGGGTCCTGGCGCAGCAGCCGGGCCCGCAGCGCCGCGGCGGCCGCGGGCTCGGCGTCGCGAAAGCCTGCATGCAGATAGCGCTCGCAGACCTGCTCCACCACCGCGGCCATGCCGCCGGCCTCGACCGCGGCGATGCGTGCGGCCCAGGCGGCCTGGGCCGCCGCGGGGTAGCGGGCCGTGGTGTGCGCCAGCACCAGGCCGCGCAGCAGCCCGGGGTGCCGCAGGGCCAGGCCCTGGCCCACCATGCCGCCCAGGGACAGGCCGACGAAGAGCACGGGCCCGCGGCCCCATTCGCGGATCAGCCGGGCGGCGTCGTCCACCAGATCGTCCAGCCGGTAGGGCCCGGCGGGACGCGCGGACTCGCCATGGCCGCGCTGGTCGTAGCGCAGGCTCGGATGCCGCGCGGCCAGCTCGGCCGCCATGCCGTCCCACAGATGCAGGTCCAGCCCCAGCGCATGGCTGAAGACGATGGGCACGCCTTCACCCTCCCCTTGCAGCACCACGCCGAGCTGCGGCTGGCTGAAGGTGTGCTGCACGCGCGGCCGCCGCTCGCGGGTCAGGGGCTGGGGCGGTGGCTGCAGGCCCTCGGTCCTGAGGATCTCGCCGGTGATCTTGAAGGCCGTGTTGGCCGCCGGCACGCCGCAGTAGATCGCGCCCTGCATCAGGGTCTCCCGGATCTGCTCCAGCGTCACGCCATCGCCGGTCTTGCTGGCACGGACGGCGGCCCGGCAATGCAGCTCGAACTCCTCCCAGCGCGCCAGGCCCATGGTCATGCCCAGCACCAGCAGGCGCCGCGTCGTCTTGTCCAGGCCCGGCCGGCCCCAGATCTCGTGCCAGGCATAGCGGGTGATGAACTCCTGGAACTCGGCATTGAAGGCGGTGGCGCCGGCGGTGGAGCGCAGCACCCAGTCCTCGCCCAGCATGGCGCGGCGGTTCTCGAGGCCGCGCTCGAAATCGTCCTGGCGTTGGTCGTCGCTGTTCATCGGCTCATCGCTCATTCAGGAACCGTCATGGGCTGATCCATCAGCGCCTGCCACTGGGCGCGTGCCTGGGTCAGCACCTGCTGCACGCGGGCATCGGCATGGCGCGCCGCGGCCACGAGGTCGAACACAGCCTCCAGCGCCGCCGGCTCGATGCGCGCCGCCAGCTCGGCATCCTGCGCCAGCAGGGTCCGGGCCAGGCGGCGCAGCGGCTGACCCTGGGCCTGCACCTGCTGCGACAGGCCCTCGACCACCTGATGCGCACGCGCCCTGCCCCAGACCCGCGCCAGCAGCAGGGCCAGGTCCTCGGCGAAGACCAGGTCCTGCAGCGCGTCGATGTTCTCCAGCATGCGCGCCGGCTGCACCTGCAGCTGGGCGGCCGCCTGGGCCATCGCGCGCAGGGCCCCATGGCAGCTCAGCAGCAGCCCCGACCACTCGGCCAGCTCGGCCTGCCAGCCACCCAGGCCGCGCTCGTGCTCCTGCTCCATGCAGGCCAGGAGGGCCGCCACGCGCTGCGGCGTGCGCCGCGCCGCGGCCAGGGCCTGCATGCAAGCCACCGGATTGCGCTTGTGCGGCATCGCGCTGGACCCGCCGGCGCCACCCTCGGCCATCTCGCCGACCTCGGCCTGGGCCAGCAAGGCGAGATCGCAGGCCATCTTGCCCAGCGACCCGGTCAGCACCCCCAGCTCGGCCCCCAGGCGCAGCCAGCGATCGCGCTGGGTGTGCCAGGGCATCTCTGGCAGGCGCAGCTGCAGCTCGGCCGCCACCTGGGCCGCCACCGCGTCGGCCTGCTCGCCCAGCGAGGCCAGCGTGCCGGCCGCACCGCCCAGCTGCAGCAGCAGGGCTTCGTCGGCGCGCGCGCGCAACGCCTGGGCCGAGCGCAGCAGCGGCATCAGCCAGTTCACGAACTTGCAGCGCAGGCTGCCGACCAGGGCCGGCTGCAGCAGGGTGCGGGCCAGCACCGGCGTAGCCTCGAAATGCTCGGCCAGGTCCAGCAACTGGCCGCAGAGCTGCAGCAGATCGTCCTCGATCAGGCGCAGCGCACGGCGCGTCTGCAACACCATGGCGGTGTCGATCACGTCCTGGCTGGTGCTGCCCCAGTGCACATAGCCGGCGGCCACCGGGTCGAACAGGGCCACCGTCTCGGTCAGCTTCTTGACCAGCGGAATGGCCAGGCTGCCGGCGCGCCCGCTGGCGGCCACCATGCCGGCCAGGTCGTAGAGCTCGGCGCGGCACAGGCTGGCAATGGCCTGGGCCGCCGCCTGCGGGATCACGCCGGCGCGCGCCTGGGCCCGCGCCAGCGCGGCCTCGAAGTCCATCATGGCCTGGACCATGGCGCGTTCATCGAACAGCGCCACCATCTCCGGCGTGGACAAAAAACCCTCGAACACCAACGCAGCCATCCGCTCACCCTGAGGATCTTTGCGGCCATGCTAGCGAGGCCGCAAAAACCCGGGAGCTTGGGCAAACCCGCAGCGGGTTTGTGCGGACCCCGGGGCGCCCGGCCCCGGAGTAGGCGAACCGGGGACTCAGGCCGCCGCGCTGTGCAGCTGGGCCAGGCGGTTCATATTGCCCATCGAGACGCGGTGCATCTCGATCAGCGAGTTCAGGCCGCTGCGGTAGAGCTGCAGGATCTGCGCGTCTTCCAGCTTGGCGAGCTTCTCCTCGTTGATGGCCATGAAGCCGTCGACCTCGAGCTTTTCGCCGCTGGGCAGGGTGGCGTCGAAACGCATGTCCTGCAGCAGATCGAGCTCCTGCAGTTCGGCGCAGGCCGCACGGGTGCGGTCGGACTCGACCTCGAAGCTCTCCAGGAAGTTCTTGGCATTGACCGTGAACTCGGTGGGCTGGCCGTCCGGTGCGAACAGCAGGTTGCCCTCGGTCTCGGAGAAGCCCTTCCACTGCTCGTCGAAGCAGACGGCAACGTCGGCGCTGTCGTTGATGCGGGCCATCGCGAAGGGATAGCGGCGCAGATAGGCCGGGGCGTAGTTGCCGGTCCACTTGCCGTCCTTGACGAACAGGTTGGTGCCGGGCTTGAGGCCGAACACGGCCAGCGGCGCGATGGCCTGCTTGCTGCCGTCGGTGGGCGTGGCGCCGACGCGCACGAACACGATCGGGTACTCCTTGCAGGCGTCGGCAAACTCGACGGCGGCCAGGAACAGCGAATTCAGGCCGGCGACGCGCTCCACCGTGGGCAACTCGGCCTGCAGGCGCAGATTCTTATGCTTCTCGCGGTCCAGCGGCACCAGGTTGCCGTACATCGGGGGGTTGCTCATCACTCATCTTCTCCATCTTGAGCCAGTCTCGAGACCAGCACCTTGTCCACACGCTTGCCGTCGAGGTCCACGACCTCGAATCTCCACGCGTTCCACTCCGCCACATCGGCCGTGCGCGGCAAGCGCCCCAGCAACAGCATGATCATGCCGGCCAGGGTGTTGTACCGCCCCCGGTCCTCTTCTGGCAGTTCCTTAAGTCCTAGTCGGTCCTTTAATTCGGGCACCGGGATCAGGCCGTCCATCAGCCAGCTGCCGTCGGCGCGCTGCACCGCCCAGGCATCGCCGTCGCTCGGCGCCGAGAACTCGCCAGCGATGGCTTCCAGCACATCCCGCACCGAGATCACGCCCTGCACCTCGCCGTACTCGTCGACCACGAACACCAGCTGCGCGTCCGAGCCGCGGAAATGCTCCAGCAGCTCCATGCCCGACAAGGTCTCGGGCACGAAGATCGGCGCCTCCAGGTCCTCGCCCAGGTTCAGCGGCTCGCCGGCCAGGGTGCGCTGCAGCAGGGCCTGGGCCGAGACCACGCCGACCACGTCCGACAGGCCGCCGCGGCAGACCGGATAGCGGCTGTAGCCATGGCCGCGCAGCATCTCCAGCACCTGCGGCGCCGCGTCGCTGATGTCCAGCCAGGCGATCTCGGCGCGCGGGATCATCATCGAGCCGACCTGGCGCTCGTCCAGGCGGAACACATTGCGCACCATCTGGTGCTCCTGCTCCTCGATCACGCCGGCGTCCAGCCCCTCCTCCAGGCTGGCCGCGATCTCCTCTTCGGTGACGCCGCGCTGCCCCTTGTTGCGCAGGCCCAGCAGGCCCAGGGTCGCGTCGGTGGAAAAGCTCAAGAGCTTGACCAGGGGCCGCGCCACCAGGGACAGCAGCTCCATCGGCGGCGCCACCAGGCGGGCCACCGTCTCGGGATAGATCTGGCCCAGGCGCTTGGGCACCAGCTCGCCGAAGATGATGGTCAGCACGGTCAGGATCACCACCACCAAGCCGGTGCCGGTCAGGTCGGCGACACGCGTGGGCATGCTGAACGTGAGCTCCAGCCAGGCCGCCAGCGGCCCGGAGAACGCGGCCTCGCCGACGATGCCGTTGAGCACGCCGATCGAGGTGATGCCGATCTGCACCGTCGACAGGAATTTGGTCGGGTTCTCGTGCAGGTCCATCGCGGCCTGCGCCCCCGCCTCGCCCCCCTCCACCATCACCTGCAGCCGCGCCTTGCGGCTGGCGGTGAGCGCCATCTCGGACATGGCAAACAAGCCGTTGAGCAGAATCAGGAAGATGACTAGGGCGGTGTCCATTGAGAGCGCGGCCTGGCGGGGTTTGCGGGTAAACCCGGGCGCGCACGGTTTTTCAGAAGGCCGCAAGGGTAGCAGAAGCGCATGACAAATCAGCCCGCACAATCCCGGTATGAACTACCTGATCGGTGACGTACAGGGCTGCTGCGACGCGCTGGAGCGTCTGCTCGCCAAAATCGACTTCTCCCCCTCGCGCGACCGGCTCTACCTGCTGGGCGATCTGGTCAACCGCGGACCGGCCTCGCTGGCCACGCTGCGCCGGCTGGCGGCCCTGGGCGAGGCCGCCACCTGCCTGCTGGGCAACCACGACCTGCACCTGCTGGCCGCCGCGCATGGCGTGCGCCCCCTGCACCGCAGCGACACCTTGCGCGAGATCCTCGATGCGCCGGACCGCGCCGCCCTGCTGGACTGGCTGCGCCGGCAACGCCTGGCCTGCTTCGCGCAGGGCTGGCTGATGGTGCATGCCGGCGTGCTGCCGCAATGGGACAGCGAGCAGACCCTGGCCCTGGCCGCCGAGGTGGAGGCGGTGCTGCGCGGCCCAGCCCTGGCCGAGTTCCTGCCCCTGATGTACGGCAATGCCCCCGATCGCTGGGACGCCGGCCTGCGCGGCGCCGACCGGCTGCGCTGCATCGTCAACGCCCTGACCCGGCTGCGCTTTTGCGATGCCGAGGGCCGCATGGACCTGAAGACCAAGGACGGCGCCGACGGCGCCCCCCCCGGCTTCATGCCCTGGTTCGAGGTGCCGGGCCGGCGCAGCGCCGGCGTGCCGATCGCCTTCGGCCACTGGTCCACCCTGGGCCTGATCAACCGCCCCGACCTGCTGAGCCTGGACACCGGCTGCGTCTGGGGCGGCCGCCTCAGCGCCATGCGCGTGGACGGCGGCCACCGGGAGCTGATCCAGGTCGGCTGCGACCAGGCGCAGCAGCCCTCGGGCTGATTGCGCCGGGGAACAGCGCGCTCAGCGCGGGTCCGCCGCCGACGCGGCGAGCTTCAGGCCCAGGGCGCCCATCAGGCCGCCGGCGGCGCGGTCCAGCCATTTCTTGTGGCGCAGGTAGAGGGCTCGCGGCGCCGCCGCGGACAGGGCCGCGGCCACCAGGGCGTACCAGCCGGTCTCGACGAGAAACACCAGCACCACGACGGCGAGCTGGTAGCGCAGGCCGGGCGCCGCCGGCAGGAAGGCGGCGAAGACGCTGGCATAGACGAGGGCGGTCTTGGGGTTGCTGAGCTGGGTGGCCAGGCCCAGCAGCAGGCTGGCACGACGGCCGCGGGCGGACGGCGACGCCCCCTCCTCCGCGCGGACCTCGAGCGCCTGCCCGGCGCCGCGCCAGATCCGCCAGCCCAGGTAGGCGAGATAGCAGCCGCCGCCGAGTTTCAAGGCCACATAGAGCGTCGGCACCGCCCGGAAGACCGCGTTCAGCCCCAGCAGCGAAGCGCTGGCGAAGAGCACGGCGCCCAGGCCCATGCCCAGGGCCGCGCTCAGGCCCCGGGCGCGGCCGGCCGAGGCCGCCGTCCTGGCGATCATGACGAAGCTGGGGCCGGGGCTGGCCGCGCCGAGGCCGAGGGCGATGCCGATGCCCAGCAGGGATGTGAGCTCGTTCATGGATGGCTCTCCTGGCTTGCGCCGCCTTCGCCCCGGGCCGAGACCCAAGGGCGGTCGGCGGCAGCACTGTGGGAGCGCCATCTTGCCGCAGCGCCGCGGCAAGTGCCGAAATGCACGGGGGAGTCTCTCGCGCCGCGCCCCCAGCCGAGCCGGCGCTTCGGCACTTCAGCGCCCGTGGTCGACCAGCAGGCCGACCGCCCAGCGCGCGAACGGCGCCAGGACCAGCACCACGGGGAAGGCCACCAGCCATGCGGTGAGCCAGGCGCTGAGCCACAGGCCGGCATAGCTCTCGCCGAAGCCGATCGCCCGGTAGGTCGAGATGCCGGAGACCAGCAGGGACATCAGGCCCGACAGGATCAGGCCGAACAGGGCGGGGGCGAATCTCTTGGGAAACATGGGCGTTCTCCGGAAAGGCTTCGTCACGCCGGAGCCAGCATGCGGTTCAGGCTCGCCGCGAAATGGCGGCCGAACATCCTGGCGGTCTTGACGTCGCCGGGCACGAAGGAGTCCGCGGGCCCGGCGTGGCCGGCCTGCGCCATCAGGCCCGACCAAGAACCGAGCCGATTGGCCGCCTCCTCGTAGGGCACGCCGCTGTGCTGCTCGGGAAGCACCGGGTTGCCGACCCACAGCATGCCGTGCTGCATGGCGAAGACGAACATCGACAGCAGCGTCGACTGCTTGTCGCCGGCCGGCAGCGACGACACCGTGAAGCCCGCGGCAAGCTTGCCCCTGAGCTGCTGGGTACGCCACAGGCGCCCCGTCGCGTCCATGAAGGACTTGAACGGACCCGAGACGCCGCCCAGGTAGGTCGGCGAGCCCAGCACGAGGCCGTCGTATTCGACCAGCGCATCCGGGCTGCGGGCGATGTCCTCGGCCCTCAGCAGATCGGCCTCGACGCCATCGACCGCGCCCGTGCCGGCGAGCACCTGGCGTGCGATGTAGTCGGTGTGCCCATGGGCGCTGTGATAAATGATTGCAAGTCTGCTCATGAAATTGTCTCCAGGACGAGGGCGGGATTTCCAGAGGGGGACAGGCCTGCGTCGGGAGATCCCGTTCGACGCAGGCCCCGTGCAGCGCGGCGCTCAGGCTGCGGCGCCGCTCAGCGCCGTGGCCGCCAGGTAGAGGCCGGCGCCGAACACCGTGTGATTGACCAGGCTGCGCAGACAGTTCTGCAGCGGCGCCGGGGTCTTGCGCGCCAGGAAGCCCGAGCCCATGGCCGGCTGCATCAGGAACCAGGGCGCAGCCACCGTCGAGACCCCGAGCGCCAGGGCCGGCTGGGGCGTCGGCTGCGCCAGCCAGGACGTGCCCGTGACGGCCACCAGGAGCAGCGCGTAGGCGATGCCGATGGCGTAATGGGTCAGCCAGCCCAGGCCGAGCTCGAAGGGGATGGGCGCCGCCTTCGAGATCGCTGCGTGGGCGAAGCGGCCATGCGCCAGGTGCCCGACCCAGCGGCCCACCATGGCGAAGCTGGCGGTGGGGACGCCCAGGCGCGACAGCAGCCACAGCCAAGCGTCCATCAGCGCCGTGGCGGCAATACCGACGAGGACGACATGTCCGATGAGGTGAAAGGATGGCATCGAGATCTCCTTGACTCGCTTGACTTTCCGAACTGTTGGAAAAATGATAGAAGTTGAAGTCAACTTCAAGTCAAGCGGTATTCATCATGGACATCTCGGAAGTCGCCAAGCAGTCGGGTGTGGCCGCATCGGCGCTGCGGTACTACGAACGCAAGGGCCTGATCCGCTCGCTGGAGTCGGGGGGCGTGCGGCGCCAGTTCGCGCCGGCGGTGCTGGACCAGCTGGCGCTCATCGCCCTGGGTCAGGCCGCCGGCTTCTCGCTGGACGAGATCCGAGCGATGTTCACCCCCGGCGGAGAGCCGGACATCGACCGCGCCATGCTCGCCGCCAAGGCCGAGGAGCTGGAGCGCATGGTCAAGCGGCTGAAGGCCATGATCGAGGGCCTGCGGCACGCGGCGGCCTGTCCCGCGCCGAGCCACGCGGCATGCCCTTCGTTCCAGCGCTTGCTGAAGGCGGCCTCTGCCGGCGCGCTGGAGCACCGCCAGCGGCCACTCAGGCCCCGCGGGGCCGCCTGAGTCGCTGCCGGCCTGATGGTTCAGAGGGCTTGCGCCCGCATGCGGCCTGTTCGATCCGATCAAGCTCCGCGGTGGCGGGCGGGCATTCCGGCACGGGCGCCGGGAGAAGACCGGCCGGACTGGGTGGTTCGCAGCCCTGAATCGGACAGCCGTCCCAAACGGGCCGTCCGGGCAAGGTGCGGGACACGATGCTCGGTGCATCGCCAAAGTGGCGGAGGCTGTGAGATTCGAACTCACGGACGGTTGCCCGTCGACAGTTTTCAAGACTGTTGGGTTAAACCACTCCCCCAAGCCTCCGGATCTGTCTGTGCTGCGTGCCGGCGCGCGGCGGACGACGCAGGCTGCGGATTCTAGCCGGCTCGGCGCCGGCGGCCGGCCTGCTGCCGCCGGACCGCCCGCGCCCGAGCGCCTCAGCCCGCCGGCTGCTGTTCTGCCGCCCCCGTCCCGGCCCGCGGCGTGCCGGCGCCCCGCCAGGCATGCGCCCAGCGGTACAGCAAGGGCAGCACCAGCAGGGTCAGCGCGGTGGACGACAGGATGCCGCCTATCACCACCGTGGCCAGCGGGCGCTGGACCTCGGCGCCGGTGCCGCTGGCCAGGGCCATCGGCACGAAGCCCAGCGAGGCCACCATGGCCGTCATCAGCACCGGCCGCAGGCGGGTCAGCGCGCCCTCGCGCACCGCGCGGTCCAGGGCCATGCCCTCCTCGCGCAGCGAACGGATGAAGGCGATCATCACCAGGCCGTTGAGCACCGCCACGCCCGACAGGGCAATGAAGCCCACGCCTGCCGAGATCGACAGCGGGATGTCGCGCAGCCACAGGGCCACGATGCCGCCCGTCAGGGCGAAGGGCACGCCGGTGAACACTAGCAGGCCGTCCCTGACGTTGCCGAACATCGCGAACAGCAGCACGAAGACCAGCAGCAGGGCGACCGGCACGACGATCTGCAGGCGCTGGCTGGCCGACTGCAGCTGCTCGAAGGTGCCGCCCCAGCTGGTCCAGTAGCCGCTGGGCATCTGGACCTGGGCCTGCAGCCGGGCCTGCGCCTCGGCCACGAAGGAGCCGATGTCGCGGCCGCGCACATTGGCGGTCACGACCACGCGGCGTTTGCCGCTCTCGCGGCTGATCTGGTTGGGCCCGGGCGCGATCTCGAAGCTGGCCACGTCGCCGAGCTGGGCGTAGGCCGCCGGGCTGCCGGGCAACCTGATCGGCAGGCGCTTCAGGGCCTCGATGTCGCTGCGCAGCGACTCGGGCAGGCGCACCAGGATGTCGAAGCGCCGGTCCCCCTGGAACAGGGCGCCGGCCTCCTGCCCGCCGATCGCCGTGGCCGTGGTCTCCTGCACCTCGGCCATGCTCAGGCCCAGGCGTGCCAGCTTTGCCCGGTCGATCCGCAGGGTCAGCATCGGCAGGCCGCTGGTCTGCTCGACCTTCACGTCGGCCGCGCCGGCCACCCCTTCCAACACCCGCGCGATCTGTCCGGCTGTCGCCTCCATCACGGCCATGTCGTCGCCGAAGACCTTGACCGCCACGTCGCTGCGCACGCCCGAGATCAGCTCGTTGAAACGCATCTGGATGGGCTGGGTGAACTCGTAGTTGTTGCCGGGCAGCTTGCCCACGGCCTGCTGCAACGCCGCGACCAGGGACTCCATGCTGCGCTGCGGGTCCGGCCAGGCGGCGCGCGGCTTGAGCATCACGAAGTTGTCGGCCACATTGGGCGGCATCGGGTCGGTGGCGATCTCCGCCGTGCCCAGCTTGGCGAACACCCGCTCCACCTCGGGAAACTGCTTGATCGCGCGCTCCAGCTCGACCTGCATCTCGATCGCCTGGCTCAGGCTGGTGCCGGGGATGCGCAGCGCATGCAGCGCGACATCGCCCTCGCCGAGGCTGGGGATGAACTCGCTGCCCATGCGGGTGGCCAGCAGGCCGCTGAGCAGCACCGACACGCAGGCCGTGCTCAGCACCAGGGGCTTGTTGAGCAGCGCCCAGTCCAGCAGCGGCGCGTAGCCGCGCCGGGCCCAGCCCATCAGGCGGTTTTCCTGCTCGTCGACCTTGCGGCCGATCAGCAGGGCCACGGCCGCCGGGATGAAGGTGACGGACAGCAGCATCGCCCCCGCCAGGGCCGCCACGACCGTGAAGGCCATCGGATGGAACATCTTGCCCTCGACGCCGGTGAGCGCAAAGATCGGCAGATAGACCACCATGATGATGAGCTGGCCGAACAGCAGCGGCCGGCGTGCCTCGCGGGCCGCCGCGAACACCTCCTGGAAACGCTCGTCGCGGGTCAGGGGCCGGCCGGCCGCCGCCTGGGCATGGGCCAGGCGGCGCACGCAGTTTTCGACGATCACGACGGCCCCGTCGATGATGATGCCGAAGTCCAGCGCGCCCAGGCTCATCAGGTTGGCGCTGACCTTGTTCGTCACCATGCCGGTGAAGGTGAACAGCATGGCCAGCGGGATCACGGCCGCCGTGATGAGGGCGGCGCGGATGTTGCCGAGGAATATGAAGAGGATGGCGATCACCAGCAGCGC
>Ga0255338_1004821_pt1 | contig 13269 bp, 19 predicted proteins | sample MeOH1_35cm_T4_19_FD_203715 | JGI IMG/M metagenome (GOLD analysis project Ga0255338, IMG submission 203715) | Sandy soil microbial communities from University of British Columbia, Vancouver, Canada - MeOH1_35cm_T4_195 | ecosystem: Engineered > Artificial ecosystem > Sand microcosm > Unclassified ...
GCCGCCGACCAGCATCACCGCGCGCTCGTCGGCGCCCGCGTCGATCGGGATCGCGCCGGCGGGGCCGAGGTTGATCTCGGCGTAGATGGTCTCGGCGTAGCAGGTCGTCGCCGCGCGCCGGCCCCACAGCTCGCCCATGATCACCCGCGCGCTGACGCAACTGTCCTCGACCAGCGGCAAGCCGCTGATCGCCTCGAACGCCGGGGCGATCTCCTCGCGTCCGTCGGGCAGCGCGAGCCAGGTCTGCATGCCGTACATCGCCGGACCGGCGTCGCGCTCGGCCTGCGGGCTGCGCTCGGAATGGACGATGCCGCTGCCCGCGGTCATCAGGTTCACCGTCCCCGGGCGGATCGTCGAGAACGAGCCGAGGCTGTCGCGGTGGTCGATCGCGCCCTCGAACAGCCAGGTCACCGTGGCGAGGTTGATGTGCGGGTGCGGGCGCACGTCCATCCCTTCACCAGTCTCGAGGCGGGCGGGACCGAACTGGTCGACGAACACGAACGGGCCGACCATGCGGCATTCCGGGCTCGGCACCGCGCGGCGCACCTGGAAGCCGCCGAGGTCGTGCGTGACGGGGGTGACGGTCTGGAGAATGGTCATTTTGCGGTCAGCTTCTTGGCGGCCTCGAGCAGCTCGGTCGGGAACATCGCGATGATCGTCGAATTGTGCTCGACGCCGATCTCGGTCAGCGTCTGCAGGCGGCGCAGCTCGAGCGCGCCGGGCACCTCGTTGATCGTCTTGGCGGCATTGGCGAGCGTCTGCGCGGCCTCGCTTTCGCCTTCGGCCTTGATGATCCGGGCGCGCTTCTCGCGGATCGCCTCGGCCTCTTTGGCGATCGCGCGCTGCATCTGCTCGGGAATGTCGAGGTCCTTGATCTCGACCGCGTCGATGTCGACGCCCCACTGGATGCAGGTCTGCGACAGCATGTCCAGCAGCCGCTTGTTGATCGACACCCGGTCCTTGAGAATCAGGTCGAGCTCGCTCTGCCCGATCGCGTCGCGCAGTCCGGTCTCGGCCGCCTGGATCACCGCGCCGTGCCAGTTGACCACCGAGGTGACCACCCGCGCGGCATCGACCGCCTTGTACCACAGCACGGCGTTGACGCGCACCGCGACACCGTCGCGGGTGACGGTCTCCTGCGTTTCGAGCGCGACGGTGACGGTGCGCAGGTCGACCTTGACCACCCGATCGACCAGCGGGATGCGCCCGAACCACCCGGGTCCCTTGGTGGTGCCGAGCCGGCCGAGCCGGAACAGCACCCCGCGCTGGTATTCCTGGTTGATGCCGAACGAGCGCAACGCGATCGCCACGAGCAGTATCACTGGAACGAACAGGACAGTCGCTTCCATGGCACTTCCCCTGCGGCGTCAGCTGCTATCTGCGCCCACCGCCGACGGGGTGCAAGCGGGCGCGGCGCGGCGGGCTTGTCCGGGCCCTAGCCCGCGTCGAGTTCCGGATAGTGGCGGAAGATTCCGTCCTCGTTGAAGGCGAGGCGGCGGTCCGAGGCGAGATAGGCGGCGATGCGGTCGATCCCGGCAACCGCGTCGCGGAGCGCGCTGAGCCGCGGGTGGTCGATCTCGAGCGTCGCCATCCGCCGCGGAAAGGCATAGCGCAGGCCCTCGACCAGCTGGAACAGCGAGGTGTCGACGTGCGACCACGCGTTACCCAGCACGAACGGTCCCTCGTTGACGCCGAGCGCACCTTCGAAATAGCCGAGGTACTTGGGCAGGCGGGCGTTGCGGAACGAGGCGGCCGCGATCAGCGCCTCGTCCTTCTGCTCGTGGTAGTACTTGTCGGCGGCGACCGGGTGGTGGACGTTGTGCGCCTCGGCCACCACGTCGGTCACCGTCAGCTGCAGCTGGATCAGCTGCAGGTCGGTTTCGAGCACCCCCGAACCGAGCCCGTGACGGTCGGTCAGCCAGGCGAGGATATGCGCCACCTGGGCGATCGCGAAGTCGCCCCCTCGGCCGGCCGTGTCCGGCCGCTCCGTGTGAGCCACGAGGTAGGGCGGGGCGAACGGGGCGAAGCCGCCGCGTCGGTGCATGTCCTTGATCAGCGCCTCGGCTCCGTCTTCGCGCGCGCGGTCGCGGTAGGGGATGCCGGCGCCTTCGAGCACCAGGCGGACGAACTCGCCGCGGCCCTGGATGCCGGGCCAGTACCACAGGTCGTAGCTCACTCGACTTTCTCGCCGGGTGCGATCGCGCGGATGGCGAGCGCGTGGACGCGGTTGCCGGGAATGTCGCCGAGCGCGCGGTTGACCAGCCGCTGGCGCTCGAGCCGGTTCTTGCCGGCGAAGGCGACGCTTTCGATCACCACCGTGAAATGCGATTCGCCGCTGCCATCGTCGCCCGAATGGCCATGGTGGCGGGCGCTGTCGTTGATCACCTCGAGCCGCGTCGGCAGGAACGCCTCCTGCAGCAGAATTTCGATCTCGCGTGCGACGGGTCCGCTCATCGGATGACTCGGGGGCTTTTCATGCGCCCCGCCTATCACCATTGTTGTCCGAATGCGCCCCGACAAGTTCCATGGCCGATGCGACAACCCGGGGCGGAGCTGCGCGTCGCCGGGATGCGGCGAGCCGGGCGAGTTTCGCGCCCCCGGCGAGCGTCCGCCGGGCTTCGACGGGCCTGGCGAGTGGCGCTGGCTGTGCCTCGAGCACGTGCGCGAGTTCAACGCCGGCTACGACTGGTTCGAGGGGATGACGGCCGACGAGATCCTCGCCGCGCAGTCGCCGGTCGCCGGCTGGCGCAACGAGACGCGCGTGTTCCGCGCCGATGCCGGAGCCGACGGCGTGCCGCGCTGGGCCGACTTCGACGACCCGCTCGACGCGATCGGCGCGCGCGCCGCGGACATTCGCGCGCGGGCCGCGGGGCAGCGGCAGATGGCCCGCTTCACGCCGAAGGAGCGCGAGGCGCTCGGGGCCATGGGGCTCGGGCCGGAAACCGACCTCCACGGGCTGCGCTCGCGCTATTCGACTCTGGTGCGCCGCTACCACCCCGACCGCAACGGCGGCGATCGCAGCCACGAGGGGCGGCTGCAGCGGGTGATCGAGGCCTACCAGCTGCTGCGCAAGGCGGCGGCCTTCGCCTAACCTCGCCCCTCCTCTGGAGGGGAGAGGATACCAGGTCTCAGATTTCGTATTCCGGCTGCCAGCGCGGATCCTCGTGCGCCGGGCGGAACAGCCCGGGCTGGCGCGCGGTCATCTCGGCATAGAGCCGCTTGACCGTGCGGCTGCCGGTCCGTTCGAACAGCGCCGGAACCAGCGCGTGGAGCAGGCAGGCAATGCCCGCCGAAAGCAGCGCCAGGCCGAAGCGCACGGCGATGCCGAAGTGCTCGGCATAGGTCTCGCCGACACTGCGCGGGTGCGCGGCGAACCATCGGTGAAGCATCGCGGTCATGGCCGCGCCAATAAGCGAGCGTCGCCGCCAGCGCAAATTCTCCCCGGCCGGATCAGGCCGGCTGCGCCGCCTGCATCTCGGCGATCAGCGCGTTGTCGATCGCCTTGCCCGCCTGGTACGCCTCGCGTGCCCGCACGCGCCCGGCATAGGCGCTGAGGCTGTCGCGCGCCGGGATCGTGCCGAACTGCAGCCCCCAGTCGACCTGCGAGCCGACGTAGACGTCGGCCATCGTGAACCGCGGGCCGCAGACGAAGTCGTGCCCGGCGAACCAGCCGTCGAGCGCGTCGACCACCTTGTCATAGCTGCCCCAGCCGACGGTCATCTGCTTCTTCGGGTCGTCGCCGCTGTCGAACCCGAAGCTCTTGGCGGTGACCGCGGCCTCGACCGGGCCGGCAGCGAAGAACAGCCAGCGGAAATAGTTCGCCATCTCCTCCTCGCTCGGCAGCAGCTCGGGCGCGGACATCTCGGCGAGGTAGTGGCACACCGCCGCGGCCTCGCTCACGACATGGTCGTGGCCGTTGTGGTGGTGGACGATCGTCGGCAGCTTGCCCATCGGGTTGGCGTCGAGCAGCGCCTGCGGCTTGGCGTCCCACGCGACGAACACCGGCTCGTAGTCGGCCTGCGCCTCGTGCAGCGCCCAGCGGGCGATCTGCGCCCGGCTCATCGGATTGAAGAAGAAGGTGTACTCGGCCATCGTTTCACTCCTCTTCGAGAAGGGAACATTAAGAGAACAAAAGCGGTCAGTCAAGCGACCGCTCAGACCTCGCTTTCGTCGCCGTAAGGCCTGGTGATGAGTTCGAGCAGGTGGCCGTCGGGGTCCTCGAAATAGACCCCGCGGCCGCCGAAGTGGTGGTTGATCTCGCCCGGCTGGCTGCGCGCCGGATCGGCCCAGTAGGTCAGCCCCCTGCCGACGATGCGCGCCATGCCGGCATCGAATTCCGCGTCGCTGACGAGGAACGCGTAGTGCTGCTGCGCGACCGGGCCGTCCTTTTCCATGAAGTCGAGCGACACGCCGTTGTCCGCGTCGACGATCAGGAAGTGGAAGAACGCGCGCGGCGGCGGCAGGCCGAGCATCTCGGCGAGGAACGCCGACGAGCGCTGCTTGTCGTGGCACCAGACGATCGTGTGGTTGAGCTGGGCGGGCATCGTCTCAATCCCGGTCGGGCGCGCCGAGCGGGAAGAACCCGCGATAGGGGCGGGCGTCCTCGACACAGCGCGAGACCGACGGCAGCGCGAGCAGCTCGGCGCGCAGCGCAGCGAGCCGCGGGCAGTCCGCGGGGATGCGCTCGACCCAGTCGGCGTAGAACAGCGAAGGCGCCGCGGCGCAGGTGACCAGCGAGACGTGCGGCGGCAGCGCGTTGCTCTCAAGCCAGGCCTCGAGCCAACGGTAGGTGCGCAGCAGGTCCTGCCTGCCCTTGTCGAGCACCGCCTGGTCGGGGTTCTCGGGATCGACGATGTAGGCGAACACGACCTGCTGGAGGTGGTTCATGACATAGTTGTCGAACACCCGGTCCATCATCCGCGCGGTCACCGCCGCGGCCGGGTCGGCCGGGATCAGCGGGGCGGGACCGGGATGGTTGAGGGCGAGGTATTCGACGATCGCGGTCGCCTCGAACACCGTCGTGTCGCCGTCGGCCAGCACCGGGAACTTGCCCGCGGGGTGCGCCCGCTGGACGAACACCGCGTTGCGTGGATGGTCGGGGTCGACCGGGCGAAATTCGAACTCGGTCCCGTTGGCATAAAGCGGGATCAGCGCCTTCCAGGTGTAGGACGAGAACAAGTGTCCATAGAGTGCGAGCATCAACGGGGCTCCTGCGATGCGGCTTCGAACACCGCCAGCTGCGCGGCGAACGCCCGCTGGTAGGCGCGTCTGGCTTCGCCGCGCGCGACGTACGCGGAGAGCGTCGCATAATCGGCCAGGGTGCCGACTCCGTCGAGCCTGCGCAGCACCGTGATCATCATCAGGTCTCCGGCGCTGAAGGCGCCGTCGAGCCACTCGGCGTAGCCGAGCCGGGCGGCCAACTGGTCGAGCCGCGCGCGCAGACGGTGCTCGAGCATCGGCAGGCGGCCTTCGTACCACGGCTGGTCACGCTCGAGGAGCGTGGCCATGCCGCGCTCGACCACCGGCGGCTCGATGGTGTTGAGCGCGGCGAAGATCCACCCGATAGCGCGCGCCCGGGCATTCGCATCGTCGGGCAGCAGGCCCGCGTGCCGCTCGGCGATGTGGAGCACGATCGCGCCGGATTCGAACAGCGCGAGCTCGCCTTCCTCGTACGTCGGGATCTGCCCGAAGGGATGCAGCGCGCGGTGTGCCGGCTGCTTCATCGCCTCGAACGAGACCAGGCGCACGTCGTAGGGCTGGCCGACTTCCTCGAGCGCCCAGCGCACGCGCATGTCGCGCGCCAGCCCGCGGCCGCGGTCGGGCGATTTCTCGAACGCGGTGATCGTGGGCTGCATCGCCAGGCTCCGACAGCGTTCCCTTCCCGCAAGCGGGAGGGGAGAAAGGTTAGGCTTCCGCAGGCTCGCCCGCTGCCGCCGCCTCGAGCGCAGCGACGTCGATCTTCTTCATCGTCATCATCGCCTCGAAGATGCGCTTGGCCCGCGCGGGATCGGCGCTGTCCATCGCCTCGGCGAGGATCCGCGGGGTGATCTGCCACGACACGCCCCACTTGTCCTTGCACCAGCCGCACTGGCTCTCCTGCCCGCCGTTGCCGACGATCGCGTTCCAGTAGCGGTCGGTCTCGGCCTGGTCCTCGGTCACGACCACGAACGAGAACGCCTCGCTCTGCTGGAAATGCGGGCCGCCGTTGAGGCCCATGACGCGGATGCCCATCACGGTGAACTCGACGGTCAGCGGCTCGCCTTGCCTGGCCGAGGGGTTGTCCGCGGGCGACGCGTGGACCTTGCCGACCGAGCTGTTGGGGAAGGTCTCGGCGTAGAAGCGGGCGGCGGCTTCCGCGTCGCTCTGGTACCACAGGCAGATCCGGCCGGTGCTGTCAGTCATGGTCATGCTCCTTTAGGGCCGACGAACCCGACCGGTGCGCCGGCGGGATCGCTTGCGATGAAGATGAAGTCCCCTCCCGGAACCTGGTGCACGTCGTGGTTGACCGTGCCGCCGTTGGCTTCGGCGGCGACCCTGGCCACGTCGATGTCGGCCACGCCGAAATAGGGCACCCAGCCGACCCGCATGTAGTCGGCCATCCACGGGTTGATCGCGCCGATCTGCTCGCCGCCCTGCTCGATGAAGCGATAGTCGCCGTTTTCGCCCATCGGCATCGTGTTCTCGGCACTCCAGCCGAGCAGCGCGGTGTAGAACGCGGTCGCACCCGGCTCGTCGGTGGTCTCGAGCTCGTTCCACCAGCAATGGCCCGGGGCCTTCGCCCTGAACACGTCGCTCTGCGCGTCGGGCTGGTCCGGCGGAGGGGTCGGATCCATCAGGTAGAACGCCGCGCCCTGCGGATCGCCGAGCATCGCCATCGTCCCGACGCCGGTCTTCATCGGCGGCAGCCAGACGTGCGCGCCGAGCGCGCGTGCCGTTTCGACGCCGGCGTCGACGTCACCGACGTGAAAATAGGGGATCCAGGCGGCGGTCCCGCCGCTCATCTGCATCTCGGGAGTCAGCAGGATCAACCCGCCGGCGAAGCCGCCGTCGGCCCGGCCGATCATCCAGTAGGGGTGGCCGCTCGGGGTTTCGGTGCCGAGCGCCTGCACGTCCCACCCGACGATCGCCTTGTAGAACGGCGCGACGGCGCCCGGGTCGGGCGTCATCAGCTCGTACCAGATCGGCCGGCCGGTCATCCGCGCGCGCCTTCGGCCACGATCGGCGCGAACCCGCCCCAGAACATGCGCTTGCCGTCGAACGGCATGTCCATCGCGCCGGGCTGCATGCGCTCGTCGGCCATGACCTTTTCCCAGCCGGCGTTGCGGGTCGCCTCGTCAGGCCATTCGATGAACGAGAACACCACGCTTTCGCCTTCCTCGGCCTCGACCGAGCGGGGGAAGCTGGTCACTTCGCCCCTGGGCGTGTCGACGCCCCACGCCTCCAGGTCGCGCAGCGCGCCGTGCTCGAGGAACACGCCTGCGGCCTTCTCGGCCATTGCGCGATAGGCTTCGCGCTTCTCGTCGGGCACCGGCGCGACGAAGCCGTCGATATAGCCACCGCCGGGACGGCCCTTCTCGAGGATCGGCTCGAAGCCGCCGAACACCATGCGCTTGCCGTCGAACGGCATGTCCTTGCCGAACTGCTCCATGCGCGGATCGGTCATCATCTTGTCGTGGCTCGCGTCGGTCGCCTTGTCGGGCCAGACGACCCACGAGAACACGACCTTCTCGCCGTCCTCGAGCGCCACGGCCTTGCGGAAGTCGGTCTGCTTGCCGTCGGCAACGTCGGCCTCCCACGCTTCGACATGCTCGATCGCGCCGTTGTCGTGGGCGATCGGCCAGAACTTCTCGGCGACCTCGCGATAGGCGTCCTGCTTGTCTGCGGGTACCGGAACGATGAATCCCTGGACGTACATGGCTCTTACTCCTGTCAGGCCGGTTCGGGGGTGAAGTCGGCGTATTGCGCCTCGAGCGCGCGCTTGTAGGCGGGGCGCGCCTCGCCGCGCGCCTTGTACGCGGCGAGTGCCGGGTAGTCCGCGACGAGATCGGTGTGGCGCAGGTTGTTGAGCACCGTGATCATGGCGATGTCGGCGATCGAGAACGGGCCGGCGAGCCATTCCTTGCCCGCGAGGGCCTCAGCGACGCGCTCGAGCTTCTTCCTGCACAGCGGGAGCTGGGCCTCGCGTGCTTCGGGCATCCACGGCTTGTCCTTGTGGAACAGGTCGTAGTGCGTGATCCGCATGATGAACGGCTCGACGCTGTTGAGCGCCGAGAACAGCCACGCGATCGCGTCCCAGCGTGCCTGCCCCTCGGCCGCGAGCAGGCGCTCGTCCTGCTCACCGAGGTAGAGCAGGATCGCGCCGGTTTCGAAGATCTGCAGGTCGCCGTCGCGGAACGCAGGAACCTGGTCGAACGGCTGGCGGGCGAGGTACTTCTCGGGCCGCGGGGCGCGCGCGTTGAGCAGTTCACTGTCGTAGGGCCGGCCGATCTCCTCGAGCGCCCAGCGGACGCGCAGGTCGCGGACCAGGCCGCGGGCAAATTCGGGGACCCATTCGAACGCGGTGACGACGGGGCGGGTGTCGGTCTCGGCCATGGCTCAGTCCTTCGTCTTGAGGGGAAACACCGCGCGCAGCGCGGGGCTGCGCAGCCACAGGCCGCCCCACATGAACAGCGCGAGGTAGATCGAGAACAACGTATGGCTCAGCAGCGGGCTGCCGACGCGGATGTGCGTCGCCATGGCCCCGCCGAGCAGCGCGGTCATCAGCACCGCGCCGAGCACCGAAGTCGCCGGAACCAGGTAGAGTACCGTGAAGCTCAGCTCGAACAGCCCGATCATGAGCACGTAGCGCGGCGACCAGCCGAGCGCGGAAATCGTTTCCGCGGCCACCGGCATGCCGAGCAGCTTGGGGGCGATCGAGGCGCCGAGCATGAACAGCACGAACAGCGCGGTCAGCGCGCGCCCGATCCAGGTCGTCGCGGGCGTCGCGGCGGCGGAGGCAGGGGCCAGGATTGCCATGGATCGCTCCTTTCCACTGGGTCCGGGATCAGGCGTGCTCGGGGACCTCGGCCATGTTCATGAACACGTTCTCCCAGATGTGACCGTCCGGGTCCTCGAAGCTGCGCCCGTACATGAACCCGAGGTCCTGGTTCGGGGTCGGCTCCGACCGGCCGCCGGCTTCGACTGCATGGCGCACGATCGCGTCGACCGCCTCGCGGCTGTCCTGGCTCAGGCACAGCAGGACCTGGGCGGTCGCGCGCGCGTCGGGCAAGGTCTTGTCGGTGAACGTCTTCCAGAACTCGTGCGTCAGCAGCATGACGACGATCTCGTCGGACCAGGCCATCGCCGCCGCCTGGTCGTTGGTGAACATCGGATTGTTGGTGAAGCCGACGGCTTCGTAGAAGGCCATCGACCGCGGCAGGTCGCTCACCGGGAGGTTGATGAAGATCATCTTGGCCATGGGTTTTCTCCGGGTTCGTGTTTAGCGGGATCAATATTCGAGCTTGGGGTACCAGCCGGGCTCCCGCCCTGCGGGCGTCCAGTCGATCAGGTTCCACAGCGGTGTCGGATCGGGCGCGAGGTGCGGGTCGAAGCCTGGATCGGCGGTCTCGGACCCGCCTTCGGCGGCCCAGAACAGCCGCGCCCCGTCGCCGTCGCGCCGCCACACGAGCACCGCCGCACCCTCGTCGATGCCGTCCTCGCCGTCGGTCAGTGCGCCCCAGTCGCGGGCGAAGTCGTCGCCGACGGTCTGGTAGAACCTGAGGTGCGTCCAGCCGCGCTCGCGGGCGACGGCGAGCTGCCGGGCGACCGGCGAGCGGCCGACGATCGCCAGCGCGAGGCGCTGCTCGATGTCGGGCGCGGGCGTGTCGAGCGAGCCGACGAACGAGGTGCACATCGGGCACGGCCGCGCGCGCTCGGGGCCGAACATCCAGAAGTAGGTGAACAGCGTATCGTGCGCGCCGAACAGGTCGGTCAGCCCGATCTCGCGCCCCTGCTCGTCGAGAAAGCGGTAGTCCTTCGCGAGGGGGCCGGGGGGCAACGCGCGACGCCGTTCAGCAACGCGCTGGATCTGTCGGCGCAGGGCGATTTCGTCGGCGAGCAGGGCCGTGCGCGCCGCGCGATAGTCGGCACTCTCGCCGGGCCAACGCGACTTGCTCGCAGCGGCCATCTCGGGCGCTGGCTTGAGCGCGGCCTGGGGCGGCAAAGTTGCAGTGTCGCTCATCTCCAACTCCTTCCCTCCATGTCGTCGCGCCGACTCGGCACTTGCGATTCGTGCCCGAGTAGGTTACTAAAAGCAACTATGAAGTTACAAAAAGAAACTGAGTCTCCCAAAGAGTCGCACGGTAAGTGGTATCAGGACGCCTGCGGCACCGCTTTCGCGATGGAAATCGTCGGCGAACGGTGGTCGATCCTGATAATCCGCGAGCTTATGCTCGGCGGAAGACGGTTTTCGGACTTGCGCGCCAGCCTGCCCGGAATCTCGGCCAAAGTGCTGACCGAGCGGCTCGGCGGGCTCGAGGCGGCGGGCGTGCTCGTGCGCCGCAAGCTGCCGCCGCCGGCCTCGAGCCAGGTCTACGAGCTCACCGAATGGGGCTATCTTGCCGAGCAGGCGATCCAGGAGCTCGGCCGCTGGGCGGCGCGCTCGCCCGAGCACAACCCGCAGCTGCCGCTGTCGTCGGTGAGCTTCATGCTCTCGCTGCGCACGATGATCGACCACGCGGCGGCGCCGGAGCTGGACGCCACGGTCGGCGTCACGGTCGGCGGCGAGAGCTTCGTGGCCGAATTGCGGGGCGGGCTGATGCCGGTTCGGCGGACGGCCGACCGCGAAGCGACCGACCTGTGGTTCTCGGCGGAGGAGCCGCTGCCGCTGCTGCGCGTGTTCTACGGCAAGCAACCGCTCGACGAGGCGGTACGGGCCGGGGGCGTCGCCCTGACCGGCGACCAGGCGCTCGCCGAGCGCTTCGTCGCCCTGTTCGCGCTCCCCGAGAAGGTCGGGCAGGGGGCCGGCTAGATCCCCAGCCCCTTGAAGATCCGCGCCTCGACCGCGGCCGCCGCCTGCCACGCGTCGCGCGCGCTTACGCGCCCGAACCACGCGGCCAGCCGCGGATAGGCCGCCGCATCGAGCTTCCACCCGGTATAGCCGAGCGTGCGGATCACCGAGGCGACCGCGATGTCGCCGACCGAGAACGCGCCGTCGAGCCACTGGTCGCCGACCGCGCCCTCGAGATAGCCGAGCGGCTTGCCGAGCGCTTCCTCGGCCGCCTGCGCTGCCGCCTCGTCGCCGTCGGTGCCGAAGATCCGCGGCCGCAGGAAGCGGTTGAGCACGATCGGCGCGCCCGCCGGGGTCAGCACGGTGTCGGCCACCTCCTCGAACCAGATCGCGCGGCCGCGCGCCTCGGGCGCCGCGGGCAGCAGCGCCGGTTCGGGGTACTTGGCCTCGAGGTAGGTCACGATCGCGGTCGAGTCGGCGAGCGAGAAGTCGCCGTCGCGGAATGCGGGGATCTTGCCCAGCGGGCTGACCGCGAGGAACTCCTCGTCGGGCTGGCCGGGGTTGCTCGGCACCACTTCCGCGTCGAGCCCCTTCTCGTGGATCGCGACCAGCACCTTGCGCACGAACGGCGACAGCGGAAACCCGTAGATCTTCATGCCTCGACTCCCATTTAAGTCCTGATTTGCTACCCTTCGCGCGTTACAGGCGCAAGGCATTGCCAGCCGCCCGGACTGGCACTAGGCAGCCGCACGCGATGAACGAGATGAGCAGCACCCACCCCAACGCCGGCACCGTGATGGCCGCGCCCGACCGCGAGGTCGACGTCCGCGAGGTGTTCGGCATCGAGATCGACTGGAAGGTCCCGGCCTTCTCGAAGGCCGACGAGCGCGTGCCCGACATCGACGACAGCTACGTGTTCGATCCCGATACCACGCTGGCGATCCTCGCCGGGTTCGCGCACAACCGCCGGGTGATGGTCCAGGGCTATCACGGCACCGGCAAGTCGACCCACATCGAGCAGGTCGCCGCGCGGCTCAACTGGCCGTGCATCCGCATCAATCTCGACGCGCACATCAGCCGCATCGACCTGGTCGGCCGCGACGCGATCGTGCTGCGCGACGGCCTGCAGGTGACCGAGTTCCGCGAGGGCCTGCTGCCGTGGGCGCTGCAGCACCCGGTGGCGCTGGTGTTCGACGAGTACGACGCCGGCCGTCCCGACGTGATGTTCGTGATCCAGCGCGTGCTCGAGACCGAAGGCAAGCTGACGCTGCTCGACCAGAACCGGGTGATCCGCCCGAACCCGTGGTTCCGGCTGTTCTCGACCGCAAACACGGTCGGCCTCGGCGACACCAGCGGGCTGTACCACGGCACCCAGGCGATCAACCAGGGCCAGATGGACCGCTGGAACATCGTCGTCGCGCTCAACTACCTGCCCGAGGAGACCGAGCGGCAGGTGGTCGCGGCCAAGTCGAAGCTCGATCCCAAGGTCATCGCCGACATGATCCGCGTCGCCGACCTCACCCGCCAGGGCTTCATCGGCGGCGACATCTCGACCGTGATGAGCCCGCGCACGGTGATCACCTGGGCGCAGAACACCGAGATCTTCGGCGACCCCGGCTTCGCCTTCCGCCTGACCTTCCTCAACAAGTGCGACGAGGCCGAGCGGATGCTGGTGGCCGAGTACTACCAGCGCGTGTTCGGGATCGACCTGCCGGAGAGCGTGGTCGGCAAGGCCTGACCGCGTGGGCGCCGGCTCGTTCGCGCGGCACCGCGTCGAGAGCCGGATCCTGGTCGCTTTCCTGGCGGTAGCCGTCGTTATCTTCCTGCTGGGCAAGGCCGCTTCCGAAGTCATCGAGGGCGACACGCTGGCGTACGATCGCGCGCTGCTGCTGTTGCTCCGCCAGCCGGGCGACCCGGGGACACCGATCGGTCCGCAGTGGCTCCGCCAGATCATGATCGACGTGACCGCGCTGGGCAGCGTGGCAGTGCTCACGATCATCACCACCCTCGCTGCGGGATACCTCGTGGCCGCAAGGAAACGCGCGCTGGCGGCCTTCACGGTCGGGGCAGTCGCCGGCGGCGCGCTGCTCGGGACTTTGCTCAAGGCCGTCTATGCCCGCGCGCGGCCCGAGCTGGTCGCCCACCTGGTGGGAACGGATTCGGCAAGCTTTCCGAGTGGCCACGCGATGAATTCGGCAGTCACCTTTCTGACTCTCGCGGTGCTTCTCGCCCGCGCCGAGACGTCGGTCGCCCGGCGGCGCTATCTGATGTCGGCCGCCATC